>Ga0209963_1000114_pt1 | contig 322238 bp, 265 predicted proteins | sample ThiBio_1000_biof_2_FD_183957 | JGI IMG/M metagenome (GOLD analysis project Ga0209963, IMG submission 183957) | Wastewater bioreactor microbial communities from Cape Town, South Africa - Thiocy_cont_1000_biof (SPAdes) | ecosystem: Engineered > Bioreactor > Thiocyanate-remediating >...
TTGGGGGAGGGCCGACCCGGTCCTTGGCATGGTCTGCGTAGGCCCTCCCCCAAGACCCCCAACCGAGCGGTTCCAAGGGGCGTCGCCCCTTGGTGGGGGTGCAGGGGGCAAAGCCCCCGCCGGGGTCGGGGGCGAAGCCCCGTGCTAGGGCCCGCAGCCCTCGTCGCGGAGGAGGTCGGTGACCGCCTCCGGCGGCACATCGCGGCTGGTGAAGGCCTGGCCGATGCCGCGGGCGAGCACGAACTGCAGTGCCCCGTCGCGCACCTTCTTGTCCCGGCGCATGTGCCCGATCAGCGTCTCGGTCGAGAAGCGCCGGTTCAGCATGGACAGCTCCGCCGGCAACCCGACCGAGGCGATGTGCCCGATCACGCGATCCGCATCCGCCTGCGGGCAGAGGCCCAGCCGCGCCGACAGCTTGAACGCCAGCCCCAGCCCGACCGCCACGCCTTCCCCGTGCAGCAGCCCGCCCGTGTAGCCGTATTCCGCCTCGAGCGCATGGCCGAACGTATGGCCGAGATTGAGCAACGCCCGGCCGTCATTGGGCTTCTCCTCCCGCTCGTCGTCGCCGACCACGGCGGCCTTGAACGCGCAGGCGCGCTTGATCGCCTCGGCCTGGGCGTCATGGTCGCCGCCCACCACGGCGGAGCCGAATCGCTCGCACCAGTCGAAAAACGCCGCGTCGCCGATCAGCCCGGCCTTGGCGATCTCGGCGTACCCGGCGCGGAGCTCGCGCGCCGGCAGGGTGGCGAGCGTGCTGGTGTCGGCGAGCACCATGCGCGGCTGGTAGAATGCGCCGACCAGGTTCTTGCCGCGGCGCGTGTTGACCCCGGTCTTGCCGCCGACGGAGCTGTCCACCTGGGAGAGCAGGGTGGTCGGGATCTGGATGAACGGCAGGCCGCGCAGGGTGGTCGCCGCCGCGAACCCGGCCAGGTCGCCCACCACGCCGCCGCCCAGCGCGATGACCGCGGTCCGGCGCTCGACCCGCTGCTCCAGGAGTTGGTCGACGACGGAGAGATAGGTGTCGAGGTTCTTCGTCGCCTCGCCGTTCGGCACGACGATGGTCGTGCACTCCACGGCGGTTTCCGCGAGCCCCGCCTGCAGCGTCGGCAGGTGCAGCGGCGCCACCGCCGAGTCGGTGATCACCACCGCCCGTTTCTGCGGCAGCCGAGGCGCGAGCAATGCGCCGGCGCGCGCGAGGAGGTTGTCGCCGATCACCACGTCGTAGCTGGTCGACGGCAGCACCACCGACAGCCGCCGCGCCGGTTTCCAGGTCAGCAGGCGGTCGAGCACCTGGGCCGTGGTGTGATCCGCGCTCTCGTCGCCGCAATCGACGATGACGTCCGCCTCCGCGTAGACCGGATAACGCACCTCCATCAGCCGGCGCAGCGTCTCCTCCCGGTCGCCGTTCGCGAGCAGGGGCCGGTTGTCCCGGCTCGCGACCCGGCGCACCAGCACCGGCAGCGGGCAGCGCAGCCACACGGACACCGCCTCGGCCCGAGTCGCCGCCCGCGTCTCCGCGTCCATGAAGGCGCCGCCGCCATAGGCGAGCACCATCGGATCGCCCGCGAGCAGGCGGCGGATCACCCGCCGCTCTCCATCGCGGAACGCGGGCTCGCCGTAGCGGGCGAAGAGTTCGGGGATGGTGCAGCCCGCGGCCAGCTCGATCTCGGCGTCGGCATCACGGAAGGGCAGCCCGAGCCGAGCGGCGAGGCGGCGGCCGATGGAGGTCTTTCCGGCTCCCATCAGCCCGACCAGCACGATGCTTCGGCCCGTGATCGTGTCCGGCAGCGGAATCGTCTCCCGCAGGGCGGTGTTGCGTGTCATGGTCCGAAGAGGCTAGCACACGCGCCCACGAGCGGGCCATGTCGGTCGCCCGCGGAGCAGGCCAGACGAAGGCCAAACGGGGTTCGGCCACGGGCGGATCCCGGACGGCCGGCGGCAAAGTGGCAGGAGCGACGAACCACAAGATGATCCGTATCTTCTTGGCTGTGGTGCTGGTCGGGATCGTGCTCCTGGGCGCCGGCGTCGTGTACCTGGGCGCGTTCCCCCCCGCGCCGCATCCGCAGCCGGTCGAGAAGGTGCTGCCGAACGACAAGTTCCAGGGGCACTGAGTGGCCGGCCTCGACCGTCATGTCGAGGCGTTCCTGGAGATGCTGGCCGCCGAACGCGGCGCCGCGCGCAACACCCTGCTCGCCTACGAACGCGACCTCACGGACTTCGCGGCCTTCGCCGCCGCGCGCGGACAGGCGGTTGCCGCCGCCGACGGGGCGACCCTGCAGGCCTACATGGCCGGGCTGCAGGCCGAGGGCCTGTCGGCCCGCACCGCCGCACGCCGCCTCTCGGCGCTCCGCCAGTTCCACCGGTTCCTGCTGCGGGAGGAGGTGCGGCGCGACGACCCGACCGCGCTGCTCGACACCCCGCGCCTGCCCGCCGCGCTGCCGAAATATCTGAGCGAATCGGAGGTCGACGCGCTGCTCGCCGCCGCCGTCGAACGGCCGGGGCGCCCCGGCCTCGTGGCACGCGCCGCGCTCGAGATCCTCTACGCCACCGGCCTGCGCGTCTCCGAACTGCTCGGACTGCCCCGCGCGGCGCTGGCGGGGGACGCCGCCCTGCTGCTGGTGCGCGGCAAGGGCGGGCGGGAGCGGCTGGTGCCGCTGTCGGATGCGGCGAAGCAGGCCGCTGCCGCGCTTGCCGCCGAGTCGGCGACGAGCCGCTGGCTGTTCCCCGGCCGCGACCCCCGCCAGCCGCTCACCCGTCAGGCCTTCTTCGTGCTGTTGAAGCAGGTGGCGCTGGCGGCGGGACTCGACCCGGCCCGCGTCTCGCCGCATGTGCTTCGGCACTCCTTCGCCTCCCACCTGCTGGCCCGTGGCGCCGATCTCCGCAGCCTGCAGATGCTCCTCGGCCACGCCGATATCGCGACGACGCAGATCTACACGCACGTGCTCGCCGAACGCCTGCAGCGCCTCGTCGAGGCCCATCACCCGCTGGCCCGCGTCGCCGCCGGCTGAGGCGCCAGGGTGAGGGTGGGCTGACGTCCCGGGAGTGACGGTCCAGGAGTGATGGCTGGTCACCGACGGACGCATCGGGATGCGCGCGCATTCAGCGCCTGTTCATTCCCTGCGGCGACACTGGGGCGATGCCGGACGATCTCGCCCCGCCCACCGTGCCGATCGAGGAAGACCCGCGGGCGCTCTACGTCCTCGGCCTGGTCGGGCTGCGCGCCGGCCACCTGGACGAGGCGATCCACCTGCTGCGCGAGGCGTTGTGGCGCGACCCGGCGCATGAGGGCGCGCAGCGCAACCTGGTCCGCGCTCTGCTCGCCGCCGCCCAGTACGCGGAAACCCTTGCCGCCGCCGACTCCGCGCTCGGGATGCTGCCCGAATGCGCCGAACTGCACTTCGCCCGCGGCACCGCGCTCAATGCACTGCATCGGCCGGCCCCCGCGCGGGCGGCGTTGGAACGGTCGGTCGCGCTCGACCCGGATTTTGCGCCCGCCTGGCTGAACCTCGGCAATGCCTGCGCCGATCTGGACGATTGGACGGCGGCGGAGGGGCATGTGCGCCGAGCGCTCGCGCTCGATCCGTCGCTGGCCGAGGCGCAGGCGAGCCTCGGCTACCTGCTCACGGTACAGGGGCGACTCGCCGAAGCGGATGCCGCCTGCGCCGCGGCGATCGCGCTGCGGCCGGACTTCGTGCAGGCGCATTGGAACTGCGCCGTCGCCGCGCTGCTTTCCGGCGACCTGCCGCGCGGCTTCGCCGGCTACGAGTGGCGCAAGCAGCACGACCGGTTCCGGCACGACTTCATCGGCCTGCCGGGACCGGTCTGGGACGGCGGCGATCCCGCGGGTCGGACGATCCTGGTGCATGCCGAACAGGGGTTCGGCGACACGATCCAGTTCGCGCGCTACCTCCCGCTGATCGCGGCGCGGGGCGGGCGGCCCGTGCTCGCCTGCGATCCCGCGCTGCTGCCGCTGTTCGCCGGCATGCCCGCGCTGCGGGTGGTCGCGCGGGGGATGCCGCTGCCGCCCTACGACGCGTGGATCGACCAGATGAGCCTGCCCCTGCGCTTCGGCACCACGCTGGAGACGATCCCGCTGGCCACCCGATACCTGGAGGCCGATCCGCTGCGGATCGCGACCTGGGACTCGGTGCTGCCACCGGGTCGCCGCGTCGGCATCGCCTGGGCGGGCAACCCGCTCCACACCAACGACCGCCGTCGCTCCCTTCCTCCCGCCCTGCTGCCCGTGCTCCTCGGGGTGCCGGGGGTGACGTTCGTCAGCCTGCAGGTCGGCCCCAGCGCCCGCGCCGTGCCGGGGCTGCGGGACCTGTCGCCGCTGCTGGTCGACTACGCGGAGACGGCGGCGCTGGTCGCGTGCCTGGACCTCGTGATCGCGGTCGACACCTCGGTCGTTCACGTCGCCGGGGCGCTGGGCGTCCCCGCCTGGGTCCTGCTGCCGCACGCCCCCGATTGGCGCTGGCTGCTCGGGCGCCAGGACAGCCCCTGGTATCGCTCGCTGCGGCTGTTCCGGCAGCCCGCGCCGGGGGATTGGTCCTCGGTCGTGGCAGCGGTCGCCGAGGCATTGCGGACGGGCGAGGCCGCTGAACGCACGTGGTGACGGCCGCCGCCGCGGTTCGGCCCCGCGTCAGCCCTTCCGCACCACCAGCGTCGTCCAATTCCCCTGCCGCACCATGCGCTCCAACCGGAGCCCGTGGCGGCGGTGAGCGGAGAGGACCCAGCGCGCCTGCGTGTGCAGCAGCCCGGCCAGGATCGCCGTGCCGCCGGGGGCCAACGCCGCCGCGAGATCCTTCGCCATCAGGCAGAGCGGACGGGCCAGGATGTTCGCGAAGACGAGGTCGTACGGGCCGCCGCCGCGCACCGCGGGGTGCTGCCAGCCATTCGCCAGCAACGGACGGATCAGCGGACGGATCCGGTTCAGCGCCGCGTTCCGTCCGGTGACGCGCACCGACCACGGCTCGATATCGGTCGCCAGCACCGGACGGTGCAGCAGCCGGATCGCCGCCATCGCCAGGATCCCCGATCCGGTGCCCAGGTCCAGGATCCGCCGCGGCCGTCGCCGCGCCACGGTCTCGAACGCGATCAGGCAGCCGCGCGTGGACCCGTGCTCGCCCGACCCGAACGCCACCCCGGCATCGAGCGTCAGCGTGATCCGTCCCGGGGTGGTGGGTCCGTCCAGATGCGTCCCGCGGACGGCGAAGCGATGCCCGATCGCCTGTTCGGGGAAGGAGGCGTAGGTGCGGGCGAGCCACCCCTCCGCCTCGGTGGCGGCGCGGTCCGCGGCCACGGTCACGCCGGTCAGGGCGGCGGCCAGGGCGAGCGCTGCCGCGAGTTCCGGCTCATGCGTGCCCACCGGCTTCACGCCTTCGACGCGCCAGTCGCCCGTGCGCTCGTCGCGGAAGAACCCGACCGTGTCGCAGACCGAGTCGAGTGCCGCCTCATAGGCCTCGAGGGCGGTTTCCGGCACCGTGACGGCGACGGTCTCGAGCGGCGTGGTGTGGCGTGGCGGCATGCAGCAACGGTCCAGTCAGAATCCCCCTCTCCCCATGCGGGAGAGGGATGGGGTGAGGGGGCAGTGGGGGCATTCGTGGGAACTCACGGGCTGCCGCCTCCCCCTGGCCCCCTCCCGCCAGGGGAGGGGGTAGGTTCCTGCGGGCGCACGGGTCGCCGCCTCCCGCGAGGGGAGGGGAGGTTCGTGCGTCACCGTCACGCCCGCTCGACGAAGCGGTCGAGCACGCGCTTGGCGCCCGCCTTGTCGAACGAGATGTCCAGCTTCTCGTCCTCGGCGGCGGTCACCGTCCCGTAGCCGAACTTCTGGTGGAAGACCCGCGCGCCCACCGGGATCGCGTCCGAACGGGCGGGGCGCGCCGGCTGCTCCCACGCCTCCACGGTGCGCGTGCGGCGTGCCACCAGCGGGAATTGTCCGCCGAAACTCGGCAGCGCCGCGACCCGCGCATCCCGCGCCAGCGCCGCCGATCCCGCCAGCTCCACCTGCTCCTCCGGCAGTTCCTCCAGAAATCGGCTGGGGATCGAGCTCTGCCAGTTCGCGTAGATCCGCCGGTTCGCCGCATGGCTCACGATCGCCCGCCGCCGCGCGCGGGTCAGGCCGACATAGGCGAGCCGCCGCTCCTCCTCGAGCCCCTTGGCGCCCGACTCGTCCATGGTGCGCTGGCTGGGGAACAGGCCTTCCTCCCAGCCGGGCAGGAACACCGTGTCGAACTCCAGGCCTTTCGCGCCGTGCAGCGTCATCAGGGAGACGCGGTCGCCCTCGGCGTTCTCCTCGTTCTCCATCACCAGCGAGACGTGGTCGAGGAACCCGCCGAGGGTCTCGAAGTCGGCCAGGGCGCGCACGAGCTCCTTCAGGTTCTCGAGCCGGCCGGGCGCCTCGGGCGACTTGTCCTGCTTCCACATCTCCGTGTAGCCGCTCTCGTCCAGAAGCGTGGCGACCGTGACCACGTGGCCATCGCGCTCCAGCATCTCCCGCCAGCGCAGGAAGCCCTGCAGCAGGGTGCCCAGGCTCTCCTTCACCTTGCCCTTGACCCCGCCGGTCTGCACCAGCTTCGCCGCGGCGAGCGAGAGCGGGATCTGGTCGGTCCGCGCCGTGTCGTGCATGGCGCGCAAGGCGACTTCCCCGATGCCGCGGCGCGGCACGTTGACGATGCGCTCGAAGGCCAGGTCGTCGGCGGGCTGCACGGTGGCGCGCATGTAGGCGATCGCATCGCGGATCTCGGCGCGCTCGTAGAAGCGCAGGCCGCCGACCACGCGATACGGGATGCCCAGCGTGATCAGCCGCTCCTCGAAGGCGCGGGTCTGGAAGCCGGCGCGCACCAGCACCGCCATCTCGGCGAGCGCGTTTCCGTCGCGGCGCAGCGCCTCGATCCGGTCGCCGACCATGCGTGCTTCCTCGTCGGAATCCCACACGCCGATCACCTGCACCTTCTCGCCCTGCTGGGCGTCGGCGCGGCCGGGATGCAGCGTCTTGCCCAGGCGGCCTTCGTTGTGGGCGATCAGCGCGGAGGCGGCGGCGAGGATGGGCGCCGTGGAGCGGTAGTTCGCTTCCAGCCGGACGATGTGCGCGCCCTCGAAATCCTTCTCGAAGCGGAGGATGTTCTCCACCTCCGCGCCGCGCCAGGAGTAGATCGACTGGTCGTCGTCACCGACGCAGCAGATGTTGCGATGGCCCTGGGCGAGCAGGCGCAGCCAGAGGTACTGCACCAGGTTCGTGTCCTGGTACTCGTCCACCAGGATGTAGCGGAACATGCGGTGGTATTGCGCGAGCACGTCGGGATGGCCGCGCAGGATTTCCGTCATGTGCAGCATCAGGTCGCCGAAATCCGCGGCGTTCAGGGCGCGCAGCCGGTCCTGGTAGGCGGTGTAGATGGCGCGGGCGCGGCCATTGGCGAAGTCGGTGTCTTCCGCGGGCGTGACGCGGGCGGGTGTCAGGCCGCGATCTTTCCAGCGCTGGATCACCGCCATCATGGCGGGCGGCGCCCAGCGCTTGGTGTCGATGCGGTCCGCCTCCATGACCTGCTTGAGCAGGCGCTGCTGGTCGTCGCCGTCGAGGATGGTGAAGCCCGAGGTCAGTCCGACCAGGTCGGCATGCCGGCGCAGCATGCGGGCGCACAGCGCGTGGAAGGTGCCGAGCCAGAGGCCCTCGGCGGGGCGGCCGAGGATGGCGGCGACGCGCTCGCGCATTTCGCGCGCGGCCTTGTTGGTGAAGGTGACGGCGAGCACCTGGGAGGGGTAGGCGCGGCCGGTCAGCAGGATGTGGGCGAAGCGCGTGGTGAGGACGCGCGTCTTGCCCGTCCCGGCGCCGGCGAGAACGAGCAGCGGGCCGTCGAGCGTTTCCACGGCCTGCCGCTGGGCCGGGTTGAGGCGATCGAGATGACTGGTCATACGGCGGCGGCCCTGGGATGCGACGGTCCTGGCATCCGCCGCATATAGAACGTCGTGCGAACGCGGCCAACCGGGTGGCCGGCCGCTTCCGGGCGGCGGGGGCGATCGGCATGACGCACCGTGTCATGACCGGCGACGGTCATCCACGGCGTCACGTGCGGCACGAAGCCGTGGATGGCCGCCCTGCGGCGGCCATGAAACGGGGTGGAGAGGCGGCCATGACACGTGGCGGGGAGGCGGCCATGACACGTGGTGGGGAGGCGGCCGTTACACCGGGCACGCATGGCGCTGGTGGGTCAGTGCCGTGACCCGGGGCCGCCGGACGCCGGCTCAGGCCAGCTTGCGCAGCGGGCGGACCCCCAGGATGTGGGCGATGGCGTAGGTCAGGTCGGGGCGGTTCAACGTATAGAAGTGGAACTCGTCCACGCCATTGGCCTGCAGCACGCGCACCTGTTCGGCCGCGACCACGGCGGCGACCATGCGGCGGATCTCCGCGTCGTCTTCCGTGCCCTCGAACATCTGGCCGAGCCAGGGGGGGATGGAGGCGCCGCACATGGCGGAGAACTTGGCGGCCTGGGCGAAGTTCGACACCGGCATGATCCCGGGCACGATCGGCGCGGAGATGCCGGCGGCCAGGCAGCGCTCCAGGAAGCGCAGGTAGACCGAGGTGTCGAAGAAATACTGGGTGATGGCGCGTGTCGCGCCCGCGTCGAGCTTGCGCTTGAGGTTGTCGAGATCGGCGTCGGGGCTCTGGGCCGAGGGATGCGTCTCGGGGTAGGCCGCGACCGAGATCTCGAAATCGGCGATGCGCTTGAGCCCGGCGACGAGGTCGGCGGCGTAGGGGTAGCCGCCGGGGTGCGGCGCGTATTCGGTGCCGGGCGGCGGATCGCCGCGCAGCGCGACGATGTGGCGCACGCCGGCATCCCAGTAGGCGCGGGCGACGTCATCCACCTCCTCCCGCGTGGCGCCGACGCAGGTGAGGTGCGCCGCGGGCACCAGGCTGGTCTCCTGCACGAGGCGGGCGACGGTGGCGTGCGTGCGCGCCTGGGTCGACCCGCCGGCGCCGTACGTCACGGAGACGAATCGGGGCGCGAGCGGTTCCAGCCGCCGGATGCAGGTCCAGAGCTGTTGCTCCAAAGCCTCGGTCCGCGGAGGAAAGAACTCGAACGACAGTTTCGGCGGCGCCTGTTCGGCGCTGCGGACGGGCAGGGGACCCACCCTCTCCCCGCTCAGCCAGCGGCGAAGGATCGGCTTCGGATCTTCCAACGTTGCGTCGCTCATGCCTCTGCAATTCCCGGTTTCGCCCATCGATGCAAGGACTTTGCGCGCTCGGTGACGTTTGCGCAGATCACGGCCCGTTGCGCGTCCGCTTTGTTGCACCTGGATGCGCGCATGCTACAACCAGCGCCGGTTCGCGCGGAACGTCGGCACGCGGGTGGTGGCGAACGGCGCGGTCCACCCCAAATGACCGTTCCGTCTGATCTCTCTCCCCTTGCGGTTCGGCTCTCCGCCGCACCACAGCCTCGCCCGAGGAACCCCCGAGGAAGCCGATGCCCGCCGTGTTCCGCTCGCCCAACCCGCTGTCCCGGATTTGGCATCAGGTCGCCGTGGCCGGATTGCTCGCGCTGTCGCTCGCAGCCTGCGCGACGCCGCCGCCCGCCGACGATCCGGAAGCGGTCGCCGACTTCAAGGCGACCAATGATCCGCTGGAGCCGACCAACCGCGTCTTCTACGCGGTCAACAACGGGCTCGACACCGTCATCCTGCGCCCTGCCGCGCAGGCATACCGCTTCGTCGTGCCCGGCAAGGTGCGGGAAGGCATCCACAACGTGCTCTCGAACCTGGGCACGCCGGTCCAGTTGTCGAACGACATGCTGGAAGGCAAGCCGCGGCGCGCCGGCGATACGACGATGCGCTTCCTGATCAACAGCACGGTCGGTGTGCTGGGCATCTTCGACGTGGCGAAGGAGTGGGGCTACCCGAACCACGATGCCGATTTCGGCATGACGCTGGCGAGCTGGGGCGTGCCGGAAGGCCCGTTCCTGTTCCTGCCCGTCCTCGGCCCGTCCGATCCGCGCGATGCGGTGGGCTTCGGCGTCGACATCGTACAGGATCCGTTCACCTGGGTCGGGCAAGGCGCCGCCGTCACCGCGCTGGGCTGGAGCCGCTTCGCACTGAGTGCGGTCGACGCTCGCGAGCGCGTGCTCGACTCGCTGGACCAGATCAAGAAGACGGCACTGGACCCCTACGCGACATTCCGCAGCTTGTATCGCCAGCACCGCCACGCACAGATCGAGGCGCTGCGGAACGACAACCGCGCCACGATCCCCGTCTGGTTCCCGCAGCAGGCGGGTCCGACGGGGAACGGCCCCTGACAGCGGAGAACCACGCCGAATGCTGCATCGTCGCCAAGTCCTGACTCTCGCCGCGGCCGCCGCGGCTTTCGTGGCGTTGCCCGGCGCGGCCCGCGTCGCCCTGGCGCAGGCGAGCGGCGATCGCGCGACGGCCTTCGTGAAGGCCACCGGCGACAAGCTCGTCGCGGTGGTCAACGGGCCCGGCTCCGCCGCCCAGAAGCGCGAGGAGCTGACGCGGATCATCGACCAGACCGTGGACGTCGACGGCGTCGGCCGCTTCTGCCTGGGCCGGTTCTGGCGCACCGCCACGCCGGACCAGCAGAAGCGCTACCTCGCTTTGTTCCACCAGGTTCTGGTGACCAGCATCACCTCGAAACTCGGTGAGTATCAGGGCGTGCGCTTCACCGTGGGCCGCAGCCGCAGCCAGGACGAGGAGGAGGTCGTCTCGACCGTGGTCGAGCGGCCGAACAATCCGCCGGCAAACGTGGATTGGGTGATCGCCAACCCGAACAGCGCGCCCAAGATCGTGGACGTGATCGCCGAAGGCACGTCCCTGCGCCTGACCCAACGCAGCGACTACGCGTCCTTCCTTGCTCATAACAGCAGCAACGTGGACGCGCTGATCAACGCGATGCAGCAGCAGGTCGCCTCCGCCGGCTGATCCCGAGGCCGGCCCCGACGCGCGGCGGCCTGCGGGTCGCCCGCGGCCTGGGGCAGCATCGCGGGTCGCTGCCGGTCGTTCGTGCCGGTGGGTCGCTGAGGGCGGGCGGCGCCATCTGAACGGTGCCGTCTGGTCCCCGTCGGCGCATCCGTGAGGCGAGTCGGGTGCTGAGGGGCCTACCGGCCTCGCGGGGACGGCTCCCCGGCGACGTGCGGGTCCGATGCGCGCCGGCCTTGCACCCGGATGCAGGGCGTGCAACGTTATACAGTAACATGGTTGACCCGCTCGCCCCCACCGCCGGCGTCATCGCCCGCTTCGGCCTCGCCGCGGCCCTGATCGCCGCGGTCTGGCTCGTCGTGGTCTGGGCGCTGTGATCGCGCCCCCGCCGCTGCGGCTCGAGCAGGTCACCCTCCGGCACGGGGGGCAGGTCGCCGTGCATGACCTGTCCGGCAGCTTCGAGCCCGGAAGCCTCACCGCGCTGGTCGGACCCAACGGCGCAGGAAAGACGACGCTGCTGCGCGCCCTGGTCGGGCTGCACAAGCTCGCAGCCGGGCATGTCGACCGCGGCGGGCTGGTCCCGGCCGACATCGCCCTGCTGCCGCAGAGCAGCCAGCTCGACCGGCATTTCCCGATCACCTGCGCCGACGTCGTGGCGCTGGGCGTCGCCGGGCGGTGCGGCGCGTTCCGCCCCATCGCCACCAGCGTGCGGACCGCCGCGCGCGAGGCACTGGCCACGGTCGGCCTTCCGGACCATGCGGACCGGCCGATCGCGGCCCTGTCCACCGGCCAGTTCCAGCGCGTGCTGTTCGCCCGCCTGATCCTGCAGGACGCGCCGGTCCTGCTGCTGGACGAACCCTTCGCCGCCGTCGATGCCACCACCGAAGACGTGCTGCTGGGCCTGATCGAGGCCTGGCATGCGGAAGGACGGACGATCGTCACCGTCCTGCATGACCTCGACCTCGTGCGCGCGGTCTTCCCCGACACCCTGCTGCTGTCCGGCGCCCCGATCGCCTGGGGACCGACCGATCGCGCGCTGAGCGAGGCGAACCGTCGTCGCGCCGGGCTGCTGCGTACCCGCCCCGTCCGCCTGCCCCGCGCCGCCGCCTGAGCCATGCACGACCTGCTGCTGGCGCCCTTCGGCCTGGGCTTCATGCGCCGCGCCCTCGCCGGCTGCATCGCCCTCTCCGTCGCCGCCCCGCCGCTTGGCGTGTTCCTGGTCATCCGCCGCATGAGCCTGATGAGCGACGTGCTGCAGCACGGCGTCCTGCCCGGCCTCGCGGTTGGCGCCGCGGTGGCCGGCCTGTCGGTCTGGGCCATGGGGCTGGGCGGCGTGATCGCCGGCCTCGCCGTGGCTCTGCTGGCCGGCGCGCTCGCACGCCGCACCGGCGCGCGGGAGGACAGCCAACTGGCCGGCGTCTACCTGCTGGCCCTGGCGCTGGGCGTCGTGCTGGTTTCGGCGCAGCGCGGCATCGACCTGACGCACCTGCTGTTCGGCAGCGTGCTGGCGGTCGACGACACCGCGCTGTTCGGCATGGCGGGCGTGGCGACCGTCACTCTCCTCGGCCTCGCGGTGATCTGGCGGCCGCTGATCCTGGAGAGCCTGGACCCCGGCTTCCTCGCGGTCACGACCGGCGGCGGCGCGATCTGGCATCTCGGCTTCATGGCCCTCGTCGTCCTCTGCGTCGTCGCAGGCTTCGTCGCGCTCGGAACGCTCATGTCTGTTGGATTGATGATGTTGCCCGCGATTGCCGCGCGGCATTGGTCCAATTCCGTGGGCGGTCAGGCACGCGCGTCGGTCGCCCTGGCGCTGCTGGCCTCGGTGATCGGCCTGCTCGTGTCGTACCACCTCGACGTGCCGGCCGGTCCGGCGATCGTCCTGAGCGCCGGAGGCACCTGGGTGCTGAGCCTGCTCGCCGGCCCGCGCGAGAGCCTGCTGCGTTCGGGCGAAATCGGCTAGTCTCCGCGCCCGTTCGCGTGAGGACCCGATCATGAGCATCCGCAGGCTGCAACCCGAAGGCCGGCTGTCCGGCGCCGTCGTGCATGGCAACACCGTTTACCTGGCCGGGCAGGTCGCCGACGACCCGACCCAGGACACAGAGGCGCAGACCGCCGACATCCTGCGCCAGATCGACGCCCTGCTGGCCGAGGCCGGCACGGACAAGTCGAAGCTGCTCTCGGCGCAGGTGTTCCTGGTGGACATTGCCGACGCGCCGGCGATGAACCGCGCCTGGGACGCGTGGCTGGACACCGCCAACCCGCCGGCGCGGGCGACGGTGCAGGCGCATCTCGTGGATCCGCGCTGGCGCGTCGAGATCACCGCCATCGCGGCACTGGCCTGATCGGGGGCCGGCTGGCCCGGCCACCCCTGTCTCAACCCACCTTGCCCGGCCACAACCGTGCTCGAACGCCCCTCGCCTGAACCCGCCCGTGTCTGACCCGGCACTGGAGTCGCCGCCGACCGATCGCCCGCCCGCCACGGTGGCGGAGGTGCAGGGATCACGCGCGCCGAACGGCCGCGGGCCCGGCACCGCCGCGTCCGGCGCGCGGGTCAGCCCCCGTCGCCGGTCGAACCGGTCGCGGCGGGAGCCGCCGCGCCTCGACGAACACTGGCTGCGCTCGCTCCTCTTCACGGTCGGGCTGGTCGGGCTTGTCGCCACGGCGGCGGGGGCCGACTGGTCCGTCACCGTAGGCGCGGTGTCGACCTGCTGCCTGGGCTTCGGGTTCTTCTACCTGCTGTTCCCCGGCGGGGCGCATTTCGGCATGACGGTCGCGAACTTCCTGGCCATCTATGCCTGCCAGTTCGAGTTCTTCCGCAGCGCCAACTTCAACACCGCCCCGCGCGGACTGACGCTGCTCGCCCTCGCGCTGCCCGTGCTGGCGTTCCTCGTCGGCTGCCTGCTGCACCGCCGCCAGGTCTTCGGGATCATCCGCGCGCGCCGCCTGCGCGAGCTCGAGCATCTGCCGCGGCTCAGTCGCTGGTTCCTGGGCACGCTGCTGGTTGGCGCGTCCTCGTTCCTGCTGCCGCGCCTTGCGCTGGAGCCGGTGTCGCTGGGCCTCGCGCTGATCGGCTACATGGCGGTGATCGCCGTCTTCGTCCTGCTGTCGGTGCGCGACGTCGTCCTGGTGATGATGGATGTCGCCATGGTGTTCGAGAGCGTCACGGCCCGCCTCGACCGGCTGATCATGCCGATGATGGCCTTCCTGACCTTCTACTCGCTGATCCTGGTGGTCTTCGCCTGCCTGTACCGGATCGCCGACCTCACCACGCCCGACGCGCAGTTCGCGGTGCATGGTGAACCGACGCGCATCACCTTCGTCGACGCGCTGTATTACAGCGTGGTCACCATGGCCACGGTCGGTTATGGCGACATCGCACCGGCTTCGATGCTGGTCCGCGCGCTGACCGGGGCCGAGGTGGTCTGCGGCCTGTTGATGCTGCTGTTCGGGTTCAGCGAGATCATGCGCAGCGCCGGACCCGACAGCCGCATGCGGCATTTCATGCGAGGATCGGCAACGACCCCCGAGCGCGACGATTCGAGCGGAAATTCCGCATGAAGTTGCCATTTTGCGACGTCACGATGCCGGCAGTCGCGATGAGGAGTTGACATGGACTGGACGGGCCGCAGGGTGCTGGTGACCGGCGGGGCCGGTTTCCTGGGCGCCAATCTCTGCCACGCGCTGGCCGCACGCGGCGCGCGGGTGGTTGCGCTGGACGGGTTCCTCTTCGGCGGCGGCGCGAACCCGAAGAACCTGGAAGACTCGGGGGTGGAGCTGGTCCGCGGCGACATTCGCGACATCGACCTGCGGCCGCTCTGCGAGGGCGCCTGGGCCATCTTCAACCTCGCCGCGCAGACCAGCCACATGGGCGGCCAGGCCGATCCGCTGGCCGACATCGCGGTCAACGCCGTGGCACAGGTGCGCCTGATCCAGGCGGCGCGGGAAGCGGCCCCCGACGCGATCGTGGTGCACGCCTCCACCCGCCAGTTCTACGGACGCGTGCAGAAACTGCCGGTGGACGAGAACCAGCCGGTGGCGCCGCCCGATGCGAACGGCGTGTCGAAGTTCGCGGGCGAGCAGTACTGGATGCTGGAGCACCGCGTGCGCGGCCGCCCCGTCGTCTCGCTGCGCCTGACCAACTGCTACGGCCCGCGCCTGCGGATCCGGGATGCGCGCCAGACCTTCCTGGGCATCTGGATCCGCTGCGTGCTGGAGGGCCGGCCGTTCGAGGTTTGGGGCGGATCGCAGCTTCGCGACATGACCTATGTGGACGACGTGACCGAGGCCTTCATCCGCGCCGCCGAGGCGCCGGCCTGCCATGGCGGGATCTTCAACATCGGCGGCTCGCCCCCGGCCTCCCTGCTGGACCTGGCCGAGATGACGGTGCGGCTGGCCGGCCCGCCCGCACGGTTCGAGGTGCGGGAGTTCCCGGCCGACCGCGCGCGGATCGACATCGGCAGCTACCATGCGGACGACAGCGCATTCCGCCGCGCCGCCGGTTGGGAACCGCGCGTGTCGCTGGAGGAGGGGCTCCGTCGCACGCTCGATTGGTATCGTCCCCGGCTCGCCGATTACCTGTGATCGCCTGCGTCGTCACCCGGCGATCGCCCGCCCCGGCGGGCTGTCACCGTCCGTCCGGCGCGCCCCTGTGAGAGAATTGGTATGACCGCTTCCCCACCGCCCATCACCGTCCCTCAGGCCAATCCCGGCGCTGGCTATCGCGCCCTCCAGGCCGAGATCGACGCGGCCGTCGCCCGCACGCTCGCTTCCGGCTGGTACATCCTCGGGCAGGAACTGCGCGCGTTCGAGGCCGAGTTCGCCACCTGGCTGGGCCTTCCCGCCGCGGCCGGCTGCGGCAACGGCACGGATGCGATCGCGCTCGCCCTGCGCGCGATGGGGATCGGGCCGGGAAGCGCGGTGGCGACCGTATCCCATACCGCGGTGGCCAGCGTCGCCGCGATCGAGATGGTCGGCGCCACGCCGGTGCTGGTCGATATCGACCCGCTGCACTACACGATGGACCCGGCCGACCTTGCCGCTGTGCTCGCCGATCCGCCCGCGGGCCTGCCGCCGATCCGCGCCGTGCTGGCCGTGCACCTCTATGGGCAGCCCGCGGATCTGGATGCCATCCTGCCGCTGTGCCAGCGCCATGGAATCGCGCTGATCGAGGATTGCGCGCAGGCTCATGGCGCGGCCTTGCACGGGCGTCGCGTGGGCGGCTTCGGCCAGGCGGCGACGTTCAGCTTCTACCCCACGAAGAACCTTGGCGCGCTCGGGGACGGCGGCGCCGTTGCCAGCCAGGACGCCGGCCTGGTGACGAAGGTCGCCGCGCTGCGCCAATACGGCTGGCGAACCCACTACATCAGCGACGACATCGGCGTGAACAGCCGCCTGGACGAAATCCAGGCCGCGATCCTGCGGGTCCGGCTGGCCCACCTGGACGCCCAGAACGCGCGACGCCGTGCCATCGCGGCGGCCTACGACGAGGCGCTTTCGGGCACGTCCCTCCAGCCGCCCGCCCGCCGAGCGGATGCCGACCACGTCTTCCACCTGTATGTGGTTCGGGCGAAGGCCCGCGCCGCAATGCAGGCCCGCTTGCGGGAGGCGGGAATCGGGACCGGGATTCACTATCCCCAGCCGGTGCACCTGCAACCGGCCTATCGCGATCGCGTCGCGATGGGACCCGCGCGCTGCGTGGCCACCGAACGGGCGGCGGAGGAGGTGCTCAGCCTGCCGCTCTATCCGGAGCTGACCGACGCGCAGGTCGACCAGGTCTGCAGCGCCCTCCGCACCCTGGGGTAACCGACCGGAGGTGAGCCAGCCCACGCGGTGACCACGCCGGGGCGACCACCCGTGAGCCGAACGACTCTCGGGTGAGCAACCTCGGGGCGATCGGCTCCGGTCGCGCTACTTGGGCACCACGTTCGACTTCCCGTCAGCCGTTCCCGGGGGCGGAATCACCGGCATCGTCCCCGCCGTGCTTGGTGGCTGGCGCGTGATCCCCGGATCGACCGGGGGCGGCTTCAGCGTGCCATGCGTATCCGACAGATGGTCGCTGAGCGTCCCCTGGCCTCGCGGCGCGACCTTTTCCGGCGGCGTGGTGGTGGGACCGGGCTGAACGCTGGGCGGCGGCACGGCCGGCACGGGCGGTCGGGCCTGCGGGCTCTGCACCGTCTGCGCGGCGGCGGTCGCAATGCCGAATCCGCCGAACGGAACCATCAATCCGGCGCCGAAGAGGGTGGCCAGACCGAAGGGAATGGCGAGACGTCGGGACGATCGAGTCATGAGCGTCGCTTTCTCCGCAGGAAACTCCCCAGATCAACGTCCCCGGTTGTTTGACGTTCCATCCACCCCCGTCTGCGCATAGGCGGCGGCGACCGTCTCCAGGTGGTCGAAGAACCCGTCGATCGCGTCCCGCACCCGATCCACCGTCGGGTCCGGATGAGCGTCCAACGCCGCGAGCGCGAGCGTCTTGCGGGTTGCCACCCACCGCGGCGGATCGTCGGCCCGCACGGCGAGATGGGTCATCAACTGCCGCGTCACGGTTTCGAGCGCAGTCAGCCGCGCCAAGATGGCGTCCAGCTCGGACATGGCAGGCTCCAGCATGGATTGGGGGGTGCGAGTAGTCTAACGCCCCCCAGCGGCTGTCGCTGCCGTGATTGGTAGGGTTCTCTGGATTGTGAGGCAGGGATTCAGGCAGACCAATCCGGCCAGCTCGCGTCACGCGCGTCGATCACTGCCGGGCGGTGCGGCCAGTCGATGTCGAATGCCGGGTCGTTCCAGCGGACACCACGCCCCTGGCCGGGCACGTGCAGCCGACCCATCAGGTAGAGCACGTCGGTGTCCGGCTCGAGCGTCAGGAACCCGTGCGCGCAACCTTCGGGGATGAACAGTGCGCCCATCCCCACGGCGTCCAACTCCACCCCCGTCCAGCACCGGAAGCTCGGACTCTCCGTCCGGAGATCCAGCGCCACGTCGAAGATCCGGCCGCGGGTCACACGCACCAGCTTCGCCTCCGCATACGGTGGGTCCTGCAGGTGCAAGCCGCGCAAGGTGAGCGCCGTCGGATTGCGCGAGAGGTTCATCTGTACGGGCGCGAAGTGCGGCAATCCGGCCGCTTCCCATGCGCGCGGACAGAACAGCCGCGCGAACAGGCCACGGGCGTCGTGATGCGGTTCGGTCTCGATCCGCACCACGTCGGCGAGCGCGGTCGGCAGGAACCTCACAGCGCGCGCAGGCCGGGCGCGATGGTCCAGAACCGCGTTCCCTGCGCGCGCAACGGCTGCATGTCCCGCGTGATCTCCCGGGCGATGTTCCACGGCAGGACCAGCAGGTCGTCAGGCCGTGCGGCCACGAGCGCTTCGGGGGTGACGACGGGCACGTGGCTGCCGGGCAGCAGCTTGCCCTGCTTGGTCGGGTTGCGGTCGGCGACGCAGATTACGTCCGCATCCGTCAGCCCCGCGCAGTTCAGCAGCGTGTTGCCCTTCGCGGCGGCGCCGTAAGCCGCGAGCCTCCGGCCCTGGGAGTGACAGGATTCCGCGAAGTCGCGCAGCTCCTCGAGCACGGCCGCGACCCTGCGGGAGAAGCCGTGATACCGCTCGATGCGATCGAGTTCGGCCTCCGCCTCCATGCGGCGCAGCGCGGCCACGGACGCCGCCTGCGCATGATGCGCGGCGAGATGGCACGCATACACCCGCAAGGAGCCGCCATGCGTGTCGAGCTGCTCGACGTCGAACACCCGCAGCCCCACCGACAGCAGCAGCCGTTCCACCACGAGCAGCGATAAGTAGGCGTAGTGCTCGTGGTAGATCGTGTCGAACTGCACCCGCGCGAGCAGGTGGAGCAGATGCGGAAACTCGAAGGTCGCGACGCCCTGCGGCTGCAGCAGGATCGGGAAACCGGCGGCGAAATCGAGCATGTCGGGCACGTGCGCGAGCACGTTGTTCGCGACGATCTGGTCCGCGTGCCCGTGGCGGTCGACCAGCGCCTGTGCCGTAGCGCGGCCGAAGAATGCGACCTCGGTGGGAATCCCGATCGCCCGGGCGGCGGCCGCGACGTTGGCCGCCGGCTCCACGCCCAGCACGGGGATGCCGGCCGCCTGGAAATGCTGCAGCAGGTAGCCGTCGTTCGATGCGACCTCCACCACGAGCGACGAGGCGCCGAGGGCGAAGCGGTGCGTCATCGCCTCGGCGTAGCGCGCCGCATGTGCCACCCAGCTCGAGGAGTAGGAGGAGAAATACGCGTAGTCGGAGAAGATGTGGTCCGCCGGCACGACGGGGTCGACCTGCACGAGCAGGCAGTGCTCGCAGACCCGCGCATGCAGAGGATACGCACGATCCAGGCCGCGTGCCGCCTGTTCGGCGGTGACGAAGCCATTCGCGAGTGGCGTTGCGCCGAGGTCGACCAGCGAATGGCGCAGCGTCGCCGCGCAGAGCCGGCATCTTGGTTCGGTCATGACAAGGCCTCGTAGGCGGCGATCTGCCTCAGGGTGAGCGCGCCCATGTCGGGCTCCCCGTCGGCCCAGGCGCGGTACCAGTCCGCCGTGGCTTCCACCGCGAGGCGGGGCGACATCCGGTCGCGCCAGCCGAGGACCGCGCGGGCCTGGGTGGAATCGAGTGCGAGCGCGTGCGTTTCCGGCGGGTGCGGTGCGGGGTCGGTGATCCAGGATGCGGCGGCGCCCAACGCCTCCTGCACGGCGCTGGCGAGCGTGGCGACCGTGACGGGCGTGCTTGCGGGGGACGGGCCGAAGTTCAACGCGGCCGGCACGGGATCGCGTTCGGCGAGGGCCGCGAGGTAGGCGAGATAGCCGCTCAGGCAGTCGAGCACGTGCTGCCAGGGGCGCGTCGCGTGCGGGTTGCGCAGCGCGAGCGGCACCCCGGCAAGCGCGGCACGCACCGCATCCGGCACGAGGCGGCCGAACGCGAAGTCGCCGCCGCCGATCACGTTGCCGCCGCGCGCGGTGGCGACGGCCACTCCGCGCGGTGCGAGGTAGGTGCGCGCCATCGCGGCCGTGGCGAACTCGCATGCGGCTTTGGAGGCGGCATAGGGTTCGTGCCCGCCGAGCCGATCGGCTTCGCGGTGTGGCGTGCCGTCCGGCGCGGGCAGGTAGACCTTGTCGGTGGTCACGATCAGCACGGCACGCAGGCCGTCCACGCTGCGCAGCGCCTCCAGCAGATGCACGGTGCCCAGCAGGTTGGTTGCGAACGTATCGACCGGATGGTGGTGCGCGGTCGGTACCAGGGCCTGGGCCCCCAGATGCAGTACGAGTTCGGGGTGACATGCCCGCACCACGTCGGCGACTGCGGCCGGATCACGCAGATCGGCGTGGTGGCCGAACACGAGTCGCTCGATACCGGCGGACCCGCACAGGGTCAGCCCCTCGGGCGGCAGCGCGAGGCCGGTGACCCTGGCACCCAGCCGGTGGAGCCAGAGCGCCGCCCAGCCCCCCTTGAAGCCGGTATGGCCGGTCAGCAGGACGCGCTTGCCGGCCCAGAAGCGTGGGTCGAGGCCGCGCGGCGGAGGGTGGCTCACCCGTGCCAAACCTTCCACGGTGCCTCCCCCGAGGACCACAGCGCCTCCAGCGACTGGCGGTCGCGCAGCGTGTCCATCGCCTGCCAGAAGCCGCGATGGTGGAAGGCGCGCAACTGTCCGTCACGGGCGAGACTTTCGAGCGGACTGGTCTCCCACGGCGTCTCGTCGTCGGCGATGCGGTCCAATACCGCCGGGTGCAGCACGAAATACCCGCCGTTGATCAGGCCATTGTCGCCGGGCGGCTTCTCGGTGAACGCGACGACGCGGTCCTGGTCCATCAGCAACGCGCCATAGCGACCGGGTGGGGTGACGGCGGTGACGGTGGCGAGCCGGCCGTGGCGGCGGTGGAAGTCGATCAGGGCGGAGATGTCGATATCCGCGACCCCGTCGCCGTATGTCATGCAGAAGCACTCGTCCGGGTTGAGATAGCGGCTGACCCGGCGGAGGCGACCGCCGGTCATGGTGGAAAGGCCGGTGTCCACCAGCGTGATCCGCCAGGGTTCGGCGTAGTTGCGGTGATACGTCACCTCGCCGCTGCGCGCGTCCACCGTGACGTCGGAGGCGTGCAGCATGTAGTTGGCGAAGTATTCCTTGATCATGTGCCCGCGATAGCCGAGGCAGATCACGAAGTCCGTCACGCCATGGACGGTGTAGATGTTCATGATGTGCCACAGGAGCGGCCGGCCGCCGATCTCGATCATCGGCTTGGGCCGGAGATGCGACTCCTCCGAGATGCGTGTGCCGAGGCCGCCCGCCAGAATCACCGCCTTCACGGCCGCCGCCGCAGGAAGCTCTTGGGCCAGTAGGTGACGCGATTGCGCACCCGGCCTTCATTGAAGGCGAAAGCCGGCTCCTCCAGCGAGAAGGCGGGGTTGTGCTCGAGGAACGCCTCGACCGCGGAGATCGGGTTGTTCCAGCTCCAGTCGGGCTGAGTGCGTGGAGCACCGGCGACCTGCGCCATGATCCCGTCGCAGGCGACGATGTAGGAGCCGGGGGAGACGAGGGGTGCGTAGGCCTCGAGCTCTGCGGCGACGTGGTCGCGGCTGTGATTGCTGTCGAGGATCACGAGGACGGTTTCGTCCGGCCCGATCGCCGCTTCGACGGTCGCGATGTTGCGCGGATCGGTCGAGCTGCCTTCGACCAACGTGATATGTGGCGCGAGCGGATGCGCTTCGATCGCGGCGCGGTTGTGGGGGCGGATCTCCACGTCGATCCCGATGACGCGGCCGCAGCCCATGGCGGCGCAGACGCTGGCGTAGAAGACGAGCGAACCGCCATGGGCGACACCGGTCTCGACGATGACGTCCGGGCGCAGGCGCCAGATCACCTCCTGGATGCGGATCATGTCCTCGGGCAACTGGATGATCGGGCGGCCCATCCAGGTGAAGCTGTAGACGTATTTCGTGTCCCAGCCGCAGCGCAGCCAGGCCGCGGACACGGCTTCGAACGCGGCGGGCGTGTCGAGCGCATGGACGGCGTGCGTGCCGTCCGCCTGCTGGAGGATCACACGGCCACCGGCCTCGTCGATGGTGAGCATCGGACCTCCTGTCCTGTCGCGGCCAGGGTAGGGAGATCGTCTAAAAGACCCCTTAACGACGGGGCGAATTCCGTCCGCAGGCGGCTGATGTCGATCGGGGGGAAGCGGATCGCCGGTGCGCCGGGCGCGAACCGGATGGTCCAGCCCCGGGTGCGCAGCACCGCGGCGATCGCGTCGTGCCGGACGTTGCGGCCGGCCGCGACGTTGTACAGCCGCTGGCGTCCCTCGCACGCGATCCGCGGCAGAAGCGCGACGACGTCCGCCAGACTGACGTAGTCCTTCTCCGACCGCGGCGCCTGGCCGATCAGCACGCGTCCCGAGCGACGCCCTTCCGTGAGGAGCTGGCCGAGGAACGTGTCGGGGGCGTCTCCGCCATAGACGTTGGCGAGGCGCGCCACCCGCACGGAGGGGCGCGGGTCGGCAAGACACAGCGCCTCCCCGGCGAGCTTGGTGAGGTTGTACAGGTCGGAGGGATCGCTGCTGAGGCAGGGCAGCGGTGTCGTCTCCTGCGTTGTCCGCGCGCGGGCGTAGACGCGGGTGGAGGAGAGGAACAGGAACGAGTCGAAGAGCAGGGCGCCGAGCGCGGCGGCGGTGACGCCGACATGGGCCTCGGCGGTGGCGTGCGGGCGTTGGCGGAAATCGCCGGTCAGGCCGATGCAATCGATCACGTGGCCGGCCGGCACTTCGGAGGCGAGCGCGGCAGCGAGCGAGTCGCGCGTGACGCGGGTCACGTCGCGTCCCGCTGCCTCCAGCGCGTCTGCGAGCGCGCGGCCGATCGTGCCGCCGGCCCCCAGGATGGTGAAACGGGCCGTCACGGCGACTTGCGCCAGCCGCGGATCACGGCGGGCTGCCCCCAGGCGCGACAGAAGGGCGGCAGCGTGCCGCGCACCAGGGAGCCCGCGCCGATCACCGCGCCGGATCCGATGCATGTGCCGTCCAGCAGCACGCAATTGGCACCGATCCAGACGTCGTCGCCGATTTCGATCCCGCCGCGGCTGGGTTGGAAGCCTTGCGTGCGGATCGGGCGGTCCGGATCCGCGGTTTCGTGGTTCGTCGGGGCCAGCGTGCAGTTGGCCGCAATCAGCACGTTCCGTCCGATGCGGATGCCGTTTCCCGTGTAGAGCACGCAGCCCGCGTTGATCACCGTTCCCGCGCCGATCACCACGTTCCCAGATCCGCCCGCGGGCTTGATCTTCACGAATGAGTCGATGACCGCCTCCGCCCCGATCTCGATGCGGGTGCCGCGTGCGGACTCCTCGATATCGGCCAGCGGGGAGATGCGCGCGGTGCTGCTGGCGACGATCACGACCTACTCCGCGGCGATCGGAACGGCGCGGGATGCGTGCCATTCCTCGGTCAGGGTGCGGTAGGTGCGCTCCAGATGGCGCGCGAGATCCGCGGCATCGCACAGGGCGGAGGCGCGGACGCGCGCGCGCAATCCGGCGCGAAGATCGGACAGCGCGTCGGGATCGGCTGCCGCCGCGACCGCGCGGGCCACATAGGCGTCCGGATCGGACGCGATCCAGTGGTCGAGCCCGATCGTGCGGAGGATGCTTGCGCCGAAGCGCCCGACCGGCGGACGGTCCGCGAGGGTCAGGACCGGCACGCCCTGCCACAATGCCTCGATCGTCGTCGTGCCCGCGTTGTGGGGAAACGGGTCGAGCGCGACGTCGATGCGCCCATACGCCTCCCATGTGCGTGGCTGGGGGTGCGTGTAGGTGAGGTCGAGCCGATCGGGCGTGATGCCTTCCGCGGCGAAGCGGGTACGGAACAGGTCCTGAAACGCCGGCTCGAAGAAGGGGCGGCTGTTGAGCATCAGCCGTGCCGTCGGTTCGGCGCGAAGGATGCGGGCCCAGGTCGCGATCACCCGCGGGGTCAGGCGTTCGGGGCGGCCGAAATGCCCGAAGGTGACATGGCCTGCGGTCCGTGCGGGCGGTGGCGCGGCGGGCGGCATGTCCTCGGGCGGGCGGTACGCGATGGGGATGCGGGGCAGGCGGATCAGGCGCTCGCTGAACAGCGCGTCGGCTTCGGGGGGGGCGAGGGTCTCGTCCGCGACGAAGGCGTCCATCGCTCCGAGGCCAGACGTGCTGCCATGGCCTAGGATGTATTCGACCTGGATCGGGGCGGGCTTGCGCGCGAAGACGAGCAGGCGGCTGCCGGCTGTGTGGCCGGCGAGGTCCACCAACACGTCGATGCGATCGGCGCGGATCTGGTCCGCCACGGCTTCGTCGTCGCGGCCGACGGTGGAGCGCCAATGGTCCGCGCGGGCGCGGATGCGGGCCGTCACGTCGTCCTCCACCGCCACCTCGGCGTAGCAGAACACCTCCACGACGGCGGGATCGTGCGCGGCGAGCATCGGTTCGGCGAACAGCGACACGGCGTGGCGGCGGAAGTCGGGGGAGACGTATCCGATCCGCAACCGTCGTCCGTGCGGCGGCTCGAGATCGTCATGCGCGTGCGCGCGGGCGCCGAACGCTGCCGCGTGCCGCGCATCCCAGCCGCGGAAGGCGGCGAAGATCGCCTCAGCGCTCAGATCGTCCCGGTAGTTCAGGGAGAACAGCAGGTTGCTGTGGGCAGGGGCATAGTCCGGGCGCATGGCGAGCGCCTCCTGGAAAGAGGCTTCGGCCTCCACGTGCCGCCCCTGGGTCTGCAGGAGGACTGCGAGGTTGCCCAGGCAGCGATGCCGATCGCGGATGCGGGGCAGGGCAGCGCGGTGATGCTGTTCGGCTTCAATCGTGCGGCCGTTCTGCCCCAGCAGGGCGGCAAGGGTCTCATGAAGGTCGGGATCGTCGGGAACATGACGAAGGCCGCGGCGGAGAAGCGGCTCCGCAGCGGCCGGTTCCGCCCGTGCGAGCGCCACGAGCGCGCGACCCCGCAGCAGCCAGGGCTGATCGGGGCCGGCCGTGAGCGCGGTGTCGAATGCCGCCTCAGCTTCGGCCAGCCGATGCTGGTCGAGCAGCAGGTTCCCGAGATTGCCCTGGGCATGGACGTGGCCGGGCGCGAGCGCGAGAGCGGCGCGATAGCTCTTTTCGGCCTCCGCCGCGCGCCCGGTCATGCGCAGGATGACGCCGCGATCGGTGAGAATGTCGGGTGTGGGGCGTGCGCGCGCGAGCAGGTCGATCGCCCGCGCAGGCTCGTGGCGGCGGAGCGCCTGCATGGCGAGCATATGCAGTGCGTCCGGCTGCCCTGGGTCGGCCGCGAGCATGCGCCCTGCCTCTTCCTGCAACGCCGCGTCCTGCTCGGCGGCGAAGAGGTCATGGAGGCGGGTCGCCTCCGCGCGGCCGGTGCGCCATGTCTCCCACAAGGTGCGATAGGCGGCTTCGACGGCGTGGGCGAGGCCGGCGGGATCGCCGAGTGGCCCGGCGGTGACGCGGTCGCGCAGCGTGGCTCGTACCGCGGACAGTGCGTCGAGATCGGTGGCGGCCGTGATCGCGCGTGCGACATAGGCGTCCGTGTCGGCAGTGACCCAGTCGTCCAGGCCGACGGCACCGAGGATTGCCGCACCGAACCGGCCCAGCGTGGGGCGTCCTGCCAGGGTCACGACGGGTACGCCCTGGTGCAGCGCCTCGATCGTCGTGGTGCCGGCATTGTGGGGGAACGGATCGAGCGCAATGTCGATGCGCCCGTAGGCGGCCCAGGTGACGGGCTGCGGGGCGGTGAAGATGAGCTCGAGGCGATCGCGACCGATGTCGAACGCGGCGAACCGAGTGGCACACGCGTCCCGGCCGGCGGCTTCGCTGAAGGGGGCACTGTTGAGCACGAGGCGCGCGCCGGGAACGCCGTGCAGGATGCGCGCCCAGGTGGCGATGACGGCATCGGTCAGGCGGACCGTCCGGCCGAAATAGCCGAACGTGACATGCCCGGCTGCGCGAGCGGGCAGGGGCGAAACGGGCGGCATGTCGGCGGGCGGGAGATAGGCCAGCGGGATCCGGGGCAGGCGGATCAGCCGTTCGCTGAACAGGGCTTCGGCGCCAGGGGGCGCGAGTGCCGTATCCGCCAGGAATGCGTCCATGGCCGACAGGCCGGACGTGTAGCCATGCCCCAGCATGTACTCGATCTGCACCGGAGCGGGCTTGCGCGCGAAGGCGAGCAGGCGGTTCCCGGCAGTATGGCCGGCGAGATCGATCAGCACGTCGATCCGGTCGGCTCGGATCATGTCCGCCACCGCCTCGTCGGTGCGTCCCACCGTCGACCGCCAGTGGTCGGCAAGGGCGCGGAACCGTGCGGTCGTTTCATCGGGCACGGGGACTTCGGCGTAGCAGAAAAGCTCGACCTGGGTGCGATCGTGGGCGGCGAGGAGCGGTTCGGCAAACAGCGCCACGGCGTGTCGCCGGAAATCGGGCGAGACGTAGCCGACCCGGAGCCGGCGGCCGGGCGTGCGGTCGAGGTCGAAGTCCGGGCGGTCCGGGCGGAGCGGGACGGCATGCCGCCGGTCCCACGCGCGGTATTCGGCAAACAGCGTCTCTGGAGTGAGATCGTCCCGGTAGTTCAGGCAGAACAGGATGTTGCTGTGCGGCAGGACGAAGTCGGGCTGGAGCGCGAGGGCCTTCCGAAGCGCGTCTTCCGCGTCCCTCAGGCGGCTCTGGCGCATCAGGGCGAGCCCGAGGTTGTTGTGGCCGTTCGCGTTGCGCGGGTCGTGCGTGATCGCGGCGCGCGCGGCTCGTTCGCTCTCCCGTGCCTGGCCGGTGAGCGAGTAGACCCAGGCGAGGTTCGCCCAGGCGTCGGCAAAGCTGGGTACAGCTGCGAGCGCGGCCTGAAATGCGGCGATCGCCTCCGGGTAGCGGCCGAGATCGCGGAGGATGTTGCCGAGGTTGTTGAGGCTTTCCGGACGGTTGGGCGCGAGAGCGAGGGCGACGCGGGCCGCCTGCTCCGCTTCTTCGAGCCGGCCCAGGCCGCGGAGGATAGCCGCATGGTTCGCATGGGCCTCGACGTCGGCCGGTGCGTATTTGCGTGTGATCGCGAGCGATCGGTCCGCGTCGTTCAGGCGCTTTTCCCGATAGGCGACCAGGCCGGCAACATGACACGCCATCGGGTCGTTGGGATCGTCACGCAGCAGGTCGCCGGCAAGGCGATTGGCGCCGGCGAGGTCACCCGCGGTGAAGAGGGCACGAAGCGTCGCGTGGTGATCCTCCACCGGGGCGGGCGCGTGCTGGTTTCGCGCGGCATCGGTGCGGACGTGCGTCGGCGCGGAATGCGGGTGCGCGGGCGTGACCTGGCTCAGCAGTTCGGCGAAAGCGGCCTCGAACTGCTGCGCAAGGTCCTTTGCGTCGGCGAGGGGGGACGCGAGGAAGCGTGCGCGCAATCCGTGCCTGATGCGGGCGAGTTCGTCCGTGTTCTGGGCGGCTTGCGCGGCGCGCGCGACGTAGGCGTCCTGCGTGGATGTGACCCAGTCGTCGAGCCCCACCGCGTGCAGGATACTCGCGCCGAACCGGCCGACCGTGGGACGCTCGGCCAGGCTGACGACCGGGACACCCTGATACAGCGCCTCGATCGTCGTCGTGCCGGCGTTGTGCGGAAACGGGTCGAGCGCGATGTCGAGTCCGGCGTACGCGGCCCATGTCCGCGGCTGCGGCGTTGTGTAGATGAGGTCGATCCGGTCGGTGCCGATCCCGTGGGCATCGAAGCGCGCCAGGAACATGCGGCAGAACGCGGGCTCCTGGAAATTGCGGTTGTTCAGCACGAGCCGCGAGCCAGGCACCGTGCGAAGCAGACGCGCCCAGGTCGCCACGACACGGTCCGTCAGTCGCTCCGGGCGACCGAAATACCCGAAGGTGACGTAGCCATTCCGGCTTGCTGGCAGCGGGCCCACGTTCGGCATGTCCGCGGGTGCGCGGTAGGCGAGGGGAATTCGGGGCAGTCGGAGCACTCGTTCGGAGAACAGCGCGTCGGTGCCGTCGGGCGCGAGCCGATGGTCCGCGAAGAAGACGTCCATCGCGGAGAGGCCGGACGTGTAGCCGTGCCCCAGGATATACTCGACCTGCAGCGGGGCGGGCTTGCGGGCGAAGACGAGCAGGCGGTTCCCCGCCGTGTGTCCGCCGACATCGACCAGGACGTCGATGCCATCGGCGCGGATCATGTCCGCGACCTGCTCGTCCGAGAGACCCAGTGTCGGACGCCAGTGATCGGCCATCGCACGGAAGCGACGCGTCGTCTCGTCCTCCAAGACGAGTTCGGCGTAACAGAACAGCTCCACGCGAGAGCGGTCGTGCGCCGCCAACAGCGGTTCGGAGAAAAGCGCGACGGCATGTTGACGAAAGTCCGCCGACACGTAGCCGACTCGCATGCGGCGCCCGAGTGGGGAGGGCGGGGCGGACGCGGCTGGCGGAGTGGACGCGGCAGGTGGAATGCGCCCGGCAGGTGGAGTGGGCGTGGCAGGTGTGGAATCACCGGGACGCAGGGGGCGGGCATGTCGCGCGTCCCAGTCCCGATACTCCGAGAAGATCGCGTGCGGGGAGAGATCGTCCCGGTAATTCAGGGCGAACAGCAGGTTGCCGTGTCCGCCCGCGTAGTCGGGTCGCACCGACAGGGCACGACGGTACTCCGCTTCCGCCTCGACGTGCCTGACCTGCATCTGCAGGGCGCCGGCGAGATTGCTGATCCAGCGGTGTTCCGCTGGCGCCAGGGCCAATGCGCGCCGGGTCGCCTCCTCCGCCGCAATGGGGAAGCCGCTGCGCAACAGAAGTGCGCCGAGGTTCCCGAAGGCGGGGGCGTGCGTCGGATCGAGTTCGACGGCGTGGCGCAGAACGCGTTCGGCCGCGTGGTGCTGCTCGAGACCGAGGAGAGTGACGCCGAGATTGCCGTGCGGCTCCACCCAGCGGGGCGCGTGCCGCATCGCGGTGCGGAACGCTGGTTCGGCCTCGGCGAGACGACCCTGGCGCTGCCGGATCACACCAAGGGCGTTCCATGCGTCGGGATAAGCGGGATTGGCGGCGACGGCAGAGGCGTAGGCGGCTGCGGCCTCCTCCAGCCTGTCGCCGTCGGCAAGCAGATTGCCGAGGTTGTGGTGTGCGGGTGCGAAGGACGGATCGATCCGGATGGCCTGGCGGTAGGCGGCCTCTGCGGCGGAGCGGTCGCCAGCGGCGCGCAGGACCGCGCCCAGGTTGGAGTGGTCCGCGGCAGTCTGGGCGCCCTGGCGCAGGATCGGCAGCACGTCCCGCGGCGAGGCCGATCCCATGTGCCAGGCGCGGAGGGCAGAGTCCGCGTGGGCTCGAACCCTCCTGACCTCGGAAGCGCGCGATGCGCCGGCGTTCATGCGGTGCTCAGCTCCCGTCCTAGACCTCGAGGAACTTGCTTGCATCGTAGGTCCAGGGTGTCGTGCCATTCGTCGTGATGACCCCGACCAGGGTTCCGCCGCCGGAGAAGGCGCCGCTACCGCTATAGTACAGCTCCCCGGTATCCTGCTGGTAAACGAAGCCGCCCGTGCCGCCGGTCGAGAGTGTCGTGCCGAGGCGCGCCGCAGCGTTCACCACCTTCGTGATGTTCGTGCCGTCCGCCAGGGCCGCTCCACCCAGATTGTAGGTGTCCGTCGACAGCGTGGTGTTGCCGGTCACGTCGAGACCGATCATGTCGCCGTTCGAGACGCTGAAGTTCATCACCGTGCTGTAGTTGCCGGCACTCGCCTGGTCGAAGACGAACGTGTCCGCGCCGGTGCCGCCGGTGATGAAGTTGATGCCGCCGCCGCCCACCACCGTTGCCGCCACGCTGCCCGAGAGAACGATCGTATCGTTCGCACTCCCCCCCGAGACGGTTTCGGTGTTGCCGATCGTCAACCGGTTCGTCTGATTGGCCAGTTGCAGGCTGTCGGACCCGCCGCCCAGCTCGATCGACCCGTTGAAGATCGCGCTTCCCAGGGTGACCGTGTCGGCACCGCTGCTGCCAGCGATGGTCCCCACGTTGCTGACGGTGCCCGTGTTGCCGGCGGATGCAGCGAGCGTGAGCAGGTTGTTGCCTGCGCCGAGATCCACCGCCATGCCGGTCGTCAGAGAAGACGCGAGCGAGACGGTGTCGTTGCCGCTGCCGCCGGTGAGCGTCTCGACGTTCGAGAGAGATGCGCGGTTGGTGAAGTTGCCCAGCGTCAGCGTGTCGGAGCCGGTTCCCAGATCGATGCTGGCATTGGTGACGAAGGTCCCCAGGGTGATCGTGTCGTCCGCGGTGCCGCCGGTGGTCGTCTCCACGTTGCTGATGCTGCCGGTGTTCGCGACGTTGGCGAGCGTCAGGAGGTCGTTCCCCGCGCCGAGATCGACGGACATCCCCGTGGTCAGCGCCGTGGAGAGCGTGATCAGGTCGACCACGCTTCCTCCGACCACCGTCTCGGTGTTCGCGATCGTGCCCGTGTTGGCGAAGTTGCCGAAGGTGACGCGGTCGTACGAACTGCCCAGGTCGACGCTGACGTTGCTCGCGATGCCTTTGATGACGATCGTGTTGGGGCCCGTCGAACCGGTGATCGTCTCCACGTTCGCGATGGTCGCGGTATTCGCGCCGGTGGCGAGGGCGAGACTGTCGGATCCGGCGCCCAGGTCCAGGCTGGCGTTTGCGACGGTGGCGCCGAGCGTGATGGTGTCGACCCCGGCGCTGCCGATCGTGGTCTCGACGTTGCTGATTGTGCCCGTGTTGCCGGCCGCCGCGCCGAGCGTCAGGAGGTCGTTGCCGGCGCCGAGATCGACGGTCATGCCGGTGGTCAGGGCACCTGCGAGCGTGACCGTGTCGGCGAGCGAGCCGCCCGTCAGCGTCTCCACGTTGGAGACGGATGCCTTGTTGACGGTGTTCGCCAGGGTGAGGCTGTCGGAGCCCCCGCCCAGGTCGATGCTGGCGTTTGTTGCCGTGGTGCCGAGTGTCACCGTATCCGCCGCGGCCACGCCGACCAGCGTTTCGACGTTGCTGACGGACCCGCTGTTGGTCACGTTGGACAAGGTGAGCGTGTCACTGCCGGCGGCGAGGTCGAGCGACATCCCGGTCGTCAGCGCCGTGGACAGGGTCAGCGTGTCGGCAGTCGATCCGCCGACGACCGTCTCCACGTTAGACAGGCTGGCAGTATTCGCAAAGGCGCCGAACGTCAGCTTGTCCGACCCGGAGCCGAGATCGATGCTGGCGTTGCTGGCCCTGCCCGCGATCGTCACGGTGTTCGGGCCCGTGCTCCCCGTCAGCACCTCCACGTTGGAGATCGTCGCTCGGTTCGACCCGGAGGCGAGGACCAGCGTGTCGGTCCCTCCGCCCAGATCGATGCTGGCGTTGGTGACCGTCACGCCGAGGGTGATCGCGTCCGTCCCGGCTGCCCCGAGGACCGTCTCCACGTTGGCGACCGTGCCGGTGTTGCCGGCCGCGGCGCCCAGCGTGAGCTTGTCGTTGCCGGTTCCGAGGTCGAGCGTCATGTCGGTGGTGAGCGCACCGCTCAACGTCACGGTGTCCGCGGCGGTCCCGCCCGTCAGGGTCTCGACGTTCGCGAGGGAGAGCGTGTTCGCGACGTTGGCGAGGGAGAGCGTGTCGGACCCGGCGGCAAGATCGAGGGAGACCTTGTTCGCCGCCATCAAGGTGACCGTATCCGCACCCGAACCACCGGTGATCGTCTCGACGTTCGCCGCGGTCAGGCTGTTGCCGCCAGCTGCCAGGGTCAGATTGTCGGACCCGGCGGCGAGATCGGCGGACGCGTTCGCGACGGTGCTGGAGAAGGTGACGGTATCGGTCCCGGCACCGCCGATCAGGGTGTTCACGTTGCTGACGCTGCCTGTCCCACTCGTGGCGGCAAGCGTGAGCTTGTTGGACCCGCTGCCGAGGTCGATCGACATGGCGGTCGTGAGGCTGCCTTTCAGCGTGACGGTGTCGTTCCCGCTGCCGCCGGTGGTCGTCTCGACGTTGTTGATCGTGACGGTGTTGGTGGCGCTGGCGAGGGTCAGCGTGTCGCTGACGCCGCCCAGGTCGATGCTGCCGTTCGTCACGCCGCCGGCCAGGGTGACCGTGTCCGCGCCGCTTGCGCCCACGAGGGTTTCGGTATTCGCGACGGAACCGGTGTTGCCGGCGGACGCGGCGAGCGTCAGCTTGTCCGATCCGCTTCCGAGATCCAGCGTCATGTCCGTGGTCAGGGCGGAGCTCAGGGTCAGGGTGTCGGCGCCGGTTCCGCCGGTGACGGTCTCGACGTTGGAGGCGCTGAGCGCGTTGGTGGCATTGGCAAGCGTCAGCGTGTCGGAGCCGCCGCCCAGGTCGATGCTCGCGTTGCTTGCGCCGCGCCCGAGGGTCAGCGCGTCGTCCCCGCTTCCGGAGATCACGGTCTCCACGTTCTGCACGCTGCCGGTGTTGCCGGCATTGCCCATCGTCAGGCTGTCGTTCCCAGCGCCAAGGTCGACCGTCATGCCCGTAGTCTGGGCCGAATTGAGGACGACGGTATCCGCCGCGGTGCCGCCGACCAGGGTTTCGACGCCTGCGACCGAGATGGTGTTGGCCGCCCTTCCGAGGGTCAGGGCGTCGGACCCGGTCCCCAGGTCGACCGAAGCGTTCGTCACGCCGCCGACGAGGGTCAGCGTGTCATCCCCCGACCCGCCGGTCGTGGTCTCCACGTTCGCGGTGCTGAGCCGGTTCGTGTAGTCGTCGAGCGTGAGGCTGTCGGACCCGGCACCGAGGTCGATGCTGCCACCGGTGATGCCACCGCCCAGGGTAAGGGTGTCGACCCCGGCTGCACCGACGACCGTCTCGATGTTGGTGACGGATCCGGTGTTGCCCGCCACGTCCGCCATCGTCAACTTGTCGTTGCCGGCGCCGAGATCGAGCGTCATGTCCGTGGTCAGGGCCGACGACAGCGTCACCGTGTCCGCCGCGGTGCCGCCGGTGAGGGTCTCCACGTTGCTCAGCGACAGGGTGGCGGCCGTGTTGCCGAGTGTGACCACGTCACTGCCGGCAGCGAGATCGACCGAGATCCTGTTCGCCACAGTGAAGGTGAGAACGTCGGCGCCGGAGTCGCCGGTGACCGTCTCCACGTTGGCGAAGGTGGCGCTGTTGCCGCCGCTGGCCAGGGTGACCGCGTCGGAGCCGGTCGCCAGGTCGACGCTGCCGTTGGAGAGAGCGGTGTCGAAGGTGACCACGTCGGCCGACGAGCCGCCGACCAGGGTCCCGACATTGCTCACGCTGCCGGTCCCGCCGCCGTTCGCCAGGGTCAGCTTGTTCGCGCCGGTCCCGAGGTCGATGGAGAGCGCGGTGGTGAGCCCGGTGGTGAGGACGACCGTGTCGCCCCCGGTCCCGCCGGTCAGGGTCTCCACGTTTCCGACCGAGGCGCTGTTGGTCCCGTTCGCGAGGGTCAGCGTGTCGGAACCGGCCGCCAGATCGAAGCTCGCGCTGGTGACGGCGGCGCCCAGGGTGACGTCATCGGCCCCCGATCCACCGATGATGGTCTCGGTATTGGTGACGGACCCCGTGTTGCCGCCGCCGCCCAAGGTGAGCTTGTCGTTGCCGCTGCCAAGGTCGAGCGTCATGTCGGTGGCCAGGCCGCTGGCCAGCGTCAACGTGTCGATGCCGGTGCCGCCGGTGACCGTCTCCACGTTTGACAGGGTGGCGGTGTTCGACGCGGCGCCGAAGGTGAGCGCATCGGAGCCGGCCGCAAGATCGATGCTGGCGTTGTTCGCGAGGCTGGTCAGCGTCACGTCGTCGTCGGCCGAGCCGCCGGCGAGCGTCTCCACGTTGGCGACGCTTCCCGTTCCGGCTGCATTCGCCAGCGTGAGCCTGTCGTTTCCGGCACCGAGATCCACCGTCATGCCGGTGGTCAGCGCCGAGTCCAGCGTCAGCTGGTCGGCGGCCGTGCCGCCCAGCAGCGTCTCCGCGTTCGCGGCGGTGAGGACGTTCGCGGCATTCGCGAGCACCAGCTTGTCGGATCCGCCGCCGAGGTCCATCGACCCGTTGGCCGACACCGAACTCAGTGTGATCACGTCGTTGGCCGAACCGCCGGTCACCGTCTCCACGTTGGAGGCAGTCGCCGTGTTGTTGGCGTTCCCGAGGGTCACGTCGTCGGAGCCGCTGCCGAGATCGATGCTGCCGGACGCGATCCCGGCCGAGAAGGTCAGCACGTCCGCGCCGGTGTTGCCGACGATGGTCTCCGCGTTCGTGACCGAACCGGTGTTGCCCCCGCTCGCCAGGGTGAGCTTGTCGTTCCCGGCGCCGAGATCCACCGTCATTCCGGTGGTCAGGCCGCTGGACAGGGTGACGATGTCGTTCGCCGTGCCGCCGGTGAGCGTCTCGACGTTGCTGGCGCTCAGCGTGTTGGCGGAGTTGCTCATCGTGAGCACGTCGGAGCCGCCACCGAGGTCGATCGAGCCGTTCGCGGCAGCGGCACTCAGCGTGATGGTGTCATCGCCGGTGTTGCCGACCGTCGTCTCGACGTTCGCGACGCTGAGCGTGTTCGTGCCGCTGGCCAGCGTCAGCCTGTCGTTGCCCGCGGCCAGGTCGACCGTGGCGCCGGTCAGCGCCGCGCCCAGCGTGACGTTGTCGGCCGCGGTGCCGCCGATCAGGGTGTCGACGTTGCTGACCGTGCCCGTTCCGGCAAGGTTCGCCAGGGTCAGCTTGTCGTTCCCGGTGCCGAGGTCGATCTGCTGACCCGTCGTCAGGGCGCTGCCCAGCGTCAGGGTGTCGTCCGAGGTGCCGCCGGTCAGGGTCTCCACGTTGCTCACGGTCATCGTGTTGACCGTGTCGTCCAGCACCAGCGTGTCCGATCCGGCGGCGAGATCGGCGCTCGCCCCGCTGATCGCCGCGGCGATCGTCATCGTGTCGGCGCCGGACCCGCCCACCAGCGTCTCGACATGGGTCATGGTGCCGGTGTTGCCGCCGGCCGCCAAAGTGAGGGTGTCGCTGCCGGCGCCCAGGTCCACCGTCATGTCGGTGGTCAGGCCGCTGCTCAGCGTCAGCGTGTCCGTTCCGGTGCCGCCGGTGATCGTCTCCACGTTGCCCAGCGACGCGGAATTGGTCGCGTTGGCGAAGGTCAGGGTGTCGCTGCCGCCCGCGAGGTCGAGGCTGGCGTTGGTCGTGCCGCTGCCCAGGGTGATGGTGTCGGCGCCGCTGCTGCCGACCGTGGTCTCGACGTTCTTGATGCTGCCGGTGTTGCCCGCCCCGGCCGCCAGGGTGAGCGTGTCGTTGCCGGTGCCGAGATCCACCGTCATGCCGGTGGTCAGGGCCCCCGACAGCGTGACCGCGTCCGCCGCCGTGCCGCCGGTCAGCGTCTCCGTCCCCGAGACGGACAGCGTGTTGGCAGCGTTTGCCAGCGTGAGCGTGTCGGCGCCGGCCGCCAGGTCCATGGAGCCGCTCGACGCCGCGCTGGTCAGGGTGATGGTGTCGGCCGCGGTGCCGCCGGTGACCGTCTCGACGTTCGCGATGCTCGCGCTGTTCACCGTGTCGTCGAAGGTGACCGAGTCGCTGCCGCCGGCCAGATCGATGCTGCCGCCCGAGAGCGCCGCGACCAGGGTGAGCGTGTCCGCGCCGGCGGCGCCCACCAGGGTCTCCACGTGGGTGACCGATCCGGTGTTGCCGGCGGCGGCCGAGAGGGTGAGCGTGTCGTTACCGGCCGCGAGATCGACGGTCATTCCCGTGGTCAGCGCGCTCGAGAGGGTGAGCGTGTCCGCACCGGTGCCACCGGTGACGGTCTCGACGTTCGCGCCGGTCAGCGTGTTACTGCCGTTCGCCAGGGTGAGCACGTCGGAGCCTGCGCCCAGGTCGATGCTGCCGTTCGAACTCGTGGTCTGCAGCGTCAGCGTATCCGCGCCGGTGCCGCCGGTGATCGTCTCCACGTTGCCGGCGCTGACCGAGTTGGTGCCGTTCGCCAGCGTCAGCGCGTCGGAGCCGGCGCCGAGGTCCACGCTCTCGTTCGTGACCGCGCCGACCAGGGTGACCGTATCCGCCCCGGTGCCGCCGGTGATCGTCTCGACCCCGGTCACCGACCCGGTATTGCCGCCATTCGCCAGGACCAGCGTGTCGTTGCCGGCGGCGAGGTCGATGGTGCCGCTCGTGCTCAGGGCGGTCGTGAGCGTGACCGCGTCAACCCCGGTCCCGCCGGTCAGCGTCTCGACATTGCCGATGCTGGCGGTATTGCCGGCGTTCGCCAGGGTCAGCGTGTCCGATCCGCCGCCCAGGTCGGCGCTTGCGTTGCTCACCGCGCCGACCACGGTGATCACGTCCGCGCCGGCGGCGCCGACCAGCGTTTCCACCCCCGTCACCGACCCGGTGTTGCCGGAGGCATAGGCCAGGGTCAGGGTATCGCTGCCGGTTCCGAGATCCACCGTGCCGCCGGTGGTGAGTGCGGTCGTCAGGGCGATCGCGTCCGCGGCGGTGCCGCCGGTGACCGTCTCGACGTTCGCCACGCTGGCCGTGTTGGCGCCGTTCCCGAATGTCAGGGCGTCGGAGCCGCCGGCGAGGTCGATGCTGGCGTTGGAAGCGGCCGAGGCGAGGGTGATCGTGTCGGCGGCGGATCCGCCGATGACCGTTTCGGTGTTGGCGATCGAGACCGTGTTCGCGGTGTTGTCCAGATTGACGGTGTCGGACCCGGCGCCCAGGTCGACGCTGACGTTGCTCAGCGCGCCCTTCAGGGTGACCGTGTCGACGCCGGCCCCGCCGGTGACCGTCTCGACATTGGTGACCGACAGGGTGGTGGGACCGGCCCCCAGGTTCAGCGTGTCGTTGCCGGCGGCCAGGTCGATGCTGGTGCCGCTGACCGTCCCGCTGAGGGTCAGCGCATCGGCACCGGTGCCGCCCGTCACCGTCTCCACGTTCGTGGTGCTCAGGACGTTGGCGCCATTCGCCAGGGTGACCGTATCGGCGGCGCCGGCCAGGTCCAGGCTGCCATTGGTGAGCACGCCGACCATGGTGAGCGCATCGACGCCGGCCGCACCGACCAGCGTCTCCACCCCCGTCACCGACCCGGTGTTGCCGGCGGCGCTTCCCAGCGTCAGCGTGTCGCTGCCGGCGGCGAGGTCGACCGTCATCGCGGTCGTGAGCGCGGCGGCCAGGGTGACCGTGTCGGCCCCGGTGCCGCCCGTCACCGTCTCGACGTTGCCGGCGGTCAGCGTGTTCGTGCCGTTCGACAGGGTCAGCGTGTCGGACCCGGCGGCCAGATCGAGGCTGGCGCCGGCGACCGCGCCCGAGAGGGTGATCGTGTCCGCGGCGGACCCGCCGGTGACCGTCTCGGCATTGGCGATCGAGACCGTGTTGGCGGTGTTGTCCAGGTTGACGATGTCGGACCCGGCGCCGAGGTCGATGCTGACGTTGCTCAGCGCGCCCTTCATGGTGACGGTGTCGACGCCGGCGCCGCCCGTGACCGTCTCGACATTCGCGACGGAGAGGGTGCTGGGCCCGGCGCCCAGGTCCAGCATGTCGTTGCCGGCGGCGAGGTCGACGCTGGTGCTGCTGACCGAACCGCTCAGGGTGACGGTGTCGACGCCGGTGCCGCCCGTCAGCGTCTCCACGTTCGCGGCGGTCAGCACGTTGGCGCCGTTCGCCAGCGTCAGCGTGTCGCCGGCGCCGCCCAGGTCCGTGCTGGCGTTGGTCAGCACGCCCACCACCGTGATCGCGTCGACGCCGCTCGACCCGGCGAGCGTTTCGACACCCGTGACAGATCCGGTGTTGGCGGCGCTGCCCAGGGTCAGCATGTCGCTGCCGGTGCCGAGATCCACCGTCATGGACGTCGTGAGGGAGGTGCCGAGGGTGAGGGTGTCGGTGCCGGTGCCACCGGTGATCGTCTCGACGTTCTTCACCGACAGCGAGTTCGTGGCATTCGCCAGCGTCAGCACGTCGGAGCCGCCGGCGAGGTCGAGGCTCGCGCTGGTCAGCCCACCGGTGAAGGTGATGCTGTCGTCGGTGGCGCCCGAGGTGAGCGTGTCCACCGTGCTGAAGGTATAGGTGTTCGAGCCGAGGTTGATGACGACGGACACGGTGGCAGCTCCCTGAACGGGCGATGCCAGGGTGCGGTCATTTTGCCCCTCGACCTGGCGTGATGTGCGATCTTCGCGGCATCACCCATAGGGCCGAAAAGTGAAGGAACGGTTCAGGCCGGTTGCAGGCGCAGGTCGCCGAGGATGATCGTTCCCGGCCGCAGCGCGTCCGACCAGGTGACCGACCCGGCTTCCAGCGCGATCCCGTGCGCCGCAAGGGCGGGAGCCAGCAAGGATGCGGGCGCGGCGGACGCCCAGGCGAGCGCTTGCGCCGGGGTGGCGAGCCCCCACCCGACCACGTTGCGCACGGCCTGATCGAGCCGCAGCCCCGACCCCGCCAGCGTTCGCCCGCCGGGAACGCGTACCGACCCGTCCGCCGCGTGCTCGATCGTCATGCCGGCAAAGCCGTAAAGGCCGGGGGGCGCGGCTGCGGCGGCGGTGGCATCGGTCACCAGCACCACCCGGTCGGCGCCCTTGGCGCGCGTCATCACCCGCAGCGCATGGACGGGCACATGGATGCCGTCGGCGATGACGCTGGCGTGCAACCGGTCCTCGGCTAGCTGGGCCATCAATGGATTCAGGAACTTGGGAAGCAGGTGCGGCAGGCCGTTGCCCAGGTGGGTGGACAGCCGCACCCCCGCCGCGGCCGCGCGCGTCACCGTATCGAGGTCGGCCGCGGTATGCCCCATCGCCAGCAGCACGCCGCGCCCGCGCGCCCAGGCGAGCACGGCGGCGGCGTCCGGCCGTTCGGGGGCCAGGGTCAGCAGCAGGATGGGGCGGCGGAGGTCGCGTGCCAGGCGGTCCAGCAGGCGGGGATCCGGCGCGTGCATGGCCTCGGGCGGGTGGCAGCCCGCCGTGCCCTCGCCGGGGTTCAGGAACGGACCCTCCAGGTGGTAGCCGGGCACCATCGCCGCGCCCAGCCGGCTGTCCGCCACCGCGCGATCCAGCGCCGCGAAGCGGGCGCCCAGCGTGGCCTCGTCGGCGGTGATCAGGGTGGGAAGGCAGCGCGTGACGCCCGCGGCGAGCATCGCCTCCAGCGCATGGTCCATCGCCGCCGCGGTCAGGCCGGGGTCGTTGAAATCGACCCCCGCATAGCCGTTCACCTGGAGATCGAGGAGCCCGTCCGAGCGCATAGCGGTGCTTGGGGCCGGGGCGATGCGCTTGTCAACGCCGGGGCGCGTGGCATGTTGGCGGGCCGCCGCTGCAGGAGACCGGATTGCCCGCCCCCAGGACCAAGCTGCCCTCCTTCATCTGGCTGATCTTCCTCGGTCTTTTCCTCGTCACCGCGCTCGGCCTGTTCGGCGGCGGATCGGGCGGGGGCGTGACCGCGATCCCTTATAGCCAGTTCCAGACCTATCTCGAGCAGGGGAAGGTCAAGCAGGTCACGGTCTCGGGGGACACGATCCGTGGCACCCTGACCGAGGCGATGTCGGACGGGCATACCGGTTTCACCACGGTGCAGGTGCCGCCCGACCTCGCGGCGACGCTGTCCAAGTACAAGGTGGAGTATGGCGCGGTCAGCACGGGCGGGCCGCTTGCGACGCTGCTGTCCTGGGTGCTGCCGCCCCTGCTGTTCGTAGGCGTCTGGATGCTCGCCTCCCGCGCCATGACGGGCGGTGGTTTCGGCGGCGGCCGCGGCGGGTTCGCGGGCGGCCTGTTCTCGATCGGCCGCTCGCGCGCCAAGCTGGTGACGCCGGAAACCGAGGTGCAGGTCACGTTCGAGGACGTGGCCGGCGTCGACGAGGCGAAGGCGGAGCTGCACGAGATCGTCGACTTCCTCAAGCGTCCGGACGAGTTCGGGCGGCTGGGCGCGCACATCCCCCGCGGCATCCTGCTCGTGGGGCCGCCGGGAACCGGCAAGACCCTGCTGGCCCGCGCGGTGGCGGGGGAGGCGGGGGTGCCGTTCTACTCGACCAACGGGGCCGAGTTCGTGGAGATGTTCGTGGGCGTGGGCGCCGCGCGGGTGCGCGACCTGTTCGAGCAGGCCCGCTCGACCGCGCCCTGCATCATCTTCATCGACGAGCTCGACGCGCTGGGGCGGGCGCGCGGCGTCTCCCCGGTCACGGGCCAGGATGAAAAGGAACAGACTCTCAACCAGTTGCTGGCGGAGATGGACGGGTTCGACCGGTCCGTCGCCATCGTCGTCCTGGCGGCCACCAACCGGCCGGAGATCCTGGATCCGGCGCTGCTGCGGGCCGGGCGGTTCGATCGGCAGGTGCTGGTGGACCGGCCGGACAAGAAGGGCCGGGTCGACGTGCTGCGGATCCACCTGGCGAAGCTGAAGCTCGCGCCGGACGTCAGCCTGGACGACATCGCCGGGCTGACGCCGGGCTTCACCGGGGCGGACCTCGCCAACCTGGCGAACGAGGCGGCGGTGCTGGCCACCCGCCGGGGCGCCGAGTCGATCGCGATGCAGGACTTCACCGGCGCGGTGGAGCGGATCGTCGCGGGGCTCGAGAAGAAATCCCGCATCCTGATCCCGAAGGAGCGCCGGATCGTCGCCTATCACGAGATGGGGCATGCGCTGGTGGCGCTGGCGATTCCGGGGACCGACCCGATCCAGAAGGTCTCGATCATCCCGCGCGGCATCGGCGCACTCGGCTACACGCTGCAGCGGCCGGTCGACGACCGGTTCCTGATGGGGCGGCAGGAGCTGGAGGACAAGATGGCCGTGCTGCTGGGCGGCCGCGCGGCGGAGATGCTGCTGGGCGACGACGTCTCGACGGGGGCGGCGGACGACCTGGCCAAGGCCACCGACATCGCGCGCGGCATGGTGCTTCGGTTCGGCATGGACGCGAAGCTGGGACCGGTCGCCTGGGATACGGAGCCGGGTCACTTCCTGGAACAGCAGCAGGGCGCCTACTGGCGGCCCCGGCGGTTCAGCGACGAGACGGCGCACGAGATCGACCGAGCGGTGCGGGCGCGGTTGGAGGGGGCTCTGGACCGCGCGGTCGGGATCCTGCGCGCCAATCGCGACGCGCTTGACGCGGGCGCGGGGGCGCTTCTTGCACGCGAGACGCTGTCGGCGGAGGACCTGCCTGCGGTGCGCGGGGAGGAGGGGAGGACGGTCTCGCCGGAGAGCGCCTGAGGGCGGGCCGGCGTTAACCTTTGGTCTGGCGGATTGCACGACGGTCGTGGTGCAAACTGCGGCGGTGCCGGGCGTAGGGGTGGAGTTCGGCTGGCTTGGTGCCTGGGGGCGTGGTCCTCGGTTCTTCAAACACGGAGGAAGAACGAGGGTCACGGAGGGCCATGGGAGTTCATCAGGGCTTGACGCGGCGTGGGCGCGACCGAGCGCATTCTTCCATCGTCAGGTCGGGCGTTCTTGGTCTGGGGGGCGCTTCATCGCCCTACGATCAGACCGGTGTCTCCTTCGAGCATTTCGCCCGATCAGCCGCATGCGCTCGGCCGCATCCCCTCCCATTATACGGATGGTTGCGCAGGAAACGATCAGGCGAGGATCACGTTGGCGGTCGGGTCAACCGCACATCACGGCGGTAATTTCGTCGGAAACGATCGTCCTCACGGCCCCCGACGCCGCGATCCGCCACCTCGCCCGCGCCGCTTCGACGGGTCGTAGCCCCCGCCGCCCGGCCCCAGCGGCTCCGGCGTGCGGTCCTTCTTCCCTGCCGGCCGCATCGAGGCGGAAGGCATCGGCGGAGGCTCGAGCCCCAGTTCCAAAGCCTCCAGCCGCTTGATCTCGTCGCGCAGCCGCGCCGCCTGCTCGAACTCCAGATCCGCGGCGGCGGCGCGCATGCGCTTCTCCAGATCCGCGATCGCCGCCTTCAGGTCCTTGCCGACGAACTCCGCGGCGCCCGTGTCCCTGATCGGGGCGACCGTGACGTAGTCCTGCTCGAACACGCTCTCCAGCACCTTGCCGATCTGCTTCTTCACCGAGGTCGGGGTGATGCCATGCGCCTCGTTCCACGCACGCTGCTTGTTGCGGCGGCGTTCGGTTTCCTCGATCGCGATGCGCAGGCTGTTGGTCATCGTGTCGGCGTAGAGGATCACGCGCCCCTCCACGTTGCGCGCGGCGCGGCCGATGGTCTGGATCAGCGAGGTCTGCGAGCGCAGGAAGCCTTCCTTGTCCGCATCCAGGATCGCGACCAGCGCGCATTCGGGAATGTCCAATCCCTCCCGCAGCAGGTTGATCCCCACCAGCACGTCGAACACGCCGAGGCGCAGGTCGCGGATGATCTCGATGCGCTCCAGCGTGTCGATGTCGGAGTGCAGGTAGCGCACCTTCACGTTGTGTTCGGTGAGGTACTCGGTCAGATCCTCCGCCATGCGCTTGGTCAGCGTGGTGACCAGCACGCGCCCGCCCTTGGCGGTCACGGTGCGGCACTCGGCCAGCAGGTCGTCGATCTGGTGCTCCACCGGCCGCACCTCGGTCACCGGGTCGATCAAGCCGGTCGGGCGGATCACCTGTTCGGCGAACACGCCGCCCGTGCGCTCCATCTCCCAGGGGCCAGGGGTCGCCGAGACGAACACCGTCTGCGGGCGGAACCGCTCCCACTCCTCGAACTTCAGCGGGCGGTTGTCGATGCAGGAGGGCAGGCGGAAGCCGAATTCCGACAGGATCGACTTGCGCGCGAAGTCGCCGCGATACATCCCGCCCAATTGCGGCACGGTCACGTGGCTCTCGTCCACGATCAGCAGCGCGTTCTCGGGCAGGTATTCGAACAGCGTCGGCGGCGGATCGCCCGCGTTGCGGCCCGAAAGATAGCGCGAGTAGTTCTCGATCCCTTTGCAGGAGCCGGTGGTCTCCATCATCTCGATGTCGAAGGTGGTGCGCTGCTGCAGGCGTTCGGCCTCCAGCAGCTTGCCCTCGGCGGTCAGCTCCGCCAGCCGCTCCTTCAGCTCGACCTTGATGTCGCGGATCGCCTGGGTCAGCGTCGGACGCGGCGTGACGTAGTGGCTGTTCGCGTAGACGGTGATCTCGTTCAGGCTCGCGGTCTTGTCGCCGGTCAGCGGGTCGAACTCGTGGATCGACTCGATCTCGTCCCCGAACAGGCTCACCCGCCACGCTCGGTCCTCGTAATGGCTGGGGAAGATGTCCACGACCTCCCCGCGCAGCCGGAACGTGCCGCGCTGGAACGCGGCGTCGTTGCGGCGGTATTGCAGCTCCACCAGGGCCTTCGCCAGCGCGTCACGGTCGATGCGGCCGCCGGCCTCCAGCTTCGCCACCATCTTGGCGTAGGTCTCGACCGACCCGATGCCGTAGATGCAGGAGACGGACGCCACGACGATCACGTCGTTCCGTTCGAGCAGCGACTGCGTCGCGGCGTGCCGCATGCGGTCGATCTGCTCGTTGATCTGCGCGTCCTTCTCGATATACGTGTCGGTGCGCGGGACGTAGGCTTCGGGCTGGTAATAGTCGTAGTAGCTGACGAAATACTCGACCGCGTTGTTCGGGAAGAACGCCTTCATCTCCCCATAGAGCTGGGCCGCCAGCGTCTTGTTGGGCGCAAGGACCAGGGCGGGCTTCTGCACCGCCTCGATCACCTTGGCCATGGTGAAGGTCTTGCCCGACCCGGTGACGCCCAGCAGCACCTGGTCGCGCTCCTCCGCCTGCACGCCGCGCACGAGTTCCGTGATCGCGGTGGGCTGGTCGCCGGCCGGCTGGTAGTCCGACACGACCTCGAGCCGGCGAGTCAGCGGCTTGGCCGGCTGCTTCTGCGGCATGAACAGCATCGGCATGGCCGCCGGCGGGCGCATCAAGGTCTGGGACATCACGGGGCTCCTCGGCAGCAGAGATGGACCCGAGGGGGCGCTGCGTCGAGGGGGCAGCCGCGCCGCCCGCGCCGGTCCGCCCACCGGTGCCTGACCGGCCGCCGCCTGCGCGAACGCATCAGGCCGGAACGAAACACGACCGTTCCATCCCCGATGGCGCAGCCTGGGCGCCGGACGATCACGAGTTCGAACAAGGCGGGGAAATCGCGCCCCATCACGCGGCTGGGACGCAACGCGGGCAGAGCCGCTTCGTTCGGTCTTCGGTCAAGGCCACTCGGCGGCACCACCGTGGCACGTCCTTCATGGCGGGAACGCGATCCCCGTCCTGGCGGCCGGCGCCGCGGCTTCACGCGATCGGAGACGAACATGCTGAAATGGGCTCTCATCTTCTTCGTAATTTCCATCATCGCCGGCTTCTTCGGTTTCTCGGGCGTCTCCGCCGCCACGGCCGGCATCGCCAAGTTCCTGTTCTTCCTGGCGATCGTGCTGTTCCTGATCTTCCTGGTGCTGACCTTCACGGCCGGTAGCGTCATCCTCTAAGCGCCGAAGGGGCGGCGCGCCTCCGTCTGGCCGGCGGAGGCGCGCCCGACCGGCGGCCGGAGAGGGTCACGCCCGAAAGGCGTGTGTTCGGCGGGCGGAGAGGGTCACGCCCGACCGGCCTGCGGTCGTGCGTCCGGCGGGCGCGCGACCGACCTCCACTGATGCGACGCGGCCCCCGCGCGACGCCGCGGCTGGCAGCGTGGCGGCGCCTGTCCGCTGCGAAGGCGCGAGAGCACGTGCCGGCGGGTCTCCCGCCCGCGTGACGGCCCGCGCCGCGGCCTCGTGCACCCATGACTTCAAGGAAACGGATCTGCCGGTGGCTGGGCGCGTCCCGCCGTGGCCGTCCCGCCGCTTGCGTCGGCGCGAAGGCGCGGCCGCGCCCGTCCCCATGCCCGGCTTTACGCGCGGAACGCAGGGGCGCGGCACGATGGGGCCGCCCGATCCGCGGTCACGCACCTGTTACTCAAACGCGAAATGACTCTTACTGCGTCGAAACCTACCTCCGTGTCATGAATCCTCTGCGCCGCTGACTGTGCCTTCACAGGGCAGAGGGTGTGAAGATTCAATCCAGTGCAAGTATCCGATCGTATGCCGCAGATCCATCCGCGCCATTGATTGTCATGCGTACCTGAGTCGCCTGGCGCAAGTCGTGCGGTGACGTGAGGGTCTGCCCTCGCGGAGACATCGTCGTGCAGATCGTCCAGCATTTGCGCACCTATACGCGCGGTCGTAGAAAACTGAGATTTCAGCACTTCATTGCTGACCTGCGATGCGGCGAACGGCCGCTGCGCATCATCGATATCGGCGGCACCGTCCCATTCTGGACCCGATGGTGGGGGCTGCGGGAGGAGGACGGCCTCCACGTCACCCTCGTCAACGACCACATCCAGGACGACACCGACGACGAGGACAGCAATGTCCCCTTCCTCGCGAACCTGCGGACGGACGCCACCACTCTTACCGAAGATGATTTCAGCCAATACGATTGCGTCTTCTCGAACAGCTGCGTCGAGCACCTCGCGACCTGGCGCGACCAGATGCGCATGGCGCGGACGATCATGGGGTCGCGGCTGCCCTACTTCGTCCAGGTGCCCAACAAGTTCGCGCCGATCGACCCGCATTATCCCCGGCCCTACGTGCCCTTCTTCGGCGCCTACCCGAAGGAAGTGCAGCGGCGACTGCTGACCGTGTCGGCCCTCGGATCGGGCGGGCGGCACACCTACGCAAGCGCGGGCGAACTCCTCACCTACTACAACCCGCTCGGCCCCGAGGACATGCGCCGGCTGTTCCCCGATGCGGAGGTGGTGGTCGAGCGGCCGATGGGCGTGCCGATGTCGATCCTCGCGATCCGGACCAAGGCCCGCGTCACCAGGCCGGAGGCCGCCACCCTGCTGCACCCGGTGGCCATGGGCGCGGCCTGAGCCGCGCCGCAGGGCCGATCAGCTGCGCACCGGGCGGGGACCGGCCCAAGGGAGCGGACCAAGGGAGCGGGCAGGGGCTCGGCCCAAGGGCGCGGGCCAAGGGCGCGGGCCGTGGGCGCGGGCCGGCCCGACGGTCCGCGCCCGGCAGGTCACGGTCCGTCCTGCGCCGCGATGTCCTGGCACAAGGCGTGCTGCCGTAACTGGCGGTAGACGGCGAGCTGCGCCGGACGAAGCGCGCCCGTCGCGTCCAGCGTGCCGACCAGCTGCTCCCCCGGCCGGTATCCCCACAGCCACCAGTTCGTGGACACGCCCTGTTCGGGGCCGCGGAAGGTCGGGCCGCCCTGGTCGCCCAGCCGGCCGTTCAGATAATCCACCAGCGTCTTCGCCCACACCCGGCTCTCGGCCACGGTCTCGTTCTCGTAGCTGCCGTCGAAATTGGCCCCCATCTCGCCGATCCAGACCGGGGCGATGCCGCGGCTTACCAGGTAGCCCCAGGTCCGGTTCATCGCCGCCACCTTTGCCGGTCCGCCCGCCGGCCGCGCGCCGGAGACGTAGGGCGGATAGTCGTGCACCGAGTAGACGAGCCGGTCGGGTACGGTCAGCCGCACCGGGGCGCGTTCCGCCAGGCTCAGGTCGCCCCACGGCGCCGGACCCACGCCGGCGGCGCTGCCGCGGTAGTTCTGTGGCCCCTCCGCGATGATCAGCACCTGCGGGTTGACCGCGAGAATCGCGTTGCCCACCCGCTCGTACATCAGGCGGATGTCGGTCTTCGGATCGCCGGTGCCCCAGGTGCTGCCGCCCCGGATCGCCAGCGGCTCGTTGCGCAGATCGAAGCCGATCACGGTGTCGGTGCCGGCATAGTGCCGCGCGACCGTCACCCAGTCCTCGAGGAAGCGCGCATCGGTGGTGGTCCCGCGATTGCCGCCGCCATCCGTCCCGTCGGATGCACCGCCCAGGTCGTACCACAGGCCGTTCTTCTGCTGGGCGCCCCAATTGTCCTGCGGACCGTGGCCAGGCTCGTTCGTGTGGTTCGCCAGGATGATCTTGACCCCATGCCGAGCCGCCGCTTCGACGACGGGGTCGAAGCGTTCCAGGTCCTGCGGCAGGGTCGCGTTCACCCACGACATGCGGACGGTGTTGAACCCGGCGCGGACGATCGCCGCCAGGGTATCGTCGGGCTGCGGGAAGCCTTCGAAATGGCCCACCGCGGCGATGCGGACCGGGATCCCGCGCTGGTCGACGATCTGCGATCCGGCGGTGCGGAGATAGCCCTGCGGCAGCAGCGTCGAGGGCAGCGCCCGCCGCGCCGCGGGATCGAGCGCGGAGCAGGCGGCGACACCCACCGGGGCGTCTTGGGCGTGCGCGAGGAGCGGCGTGCCGAGGGCCAGAAGGACGGCGGCGAGGAGTCCCGGCGAGGGTACAGCCCCGCGCAATCGACGGTGCCCCACCCATCCGCCTGCCGTCTCGGCACCGATCCCCATGCCGGCCTCCCGTTGAGCGGCGGGAATGATCCGGGAACCGCGCGCGCCGATCAAGCGGAGGAACGAGCATGGGCTGTCCCGCGTTTCGGTCCGGCATCATCGAGGAGGTCGTGACATGGCCGAGAAGGACAGCCGCAAGAAGCCCGACGCCGGCAACGCGGCGGAAGCGGAGCAGCTTGCGCGGGAAGCGCTGGAGGAGCGCCGCGGCGGCAACGAGGAGGAGGCGAAGTTCGTGCTCGACGAGGCGCGCGACCTCGATCGCGGCGCCGTCGAGAAGGTGCTGAAGGAGCAGACGGCGAAGGGCTGATCCCGCCTGCCCGAGCGGCGGGTTCTCCGCCGTTCGGGTTCCTCCAGGGCCGGTCGCCCGCGCGGGACGCCGGCCGATCCGTGGGGCGGTGTGCCCTCCCCCCGTCCTGTGCCGGCCGCCGCCGATGGTCCGGCGTCAGTCCCGGTCCACTTCCGGCCAGGCGCCCTCCCACGCAAGACCCAGCCAGGTCGCGAGCAGCCCGAGTTCGTCATGCAGCGCGGGCAGTGTCTCGGGGGGGGCGTCGGGCTCCAGGTGGATGGCGGGCACGAGCAGCCGCCCGGCCTGGCGGTCGGCCTTCGCGTCGACGCGGGCCACCAGACGTTCGTTCAGCAGGAAGGGCAGCACGTAGTAGCCGTGCTGGCGCTTCTCGGCCGGCGTGTAGATCTCGATCCGGTAGCGGAAACCGAACAGCCGTTCGGCCCGCGTGCGCTCCCACACCAGCGGATCGAACGGGGCGAGCAGCGCGCGGGCGGTGATGCGGCGGGGGCGGCGGGCATCGCGGTGCAGGTAGGCGGGCGGCAGGCCGGACACCTGGACGGGGCGCAGCACGCCGTCCTCGACCAGCGCCGCGATGGCGGGGTCGCCGTCCGCGGGCGAGAGCCGGAAATAGTCGCGCAGGTCCGCCGCGGTGGCGATCCCGAGGGCGCGGGCGGCGTGGGCGACGAGCCCGCGCTGCGCCTCGGCCGGGTCGGGCGTGGGCAGCGCGAGGACCGCCGGCGGGATCACCCGTTCGGTCAGGTCGTAGACCCGTTCGAAGCTGCGGCGGCGCGTCGCGGTGGTGACATGGCCGGCATAGAACAGCCACTCCAGCATGAGCTTGGGCTCGCTCCACTCCCACCAGCCCGGCCGGCCGCTCTCGAACTCCGACGCGGCGAGGGGCCCTTCCGCCCGGATGCGGGCGAGCAGCGCCAGCGCCTCGGCACGGCGTTCGGTGGCGACGACGCGCATGCGGCCATACCCGGCCTCGCCCCGGTCGGCGCGGTCCATGCGCCAGCGCAGCAGCGGGTGCAGCGCGAGCGGCAACAGCGACGCCTCGTGCGCCCAGTATTCGAACATCCGCCGTTCCCGGCGGGCGCCCCAGGCGGCGCGGTCGAGCCAGTCGGGATCGTAGGCGCCGAGGCGGGAGAACGCCGGCAGGTAATGCGCGCGGGCCAGCACGTTCACGCTGTCGATCTGGAACAGGTTGAGCCGGTCCAGCATGCGCCGGAGCTGCAGGGCGGTGGCCTGTGCGGGCCGCGGATCGGCGAAGCCCTGCGCGGCGAGCGCGATGCGACGGGCCTGGGGGAGGGGGATTCGTTCGGGCGTCACGGACGGCGCTGTGGGGCGGACTGCATGGGCGGAACGTGACCGTGCGGAGGTGGCGGGCTCCCCCCTTTGTGTCACGACCGGCGCGAGGCGGCCATCCACGATCCGTGAGACGTGTCGTGGCCGGACCGCGGATCCTCCGCGTCATGGCCACGCTACCCCTGTGTCGTGGCCACGCTCCCCCCGTGTCGTGGCGACGCTCCCCCCGTGTCGTGGCGACGCTCCCCCGTGTCGTGGCCGCGCTCTCCCGTGTCATGGCCGCGCTCCTCCCGTGTCGTTCCGCGCTCTCCCGTGTCGTGCCACGCTCCCCCGTGTCATGGCCGGCGCAGGCCGGCCAACCACGACTTCCGTGCGGCACGACAGTGTCGTGACCGGCACAGGACGCTCTACCCCAGGTTCACTGGGGCACGACGTCGTGGATGGCCGGCCTGCGCCGGCCATGACACGGGGGGGGCGCGGCGCGGCCACCACGCATGACACCGGAGGCGCCCGCCGCACAGGACACGGGCAACGCGCCCGTCGGACAGGATACGGGGAACGCGCGTGCCTCGCACGACACGGAGAGCCCGCGCCAAGCGGGCCGTCCGACCCTCCGCGCGTCAGGCGGTATCGAGCCGTCCCGCGCCCGCCACGGCCTGCTCGATCGGCGTCGTGTCCCGGCCGGCCGAAGCCCGATCACTCTCCCGATCGCTCGTGCGCGCCCGCGCCGCATCGCCCTCGGCCGCCCGCGCGGCATCCTCGCGCGGGGGCTGCTCGCCACCTTCACCCGCGTCGGGGAGCGTGGCCCCGATCGCACGTTCGGTCGCGGCGTCCTGGCGTGCCTGCTGCACGCTCCCGACCGGATCGGCCGAACCGGGACGCGGCCGGCGGTTCATGTCCTCCTGCATCGTGGTCTCCTCCCTGCGTGGGGTCAGGCGATCGGCTGCGGCATCTCCGGGCCGGGCGGCGACAGCGGCGGAATGTCCGGCCCCGGCGTGCCGGGTCCCGGCGCCGGCACGTCCGGCCCCGGACCCGGGATCGGGGCCGGGTTCGGATCCGGCATCGGCCGCTCCGGCCCAGGGGTCGGAGGAGACGCCGGCGTGGGGGATCCGGGGATTTCCGGGCTCTGCGCGAGCGGCAACTTGATCTCATAGGTATGCATGCCTCCAGAACGTGCGGGACCACCCCGCCGTTCCCCGCCGCGGGCGCGGTCCGACCCGCCCGCGATACGCCGCTCTCGCCGCGCTGCTCTCAACTCCGTGTCAAACCGGCAACGCGCCGCCCCCTGCCGCGCTACCCCGGCACGGATCGCCGCGACCGCGGCATGAGACTGGAGGAATGCGCATGAGCCGCGACAACGACGTGCCGGCCTTCGAAGGCCACAAGCCGCAGGCGCGCCGCCTCGCGGAGAAGGCGCTGGAGGCCTCCCGCGCGGGGGACGGCACCACCGCCGACGAACTGTTCGCCGAAGCCGAACGGCTCGATCCGCAGGCCGTGGCCGACGTGCTGGAGGAGGACCTCGCCACCGCGCGGCGTGGTGCCGCAGCCCAGCGCACCCCCACCCACTCCCCCGACCGCCCCGCCTCCAGCCCCGAAGCCGCCGCGCTCGGGCGCAACGCCGCGCCGGGCCAGGGCTTCCATAGCTGGGCCGCGCGCGGCTCCACGGGCGCGCCGCGCACGCCGCCCCGGCATCCCACCCGGCTCGCCATCGCGCTCGAGGTGAACGGACAGACGCATGCGATCACGGTCGACGTGCGCACCACGCTGCTGGATGCGCTGCGCGATCATCTCGGCCTGACCGGCAGCAAGAAGGGCTGCGCGCTCGGCCAGTGCGGCGCCTGCACCGTGCTGATGGACGGCAAGCGGGTGAATGCCTGCCTGACGCTCGCGGTGATGGCCGACAGCCATCCGATCACCACGATCGAGGGCCTCGCTGAGGACGGCGCTTTGCACCCGGTGCAGCAGGCCTTCGTCGAGCACGACGCGTTCCAGTGCGGCTACTGCACCTCGGGCCAGATCATGTCGGCCGTCGGGCTGCTGACCGAGGGACGCGGAACCAGCGATGCCGAGATCAAGGAACAGATGAGCGGCAATCTCTGCCGCTGCGGCGCCTACGCCAACATCGTGGACGCCATTCGCGCGGCGAAGGAGACCGTCTGATGCTCGCATTCGGCTATGCCCAGGCGAAGGATCTCGACGACGGGATCGAATTGCTGCGGGAGACACCGGCGGCCCTGCCGATCGCCGGCGGCACGGACGTGCTCCAGTTGCTGCAGGAGGGCGTGATCGCGCCGTCGGAGCTGGTGGACCTCAACCTGCTGCCGCTGCGGGGCATCGAGGAGGCGGGCCAGGGCCTGCGCATCGGCGCGCTGACCCGCCTGTCGGAGATCGCCGACGATCCGCGCGTCAAGGCGCGCTTCCCGGTGCTGGCGCGCGCGCTGGAGGAGACCGCGTCGCCGCAGGTGCGCAACATGGCGACCGCGGCGGGCAACCTGCTGCAACGCACGCGCTGCCTGTATTTCCGTGACGTCACCGTCCCCTGCAACAAGCGTGAGCCCGGCTCCGGCTGTCCGGCGATGGAGGGCGAGAACCGGATGAACGCGATCCTGGGCGGCAGCCCGTCCTGCATCGCGTCCTATCCCGGCGACATGGCGAACGCGCTGCTGGTGCTGGACGCGGAGCTGGAGGTGCAGGGGCCGGAGGGCAGCCGCCGGCTCGCCGTGGCCGACCTGCATCGCGAGCCCGGCGATACGCCGCACCTCGAGACGACGTTGCGGCCGGCCGAGATCATCACCGCGATCCATCTGCCCGCGACGCCGCGCAGCGCGAACTCGCACTACCTGAAGCTGCGCGACCGCGCGAGCTTCGAATGGGCGCTGGTTTCGGTGGCCGTCGCGCTCGAAATCAAGGACGGCGAGATCCGGTCCGCGCGCGTCGCGGCCGGCGCGGTCGGCACCACGCCCTGGCGGCTGCCGCTGGTGGAGCGGCGGCTGGAACGCGGACGGCTGGACGAGGCCGCGGCGGTCGCGGCGGCGGAGGCCGCGACGCATGGCGTGAGCCCGCGCCCGCGCAACGCTTTCAAGGTGAAGCTGCTGCGCGCGGCGGTGGAACGGGTGCTGCTGATGGCGGGAGGCCTGGCATGAACGCGATCATCGGACAACCGACCCCACGGGTGGACGGGCCCGCCAAGGTCACCGGCCAGGCCCGCTATGCGGCGGAGTTCCATCCTCACGGGCTCGCCTACGCGGCGCTCGTCACCTCGACGATCCCGCGCGGCCGGATCTCCGGCATCGACACCACGCAGGCCGACCGCGCGCCTGGCGTGCTCGCGATCATCCATTACGAGAACTGCGAGCGCCTGCCGTATCACGAGCTCGAACAGCGGCCGCAGGTCGATCCGCAGTCGGGCGACCAGCTGCGCGTGTTCCAGGGGCCCGAGGTGCTCTTCGTCGGCCAGCCGCTCGCGGTGGTCGTCGCCGAGAGCCAGCAGGAAGCCGAGGGTGCCGCGCGCCTCGTGCGCATCACCTACGAGCTCGAGGATCCGAGCGTCCTGTTCCAGCTCGACGATGGGAAGCCGCCGTCGGAGGGCAATGCGAAGGCGGGGCGCGTGCCGGAGAGCGAGCGCGGCGATGCCGATGCCGCGCTCGCCAAGGCGCCGGTGCAGCACGAGCTGTGGTGCAGCCACGCGCGCGAGCAGCACAATGCGATGGAGCCGCATGCCACGATCGCGGAGTGGGACGGCGACCGGCTGACGCTGTGGGACAAGTCGCAATGGGTCGACAACGTCCGGATGGAGATCGCGGCGATCTTCGGCATGGAGCAGGAGAAGATCCGCGTCATCTCGCCCTTCGTCGGCGGGGCGTTCGGCTCCGCGCTGCGCACCTGGCCGCACGTCACCATCGCCGCGCTCTGCGCGCGGCGGGTCGGGCGTGCGGTGCGGGTGGAGCTCACGCGGCGGCAGTGCTTCACCTCGATCGGCTTCCGCCCGCTGACGCGCATGCGCATCGCGCTGGGCGCCGGGGAGGACGGGCGGCTGAGCGCCATCGTGCACGAAGCGTGGGGCCAGACCTCGATGTACGAGGAATACGCCGAGACGACGCTCGAGCCGGCACGCACGACCTACTCCTGCCCGAACGTGCGCACGAAGTACCGGATGATTGAGCTGAACACGAACAGCCCGTGCCCGATGCGCGCGCCCGGCCAGTCCACCGGCACGCTCGCGGTCGAGATGGCGATGAACGAGCTGGCGGAGCGGATGGAGATCGACCCGCTGGAGCTGCGCCGGCGCAACTACGCCGATCGTGACGAGAGCGCGGACAAGCCGTGGACGAGCAACGCCCTGTCGCAATGCTACGAGGTGGGCGCGCGGCGCTTCGGCTGGACGACGCGTCCCCCGGCGCAGAGCCTGCGCGACGGGCGCTGGCGCATCGGCTGGGGCATGGCGACCGCGATCTACCATGCGCAGCGCAGCGCCTGCACCGCGCGGGTGACGCTGTATGCCGATGGGCGACTCGTGGTCCGCACCGCGACCAGCGACATGGGGCCCGGCACGTATACTGCGATGGCGCAGGTGGCGGCGGACACGCTGGACCTGCCGATCGACCGCATCGACGTGGAGATCGGCGACACCGAAATGCCGAAGGCGCCGGTGCATGGCGGCAGCACCACCATGGCGAGCGTCGGCCCCGCCGTGCGCGCCGCCTGCGAGGCGCTGCGGGAGAAGCTCGTCCCGCTGCGCGGCAACGACAAGGACGCGCCCGAGAGCGTGCTGCAGCGGCACGGGCTCGCGACGCTGGAGGCCGAGGCGGAGTCGAAGCCGGACCCGCAGGCGAAGGACTATGCGAGCGCCGCGTTCGGTGCGGTGTTCGCCGAGGTGCGGGTGGATCCGGCGCTGGGCATCGTGCGCGTGGCGCGGCTGGTGGGCGCCTACGACGTGGGGCGGGTGATCAACCCGTTGGTCGCGCGCAGCCAGTGCATCGGCGGCATGATGGGCGGCCTCGGCATGGCGCTGCACGAGAGCGCGGAATGGGATCCGGCCCTCGGGCGCGTGATGAACGCGAACCTGGCCGAGTATCTGGTGCCGGTCTGCGCCGACACGCCGGAACTCGACGTCTCCTTCGTGGGCGAGCCCGACCTCGTGCTCGACCCGCTGGGGGCCAAGGGCCTGGCCGAGGTCGCGCTGTGCGGCGTCGCCCCGGCGATCGCGGATGCGGTGTGGCACGCGACGGGCCGGCGGTTCCGCGACATGCCGATCCGGGTGGAGGACCTGCTCGCGGACGACTGATCCCGCGGGCTTGCGCTGGAGCGGGCGGGACGGGAGAGTACCCGACTCGCCTCGCTTCCACTCCTCAGCCGGTCCGGGGATGCCATGCGTCCCCGCGCGTTGGCCGGCGCCGCGCGCGAAAGGGCCGCCTGCGCTTGATCGAATTCCTCGCGATGATGAGCGACGTGCGCGTGCACGTCACCCTGGTCGCCGGCTTCGTGCTGGCGATCGGGGCGAGCCTGCACATCCTGCTGAACAAGCGCGACGTGGCCTCTGCGGTCGGCTGGATCGGCCTCGTCTGGCTCGCGCCCTTCCTGGGCGTGGCGACCTATCTCGTGTTCGGCATCAACCGCGTCCGCCGCCGTGCGCGGCAGGCGCGGGCCGGGACGCTGGATGCCGAGGCGGGGGCGGGATCGCGGTCGCTCGAAGTGCCGGACGGGCTGGCGCCGCTGGGCCGCGGTGTCGGCCGCATCACCGGCGCGCCGCTGGTGCGAGCCGCCGCGGTGGGCGTGTTCCACAACGGCGACGAGGCCTATCCGCCGATGCTGGCGGCGATCGAGGCGGCGCAGCACAGCGTCGGGCTGTCGTCCTACATCTTCCGCAACGATGAGTGGGGCGGGCGTTTCATCGAGGCGCTGACCGCGGCCCATCGGCGGGGCGTGGCGGTGCGCGTGCTGATCGACGGGATCGGCGGCGGCTGGCTGTTCTCCCCGGCGTATCACCGGCTGCGGCGCGCGGGCGTGCCGGCGGCGCGGTTCATGCATTCGCCGCTGCCCTGGCGCATGCCGTTCATCAACCTGCGCTGCCACAAGAAGATCCTGGTGGTGGACGGCGTGCTGGGGTTCACCGGCGGTCTGAACATCGGCGACGAGAACGTGCTGGCGACGCGGCCGCGCCATCCCGTGCAGGACATGCATTTCCGCATCGAGGGCCAGGTGGTGGGCCAGCTCACGCGCGCCTTCGCCGCGGACTGGCAGTTCGCGACCGGGGAGGACCTGCTGGGCGCGGCCTGGTTCCCCGGGATCGAGGAGAGCGACGGCGTGCTGGCGCGGGTGATCGATTCCGGGCCGGACGAGGACATCGAGAAGATCGAGTTCGCCGTGCTGCAGGCGGTGGCCTGTGCCCGCCGGTCGGTGCGGGTGATGACGCCCTATTTCCTGCCGGAGGAGCGGCTGGTCACCGCGCTCGCGCTCGCCGCGATGCGCGGGGTGGCGGTGGAGGTGGTGCTGCCGGCGCACGGCAACCACGTCCTGGTCGACTGGGCGAGCCGCGCCAATGTCGGCCCGCTGCTGGAGGCCGGGGTGCGGCTGACGCAGAGCCCGCCGCCGTTCCACCACGCCAAGCTGATGGTGGTGGACGAGGCGTGGTGCCTGATCGGCAGCTGCAACTGGGACATCCGCTCGTTCCGGCTGAATTTCGAGCTGTGCATGGAGCTCTACGACGATGCGCTGGCGCGGGTGCTGGCCGGGGTCATGGCCGGCGCGCGCGGCGCGGCGCTGACCCAGGCCGACATCGCCGCCCGCCCACTGCCAGTAAAGCTGCGCGACGCCGCCGCGCGGCTGATGCTGCCGTATCTGTGACCCGGGGGCCGGGCGTGGGGGCCGGGACGCGGGTGCGGGAGGACGCTGGCGCGCGTCACGGTCGGCCTCGTGCCGCGCCCCGTGTCATGGCCGGCCTTGTGCCGCGCCCGTGTCATGGCCGGCCTCGTGCCGGCCATCCACGACGTCGTGCCGCATGAAAAGTCGTGGATGGCCGCCCTGCGGCGGCCATGACACGCGGGGCAACCGCCATGACACGGCGGGTGGCGGTCAGCGCGTCTTCGGCATCTCGAACTTCGCGTTGCGCTCCACGTACTGCACGATCCGCGTCATGTCGTCCTGCGGCGAGCCGGCAAAGGCGGCGTTGTGGAACAGCTGGCGCACCGCCTGGCAGACCCACATCGGCACCGCCAGCTCCTCCCCGAGTTCGATCGCGAGGTCGATGTCCTTCAGCAGGATCTGCAGCGCGGCGCCGTAGCGGAAGCTGCGGTCCAGAACCGCCTTCGGGAACATGGTCTGCGTCGCCGTGTTGTTGCCGGTGCCCGCGTTGATCGCGCGCAGCATCACCTCGGGATCGAGGCCGGCCTTGGCGCCCATCACGAACGCCTCGGACGTGGCGGCCAGCGCGACGGCGCAGAGGATGTTGTTGGTGAGCTTCAGCACCTGCGCCGCCCCCGGCTTGTCGCCCGCGACCGTGAGCGTCGGGCCCCACAGCGCCAGCAGCGGGCGCACGGCGTCGATGGCGGCGGGGGCGCCGGAAACCATGACGGAGAGCGTGCCGGCCGCCGCGCCCGACGGGCCGCCGGAGATCGGGCTGTCGATCAGCGTGGCGCCGCCGGGGGCAAGCGCCGCCTCGATCTCGCGGATGAACCTCGTCCCCACCGTGCAGGTGTTCACGAGGTACTTCATCCGGCTCCCCTGCGCGAGCTCCGGCAGTACGGCGCGGAAGGCGGCGATGGTGGGCAGCGAGACGATCACCACCTCCGCGCGGTCGGCGAGGTCGCGGGGCGAAGCGGCCTGCTGTGCCTCCCGCGCGAGCAGCGGCGCCATCGCGGCGTCGTTGATATCGTGGATCAGCAGCGGGTGGCCGCCCTCCAGCAGCTTGCCCGCCATGGGCTGGCCCATCATGCCGACCCCCAGGAACCCGACCTGCATGGATTTGTCCGGCATGGCGCACCTCCCGCTGCATTGATCTCGGCAGGGGTAGCCGAGCGGTGGGGCGCTGGAAAGGTCGTCGGGTGCGACGTGAGGTGGGCGCAGCGAGGTTCCCGCAGCCAGGTTCCGTCGGTCAGGTCCCGGCGATCAGGTCCCGACCGCGGTGGTGCGATACGCGGCGGCGAGCGGGAGGGTGAGGTCGATGGACTCCAGGACGAGCATGTCCTCGCCGCGCAGCAGCAGCGGATCGGCAGGCCAGTTGCCGTCCGCGTCGCGGCGCAGCAGTTCGGCCTCGATCCGCGTGCTGCGCAGCGTCAGGATCTCCCGCACGCTGGGGATCGAGACATAGGCCCAGATGTTGGCGCGCGTCGCCGCCTCGTTGGACGGGGACAGGATCTCCACGATCAGCACGGGATCGGCGACGGTGGCTGCGTGGCTGGGCGGCGCGCAGGTGACGGCGAGGTCGGGCACGCGCACGTTCCAGTCGGCGCGCACCCGGGGCACCACCCCGGGTTCGGTGATGACGCGGCAGCGTGTGCCGCCGTCCGCCAAATGATTGCCGATCAACCGCGCCAGCTCCGCCTGGATCGCCCCATGCGTCTCGCTGCTCGGCGCCATCGCCACCGGAAGACCGTCGATCAGCGCCCACCGGCGGACCTCCCGGTCGTCGGGCTCCCAGGCGAGGAACTCGTCCACCGTCATCCAGCCGGGCGGTTCTGGTTTGCGCAGAGCGACCATGTCGGCAGTCTAGCACATCGCGGCGCGCGTGTCCGATCGCACGCGCGGCCGTTCAGCCCCACACCACGGTCGGCTGGCTTGCGCCCCGCAGGGGGCGGTCCTAACAGGGCGCAAACCCCAGGTGGAGACCAACCGATGGACCAGGCGCAGCTCGTCGACCCCCATACCGAGATCCGTGACGAGGTGAAGAAGCTCTGCGCGCGGTTCCCCGGCGAATACTGGCGCAAGCTCGACGAGCAGCGCGCCTACCCGACCGAGTTCGTCCGCGCGCTCACCGAAGGCGGCTATCTGGGCGCGCTGATCCCCGAGGAATACGGCGGCGCCGGCCTCAGCCTGTCCGCCGCCGCGGCCATCCTGGAGACGGTGCAGGCCGAAGGCTGCAACGGCGCCGCCTGCCACGCGCAGATGTACATCATGGGCACGATCCTGCGGCACGGCAGCGACGTGCAGAAGAAGACCTACCTGCCCAAGATCGCCTCGGGCGAGCTGCGCCTCCAGGCGTTCGGCGTCACCGAACCCACCAGCGGCACCGACACCACCTCGCTCCGCACTTTCGCGAAGAAGGAAGGCGACCATTACGTCGTCTTTGGGCAGAAGGTCTGGACCAGCCGCGCCGAACACTCCGACCTGATGCTGCTGCTCGCGCGCACGACGCCCAAGGACCAGGTGACGAAGCGGACCGAAGGCCTGTCCACCTTCATCGTCGACATGCGGGCGAGCCTGGGGAAGGGGCTCACGATCCGGCCGATCCGCTCGATGATGAACCACAACTCCACCGAGGTCTTCTTCGACAACATGATCGTCCCGGCCGAGAACCTGGTCGGCGTCGAGGGCCGCGGCTTCCGCTACATCCTGGACGGGATGAATGCCGAACGCCTGCTGATCGCGGCGGAGTGCATCGGCGACGCCAAGTGGTTCATCGAGAAGGCGACGGCCTATGCGCGCGACCGCGTCGTGTTCGGCCGGCCGATCGGCCAGAACCAGGGCATCCAGTTCCCGATCGCCCGCGCCTACGCGCAGATGCGTGCGGCGGAGCTGATGGTGCAGTCGGGGCTGGCGAAGTTCGAGGCCGGCCAGACGCCGGGCGAGGAGGCGAACATGGCGAAGATGCTCGCCGCCGACGCGTCCTGGGCGGCGGCCGAGGCCTGCATCCAGACCCACGGAGGCTTCGGCTTCGCCGAGGAATACGACGTGGAGCGCAAGTACCGCGAGGCGCGGCTCTACCAGGTGGCCCCGATCAGCACGAACCTGATCCTGTCCTACATCGCGGAACACGTTCTCGGGATGCCGCGCAGCTACTGAGCGGCGAACCCGATCGGGTTGAGCTGGATCATGGGCGGTCCCGGCACACCCCGTAAGGTGGGAGCATGTCGCAGCATGTTCCCGCCCCATCGCCCGTATCGACCCCGCGGACTGCCCCGCCCGCGCCGGACCCGCTGGAGGCGCCGCATGCGCTGACCGCCGCGGAGGTGCTGCGGCACCTCGGCGTCCGCGCCGAGGACGGGTTGCGGGACACCGAGGCACAGGCCCGCCTGGAGCGGGTCGGCCCCAACGCCCTCGCTACGCGCCGCACCGCCGGCTGGCTGCAACTCCTGCTCCACCAGTTCACCGGACCCGTGGTCTGGCTGCTGGGCGGCGCGGCGGCGCTCGCGCTGTGGTTCGGAGAGCGGGAGGACGCCGCCGCCATCCTGGTCGTGCTCGCCCTCAACGCACTGATCGGCTGGGTGACCGAACGCAAGGCCGCCCGCGCGATCGAGGCGTTGCGGGCCCTCGGCGGACACGCCGCGCGGGTCCGGCGGGACGGCGCCGAGCGGTCGGTCCCGGCCGAGACGCTGGTGCCGGGCGACATCGTCGTGCTTGACGCGGGCGATGCCGTGCCGGCGGATGTGCGCGTCGTGACGGCCTCGCGCCTCTCCGCCGACGAATCCACCCTCACCGGCGAGTCGGTGTCGGTCGACAAGGACACCGCGCCCGTCGCGGCGGACGCGCGTCTCGGCGATCGCAGCCCGATGCTGTTCAGGGGCTCCGCCGTGACGCGCGGCAGCGCGGTCGGCGTGGTCGTCGCAACCGGCCTCCACACCCAGCTCGGGCAGGTGACGCAGCTCGTGCTGCAGGCCGATGCGGGCCGCTCCCCGCTGGAGCGGCGCCTGGCGCGGCTGTCCGCCCAGCTCGTCTGGACGACGCTGCTGGTCGCCGCCGCGATCGCGGCGATCGGCCTGGCCGGCGGACGCGACCTGCTGCTGATGCTGGAGGCGGGCGTCGCCCTGGCCGTCGCGGCGATTCCCGAGGGACTGCCCATCGTGGCCACCCTCGCGCTCGCGCGCGGCATGTGGCGCATGGCGCGGCGGAACGCGCTGGTCGAGCGCCTTGCCGCGGTCGAGACGCTGGGGGCGACCACCGTCATCCTGACCGACAAGACCGGCACCCTGACCGAGAACCGCATGGCGGTGCGCCGGCTGCTCACCACGGCGGGGGAGGTGACACCCGCGCCGCCTGCCGCCCCGGCCGGATCGGCGGCCGCCGATCCATCTCCGGATCCGGCGGCGGCCGCAGCGGGTGGGGCTCCCGCGGCGCCGAACGCCGGCGTGGGTGGTGCGGCGGCCGAACGCGACGCCCTGCTGCGCCTCGCCGCGCTGTGCAATGACGCGCAGCTCGATTCCGGCGCCTCCGAGGGGCAGGGCGATCCCATGGAGGTCGCGCTGCTGCGCGCCAGCCGCGAGGGAGCGCTCGATCCGGCCGCGCTTCGCCGAGAGCACCCGCGCCTGCATACCCACGCCTTCGACCCTGCGCTGCGCATGATGGCGACGGTGCATGCAGAGGCGGATGGCGTGCTGGTGGCGGTGAAGGGCGCGCCCGAGGCGGTGATCGCCGCCGCGACCCGCGTTCTGGGCGGCGAAGGCGAGACGCCGCTCGACCCGGCCGCCCGTGCCGCCTGGTCGGATCACGCCGATCGTCTGGCGCGGCAGGGCCTGCGCGTCCTCGCCTGCGCGCGCAAGCGCGGCGTCGATCCCACGAGCGACCCGTTCGGCCACCTGACGCTGGTCGGGCTGATCGGGCTCGAGGACCCGCTGCGCCCCGACGTGCCCGATGCGATCCGTGCCTGCACCCGCGCCGGCGTGCGCGTCGTGATGGTGACCGGCGACCATGCCGTGACCGCGCGCAGCATCGGCCACGCGGCGGGACTGGCGGTGGGAGAGGACGAGGTGGTGGAGGGCGCGGCGATGACCGGCGTTCTCGCCGCGGGTCCCGCGGCGCTGCGCCGGGTCGCGATCTTCGCCCGCGTGAGCCCGGCCGAGAAGCTCGCATTGGTGAAGGCCTACCAGGAGGCCGGGGACGTGGTCGCGATGACGGGGGATGGCGTGAACGACGCGCCCGCGCTGCGGCAGGCCGATATCGGCGTCGCGATGGGGCGGCGGGGCACCGACGTCGCCCGCCAGGCCGCTGCCATGGTCCTGCTGGACGACGCGTTCCCCACCATCGTCATGGCGATCGGCCAGGGCCGCGTCATCTTCGAGAACATCCGCCGCTTCGTCGCCTATCTCCTCGGGTGCAACCTCAGCGAGGTCATGGTCGTGGGCCTGGCCGTGGCCACCGCGTTGCCCTTGCCGCTGCTGCCGCTCCAGATCCTCTACCTCAACCTGTCCACGGACGTGTTCCCCGCCTTCGCCCTCGCGCTTGGCGAAGGCGGGTCCGACCTGCTCGCACAGCCGCCGCGCCCCCCGAAGGCGCCGCTGCTGGGCCGGCGGGACTGGTTTGCGATCGTGCTGCACGGGGCGGCGATGACCGCCGGGACGTTCGCGGCCCTGGCCGCCGCCGAAGCGCTCTCGTTCGGGCCGCGGGAGTCGGTGACGGTCACCTTCCTGACGCTGGCCTTCGCCCAGCTCTGGCACGTGTTCGACATGCGCGGGCGGCAGTCGGGGCCGATCGTCAACGAGGTCACGCGCAATCCCTGGATCTGGGCGGCGCTGGGGCTCTGCGCGATCCTGCTCGCGGTGCCGCCCTACGTGCCGCCGGTCGCGGACCTGCTGCGGCTCACGCCGCTCGACGCGACGATGTGGGGGATCGTGCTGGCGTGCAGCCTCGCTCCGTTCGCCGTCTCGCAGGTGGTGATCGCCGTCCTGTCGCGACGCGGCGGCAGGGCGGACGGGCCGCGCCTTGAGTCGGCGCCGGCTTCGTGCGACTGAGCCTGCATGTCCGCTTCGCGTCCCCTGGCCGGCCTGACCGTCGTCTCCCTCGAGCAGGCGGTCGCCGCCCCGTATTGCAGCTCCCGCCTCGCCGATGCGGGTGCGCGCGTGATCAAGATCGAGCGGCCGGAGGGTGATTTCGCCCGCGGCTACGACAAGGCGGCCAAGGGCCTGTCGAGCTATTTCGTCTGGCTCAACCGCGGCAAGCAGTCGCTGGTGGCCGACATCAAGGATCCGGCGGATGCGGCCCTGCTGCACCGGATCCTGTCCAAGGCGGACGTGTTCATCCAGAACCTCGCCCCCGGCGCGGCCGCGCGCGCGGGTTTCGGCTCCGACGCGTTGCGGGCGCGCTACGAGCGGCTGATCACGGTCGACATCTCGGGCTATGGCGACAGCGGCGACTACGCGACCATGAAGGCCTACGACCTGCTGGTGCAGGCGGAATCGGGGCTCGCCATGATCACCGGGCACCCCGCCGGGCCGGGGCGCGTCGGCGTGTCCGCCTGCGACATTGCCTGCGGCATGGCGGCGCATGCGGGCGTGCTGGAGGCTCTGATCGCGCGCGGCATCACCGGCCAGGGGAAGGGGCTGGCGGTCAGCCTGTTCGACGGCATGGCCGACTGGATGAACGTGCCGCTGCTGTTCTTCGAAGGCACCGGCAAGGCGCCGGAGCGCCTGGGCCTCGCCCATCCCTCGATCTGCCCCTATGGCGCATTCGCCACCGCGGACGGCGCGCTGGTGCTGATCTCGATCCAGAACGAGCGCGAGTGGGCGGAGTTCTGCGCCAGGTTCCTGGAGGAGCCCGACCTGCCGCAGCGGGAGGGGTTCCAGACCAACGTGATCCGCGTCGCGCACCGCGCGATGGTGGACGCGCATGTGGGCGCCGCGTTCGCGAAGCTCACCCGCGCGGAGGTCGCGGCCAAGCTGCGCGCGGCCAACACCGCGTATGGGTTCGTCAACGACGTGGCCGCGTTCTCGCATCATCCGGCGCTGCGGCGGGTGGAGGTGGAGACGCCGAACGGGCCGGTCTCGCTGGCGGCGCCGCCGGTGCTGCTGAGCGACGGGGCGCGTGAACTGGGGCCGGTGCCGGCCGTGGGCGCCCACTCGGCGGCGATCCGCGCCGAGTTCGCCGGCTGACGCCTGCGCTTGGCCGGGGTTGGGCCGCAGGCTGGTCTGGTTCCGCGTGCTGGTGCGGGCGGGGCGGTCCGGCGCGGTGGCGGTCGACGTGGACCGGTGTGGCGGTCCCCGGCGCATGTCTGAAGCCTCATTTGCCTTCGGGCGGGGCGCGCGCCACATAGGCGGCATGAATCGCCGGTCCCTTCTGGTCTCCTCCCTGCTGCTGCCCTTCGTGGCCGCGACGGCCCAAGCACAGCCGCGTTTCGAGCCGACTCCGCAGGATCGCGCCGACATCGCGCGGATCGAGGCCTATCTGAATGGCATCCACACGCTGAAGGCGCACTTCCTGCAGGTCGCGCCTGACGGGCGGCTGAGCGAGGGGACGGCTTGGCTGCAGCGTCCGGGCCGGATGCGGTTCGAGTACAACCCGCCCGCGCCCTTCCTGCTGATCGCCAATAACGGGCTGCTGGTCTTCGTGGACAAGAAGCTCGCCCAGACCTCCAACATCCCCCTCGGCCGCACTCCCCTCGGCATTCTCCTGGCGGAGCAGGTGAAGCTCACGGGGGACGTGACGGTGACGGGGATGCAGCGCCAGCCGGGGCAGATTCAGGTCTCGCTGACGCGCACCGGTTCCCCTGGCGAGGGGACGCTGACGCTGGTCTTCGCCGACCAGCCGCTGACGCTGCGCCAATGGACGGTGCTGGACGCCCAGCGGCAGGAGACGCGGGTGACGCTATACAACGTCCAACTCGGCGGCACTTTCGACCAGACGCTGTTCGACGTACTGGAGTCCCCCTACGCCCCGCGCCGCGGCGGCTGAACCGGGCAGCGGGTGTGGCTCGTGCGGGCGGGCGGTCCTGCGAACGGGGTGCGTTCGGGAGGATTCTCAGCCGCGGGGCCGCATCGGGCGGCTGCCGGCCATGATCGGTGCGGCGCGATAGGCGTCGAGGTCGCGCCCGACCCCGGGCGCCCCGGCCGCGCCGCGGGCCATTGGCAAGATACGGACGCTCTCCCCCCGCTGGAAGGGTGGGACGATGCCGCGGGTCGCTCCCCAGGCCTGGGCCAGGGGGGAGACGGCGGGCCCCATCGTCATGGGGGCGGGCGCGCCCAGTTCCTCCGGCCACACGGCCATGACCTGTTTCTGGTAAGGCTCCCCGAATTCGGGGGTGCTGGAGTGGTAGGCGGCGGCGGCCTTGGTCCAGGAGCCGGTCTGATCGAACAGTCGTCGCAGGAAGCGGGCCGCGTAGTCGGCGTTCGTCGCGGGATCGAAGGCCTGTTCGAGCGAGGCGAACGCATCCGGGTGGTGCACCAGGTTCACCTGCATGCATCCGACGTCGATCGAGCGTACGCCGCGGGCCTGCAGGGTGCGGACGGTCGCAACGGCGGCGGCCTTGCTGGCGAAGAATTGGCCATCACCTTCCGCATTGATCGTCCAGGGCCAGGGATGAAGGCCGCCGGTCGCGGGATCGCGCCGTCCGCTTTCGATCCGGCCGATCGCAGCCAGCAGGGCGCGCGGGATCCCCTGCCCGCGCTCCGCCGCGGCGATCGCGGTACGGCAGAGCAGGCCGGGGGCGCCGGCGGATGGATCGGGAGCGAGCACGGCCATTGCCTCCCGACCGAGCAGGAGGAGGGCGAGCGCTGCGAGAAGGAGCATGCGCATGGCGCGAGGTTAGGCTCTCCGCGGTAAACGAGTGCTTAACGGCCCCGCGTCGTGCACCTCTGGGCGCACCTCACGATTTTGCGATGCTGCGGCGCGAAAAATCGCTTGCAGGCGAATGATCACCGAGCTAGGTTCCGTCTCGCAGCAATGCGGTCCCTGACCGCGCTGTTGCTTTCTTGGACGTTTCCTCCCTAAACTTGGCGGTGCTTTCGGGCACCGCCATTTTTTTTCGCGCGGGCCCGTTCAGCTTCACTGCATTTGCGGCCGGCCATCCGCCCACTCGCCGCGTCCTGCCGCACCGGCCGTCCGCGCACTTCGAACGGCATGGGCGCACCCGCTGTTACCTCCTCCTTCATCTTCGGCCGACACACTGGCCGCCATGTCGGCGCGCCGCCCCTTCCACGTCATGGCCACCGTGAACACCTTCGCCTTCGCCGGGATCGAGGCGGTCCCCGTCGAGGTGCAGGTGCAGATCTCCGCCGGAACGCCCGCCCTGCTGCTGGTCGGGCTCGCCGACAAGGCGGTGGCCGAGGCGAAGGAGCGGGTACGCGCCGCGCTCGCCGCCATGGGACTTTCGCTGCCGCCCCGTCGCGTGCTGATCAACCTCCGGCCCGCCGACCTGCTGAAGGAGGGCAGCCATTTCGACCTCCCCCTCGCGCTCGGCCTGCTCGCCGCCATGGACGTCCTGCCACGCGAGCAGATGCGGGAATACGCCGCACTCGGGGAGCTCTCGCTCGACGGCTCGCTGACCCCGGTCGCCGGCGTGCTCCCCGCGGCACTCGGCGCCTCCGCGCGCGATCTCGGGCTGATCTGCCCGGCGGCGCAGGGCGGGGAGGCCGCCTGGGCGGGCCGCATCACCGTGCTCGCCGCCCCCGACCTGCTCGCGCTGATCAACCATTTCCGCGGCCGGCAGGTGCTGAGCCCGCCGGACACCGCCGGCCTGGCGGAGGCCGCGCGCGATCCCGACCTCGCGGACGTGAAAGGGATGGAGATGCCCCGCCGCGCGCTGGAGATCGCCGCCGCCGGCCGGCACAACCTGCTGCTGGTCGGCCCGCCCGGCGCGGGCAAGTCCATGCTTGCCGCCCGACTGCCCGGGCTGCTGCCCGACCTCGCCCCCGAGGCGGCGCTCGAGGTCAGCATGGTGCACAGCGTCGCGGGCCTGCTCGCCGGCGGCCGGCTGCTCAAGCGGCCGCCCTTCCGGGAGCCGCACCACTCCGCGTCCCAGGCGGCGCTCAGCGGCGGCGGGCATCGCGCGCGGCCGGGCGAGGTGTCGCTCGCCCATCGCGGCGTGCTGTTCCTGGACGAGCTGCCGGAGTTCCCGCGCCCGGCGCTCGACTCGCTGCGCCAGCCGATGGAGACCGGGCGCACCACCGTCTCCCGCGCCACGGCGCACGTGACGTATCCGGCGCGGTTCCAACTCGTGGCGGCGATGAACCCGTGCCGTTGCGGGTGGCTGGGCGACGCGGCACAGGCCTGCGGGCGCGCGCCGCGCTGCGCGGAGGATTACCAGAGCCGGGTCAGCGGGCCCGTGCTCGACCGCATCGACCTGACCGTCGCGGTGCAGCCCGCCAGCGCGGCGGAGCTCGCCCATGCGCCGCCGGGGGAGCCGAGTGCGCCGGTTGCCGCGCGGGTCGCCGCCGCCCGCGCGCGGCAGGCGGCGCGGCTGGGGCCCAGCGTGACGAATGCGGAGGCGGATGGGGCGACGATCCGGCCCACCCCGGAGGCGCAGCGCCTGCTGGAACAGGCGATGGAGCGGCTGCGCCTCTCACCGCGCGGCTACACGAGGGTGCTGCGCGTGGCGCGCACGATCGCCGACCTGGCGGGGGAGGAGATGGTCGGGCGGGTGCACGTGGCAGAGGCGCTGAGCTTCCGGCATCGGCTCCCCGGGCGGGGGTAGGACGTGCCCCCCGGCCCGCACCGATGCGACGCCCGGGTCCCAGGCGGTCCGCTCAGCTCTCGCCGCGCATCCGCGGGTCGGTCGCGTCGCGCAGCCCGTCGCCCACCATGTTCAGCCCCAGCACCAGCACCAGGATCGCAAGGCCCGGCCAGACCGAGAGCCAGGGCGCGTCCAGGATGTTCTCGAACCCTTCCCGCATCATGCCGCCCCAGGTCGCGGTGGGCGGCTTCACGCCGAGGCCGATGAAAGACAGCGACGCCTCGGTCCGCACCGCCGTCGCCATCCAGAGCGAGCCCATCACCAGCACCTCGCTCAGGATGTTGGGCAGGACGTGCACGAACAGGATGCGCACGTGGGAAAAGCCGAGGGCGCGTCCGGCCTCGATGAAGGCGCGTTCCTTCAGCGTCAGCACGGGGGCGCGGGCGATGCGCGCGAACGGGGCGATGGCGGTCAGGGCGATGGCGAACACCAGGTTGCCGAGGTCCGGCCCCAGCAGCGCCACAACGATCAGGCCCAGGATCAGGCTCGGGAAGGACAGCAGCACGTCCATGCACTGCATGACGAACAGGTCGAACCGGCCGCCGACATAGGCGCTGACCATGCCGATCGTGCCGCCCACGGCGATCGCCGCGGCGATCGAGCTGACCGCGACCAGCAGCGAGATGCGCGCGCCGTAGAGGATGCGCGACAGCACGTCCCGGCCGTAGCTGTCGGTGCCGAACACGTAGTCCCCGCCGGGTGGCGCGAGCCGGTCGATGATGTGCTGGTCGTTCGGGTCGAACGGCGCGAGCCAGGGGGCGAACACCGCGGCGAACACGACCAGTGCGCACAGGAAGAAGCCCGCGGCGGTCGCGGGGTGCTGCCGGATGAAGCGCAGGGTGGCGCCCAGGACCCCGCGGCGGGCGCGCGGCGGCAGCGTGGCGGGCGATGCCGCGGCGGCGCCGGCCGGAGAGGTCGCCACGTCGCCGCTCATTGCTTCACCCGGGGGTCGATCAGGCCGTAGGTGAGGTCGGTGATCAGGTTCACGACCACGATCAGGAAGCAGTAGATCACCATCAGCCCCTGCAGCATCGTGTAGTCGCGCTGGTTGAGCGCGCCGACGATGATCTTGCCCAGGCCCGGTCGGTTGAACACGATCTCGGTCAGGACGGAATTGCCGATCAGGATGCCGATGTAGAGCCCGACCACGGTGACCACCGGCATCGCGGCGTTGCGCAGCCCGTGCCGCCAGACGACGCGGCGCCAGGGCACGCCCTTGGCGCGGGCGGTGCGGATGTAGTCCTCGCCCAGCACGGCCAGCATGGCGCTGCGCGTGACGCGGGTGATGTAGGCGGCCATCACGAGGCCCAGCGTGGCAGCGGGCAGCACGAGCTTGTCCAGCCGGTCCAGCGGGTCGTCGAGCCTGGCGTTGCCGATCACCGGGAACAGCCGCCAGTGCAGCGCGAAGACGAGCAGCACGAAGATGCCGGAGACGAAGACCGGGAAGGAGAGCCCGATCAGGGAGAGCAGCCGCGCGGCGTAGTCGATGGCGCGGTTGCGGTGCAGCGCCGCCCAGATGCCGACCGGGATGCCGATCACCGATCCGACCAGGAGGGAGGCGAGGGTGAGGTCGATCGTGTGCGGCAGCACGGCGCCGACATCGGACAGGATGGGCCGGCCGGTCACCATGGAGTGGCCGAAATCCCCGGTGAGCGAGTGGCCGAGGAATGTGGCGTATTGTGCCCAGAGCGGCTGGTCGAGGCCGAGTTTGGTGCGCAGGGCCGCGACGGCGTCGGGCGTCGCGCGGTCGCCCAGGATGGCGATGGCCGGGTCGCCCGGCACGATGCGCACGATGACGAAGACCAGCGTGAGCACGGCGAGCAGCGTGGGGACTGCCGCGAGCAGGCGGCGGAGGATGTAGAGGATCACGGGACGGCCACGCGAGCGGACCGGGCCCCGGCGCGCGCGGGACGGGGGACGATGGCAAGGCGGGACTGTGTGCCGGCACGTGCGTCGGCCGGAACACTCCCGTCATGGCCGGCCCTCAAGCCGGCGATCCCCACCGGCACCCTGCCGCCGGGGATGGCCGGGTCGAGCCCGGCCACGACGGAATGAGTGCCGGCCCTCGAGCCGGCCATCCTCACCGGCACCCTGCCGCCGGGGATGGCCGGGTCGAGCCCGGCCACGACGGAATGGGTGCCGGCCCTGGAGCCGGCGATCCCCACCGGCACCCTGCCGCCGGGCATGGCCGGGTCGAGCCCGGCCATGACGGAATGGGTGCCGGCCGTCGTGCCGGCGATCCCCACCGGTACCCTGCCGCCGGGGATGGCCGGGTCGAGCCCGGCCATGACGGAATGAGTGCCGGCCGGGATGTGGTGGGGGCACCCGCCGCGGCGAGCGTGCGCATCGCGGCAAGCGTGCGTGGCGCGGTCGGAGGGGGCGGCCATGCCCTACTGTGCCGCCGTCCAGCTTTCCGAGAACGCCAGCGCGGACGTGCTGAACGGCCGGCCGTCGCGCTGGGTCGGGAAGGGGCGGCCGCGTGCGGCCACGCCGTTCCGCGTGACGCGGGCGCCGAGTGCCGGGATCAGCACCGTGCAGACCCCGAAGGGCCGCGCCGGGGGCGGGCCGGGCTGGGTGTGGACCAGCAACGGCTCGCCCATCTGGTACCAGGTCAGGTCGATCGTCTCGCCATACGCCTCGAGCCGTTCGGTCCAGGCATCGCGCGCATCGCCCTGGCGGCTGAACCGTGCCTCCGAGACCGGGATGGTCGCGTCGGACAGGTCCTGGTTCAGCATTCCCTGGACGGTGGCCTGCAGCCAGCGCGTCATGGCGATGTTGTCGGACCAGATATGCCACCGGTCCTCGGTGAGCTCGCTCTTCATGTAGAGCACGTGGCCGGGCCCGGCGGGCGAGAACAGGATCCGCCAGAAGCTGGCGTTGGTACCGAGCGGTCCGCCCTCGGACTCGGAGAGGCGGATGAACGGGTTCTCGCCGGTCAGGATGACGCGGTGGCTGTCGATCGACATTGGAACTCCCCCTTTGGCCTGGCGCCGTCGGCGCGGTTCCCTGGCTTACTTGAAGTGCGTCGTTTCGGTGATCTGCGGGCCGAGAGACAGGGAGCCTTCGAGCTTGTAGCCGTAGTCGAGGTCGTCGTGGCGCGCGAAGACCAGCAGCGTCTCGAACATCGGCACGGCGCAGACATTGGCGATGATCTTCTTCTGCGCCTCGGCCCAGAGGGCGAGCTGCTTGGTACGGTCGGTCTCGACCCGTGCGGCATCGATCTCCTTGTCGGCGACGTTGCAGTGGCTGAAGTTGGTCACCGCGGTCGGCGTCTTGACGATGCTGCGGCTGTGGAAGAATTGGGTCAGCGTCACGTCGGCGATCGGGAAGCGCGCCGCCGAGTAGTAGACCATCGGGCTCAGGTCCTGGCGGATCTGCTGGTGGAAGGTGGCGTGTTCCACCACCTGCAGGTCGAGGTTGATCCCCGCCTTCTTGAGCTGCGCCTGGATGACCTGGGCGGCGGTCAGCATCTCGGGGAGCTGCGACTGGATCATCTTGACGGTGAGGCCGTCGGGGTAGCCTGCCTCCTTCAGCAATTCCTTGGCCTTGCCGACGTCGTTGCCGACCAGCCCGTTGTCGGCGGTGAAGCCGAGATAGCCGCGCGGCACCACGCTCTGCGCCTCACGGCTCACGTCCTTGCCGCGCCAGCGCACGAGTTCGGGGCGGTTGATCGCATAGGCCACCGCCTGGCGGACGCGGATGTCGTCGAACGGCTTCACCGTGGTGTTGAGGTGGAGCTGCGCCTCCTCGGCCGGCTCGAAGATGTCGACGATGGTGTGCGGCAGGGCCTTGGTCCGGTTCACCCAGGCCTGGTCGGCGCGACCGTAGTTCAGGTCGATCTCGCCGCTCTGGAAGGCCAGGTCGCGGGAGGCGTCGGACGGGATGAAGCGGTAGCTGATCGTCTTGATCTTGGGCGCGCCGCGGAAATACGCGTCGTTGGCGCGCAGTTCGAGCGACTGGTTCGGCGTGACCGAGACGAAGGCGAACGGGCCGCTGCCGACCGGGTTGCGCTTGAACGCGTCGCCTTTCCCCTCCACCGCCTTCTTCGGCACGATGAAGCCCTGGGCGTAGTTGGTGACGATGCCCAGCAGGTTGGGCACGTTCTCCTTCAGCACGAGGCGGACGGTGTAGGGGTCCACGGCCTCGATCGTCTGCACCGGACGGAGTTCGGAGGCGAAGGCCGAGGTCTTGGAGTCGCCCGCCTTCTTCAGGCTGAACACGACGTCGTCGGCGGTGACCTCGCCCAGGCCGCCCTGCCACTGCACGCCATGGCGGAGGTGGAAGGTCCAGGTGCGGCCATCGGGGGAGCTTTCCCAGCTCTCGGCCAGGTCGGGTTCGAGCCTGGCGGGATCGACGCTGCCGGGCGGGAAGCGCACGAGGCCGTTGAACATCCAGGCGGCGACGATGCGGTCGATGGTGGAGACGGCGAAGTGCGGGTCGAGCTGCCCCACGTCCTGGGCGGCGATGCCGACGGTGAGCGTCGTCTTCTCCGCCTGGGCGGGGGCGGATCCGACGAGGGCGGCGACGGCGAGGGACGTCGCCAGCAGGGCGGCGCGCAGCTTCATGAGTGAGTCTCCCGTTTTGTTGCCGGGAGTCGTAGCAGGAACTTGCGCCGGCCTGCCATGGGGGACGTCGCGGTGGTGCGGGCGGGCCCCCGAGCGGGTGACGGTTCCATACGCGGTGCCCGCACGTGATGGCGGTGTGCCGGGAGCAGGCGCCGGCGATGACGCAACCGCGTCCCGGGCATCACGTAGGGTGCCACCTGAACGGGTGAGTTCAGGTCTACCGGTTCGTGCGCGCCTCCGGGAAGGTCGGCAGTCCCGGTTCCAGCGTCACCCAGGGCAGGCGCGTGGCGGTCCGTGTCTGATCTGCCGGCGGCAGCGCTTCCGGGGTATCGAGGCTGCACGTGGTCACGTCGATCTCGTCCTGATGCTTGTCGCTCTCGAAGCTCAGCGGCGTGCCGCAGGTCGCGCAGAAGCGGCGCGTCGCATGCGCGCTCGAGCGGTAGGCGGCGGGTGTTGCGGCGGTGAAGCGGAATTCCGCGCGCGGCACGCTGAACCAGGTGACGTAAGCGGCGCCGGCGGCGCGGCGGCACATGCCGCAATGACAGTTCGTCTGGTGGTAGGGCGTGCCGGTCGCTTCATAGCGCGTGGCTCCGCACAGGCATCCGCCGGTCAGCATGACCCGTCCTCCCTCCTTCCCCGACATGAGGATAACGGATCCGCGCCGAACTCGTTGCGTTCGGCAGCGCAACCGCTGCACAGTGCCGCAACCCACGCTCCAGGAAACCCCATGCGCCTGTTGCAGCCCGACCCTGGAACCGCGTTGCGCGGTCTGCGCGCCATGAAGACCGTAGCGGCCGCCTCGGGGGCGATCGGTTCGGCGCAGCGCACCTTGCTCCAGGCGGTGCGCGACGTGCTCCTGCATCTCGAGCCGTCGCTCGACGATCTTGCCCCGATCGACCCCGCCGCCCTGGCGGCCGGCTTCCCCGAGGGGCCGCTCCGCCGGCAGTTCGTGGATGGCATGTTGGTGGTGGCGCTCGCCGACGGCGTACCCGACCGCGCGACGGTCGCGCAGGTCGAGGCCTTCGCCGCGGCGCTGGACGTCGACGCCGCCGAACTGCGCGACCTGCGCCGGTTGGCCGATCACCACATGCTGCTCTTCAAGCTCGACTTCCTGCGCCGCAGCCAGGTTGGCGACATCCTGCGCAACCAGCTCGACCAGCACGGGCTTCTCGGTCTCGCGCGCAGCGTGCTGGGCATGCGCGGCCTGATGGAGGACCCCGCCCTCGCCAGCCGCTATCATGCGTGGGAGCGCCTGCCCGACGACACACTCGGCCACCATCTCTGGCGCTACTATCGGCGCAACGGCTTCGGCCTGCCTGGGGAGCGTGGCGGGTTCCCCGAGGCCGGGGTCTATCACGACGTGTCCCACGTGCTCGCCGGCTACGGGACCGACGCGGAGGGGGAGATCGAGGTCGCGGCGTTCATTGCCGGCTACAAGACGCAGCGGCCGTTCTACGTCGTGCTGTTTGCGGTGCTGATCTTTAGTGCCGGCGTCAACATGCGTCCCACCCCAGGCGACGTGACCACCGGCGTTCTCGGGCGCCCCGGGATGGCGGAGCGGATGTTCGCGGCGCTCGAGCGCGGCGCGTCGGTGCGTGCCGACCTGTCGGACAAGTGGGATTACTGGCCCTGGGTTGGTCGGCCGATCGAGGAGGTACGCCAAGCCCTGGCCGTTCCGCCAGCCTGACCGGCTCTTCGCGCGCCGGGAGGGCGCTGTCAGACCGGCGCGCTCAACGTTTGACTCGCATGGAGCTCACCTCGGCGCGCGGTATTCTCTTGGCTTTTGGGCGTGGCCGCCCCACCAACCCCACGCCTGATACCGATGAGCAAAGGGCTCATCGGTATCATACCGGCCGTGCGTCAGGCGGCGAGGGCCAGGCGCCAACGATCCAGATCGGAGGCCGGCTTTTCGCCCAGGGCCGAGCTCCAGTAGGCGCGCGCGTCGGCCTTGCGGCCGCTCCGGACCAAGGCGTGGAAGTAGGTCTGGCGGAACAGGTCGACCTGCGCGTCGCTGCCGCCGCCGATGGTTGCAAGGGACATCACCGGATCGAGGAGCGCCGCCGCCTTTCGCGCATCGCCGGTGGCGAAAGCCGCCACGGCCTCGATCAGCGGGCCGCCGAACGTGGCCCAGCTCCTGGCGGCTTCGGCATCGCCGGACGCGGTGCGCCGCGCGACCTCCCGTTGCCAGGCCGCGACCGTGTCCGCCTGTCCGGCGCGGGCGAGCGCGTAGACGAAATGCGCGTCGAGGAACGGCATGTAGTGGCTGCCGAGATGGCCCGCGACATGCGCCGCGATCACGGGCCACAGCGCGTCCACCGAGGCCCCGGCCAGTTCCAGCCGCCAGAGCAGCGCGATCGCATCCACCTGCTCGAACACGAGGTCGGGGGCGATCCCCCAGACGTGGCGCCGGAACAGATCGAGCGCGCGGTCGCGGTCCAGCCGGTCGAGATGCGCCAGCGCCAGATGCCACCCGTTATGGCAATGCGCGAACCGCCCCGACGCGATCCAGCTCGGGAGGAACCCCTCGAGCGCCGCGATCCCGGCGTCCGCGTCCCCGCGGCGTAGATGGATGTGGGCGACGCAGTGATGCGCCCAGGGCTGGTCCGGGTCGATCGCAAGCGCGCGCCCGACCGTCGCCTCGGCCGCCGGCAGGTCGCCGCACAGCTCCTCGGCGAAGGCCGCCATCGCCAGGAGGTCGGCATCGTCCGGATTGGCCGGCACGAGCCGGTCCATGTGGGCGCGGAAGCGCGGCGCCTCATGCTCCTGCCCCAGCACGTAATAGAAGAACTCGGCGATCTTGGCGGCCAGCAGATCGGTGGGCCAGAGCGCGGTCAGCGCCTCCGCCTGATCCAGCGCGCCCAGATGGTCGTGCGCCAGCCAGCGCCGCAGCATCGCCTCCCACCGCCGCTCCCGGTCCGTTGCGCCGCGCAGCAGGGGCGCGGCGGCGTCCAGGTAGGCGCGGCCCGCCGCATCCGCAGCCGCCGTCTGCCCCAGCAGGCAGAAGGCCGCCGCGGCAAGCTGGATCATCGGGGTCTCGGGGAAGCTCTTCGCATCCTCCAGGATCGACTCGGCGCCGCGGTCCAGCCGGATCAGGCGCCGCGTGAACGTGTCGAGCGAGACGCGTTCGGCCGCGGAGCCGATCGTGGCGGGAAGCTTGCCGGCGGAGCCGGATGGGGAGCCGGACGGGGAGGCAAAGGGGGACATGGGCGTGATCCTTCTCGCGTGCGGATCGTGGTCAGTCGGCTTCCCCGCCCAGCTTGGCCGCGAGCGTCGGCATGCGCGACCGGCGCGGCGCCAGCCAGTGCTGCAGCCGGTCGAGATACAGGTAGATCACCGGCGTCGTGTAGAGCGTCAGGATCTGGCTGAGCGCGAGCCCGCCCACCATGGCGTAGCCCAGCGGCTTGCGGAACTCGGACCCGGCGCCGGAGCCCAGCATCAGCGGCAGGCCGGAGAGCAGCGCCGCCATGGTGGTCATCAGGATCGGGCGGAACCGCATCAGGCAGGCCTGGCGGATCGCCTCGAACGGCGGCAGCCCGTCCTTGCGTTCGGCGCTGATGGCGAAATCCACCATCATGATGCCGTTCTTCTTCACGATGCCGATCAGCAGGATCACGCCGATCAGCGCGATCACCGACAGGTCGTATTTCACCAGCATCAGCATGAGCAGCGCGCCGACGCCGGCCGACGGCAGGGTGGAGAGGATGGTCAGCGGCAGGATGTAGCTCTCGTACAGGATGCCGAGGATGATGTAGACCGTGATCAGCGCCGCCGCGATCAGGTAGGGCTGCGAGGCGAGCGAGGACTGGAACGCCTGCGCCGTGCCCTGGAACGTGCCGTTGACCGTGATCGGCGTGCCCATCTCCGCGACCGCGGCCTTGATCGCGTCCACCGCCTGTCCCAGCGCCGCGCCGGGCGCGAGATTGAAGGAGATGGTGACGGCCGGGAACTGGCTCTGGTGGCTGATCGACAGTGGCTGGACCGGCAGGGTGGACCATTTCGCGAAGGCCGAGAGCGGCACGGCCGCCCCGGTCGAGGACTTCACGTACAGCTTCTCGAGCGTGGCGACGTCGCCCTGCTGGTCGGGCAGCACCTCCAGGATCAGGTGGTAGGAGTTCACCTGGGTGAAGTACTGGGTGATCTGCCGCTGGCCGAACGCGTCGTACAGCGTGTCGTCGATCGCCTGCGGCTGGATGCCGAAGCGCGCGGCCTGGTCGCGGTCGATCACCAGCGTCGCGGTGGTGCCGCCCACCTGCTGGTCGCTGGTGACGTCGCGCAGCATCGGCAGGGAGCGCAGCTTGTCCAGGATGCGCGGCGCCCAGTGGAACAGTTCGGTCAGGTCGGCGTCCTGCAGCGTGTACTGGAACTCGGTCTTGGACAGCCGGCCGCCGACGCGCACGTCCTGGGCGGCCTGCAGGAACAGTGCCCCGCCCTCCACCTTCTGCAGCTTGGGCCGCAGCCGGTTGATGTAGGCCTGGGCGGAGCCGCCGACGCGCTGGTCCCATGGCTTGAGCGCGATGAAGATGCGGCCGTTGTTGACCGTCTGCCCGCCGATCCCGGCGCCGATGCTGGAGGCGAAGCCGGCCGTGTCGGGGTCGGACAGCACGACCTGCTGCAGCTTCTCCTGCACCTGCATCATGCGCTTGAAGGAGATGTCCTGCGCCCCCTCGGTGATGCCGATCACCACGCCCGTGTCCTGCGGCGGGAAGAACCCCTTCGGGATCTCGAGATAGAGGAAGACGGTCAGCCCGAGCGTCGCGAGGAAGGCGAGGAGGGTGACGAACTGGAAGCGCAGCGCGATGTCGAGGGTACGGCGGTAGCCGCCGACCAGCGCGTCGAAGAAACCCTCGATCACGCGGTAGAGCCGGCCGTGCTCGCCGTGCTGGTGCTGCAGGAAGCGGGAGCACATCATCGGCGTGAGCGTGAGCGAGACGACGGCCGAGACGAGCACCGCGATGGTGACGGTCATGGCGAATTCGCGGAACAGCCGGCCGACGATGCCGCCCATCAGCAGCAGCGGGATGAACACCGCGACCAGGGACAGGCTGATCGAGACGATGGTGAAGCCGATCTCGCTGGCGCCCTTGATGGCGGCCTCCATCGGCCGCATCCCCTCCTCGATGTGGCGGTAGATGTTCTCCAGCATGACGATGGCGTCGTCGACCACGAACCCGACCGCGATGGTCAGGGCCATCAGCGAGAGGTTGTCGAGCGAATAGCCCAGCAGGAACATGACCGCGAAGGTGCAGATCAGCGCCACGGGGACGGTGATGGAGGGGATGATCGTCGCCCAGACGCTGCGCAGGAACAGGAAGATCACCATCACCACGAGGCCGATCGACAGCATCAGGGTGAACTGCACGTCGTCGACCGAGGCGCGGATGGTCTGCGTGCGGTCCATGATGATGCCGACATGCACGGCGGGCGGGATGGAGGCCTCGAGCCGGGGCAGTGCGGCCTTGATGCGCTCCACCGTCTCGATGACGTTGGCGCCCGGCTGCTTGAACACCATCAGGATGATGCCGCGCTTGCCGTTCTGCCAGCCGGCGAGGAGCTGGTTCTCGGGCCCGTCGACCGCGCGGCCGATGTCGCGCACGCGGACCGGCGCGCCGTTGCGGTAGGCGAGCACGACGTCCTGGTATTCCGCCGCCTTGGTGAGCTGGTCGTTGGCGTAGATGGTGAAGGTGCGGTTCTCGCCGTTGATCGTGCCCTTGGGCGCGTTCACCGTGGCGTTGACCAGGCTGTAGCGCACGTCCTCCAGCGTCATGCCCATGGCGGCGAGCTTGGCCGGGTCGACCTGGACCCGCACGGCGCGCTTCTGCTCCCCGCCGATCAGCACCTGGGAGACGCCGGCGATCTGCGAGATCTGCTGCGAGAGCACGAGGTCGGCGTAGTCGTCCACGTCGATCAGCGGCACCGCGTCGGACTGCACCGACATGATCAGGATCGGCGATTCGGACGGGTTGACCTTCCAGTAGTTGGGCGCGGAGGGCAGGTTCTTCGGCAGCTGCCCCGAGGCGGCGTTGATCGCCGACTGCACGTCGGAGGCGGCGGCGTCGATGTTGCGGTCGAGATCGAACTGGATGGTGATCGAGGACTGGCCCTGCACGCTGATCGAGGTCATCTGCGAGATGCCGGAGATCGCGGCGAACTGCCGTTCCAGCGGCTGGGCGACGGTGCTCGCCATCGTCTCGGGGCTGGCGCCCGGATACTTCGCGTTGACGTTGATGGTCGGGAAGTCGACCCGGGGCAGGGGGGCCACGGGCAGGAACGGGTAGGCGGCGATGCCGACCAGCACCAGGGCCGCCATCAGCAGGGATGTGGCGATCGGCCGGCGGATGAACGGGGTCGAGATGCTCATTCGATGCGGCCTGGTGTTCGGGGGAGGGGCGTGGCGGGCGGCGTCAGGGTCCGGGTGTGGCGGATGGGGTCAGGTTCCGGGCTTGGCGGCGGTCCTGGTCGTGGCCACCGCGACCCGGGCGCCGGCCTGCAGGCGGGACTGGCCGTCCACGACCACGCGCTGGCCCTCCTGCACGCCGCGCGCGATGATCGCGGTCTCGCCGTCGTCGCGGGCCATCTCGACCGTCTCGCGGGCGACGGTGTCGTCGGGCTTCACGACGTAGACGTAGAGCCCGTTCGGTCCGTGCTGCACGGCGGGGGAGGGCACGGTGAGCACGTTCTCGTCGGTGCCCACCAGCACGCGGATATTGACGAACTGGCCGGGCCAGAGCCGGTTGTCCGGATTGGGGAAGGTCGCCTTGGCCCGGATCGTGCCGGTGGCCGCGTCGATCGCGTTGTCGACCGTGAGCAGGGTACCCTTGTCGAGCTCCGCCTTCTCGTCGCTGGACCGCGCCACGACCTCCGGCTTGCCGCGTGCCATCGCCGCGGCGAGCGCGGGCAGGTTGTCCTGCGGCACGGCGAAGGTGACGCTGATCGGCTTGAGCTGCGCCAGGGTCATGATGGCCGTGCCCTCGGCGGCGCGCACGAGGTTGCCGGGATCGACGGTGCGCAGCCCGACCCGGCCGTCGAACGGCGCGGTGATGTAGCAGTAGCTGAGGTTGAGCTGCGCGGCCTCGATCTGGGCGTCGTCACCGACGATCGCGGCGCGGAGCTGCTTGGCGAGCGCCATCACCACTTCGAGCTTCTGGCGGGAGGCCACTTCCTCCTTCGCGAGCGCGGTGTAGCGGGTGACGTCGGCGGAGGCGGTGGAGAGCTGCGCCTCGTCCTGCGCCTTCTTGGCCAGGGCGGCATCGAGCGCGGCCTGGTAGGGGCGGGGATCGATCACCGCGAGCACGTCGCCCTTGCGGACCTCCTGCCCCTCGGTGACCGGCACCTCGGTCAGGGTTCCGTCGACCCGGCTGCGGAGCTGGACCGCGTAGAAGGCCTGCACGGACCCGAGCGCGCGGATCCAGATCGGGACGTCCGCGCGGGTGACGGTGGCGACGCTGACCGGCACCCCGGCGGGGGCGGCATGTGGCGCCGACGAAGCGGTGGAGGTGGCCTGCGCGGCGGCGGGCGTGGGCGGGCTGGCGGACAGGAGGAGGAGCGCGGTCAGGACCACGCCGAGGCCGGTCGCATGACCGCCGCGCCTCACGCGTTCCCGCCCCGGCGTCGCATGTGGACCCCAAGCATGGTTCGATGGCCTTCGGTTCTCGGGGCCGCGCTGCGGCGAACGCAAGCGGTCCGTCCCTGCATCCCCAGGCGGTCATTGTCCGCGAAACCTCCCCGCCCCGCCAGGGGGATTCTCGCCGGCGCGCAGATTCGAGGCGGCAGCAACACTTTGATACGCGCCGGTCGGGAGCCGCAGGCGCACCGCCGGCCGGATCCGGGGCACGCGCCCTCCGCCCGCCGCCCGCGACATCCGGACCGCCCGCCCCGCCGGCGCCCGCCTGGCGCGGCGGTCCGACTGCTCGGATGGCGCGGCCTTGCTTGGCGGGGGGCGAGGGCGGCGGCGGTCAGGCCTCCGCGACGCCCAGGGCGCGGCGGAACCGGTCGCTCAGGTAGGCACCGTCGCGCGGCGGGAGGAAGCGCGGCTTCTCCTCGGGCGAGATGCGCAGCACCGCGAACAGCGGCTCGCTGCGGAGCCGGTCGCGCAGCAACTCGACCTCCGCCATGTCCCGCGCGATCGCCGTCTGCTGCCAGCCGCAGGCGGCGGCGACCGCGGCGAGGTCGGTGCCGAGGCCGGTATGGCTGCGCTGCGACCCGGTCTCGCCGAAGCGGGTGTTGTCGAGCACCGCGACGGCGAGGTTGGGCGCCGCCTGGGCGGCCAGCGTCGCGAGCGAGCCGATCCCCATCAGCATCTCGCCATCGCCGGTGATCACCAGCACGCGCCGGCGCGGCTGCGCGAGCGCGATCCCGAGGCCGATCATCGCGGCCCCGCCCATCGCGCCCCAGAGATAGAAGTTGGTCGGCCGGTCGCCGGCCGCGCCCACGTCGTAGGTGGCGGCGCCGAGCCCGCTGACGATCAGCAGGTCGCCGGGGTCGCGGAGCAGGGTGGCGACGACCTCCCGGCGGTCGAGGGTTCCTTCGTTCGGCAGGCTCATTTCACGAACACCTTGGCGCCGATCAGGCGCTGGGAGAACAGGACGGCGACGGCGATCTGGCTGTCGAAGGCCAGCGCCGCGGAGGCGGCCACCATCTCGGGTGCGTCCTCCGGCCGATCGGCGCGGCGGACATGCACGCCGGCCTCCTTCAGCACGCCGGGGGTGGCGGCGCCCATCGGCACCTGCCACGGATTGAACTCCCCCCACTCGCCCCGCATCGTCACCAGCGTGAGGAACGGCATGCGGCAATTGAGCGGCAGGGACAGCATGTTGATGGTGTTGCCGACGCCGGAGGACTGCATGAGCAGGGCGGCGCGCTGCCCGCCCAGCCAGGCGCCGGCGGCGAGCGCGATGCCCTCCTCCTCCGTGGTGAGCACGACGGCCTGCATGTCGGGGTCGGCGTGGGCGGCTTCGATCAGGTGGGCGTGGCCGGCGTCCGGCACGTAGCCGATCTGGGTGACGCGGGCGGCTTTCAGCGCGGCGTAGACGCCGGCCTGCCAGGTCGGATGGGCGGTCATGGGGTCTCCTCTGGTCCGGCATGCTGCCCGTGGCGGACGCGGAGGGCAAGCGAGCGGGACGAGCGGGACGGGGAAGGGGGGGGACGGGCGGGAGAGGTGGGGGCGCGACCGGCGCGAAGGACGGGCAGGGGTGAGGGACGGGCAGGGGTGTGGGACGGGCAGGGGTGTGGGACGGACAGGGGCGAGGCGCGGGCGGCGCCCTCCCTGTCATGGCCGCGCGCGTCGCGGCCATCCACGGCTGCGTGTGCTGCTGGACGTCGTGGATGGCCCGCCTTCGCGGGCCATGACACAGAGGGGGCGCGACCATGACACAGAGGCGCGCGGCCATCGCGCTCGGCCCTTCGACCGCCCCCGCGCCGAGGCCGCCCGTCAGGCCGCGGCGTAGGCGCCGCGGCCGAACATCCGGTCGAGCTTGTCCGCCTCCGCCTTGTCGTACGGGGTGGTGCGGGCGCGGACCTCCTCGACCTTGGCCAGCGCCGCCTGCACCGCGGGGCGGGCGGAGACCGTCTCCACCCAGCGCGTCATCGCGGGATACTTGGCCGCGACCTCCGGCCCCAGGATGTTCGGGAGCGCGCGCGCCCAGGGCAGGGTCGCGATGTCGGCGATCCCATACTCGGCACCACCCAGGAACGGCGTGGTCGAGAGCCGCTGCTCGATCGTCTCGAACACCCGGTGCACCTGCGTCGCGTAGCGGCTGCGGGCGTAGTCGTTGCCGTCGGGCGCGAAGCGCATGAAGTGCACGTACTGGCCGCACATCGGCCCGACCGTGCCCATCTGCACCATCAGCCACTGGATCGCATCAAACTTGCCGGTGCCGCTCGCCGGCAGCAGGCGGCCGGTCTTCTCGGCAAGGTAGAGCAGGATCGCACCCGACTCGAACACCGTGTAGGGCGTCCCGTCCGGACCGTCGGGATCGACGATCACCGGCACCTTCGCGAGCGGGTTGAGCTTGCGGAACGCCGCATCGAACTGCTGGCCGCTGAAGACGTCGACGGGCTTCACCTCGTAGGGAAGGCCGAGCTCCTCGAGCGCGATGTAGACCTTCACGACGTTCGGGCTGCCCATGCCGTAGAGCGTGATCATCTGGTCCCTCCTGACTGCGGCGGCAGCGTCGCACACCGGGCTGTGTGGCGGAAGAGCCGGGCGCGCGGGTAACGTTTCGTCAACCGATCGGGTGTATCGCCAGGGCTGCAGGCGGAGGCCGCCCATGTCGTTGCCCAGCAGGCCGAACGGCGCCGGCCCACCCCGTCCGGAGGCCCGCGACGCCGGCGACACCCCGGTGGCCAAGGCGCCGGAGGCTCGGCCTCCTGTGGCCCATCCCACCCCGCCGCGCGGCGCCGCCGACGCGGGCGTCCCGAACAGGGCCGGCGCGGACGGCGGCGGCCCCGGGGCCGTGTCCCGGCAGGCCGTCATCCGCCAGATCGGCGTCTCCATCGGCGAACTCGGGCGCCATCTCGCGACGCAGAAGGACGTCGCCGGCGCGGTCGCCGCGACCAGCGCGCGGGCGAAGGCCATCGCGTTCAAGGCGTGGCAGGTGCTGGTCGGCGGACCCGACGCACCGGAGGCGGCGCGGGCGCTGGCGCAGGATCTCGACCGGCTCTCGGCGGATCTCATCGGCCTGGCGGGCCGCGCGGAGCAGGAGGCGCTGCTGAGCTCCGATGCGGCGTCCATCCTGATGCTCGCCGCGGCCGAGTTCACCGCGATCGCGGGCGATCCCGCGGCGGTCGCGGACGTGCCGGCGCTGCGGGCGCGGCTGCGGCCGCTGGCCGAGAAGCTCGACACGATCCCGGCCCGCCTGCGCGAAGGCAAGGCGATCGCCCAGCTCTTCCACGCCGAAGCGCGGGCGGCGGCGGCGCTCGCCCAGCGCGGCAAGGCGCTGACCGGCCTGAAGCCGGGCCAGGTGGCGCAGGACGTCTACGACGCGATGGGGGCGCTGGCGGCCGAGACCGGACGCATGTCGGAGCGGATGATGGCGAACGCGGCGCGCGGGCAGCAGATCGCAACCAGCATGGCGACGCAGGTGCAGGACCTGGCCAAGCCCGCGCACGGCTGGAGCCAGAGCGCCGGGCGGCAGGAATTGTCATCCGTGATCGGACGGGGCGGGGCGATCGTCTGGTGAGGCGGCGCGGGTTCGTTTGCCCGTCGGCCGCCTGCCCGGGCACGTCGCCGCTCGCCGCTCAGCGCGCGTAGTCGGGCTCCTCGCGGTCCAGGATGCGGCGCCACGCGTCCAGGTGCAGGCGCGCGTCGAGCTTCTGCCCCCACGGGCCGTTCCAACGCCGGCGGCCCGTTTCGGGCAGGCTGCGCAGCTTCTGCCCGGTCGACAGCGCCGTGACCTGGTACATCGCGGTGCGTTCGGCGATGTAGCATTCGTCGAATGCGTCGTGGACGGTGGGGCCGACCACGGTCACGCCGTGTCCGCCCATGATCAGCGTCGACTTCTCGCCCAGTGCCGCGGCCAGCCGGTCTCCCTCCTGGTGGCTGTCGGCCGGCGCATCCCCGTGCTGGTCCACCGCGACCCGGTCGTTCAGCAGCAGGTTGTTGTGGTGCGCGAGCGCCAGCTCCGGCTGCTCCAGCAGCGACAGTGCCGTCAGGTATTGCGGGTGCACGTGGATGATGCAGGTCGCGGCCGGGTTCTGCAGATGGATGCGGCAATGAATGTGGAACGCGACCTTCCGCAGCTCGCCCTCACCGCGCAGCACCTTGCCGTCGAGGTCGCACACGATCAGCGAGCTCGCGGTCAGTTCCTGGAACAGGTAGCCGCGCGGGTTGATCAGGAAGGTCGGGCTGGCGTCGGGCCGCGCCTGCGGCAGCATCAGCGAGTTGTGGTTGCCGATCTGCTCGTTCCACCCCAGCCGGGCACCGATCCGGAACACGGCGGCCATGTCGCAGCGCAGGCGCCATTCCTCCCGTTCGGCGTCGGAGGAGGAGAGGGACTGAAGGATGGCGGCCATGGCGCGGCTCCGGGACCGGGATGGCGGATCGTGCGCCGAACGGCCGCTGCTGCCAAGCGTCGCCGCGCCCCGGTCCGCGCGATCCCTCGGTTCTCGCGACGCCTGTCGCGCCGCGCGAAGCGATGAGAACCCTCGCGCCGGGCGACGCGGCGACACCCCTCGCGCCACGCGATGCGATGGCACCCCTCGCGCCGCGCAACGCGGCGACGGCCCCCCACGGCCGCCCCGCCCGCGCGGCGTCCGGACCCGCGCGCGCTCACGCGGCGCGGATGCTCTCGACCAGCCGCGCCACCTCGCCGCGCAGCTTGGAGGCGTTGTCCGCCAGCCCGTCGGCGGCGCCGAGCACGAGGCTCGCCGCGGATCCGGTTTCGGCGGCGGTCTGGCTCACGCGGTCGATGTTGATCGTCACGTGCTGGGCCGCCTGCGCGGTCTGCTGCACGTTGCGGGCGATCTCGTTGGTGGCCGCACCCTGCTCCTCGACCGCGGAGGCAATCGTCGTCGCGATGGTGCTCACCTCCTCGATCGTGCCGGTGATCCCCTGGATCGCGTCGACCGCTTCCTTCGTCGCCGCCTGGATGCGGGTGATCTGGGCGCCGATCTCCTCGGTCGCCTTGCCCGTCTGGCTCGCCAGGTTCTTCACCTCCGAGGCGACCACGGCGAAGCCCTTGCCCGCGTCGCCGGCCCGCGCCGCCTCGATCGTGGCATTAAGCGCGAGCAGGTTGGTCTGCCCGGCAATCCCCGTGATCAGTTCCACCACCTGCCCGATCTGTTCGGCGTTCACCGCCAGCGCACGTACGATCGCATCGGTGCGGTGCGCGGCCTCGACCGCCTTCTCGGTGATCCGCGTCGTCTGCGTCACCTGCCGGCCGATCTCCTCGATCGAGGAGGACAGCTCCTCGGCCGAGGCGGCGACGGTCTGGGCGCTGGCGCTCGCTTCCGTCGCCGCGGCGGACACCTCGCCCGCACGGCTCGTGCTCTCGTCGGCGGAGCCGACCATGGTGCGCGCCGTGCCCTGGAGTTCGGTCGCGCGGCTGGCCACGTCGCCGATCATCCCGCCCACGGCCGCCTCGAACTCGCCGGCGAGCCGGTTCAGCATGGATTTGCGGGTCTCCGCGGCCTCCGCCTCCAGCGCGGCGCGCCGTTCCTCTCCGGCGGCCAGCTCCCGCGCCATGGCGCGGAGCGCATCGGCGAGCTGCCCGGTTTCGTCCGCGGCCTGGACTTCCAGCACCTGGTCACGCCGCCCGGCGGCGATGCCCGCCGCGAACCGCGCACTGGCCCGCAGCGGCACCGCGATCCGCCGCGCCGCGATCCAGCTCGCCCCGATGCCGACGACGGCCACCGCGAGGCCGATCAGCACCATCAGCAGCACGTCGGTCTCCCGATGGCTGGACAGCGTTCCGCCGAGCCGGTCGGCCTCCGCCAGTGCGACGGAGCGGGGGACCGAGACGAGCACCGACCAGGGCGTGCGGGTGCGTCCGATCACGATCGGGGAGAGCGCCTGGATCGTGTCGGACGCGGTATCGACGTCGATGCTGGCCTGGCCGGCCTGGATCCGGCCCAGATCCTCCTGCGCGTGGGGATCGAGCACGTCGAAGCGCTTGCCGACCAGGTCCGGACGCTCGCTGGATGCGACGACCAGGCCCATGTTGCTGACGATGGCGACCTTGCCCTTGCCGCCATAGACGTTCGCGGCCACGCGTTCGGCCAGCTTCTGCACGAAGGAGAGGTCGAAATCGGCGCCGGCGACGCCCAGGAACTTCTCGCCCGCCATGATCGGCACGGACATGGTGGCCAGGTAGACGGGCTTGCCCTGCACGATATACGGCAGCGGATCGAGGATGCTCTCCCCGCCGCCGCCCCGCGGGCCGAGATACCAGCCGCCCTTCACCACCCCGTTCGGGTGCCGTTCGGCGCTGTCGTATTCGACCAGCGGCTGCAGCGCCACGTGACCCTTGTCGTCCCGTGTCCAGTAGGAGAGGAAGCGGCCGGTCGCGTCCGTACCCGTCTCGGTCCGGCCGGAATAGGCCCGGTCCTGGTCGTCCAGCGCGTTCGGCTCCCACGCACTGTAGGTGCCGTTGAAACTCGGGTTCTGCTGCAGGACCTTGTAGAGGATGCCGTTCAGCAGCGGGCGGCGGTCATCCAGCGGCACCCCGCCCTGCGACGGGGCGACGGCGATCGCCTCGAACGCGCGGGCCATGGTGCGAGCGGCGTCGAACGCGCGCTCGAGCTCCGAACGGACGTTGCCCGCCTCGCGCGCGGCGACGCCCTGCAGGATCTGCTTCGCGTCCGCCTCCAGCAGCGCGCCGGTCTGCGTCGTGACGAAGCGCGAGGTCTGCACGCTGAACCACGTGCTGAAGCCCAGCAGCAGGACCGTCGCGCCGACCATGCAGAGCGCGGAGAGACTCGCGATCTTCGTCTGGATGGAATGGAACGTCATGGAAGCCTCGCTCGGGCGGTGACCCGGCGGGCACTCTAGGCAGTGGTTCTCTCCGATCCGTTAACGCCGACCCGCGTCCCCCAGCGGTCCGTCAGCGGTCAGCCAGCGGTCCGTCAGCGTGCGTTGGCGGCGGCCTCGGCCGGCCAGAGGGCCGCGCCCCACCGGACCGCGATCGCCGCGGTCAGGGTCAATCCGGCCAGGCAATACGCAGTGGCGGTGGCGACGAAGCCGATCCGGTCGATCAGGGCGCCTGCGAGCAGCAGCCCGATCGGCAGGCCGTAGATCGCGAGCATGCGCACGCCCATGATGCGGCCGCGGAAGCGCGCGCCGGCGCCGGCCAGCAGCATCACCGCCATCGGCACCATGCTGAAGCTCTGCGCCGCGCCGGCCAGCAGCAGCATCGCCCGCCCGCCGTTCGGGCCAGGCATCGCGACGAAGCCCAGCAGCATCAGGTACCATGCGAAGGAGAAGATCAGCATCATCCGCGCGGGGCGCAGCCGCGGTCCCATGATGCCGATCGCGATGGAGCCGATCAGCGCGCCGAGGGCAAAGCTCGCGACCAGGGTGCCGAGGCCGGTCTGGTCCATTCCGTACACGTCGCGGGCGACGAAGGGCAGCAGGCCGAGGGTCAGCGGGAAAGCGGTCAGGTTCACCAGGAAGGCGAGCAGCATCGCCGCGAGCGCCGCCGGCGTATCCCAGACCGTCTCGAGCCCCTCCCGCAGGTCGCGCAGCACCGAACGCCGCACCCCGGCCGTGGCGAACCCGCGGCCGCCGCCGACACCCAGCGTGAGCGCGAACCCCGTCGCGTAGATCGAGGCGATGGCGACATAGGCCGGACCGAGGCCGATCACGGCGAACAGCCCCGCCCCCGCGAGCGACCCCAGGGTGCGGGCGGAATCGGAGGTGGTGCGCGAGAGGCCCATCGTCGCCATCAGCCGGTCGGGGGGCATGGTTTCCGCGACCAGCGCGTTGCGCATGGCGAGGTCGGAGGGGCGGACCAGCCCGGCGAGTGCCGCGATCCCCAGCACATGGGCCGGCCGCAGCAGGCCGGTCAGCGCGAGCGTGGCGATCAGGCCGGCAAGCAGGGTGTACAGCAAGCGCAGGCCGCAGAGCACGCGACGATGGCCGACCCGGTCGCCGGCGAGCCCGAACAGCGGCGCGATCAGCGTTCCCAGGTATTGCAGCGCGCCGAAGACGGTCAGCAGGAGCACCGATCCCGTCTCGGTCAGGATGTACCAGCCGAGGATCAGCGTCTCCATCTCCGTGCCCCAGGAGGTCAGCAGGTCCGCAGGGAACTGGAACCGGAAGCTGCGGATTCCGAACGGGGCGAACAGCGCCGGCCACCGGGCGCGGCGCAGCGGCGGCGCTTCGGCCGCACGTGCTTGGGACGCTTCCATGCTGCCTGCATGGCAGGAAAGCGGCCGGCCGGCAAACCGGTGGGGCCGGCCGGCCGGGTGCGGGTCAGCGGAACGGGAAGGCGTACATCAGCCCGCCGCGGGTCCACAGGTCGTTGATGCCGCGCGGCAGTTTCAGCGGGCTCGCCATGCCGACGTTCCGCTCATAGCTCTCGCCGTAATTGCCCACCTGCTCGACCACCGCGAGCGCCCACTTGTCGTCGAGACCCATCAGCTTGCCGAAATCGCCGGTCTTGCCCAGCAGGCGCTGCACCGTCGGATTGGTGCTGTCGGCGGCGAGCTTCGCGGCGTTGGCGGAGGTCACGCCGGCTTCCTCGGCCTCGACCATCGCGAGCATGGTCCAGCGCACGACGTCGAGCCACTGGTCGTCGCCGCGCCGGACCATCGGTCCCAGCGGTTCCTTGCTGATGCGGTCGGGCAGGATCTCGAACTCGTCCGAGTTCGGCACGCCGGCGCCGCGGATCGAGGCGAGGTTGGAGCTGTCGGAGGAGGCGGCGTCGCAGCGGCCGGACAGCAGCACCTTGATCAGCACGTCGGTGGTGTCGAGCAGCACGATGTGGAATTCCGTGTCGTGCTGCTTCATCCAGTCGGCGAGGTTCATCTCGTGCGTGGAGCCCTGCAGCATGCAGATCGTGCCGCCGGCGAGATCCTTCAGGCTGTGGACGTTGGTGCTCTTGCGCACCAGGAAGCCCTGGCCGTCGTAGAAATTCACGCCGACCATGCGCAGGCCGATCGAGACGTCGCGCACGAACGTCAGGGTCGTGTTGCGCGAGAGGATGTCGATCTCGCCCGACTGCAGCGCGGTGAAGCGGCTGGTGCCGGTGGTGGGCACGTATTTCACCTTGGTCGCGTCGCCGAACACGGCCGCGGCGACGGCGCGGCAGACATCGACGTCGAGGCCGCGCCACACGCCCTGGCTGTCGGGCATGGAGAAGCCGCCGAGGCCCACGTTCACGCCGCAGCTCACCGCGCCGCGGGCGCGCACCGTGTCGAGCGTCGCGGCCTGCGCCGAGACGATGCCGCCGATCAGCAGCCAACCAAGTCCGAGGAGAAACCGCCGCATGTCCTGCTCCGATACCGTCGAAACCGCGAGCGTAACGGGAGGTTCGCCATCCGTGAATGCGGCTCACCGCCGTTCGGCGGCCACCCGTGCGCATCGGAGCTTCGAGGGACCCGGACGGACGCGCGGCGTCGCGGTCCGTTCGGTCGTCAGGGTTTCTCGACGAGCCATTTCGCCATGACGGTCCGCGGCGCGACCTCGAAACCCAGATGCTCGTAGAAGGAGACGACCTTCGTGTTCGTCTCCCGCACCAGGAGCTGCACCTTCACGACGCCGCGGTCACGGAGCCAGGCCTCGCCGGCCGCGACGATCTGGCGGCCGATGCCCTGGCCCTGGGCCGCGGGATCGGCCGCGACGTAGTAGAGCCAGCCACGATGGCCGTCATGCCCGACCATCACGCTGGCGACGACACGTCCGCCTTCGTCCTGTCCGACCAGGACGCCGGAGGCCAGGCCTGCCATGGCGAAGCGGAAATCCGCCGCTGGGTCGTTGTAGCTCGAGACCAGGCCGCAGTCGCGCCACAGCGCGATCACGCGGCCTTCGTCGTCGGGATGGGCGTCGCGAATCGTCAGGCGGAGCATGGTGCCTCGCTCGATGTGAACCGGATGCCGGTGTCCACGGCAATCCTACGCCCGGACGGCCGCGCGATCGGGCGGCTGGCGCGCGATTCGGATGCCGCGGCCGGCGAAGAAGCGCTCGAACGTCGCGAGCGGGAGGTGCGCCGCCTGCTGCGTCGCGCGGGTGTGGCCGGACGGGTTGTGGAAGGTGATGCCGTGCGCGTCCGCGGCGTAGACCAGCACGAGGTGGCCGCCGCGATGGGGCGGGTCCTGCTCCGGCCAGCGGATGGCGTGATGGACGGAGGCGATGAAGAACGCGTTGTCCCGCAGCAGGTCCGGCAGGTCGGCCGCGGTCACGTCGGTGACGACGCCGGCGTCCAGGCCGAACGCCTCGGCGACCCAGGGGACGAACGGCGCGTAGATCAGGCCGCGGATGGTGTCGGCGGCAGGGTCGACGACGTAGCCGCCCGCTTGGGTGCAGCCGCGCGCCAGGTCGAGGATCGGCACCACACGGCCGGTGCGCGCGGCCAGCACCATCTTGAGGCACGCCATGCCGCAGCAATGCAGCGCCCAGGTCGCGTATTCGTCGAGATCGGTCGCGCCCGAGTCGCGCCAGCGCGGGTCGCGGCGCAGCGCGGCCTCCCCTTCCGCGATGACGGCGGACGTGAGGTCGGGGGATTCCCACTGGCTGAAATACGGTACCTGCATGCGGCGCCTATAGCACGAGCGCGCCGAGGCCCGCCCCGGCCACCACGACCAGCCAGGGCGGCAGCGCCCAGAGCGTGAGGCCGAGGAACGCGGCGAGCGCCAGGCCGAAATCGGCGGGGCCGGTGACGGCGCCGGTCCAGATCGGCGTGTAGAGCGCGGCCAGCAGCACGCCGACCACCGCCGCGTTCACGCCGCGCAGCACGGCTTGGACGGCGGTGCGGCGGCGCAGCCCGTCCCAGAACGGCAGCAGCCCGCCGACCAGCAGGAAGGAGGGCGCGAAGATCGCGACGGTCCCGAGCGCCGCGCCGGCCCAGCCGTTCGGGGCGGGGGTCTCGATCGCGCCCAGATAGGCGGCGAAGGTGAAGATCGGGCCGGGCATGGCCTGGGTCGCGCCGTAGCCGGCGAGGAACGCGTCGTTGCCGACCCAGCCCGGCGGCACGACCGAGGCCTGCAACAGCGGCAGCACCACGTGCCCGCCGCCGAACACCAGCGCGCCCGCGCGATAGAACGCGTCGAACAGCGAGAGCGCATGCACGTCCGCGCCCCGGGCGAGCGGCGGCAGCGCCAGCAGCAGGCCGGCGAAGGCGACCAGCAGGGCGACGGCGACCGGGCGGGGGATCCCAAGGCCGATCCGGACGTCCGAGGCCGGCTGGGGGTCGGGCCGCGGCAGGACGAACAGCCCGGCGAGCCCGCCCAGGGCGATCGCCGCGAGCTGCCCGGGTGTCGAGGGGAGTGCGAGCGCGAGCAGGCAGGCGGCGACCGCCACGGTCGCGCGGGTGCGGTCCGGTGCGAGGCTGCGCGCCATTCCCCAGACGGCCTGCGCCACGATCGCCACGGCGACGAGCTTGAGCCCGTGCACCCAGCTCGCATGGCCGACATCGCCCAGCGCGCCGAGGCCGAGGGCGAACAGCGTCATGGCGACGGCGGAGGGAAGCGTGAACCCCACCCAGGCGGCGAGCATGCCGAGCGGGCCGGCATGCAGCACGCCGATCGCCATGCCGGTCTGGCTGGAGGCGGGGCCCGGCATGAACTGGCAGAGGGCGACGAGGTCGGCGAAGGTCGCCTCGTCCAGCCAGCGGCGGCGGGCGACGAACTCCGCGCGGAAATACCCGAGATGGGCGACGGGCCCGCCGAAGCTGGTCAGCCCCAGGCGGAGGAAGACGAGCAGCACCTGGAGCGCGCGGCCGAACATGATGGGTGCGTGCCGGATTTCGCGGGACGGGACAAGGTGGGAGATGTCCGACGGCGCTCCCCGCCACGAGCCCGCACGAGCCCCCCGCGACGTCACGCACCCGCTGCGCGCCCCGGCTGCCGCGGTCAGCCGCGCTCCAGCCAGTCGGCGTACTCGCTGCGGAGCCGCGCCTTCTGCACCTTGCCCGTGGCCGTGTGCGGCATCGCGTCGACGCAGATCACGTCGTCCGGCAGCCACCATTTGGCGACCTTGGGCGCGAGAAAGGCGAGCAGCTCCGCCTTGGTCACGCTGCGGCCCTCCTTGCAGGTCACCAGCAGCAGCGGGCGCTCCTGCCAGCGGGCGTGCCGCGCGGCGATCACCGCCGCTTCCTGCACGGCGGGGTGGCCGACCGCCAGGTTCTCGAGCTCGATCGAGCTGATCCATTCGCCGCCCGACTTCACCACGTCCTTCGCCCGGTCGGTGATCGTCAGGAACCCGTCCGCGTCCAGCGTGCCCACGTCGCCGGTGCCGAACCACCCATCGGCATCGACCGCCTGCCCGCCATCGCCCTTGAAGTAGCCGGACAAGACCCACGGGCCGCGCGCCTGGATCAGCCCGACGCTGGTGCCGTCCCGCGGCAAGGGACGGCCAGCTTCGTCCACGACCCGCAGCTCGATGCCGTAGATCGTGCGCCCCTGCTTGAGGCGGAGCGCCGTCCGTGCCTCCTCGTCCAGCGCGTCGTGCCGCGGCAGGAGGTTGCCGACGGTGCCGAGCGGCGAGAGTTCGGTCATGCCCCAGGCCTGCAGCAGCGTGGCGCCGAACCGGTCGCGCAAGGTGTCGATCACCACGCGGGGCACGGCGGTGCCTCCGGACAGCACGCGCCGCAGCTTCAGTGCGCCGGGGTTCAGATCGGCCTGCCGTTCCATCCACGCGAACAGCGTCAGCCACACGGTGGGCACGGCGGCCGCGAAGGTGACGCCCTCGTCGCGCAGCAGCTCCCACAGGCTCTCGCCGTCCAGCCGGCTGCCGGGCAGGACCAGCTTCGCGCCCGTGCCCGCGGCGGCGTAGGGAATGCCCCAGCAATTCACGTGGAACAGCGGCGCGCAGGGCAGCAGCGTCTCCCGCGCGGAGATCGCCATCGTGTCGACCGCCATCAGGGAGAAGGTGTGCAGCACGGTGGAGCGGTGGCTGTACAGCACGCCCTTCGGATTGCCCGTGGTCCCGGAGGTGTAGCAGAGCGAGGAGGCGCTGTTCTCGTCGAACATGGGCCAGGCGAAATCGCCGTCCTCGGCCGCGAGCAGGTCCTCGTACGCAAGCAGGTTCGGCAGGGCCAGGTCCGGCAGCTCGTCGCGGACTCCGAGCGCGACGTAGGTGTGGACCGTGGGGAGGTGAGGAGCGAGATCGGCGACCAGGCCGGCGAACTCCACGTCGAAGAACACCACCCCATTCTCCGCGTGGTCGATGATGTAGCGGAGCTGTTCGGGGAACAGGCGCGGATTGACCGTGTGCAGCACGATCCCGCTACCGGTCACGCCGAAGAACAGTTCGAGATGGCGGTGCGTGTTCCAGGCCAGGGTCGCGACGCGAGCGCCGCGCCGGATGCCGAGGCGCTGCAGCGCCTGCGCGAGCCGGCGGGCGCGATCGGCGATGCCGCCCCAGCCGATGCGGTGCAGCGTTCCGTCCCGCAGGCGGGAGACCACTTCGACCCGCGGGTGGTAGGCCTCGGCGTAGTCGAGGAAGCTCGAGATCAGCAGCTCCCGCTGCTGCATCAATCCCAGCATGCGGCTCAGTCCCCCTGGTGCGCGCGGCGGTTGCTCCGCCTCGTCCTTGCCGGGGACTATGCCATGGCTGCCCGCGCCGGCGGGACTCTATCGTGAGGGGGCGACATCGTGTGGAGGCGACGGTGGTCGCGCGCATCGCATGGAGAGCGCCGCTGCCGGCCCGCGCGCGAGGCCGGTCAGCGCCGGCGCTTCTGTTCCTCCGCGCGCTGGGCGTCGACATAGGCGCGCAGCACCGCGTTCATGCGCGCCTGGTAGCCGCGGCCGGCGCGGCGGAACCACGTGATGACGCTCTCGTCCAGCCGCAGCGTGACCGAGACGCGCGGTTCCGGCCAGGTGACCGAGAGCTTGCGCCAGTTGCCCGTGCTGCGCACCGGCGGCGGGTCGGGCGGCGGTTCCTCCGACACACCGGCCATGGCCGCGGCCAGCTCCGCGTCGCTGAGCTCCGCGATGCGGCGGCCGTGCCAGAACGCCTCTTCCTGCGCCTCCAGCCGTTCGGGGCGGAACAGGTCGGCGACCTCCGGGCGCAAGCCGCCGATCAGGGGGGCGTTGGCGCCGTGCGCGGCGGGGGTGGGAGCATCCGGAGCGTCATTTCCCGAACCTGCGTGCCCGCATGCGTCGGGCGGGGCCGGGTGGCGTTCGGGGGCGGGGGACGGGCGCTGATCGGTCATGCTGTCACCGCGGTTGTTCCGGCCGCAGTGTCGCATGATGGCGGCGTCGCGGGAACGAAAGTCGAACCGCGGCCGGCCGTTCCAGTTCGCCCCGCCCTCCCGCGGGCCCGTGCAGAAGGGCGCGACGCCGCGACCGGACGACGCCGGCGTCAGACGACCACGCCATGGCCGGGCGCGGGATGCACCCAGCGGTCGGCCACGAGGCCGCGCACCGTCACCTGGCCCTCCCGCACGGCGCCGATCCGCGTGGCCAGCCGTTGGGAGGGCACGTTCCCGGGAAGGATGAAGCTGGCGAGCGTCGGCAGGCCGGCCTCGGCGAAGGCCCAGTCCCGAACCGCGGTCGCCGCCTCCTGCGCGAGCCCCTGCCCCCAGAAGGGGCGCGCCAGGGAATAGGCGAGCTCCGGCTCCGGCCAGTCGGCGGGATGCAGCACGCCGGCGAAGCCCCGGAATCCGCCGTCCTCGGCGTCGGTCAGCGCGAACATGCCGTAGCCGCGCAGCGGCCACTGGCCGAGAAGCAGCTGCAGCGAGGTCCAGGCCTGCTGGCGATCCAGCACGTTGCCGCCGCGGTGGCGCCGCACCTCGGGGTCGGCTTCCATCGCGGCGAAAGCCTCGACGTCGGCGCGGACGAAGCCGCGCAGCAGCAGCCGGGGCGTCCGGAGGGTCGGGGCAGCGAATGGAGGGCTCATGGGGGCTCCTGTGGGGGGCGGCGACTCGGGGCGACGGTCGTTCGAGCGGCGGTCGGTGGCAATGCCGCGTCCCGAGCGGGCTGTGGAGGCTGCCGGGGCGAGAGGTGGGGCGGGGCGGCGGACGGCGCGTGCCGCGGCGGGCGGGCCTCCGTACACCGCGGATGCGCGGTGATGCCGCACTGCGTTCCGTGCATGGGTCACGTTGACTTGAGGCAATCCTCCCCGACACGGAGGCGTCCGGAGGCGCCATGGGCGGGCGGCACGCGGCGGTGACGGCGGGGGCAGGGGCGGGCGATCGGCGGCCGGATCAGCCGCGGGAGCTACAAACCCGAGTATTTCCAGAGTGTTGCACCGGGGGTCGGCGCGGCGGCCGCGACGGCGTCCCGCGCGGTGGGATTGTGGTTTCGGCATCGTTCGGGATGCGGGGCTGATCACGCATGCGCGAGTGCTGTTGCCGGGCCGCCGAGGGGCTGTGTCATGGCGGCCACAGTGTGACTTGAACTACCTTGAGGCCCTCGTTTTCCGTTCTGCACGGCGCTATGGTTTTCTCAGCGAAAGGGGGCGGGGCACGGCATGACCTGGACCTGCACTGCCTGCGCGTCAATTAAGGCAAGGGAGTATCCCAAATGACTTTCCGCAGTGCGCTTCTGGCGGCCACGGTGGTGGCGCTGCCGCTCGCGGCAAAAGCTCAGCCGGTCACCGGTCTGTATGTCGGCGCCGGCGCGGGTGTGAACCTGCTGCAGGACGAGGACATCAAGTCCGTCTCTTCCCCGGGCCTCGGCACCGCCAACCTGGGCGGCGCGTCGGCCAAGTCGCATGTCGGTCCGGTCGTGGTGCTGAGCGCCGGCTGGGGCTTCGGCAACGGTCTGCGGGCCGAGGTCGAGGGCTCCTATCGCTACAACCCGTTCAGCGGGCTGAGCAACGCGGGCAACACCACGGTCACGAACTTCGGCGGCAACGAGCAGAAGTTCGGCGCGATGGTGAACGTGCTGTATGACTTCTACGGCCTCGTTCCCGCCGTCGTCCCCTACATCGGTGCCGGCGTCGGCTACCAGTGGGCGATGGACCGGAACCTGCACGGCTCGTTCCCGGGCGGCAGCTTCAGCAGCGGCACGTCCACCAAGGGCGCGTTCGCCTATCAGGCGATCATCGGTGCGGCTCTGCCGATCGCGGCGGCTCCCGGCCTGGCGCTCACCGCCGAGTACCGGTTCATGGGCATGACCGGCGACCGCAGCTACAACGTGAACTTCACCAGCGGTGGCGTCACCACCCCGGCGAGCTTCAAGTTCAACGACGAGTACAACCACTCCGTCCTGATCGGTCTGCGCTACAACTTCGGTGTCGCTCCGCCGCCGGCCCCGGCGCCGATCGCCGCCCCGGTCGCCCCGGTGGCGCCGGCCCGCTCCTACCTGGTGTTCTTCGATTGGGACAAGGCGACCCTCACGGATCGCGCGCGCCAGATCATCTCGGAAGCGGCGCAGAATTCCACCAAGGTGCAGTACACCCGCATCGAGGTGAACGGCTACACCGACACGTCGGGCACGCCGAAGTACAACCAGGGCCTGTCGGTGCGTCGCGCCCAGGCGGTCGCCGCCGAACTCGTCAAGGACGGCGTGCCGAAGAACGCGATCTCCATCCAGGGCTTTGGCGAGACCCACCTGCTGGTTCCGACCGGCCCGGGCGTCCGCGAGCCGCAGAACCGCCGCGTCGAGATCATCATCCGCTGATCTCCCTCGGCTACGAGGACACGACGGATCGGGGCGCCGCAAGGCGCCCCTTTTCGTATCGGCCCCCCTTTCCCCGGCCGGCCAATCGCGTATCCTGCCGATCGTTCCCTTTCCGACCTGGTTGCGCAACGCTGGCGACAGGGACGTTCTTTTTGCCGACGTCACCAAAAAGCCGCAGTAATTTCAATGGGACAGCCGGAATTTGGCCGAAATGGGACAACCAGCCGTGAGGCCGTCACTGGTGACTTGCGGGACGCCCCCTCATCCGCATTTATCCGACGCACCGCTGACGCCGCCTCGGTGACCAGCGACGATCACGACAGGAGACGACGCATGCGATACCGGAGTGCACTGCTGGCCACGGCACTGCTCGCCACGCCGCTGGCCGCCCAGGCCCAGCCGGTCCAGGGGCTCTATGTCGGCGCTGGCATCGGCCTGCAGATCCCGCAGGATCCGCGCGTCTCCGCCGCGCCTGGCTTCGGCGGCATGACCCACATCACCGAAGACCTCGGCTTCCAGGGTCTCGGCAGCGTCGGCTGGGGCTTCGGCAACGGCCTGCGCCTCGAGGTTGAGGGCAACTACACCCGCAACGGCATCCACAAGCTGAGCGGCACGCCGTTCCCGACCAAGGCGGACGGGAACCTGCAGAACTATGGCGTGATGGCCAATGCCATCTTCGACATGGATGTCGGCTTCCCCTGGATGTACCCGTATATCGGGGCGGGCGCCGGCTACCAGTGGACCAACCTGAACGGGGTGAGCTTCACCAACCCCGGCGGCGCGTTCACCTACTCCACCAACGACACGTCCGGCGCCTTCGCCTGGCAGGCCATCATCGGCGCGTCCTTCCCGATCCCGAACATGCCCGGCCTGTCCGCCACCGTGGACTACCGGTTCATGGACATCCTGGGCGGGGCGAAGTTCAGCGGGTCGGAGACGGTCGGTGGCGTGACGTCGCCCACCACCATCCAGCTCCACAACCAGTTCAACCACACCGTGGTGTTCGGCGTCCGCTACGCCTTCAACACCCCGGCCCCGGCGGTGGCGCCCGCGCCGATGCCGGTGGCCGCGCCGGCCCCCGCGCCGTCGCGCTCCTACCTGGTGTTCTTCGATTGGGACAAGGCGACCCTGACCGATCGGGCCCGCCAGATCATCAAGGAGGCGGCGGACAATTCGACCCGCGTCCAGTACACGCGGATCGAGGTGAACGGCTACACCGACACGTCGGGCACGCCGAAGTACAACCAGGGCCTGTCCGTGCGGCGCGCCCAGGCGGTGGCTGGCGAGCTGGTGCGCAACGGCGTGCCGAAGAACGCGATCTCCATCCAGGGCTTCGGCGAGACCAACCTGCTGGTGCCGACCGGCCCGGGCGTTCGCGAGCCGCAGAACCGCCGCGTCGAGATCATCATCCGCTGATCTCCCCCGGCACGAGCATCATGACGGGAAAGGGCGCCGCGAGGCGCCCTTTTTCGTGCCCGCGCCCCACCGGGAACTCGCCGCAAGCCGCGGATGGCGCGGTGGCGCGGAGCGGCCCAGAGTGAGGCCATGTCGGACACGCTTCTCGGGCCAGACACCGCGTCACGCCCAGACCCTCTCCCGGACGAGCATCTCTGGGAGCGGGTCGTCACCCGCCAGCCTGGCGACTTCCTCTACGCCGTCACGACGATGGGCGTGTATTGCCGCCCCGGCTGCCCGTCCCCGCGCCCGCTGCGCCGCAACGTGCGCTTCTTTCCCACCGTGGATGCGGCGGAGGAGGCGGGCTTCCGCGCCTGCAAGCGCTGCGATCCCAAGGGAGAGCGCGCGCGGATCGCCAAGGCGGTGGTCGAGGCCGCCTGCGCGCAGATCGAGGCGTCGGAGACCATCCCCTCGCTCGAGGCGCTGGCCGCGCGGGCCGGCTACTCCCGGTTCCACTTCCTGCGCCTGTTCCGGGACCATACCGGCGTGACGCCCCGCAGCTACGCGGAAGGCGTGCGGGCGCGGCGCCTCTCGGCCGCGCTCGCCGGCGGCACGCGGGTGGCCGATGCGGTCGCCGATGCGGGCTACGGGTCGGAGAGCCGCGTCTACGAGAAGACCGGCACGCTCCTCGGCATGACGCCCGGCGCGGTGCGGCGGGGCGGGGCAGGGGAGAGCATCCGCACCGCCTTCGCCGACTGCCCGTTCGGGCGGCTGCTGGTCGGGGCGACGGACAAGGGGGTGTGCTTCCTCGGCTTCGCCGAACCGGACGAGGCGTTGATGGGCGATCTGCGCCGCCGCTTCCCGCGGGCGCAGGTCGTGGCGGACGATGCGGCGCTCGCCGACACGGTCCGCGCCGTGCTCGCCTTCCTGGAGGAGCCGAAGCAGGCGCTCGACCTGCCGCTCGATCTGCGCGGGACGGCGTTCCAGCAGCGCGTCTGGCAGGCGCTGTGCCGCATCCCGGCCGGCGAGACGCGCAGCTATGCGCAGCTTGCCGAGATGGTGGGGAATCCGGCGGCGGTGCGGGCGGTCGCGCGCTCCTGCGCGACCAATCCGGTGTCGCTGGCGGTCCCGTGCCACCGGGTGGTGGGGAGCGACGGCGATCTCACCGGGTATCGCTGGGGCGTGCCGCGCAAGCGGGCCCTGCTCGAGCGGGAACGGTCGGCGCGCGGCGGCTGACCCGCCGCCCACGGCAGGGCTCATCCCGCTCCGTCCCTCCGTCCGGAAGGGCGGGGCTGGAGCCGCAAACCGGGTTGATGGTCGTCCGGGGGTGGTCGACGGCGTGCCGGGGCTGCGCCCGCTGGCTGCGTCGCCTCCCACGCACGCCGCTGCGGGCGTCGGCCCGCGCACCGCCGCACGCATCGTCGCTCGTGCCGCGGCATGCATCGTCCCGCCGCGCATACCGCTCCTCGAGCCGCTACGCGCGACGCACCTCCCAACGATTTCAGCAGAATTGCGACTGACTCTCATTTTCGCCTATTGTGGCCCTTAGCCGGCCTGTGTACACCATGCAACTGCGAGTCACTTGCATATCAAGCATAGATAATCGACCGCAGGAGAACCAAGCCGTGCCGGCCGCCGCCCAAACTCGTCGATTCTCGACCGTTCCCTCCCTCCGCCGCGTGGCGGGTGGTGTCCTCTCCATGGCCATTGCCGGCACCGCCCAGGCCCAGAGCAGCGGAAATTCCGGTGATCCCGTCCAGCTTGCGCCCGTCTCCGTGGAGGGCGTGCAGGGCACCGGCTACCAGGCGACGACCCCGCGCCTGCCGAAGCTGACCGAACCCCTGCTCGACACGCCGCAATCGATCACCGTCGTGCCGCGTCAGCTGATCGACGACCAGAACGACATCACCGTGCGCGACGCGCTGCGCAACGTGCCGGGAATCAGCCTCGCGGCCGGGGAGGGCGGAGCCCAGGGCGACAGCCTGACGATCCGTGGCTTCAGCGCGCGCAACGACTTCTTCCTCGACGGCATGCGCGATTTCGGCAGCTACACGCGCGATCCGTTCGACCTCGAGAGCATCGAGGTGCTGAAGGGGCCGGCCGCCGTGATCTTCGGCCGCGGCTCGACCGGCGGCGTGGTCAACCAGGTCAGCAAGGAGGCCAGGCTCGCGCCGGTCACGGCGGGCAGCGTGACCCTCGGCACCGACGGGACGAAGCGCTTCACCGCCGATGTCGGCCGCCCGATCGAGGGGCTCGACGGCGCGGCGCTGCGGCTGAACGTGATGGGCAACCTGAACGGGGTGGTCGGCCGCGATCAGGCGGAGTATCGCCGTTTCGGCATCGCGCCCTCGGTCGCGTTCGGCCTGGGGTCGCCGACCCGCGTCGTGATCAACTACCTGCACCAGCAGGAATACGACACGCCGGATTACGGCCTGCCATGGCTGTATGGCCGCCCCGCCGCGACGTCCCGCGCGAGCTGGTACGGCTTCGCCGATTCCGACTACCTGCAGACGATCGTCGATATCGGCACGATCCGCATCGAGCACGACATCAACGAGAACCTGATGCTGCGCAGCCAGTTCCGCTACGGGAATTACGAGCGCGGCACCCGGGTGACCGAACCGCAGGTCAACTACAGCGGCATCTCGGTGGCGACCTCGCTCGCGGCGATCAGCGTCAACCGCAACATGATCGCGGTGCAGAGCACCGAGACTTTCCTGCAGAACCAGACCGACGCGACCTGGCGGTTCAGCACCGGCCCGCTCGACCACGCGCTGGTGGCGGGGTGGGAGGTCGGGAAGGAAACCTCCTCGCCCAACCGCTTCACATACACTGGGGTGCCGAGCACGAATCTGCTGTTCCCGGTGGAGGTGCCGTTCACCGCGCCGTCCCGCCTCAGCACGGCGGCGCGCACGACGTCCAACACCGCGGCGCTGAGTGCGATCGACACCGTCAAGCTGGGCGAGTTCTGGGAAGTCATCGGCGGCGTGCGCTGGGACAATTTCGACACCAGCTATTACCAGAACATCGCGCCCACGAGTTATTTCCACCGCACCGATTCGATGCTCAGCGGCCGCGCCGGCCTCGTGTTCAAGCCCGCGCCGAACGGCAGCCTGTATTTCGCCTGGGGCACCTCGTTCAACCCGTCGGCCGAAGGGCTGTCGCTCGCGAGTTCCACCGCGGATCTCGCGCCGGAGGAGAACGAGACCTACGAGGTCGGCACCAAGTGGGACGTGCTGGACCGCAAGCTCAGCCTGACCGGCGCGCTGTTCCAGATCACCAAGAACAATGCGCGGGTGCCCGATCCGAACAACCCCGGGTTCAACATGCTGGGCGGAAAGCAGCAGGTGCGCGGCTTCGAACTCGGCGTGGCCGGCCACCTGACCGAGGCGTGGGAGATCTTCGCCGGCTACGCCTACCTGGCGAGCCAGGTGCTATCCTCGACCCAGCCGGCCTCGGTGGGCGAACCGCTCGCCAACGTCCCGCGGCACACGTTGAACATCTGGAGCACCTACGTGCTGCCCTGGTACGACATCCAGGTCGGCGGCGGGATGAACTACGTCTCCAGCCGCTGGGCGAGCTCCACGCCCAACACGGCGAGCGGGCGCTACAACATCGCGCCCGGCTACGTGACCTTCCAGGCGATGGCGAAGATGCCGGTGCGGCCCGGCCTGTCGCTGCAGGTCAACGCCACCAACCTGGCCGACGTCAAATACTACGACCTGCTGCATCCCGGCCACGTGGTGCCGGGCAGCGGCCGGACCTTCCTGTTCTCCGCCAATTTCGCGCTGTGAGCCGCCCGTGCTGATGGAAATCCCGGCCGTGCTGTCCCCGGAGCGCGCAGCGTCCATGCGGGCGCGGCTGGAGGAGGCCGCGTGGATCGACGGGCGCGTGACCGCCGGCTACCAGGCGCAGCGCGTCAAGACCAACGAGCAGATGGCGGAGCACCATCCGCTGGCGCGCGAACTGGGCGATGCGATCCTGGCGGTGCTCGAACGGACGCCGACATTCATCTCGGCGGCGCTGCCGCTCAAGGTCTACCCGCCGATGTTCAATCGCTACCAGGGCGGCGGGCGGTTCGGCACGCATGTCGACACCGCGATCCGATCGGTGCCGGGGACGCCGGTGCGGGTACGCAGCGACCTGTCGGCGACCTTGTTCCTGACGCCGCCCGAGGAGTACGAGGGCGGGGAGCTGGTGGTGGAGGACAGCTACGGCGCGCATGCCGTGAAGCTGCCGGCCGGCCACATGGTGCTGTATCCCTCGGGCAGCCTGCACGACGTGCGGCCGGTGACGCGGGGCGCGCGCATCAGCGCGTTCTTCTGGATCCAGAGCATGGTGCGCGACGATTCCGCGCGGACCATGCTGTTCGACCTCGACACCGCGATCCAGTCCGTCGCCACGGACCATCCGGAGCACGGGTCGATCATCCCGTTGACCGGCGTGTACCACAATCTGCTGCGACGCTGGGCGGACACCTGACATGGCGCCCATGCCCGCGTCCCTGTCCACGAGCACGTCCCGATCCGCGCGGCCCGCATCCGCGCAAGGCGGCGTGCGCGGCCCGCTTCGCGTCGCACATCGCTGGATCGGCCTGGTGCTCGCCTTGCCGATCGCCGTGCAGGGACTGACCGGCGCGGTGCTCGCGCTCGAGCCCTGGCTGCCGGCTGCCGGTCCGGCCGTGTCGGGCGCCGCGGCGCAGCCTGCCTCGGCCATCGTCGCCGCGGCCGAACACGCCACCGGTCCGCAGGCGCGGGCCCAGCGCTACGTCCCGGCCGAGGGCGGCGCTCCGGCCCAGGTGCAGGTGCGCCGGCCGGACGGACCACCGCGCACCTTGCTCGTCGATCCCGGCGACCTGCGCGTCGTCGGGGAGGCCAGCCCCGCCTGGGCGTGGCTGCGTGGCCTGCACGTGCAGTTCTCGGTTCCCGACTGGGGCGGGCGCAGCATCGGCGGCTGGTGCGGGATCGCCCTCGTCCTTCTGCTGCTCAGCGGGATCCCGATCTGGTGGCCGCGTCCCGGCGGCTGGCGCGAGGCAGCGTCCGTGGCGTGGCGTGCGCGCGGGGTGCGGTTCCATCGCAGCCTGCATGGCGCCGCGGGGATCTGGACCGTCGCGATCCTGCTGGTGCTCGCCGCGACCGGCGTGGTGCTCGCCTTCCCCCGCACCTCGCGTGGATTGCTGGGCCTCGAAGGCGGCGGGCCGCCGCGGGCCATGCGGATCGCCGGTCCGGCGGCGGTCACGACGCCCGATCTGGACCGCGCGCTCGCGCTCGCCAGGGCGGCCGCGCCGGGGGCGCATCTGCGCGCGGCCTTCCTGCCGGCCACGCCGGGGGAGGCGATCCGCGTCTTCCTCCTGGCGGAGGGTGGGGAGGGCGCGGCCTCCGCCATCGCGGTGCAGGTCGCGCCGGATGCCGGCCGCGTGCTCGCCGTGCAGGACGCGCGGCGGCAACCCCCCGCCGACCGCGCCTATCGCTGGATGCACGACCTGCACGAAGGCGCGGGCCTCGGCCCGCTCTGGCGTGCGGCGTCCGTGATCGGCGGGCTCGCCCTGCCGCTCTTCGCCGTCACCGGCCCCCTGCTGTGGTGGCTGCGCCGCCGCAACCGCCGCCGCCTCGACCACGTCCGCGCCGCCGCCCTGCAGCGCGGGGCGTGACCCTTTCGGAGACAAACGCCGTGCCGAATGCCGTCCTGCCGCCCACCGGCCTCCCCCACGCCGCGCTCACGCCCTGGCAGATGGTGGTCACCGCCGACCCCATCGTGCAGGGCGTGATGGCGCTGCTGCTGCTCGCCTCGATCGCCACCTGGACGCTGCTGGTCGCCAAGGGCCTGGAACTGCTCGCCGCGCGGCGGGAGCTGCGCGCCGCGCTCGTCGCGGTGAACGCGGCTCCCGGCCTGCCCGACCGGACGGAACAGCCGATCGCGCGTCGTCTCGTCGATGCGGCCCGCGCCGAGATCGCGTGCTCCGCCGACCTGCCGGCCGACGGGGTGAAGGAGCGGATCGCGCTGCATCTGCGCCGGATCGACCACCAGGCGGGCCGGCATCTCGGCCGCGGCACCGGGCTGCTCGCCAGCATCGGCGCCTGCGGGCCGTTCATCGGGCTGTTCGGCACGGTCTGGGGGATCATGAACAGCTTCGTCGGCATCTCCGAGGCGCAGACCACCAACCTCGCCGTGGTCGCGCCTGGAATCGCGGAGGCGCTGCTGGCGACCGCCACCGGCCTCGCCGCGGCGATCCCGGCGGTGCTCGTCTACAACCTGTTCGCCCGGATGCTGGCGGGCTACCGCGCGGGGCTCGCGGATCTCTCGACGGTGGTGCTCGCCCACGCCGCGCGCGACCTGGACCGCGCGCATGCCGTGCGCGACCTCGACCGCGGGAGAGCCGCGACGGCTGGGCGCGGCGAGGCCGGCCCGCTCCGGCGTCCCCTGCATCGCGCGGCGGAGTAGCGCCATGGCCGGCGGAACCGGGTTCGGGCTCGACGAGGACGGGCCCGAGGAAACCCACGAGATCAACGTCACGCCGTTCATCGACGTGATCCTGGTGCTGCTGATCATCTTCATGGTCGCCGCCCCGCTCGCGACGGTGGACGTGAAGGTGGAGCTGCCGACCAGCGCCGCCACCCCGCAGCCGCGCCCCGACCACCCGCAATTCCTGACGCTACGGTCCGACCTCTCGCTGATCCTCGGCGACACGCCGGTGGATGCGAGCGGGCTGGGCGCGGCCCTGGATGCGGCCACCGGGGCGGACAAGGAGACCCGCGTCTTCCTGCGCGCGGACAAGGGCGTGAGCTACGGCGACCTGATGGGCGCGATGGATGCGCTGCGGGCGGCCGGCTACCTGAAGCTCGCCCTGGTCGGGTTGGAGCACGCGCCGGCGGTGGCGCAAGCCGGCGCTGCAGCGCCGCAAGCCGCGTCGGGAGAGCCGTCCACCGTCCCCGGCGCGACCGCTTCGCCCGCTGCCCCGGTCGCCGGCGGCGGGACGCCGTGATCGCTGCGACGGATCGTCCGGCGCTGCCGCGCTGGGCCACGGGCGCCGGGGTGGCGATCGCGCTGCATGCCATGGGGGTGCTGCTGCTCTGGCGCCTGCCGCCGCTGCCCGCCGCCGAGATGCCGGCGCTGCTGGTCGACCTCGCCCCCGTGGCGGAGGCGCCTCCCGCGGACCCGGATCCCGCGCCCGCCGAACCGGAGACGCCGCCGCAGGAGGCGAGCCCCGCGCCGACGGTGACCCCACCGGCTCCCGCGCCCGCCGAACCCCCGCCCCCGGAACCGGCGCCACCCGAAGCCGCGCCCCCAGAAGCCGCGCCCCCGCAAGCCGCGCCGGAGCCGCCGCCGCCCGAACTGCCGCCGCCCGATCCGGTGATCCCGCCGCCGGAGCCACCCCCGCCGCTCGACCTCGCGGTGCCGGCCGCCCCGCCGCTGCCCGCGCCGCCCGTGCCCGTTCCGCCGCCTCCGCCGCCGCGGCCCGCGCCCCGTCCGGCGCCCCGTCCCGACCCTCGGCCGGTCAAGGCGCCGCCGGTCCCGACCGCCGCGCCGCCGCCCGCCGCCGCGCCGCCGCAAGCCGCTGCGCCCGTGGCGTCGCGCATCTCGGCCACTGCCGCCGCGGACTGGCGTGCGCGGCTCGTCGCGCATCTCAACCGCTTCAAGCGCTATCCGCCGGCCGCGCAGATGCGCCGCCAGCAAGGCGTCGCCTATGTGCACCTGATCCTGCTGCCCGACGGATCGGTGCAGGCCGTCCGGCTGCAGAAGCCGAGTGGGGTGGAACTGCTGGACGAGGAAGCGACGGCGCTGGTGCATCGCGCCGCACCGCTGCCGCCGCCGCCGGAGGGGGGACGGATCGAGCTGATCGTGCCGATCCAGTTCACGCTGCGGTAGACCCTGCGCCCCAGCCGGGACGCCGCAGCCGGGGCGCGGCGGGACCTGCAGCCAAGAAGGGGCGGGAGGTGCGGCGGCGGGCGGCGCGGTCTACATCGATCGCGACGTCCGGGAGACATGCGATGACCGACACGCCGCAGAGCCGCGCCCAAGCCTATGTCCTGCCGGTGGAGGACACCGACTTCCTGCTACGCGACGAGATGCGCCCGGTGCGCTTCGCGCTCGAATACGCGAAGGCCGAGTTGCTGCTGCGGGACTGGGGCATCCGCAGCACGGTGGTGGTGTTCGGCAGCGCGCGGGTGCCGTCCCCGGAACAGCGCGATGCCGCGCGGGCGCAGCCGGCGGACGATGCGGCGCGGTCGGCGCTGGCGACGATGGAGCAGCGGGGCGGCTGGTACGACGCGGCCCGCGCGTTCGGCCGGACCGTCTCGGAGCGCGGCGGCGCCTTCGCCCCGCACGACCGCTGGCGCGACAACGTGGTGGCGACCGGCGGCGGGCCGGGGATCATGGAAGCGGCGAACCGGGGCGCGTTCGAGGTCGGCGCCCCGTCCATCGGCTTCAACATCACCCTGCCCCGGGAGCAGGAGCCGAACCGCTACACCACGCCGGAACTCACCTTTCGCTTCCATTATTTCGCGATGCGCAAGATGCACCTCGCGATGCGCGCGCGGGCGCTCGTGGTGTTTCCCGGCGGGTTCGGCACGCTGGACGAGATGTTCGAGGTGCTGACGCTCACCCAGACCGGCAAGGCGCCGCACGTCCCGGTGGTGCTGTTCGACCAGGCCTATTGGCGCCGCGTGGTCGATTTCGACTTCCTGGCGGCGCAGGGGATGGTCGACCAGGCCGATCTGGGCCTGTTCCACTATGCCGACACGGCGGAGGAGGCATGGGCGGCCCTGCTCGCCGCCGGTCTGCGCACGGACGGCCGTCCGGGGTGAGGCGCGGCGGTCGGTCGGGGAAGTTCCGGCGCGGGCTGTGTTTCGGGCCCGCTCGAGAGGTACGCCGCTCGGGCAGATCGGGATGAAACCGCAGATGCACGCAGATGCACGCAGATGGCTCCCTGCGGCACGATCCGCTCGGCGTTCCATGGGATGAATCCGAGCGGCTCGGTACGCCCGTTGCTTATCGAGGCGACAGCCGCTTTCCGACCGGAGCATGGTCGAGCGGTCTCGACCGCCTGAGATCGACGATCGTCCGCATTCGGAGCGGCTCTCGCGCGTGCGGGCCGTTGCCCAACGTTCTGATGAATCTCAGCCGCCGGCTCGGCGTGATCGAGCCTCGTCGTTTCGCGTTGCACCGGCCCATCAGCGGAAATCAGCGTGCATCAGCGGTTCCAACGCCGCCGCCCGCCGCACCGCAGCATCACCGGTTCCAACGCCGCCGCCCCGCGCACCGCAGCATCAGCGGTCGCTAACGCAGCCGCCCGCCGCACCGCAGCAGCAGCCCGACATGACCCCTCGAACGCAGTCCTTGGGCGGACTCGCCCCAGGCGCTACATCTGACCCATGCCGCACGCCGAATTCGTCCACCTCCGCGTCCATTCCGCGTACTCGCTCAGCGAGGGCGCCATCAAGGCGGACAAGATCGCGGCCATGGCGCGGGAGGCCGGGATGCCGGCCGTCGCCATCACGGATACCGCCAACATGTTCGGCGCGCTGGAGTTCTCCCAGGCCTGCACCGGCAAGGGCGTGCAGCCGATCGTCGGCTGCCAGGTCGCGCTCGCGCGCACCGACAACCCCCGGCTGCCCCCCGATCCGATCGTCCTGCTCGCGCAGGATGCGGCGGGGCTTGCCAACCTGCAGCGCCTCTCCTCCCGCGGGTTCCTCGACACCGACCCCAGCCTGAAGCCGCAGCTCCCGTTCGAGGTGATCGCGGAGCACGCCCAGGGCCTGATCCTGCTGACCGGCGGCACGACCGGCCCGATCGGGCGGCTGCTGGCCGAGGGGCAGAAGCCGGAAGCCGAACGGCTGCTCGCCGCCTTCGCCGAGGCGTTTCCCGACCGCACGGTGATGGAGTTGCACCGCCACGGGCTCGCCGTCGACCGTGCGATCGAGCCGGGGATGATCGGGCTCGCCGATGCGCGGGGCCTGCCGCTGGCGGCCACCAACGACTGCTACTTCGCCAAGCCCGCGATGCACGGGCCGCATTCCGCGCTGCTGTGCATCGCCGAGGGGCGGGTGCTGTCCGATCCCGACCGCCGCCAGGTCACGCCGGAGCACTGGTTCAAGCCGGCCGCCGAGATGCGCGCGCTGTTCGCCGACCTGCCGGAGGCCTGCGACAACACGCTGGCGATCGCGCGGCGCTGCGCGGTGATGGCCGAAAGCCGCAAGCCGCTGCTGCCGGTCTGCCCCAAGGTGCGCGAGGGCGCCACCGAGGAGGAGACGGTGCGCGCCATGGCGATCGAAGGCCTGGACGCGCGCATGGACGCGGTGGGCGCCGATGCCGCGACGCGGGCGCGCTATCGCGAGCGGCTCGACTACGAGCTCGACGTGATCGCGAAGATGGGGTTCTCGGGATACTTCCTGATCGTCGCGGACTTCATCCAGTGGTCGAAGGCGCACGGTATCCCGGTCGGACCCGGCCGCGGATCGGGCGCGGGCTCGCTCGCCGCCTGGGCGCTGACGATCACCGATCTGGACCCGATGCGCTTCAACCTGCTGTTCGAGCGCTTCCTCAACCCCGAACGCGTGTCGATGCCGGACTTCGACATCGATTTCTGCCAGGAAGGCCGCGACCGGGTCATCGACTACGTCCGCAAGGAGTATGGCGGCGACCGGGTCGCGCAGATCATCACCTACGGAAAGCTGCAGGCCCGCGCCGCGGTGCGCGACGTGGGCCGCGTGCTGGGGCTGCCCTTCGGCCAGGTCAACAAGGTCTGCGAGCTGATCCCGAACAACCCGGCCAAGCCCGTCACGTTGCAGCAGGCGGTGGACGGGGAGCCGCGGCTGCAGGCGATGCGCGACGGGGACGAGGCGGTGGCCCGCCTGCTGGAGATCGCGCTCCAGCTCGAGGGGCTGTACCGCCACGCCTCCACCCATGCCGCGGGCGTGGTGATCGGCGACCGGCCCCTGGTCGAGCTCGTGCCGCTCTACCGCGATCCGAAATCCGACTTCCTGGTCACGCAGTACTCGATGAAGCACGTCGAGCAGGCGGGGCTCGTGAAGTTCGACTTCCTCGGCCTGACCACGCTGACCATCCTCCGCCGCGCGGAGGGGTTCCTCGAGCAATTGGGCACGCCGGTCGACCTCAACCGCCTGCCGCTCGACGACACCCGCACCTACGAGATGCTGGCGCGGGGCGATGCCGGCGGGGTGTTCCAGCTCGAAGGCCAGGGCATGCGCGACACGCTGCGCCAGATGCGCCCCGACCGGTTCGAGGACCTGATCGCGGCCGTCGCCCTGTATCGCCCGGGCCCGATGGCCAACATCCCCGACTATTGCCGGCGCAAGCACGGCGAGGCGTGGGAGGCGCCGCACCCCGAGATCCACGACATCCTGTCCGAGACCTACGGCATCATGGTCTACCAGGAACAGGTGATGCAGATCGCCCAGAAGATGGCGGGCTACAGCCTGGGCGGCGCCGACCTGCTGCGCCGCGCCATGGGCAAGAAGATCGCCGCCGAGATGGAGGCGCAGCGCGAGATCTTCACCAAGGGCGCGATCGCGCGCGGCATCGACCCCGAGAAGGCCAAGGAGGTGTTCGACCTCATGGCCAAGTTCGCCGATTACGGGTTCAACAAGTCGCACGCGGCGGCCTACGCGCTGGTCGCCTACCAGACGGCGTGGCTGAAGGCGAACCACCCGGAAGTGTTCCTCGCCGCCTGCATGAGCCTCGCGATCAACAACACCGACCGGCTGGCCGCGCTGAAGCAGGAGGCGGAGCGGGCCGGGATCAAGGTGCTGCCGCCCGACATCAACCTCTCGGGCGCCGATTTCGGGGTCGAGCGGCTGGACGACGGCAAGCTCGCCATCCGCTACGCGCTGGCCGCGGTGAAGAAGGTCGGCGCGACGGCCATGGAGTCGGTGGTCGCGGTGCGCGGCGACCGGCCGTTCGCCGATCTCGCCGACTTCGCCGCGCGGATCGACCCCCGCCAGCTCAACCGCATGCAGGTCGAGAACCTGGTCCGCGCCGGCGCCTTCGACCGCATCGACGACAATCGCGCGAAGCTGTTCGCCGCGGCGGAGACGATCATCCGCCGCGCCCAGGCCCAGCTCGAGGAGAAGGAGAGCGGCCAGATCGCCCTGTTCGGCGGCGCGGCCAGCAAGCCCGAACCGCTGCGCCTGTCCGACATGCCCGATTGGGCGCCGCTCGACCGGTTGTCCTTCGAGGCGGAGGCGGTGGGCTTCCATCTCACCGCCCATCCGCTCGATGCCTATGCCCAGGCGCTGCGCCGGCTGGGGGTCGTCTCCACCGCGCAGGTGGAGCTGCGGGCGCAGGCCGGGGTGAGCCGGGTGAAGCTCGCGGGGACCGTGGTCGCGGTGAAGGAGCGGATCACCCGGACCGGCAGCCGCATGGCCTGGGTGCGCATCACCGACGTCAGCGGGTCCTGCGAGGTGACGCTGTTCTCCGAGGTGCTGAACCGCGCGCGCCCGCTGATCGCCAACGGGTCGAACGTGCTGGTCACCGCCGACCTGAAGACCGAGGGCGATGCGCTGCGCATCACCGCGGGCGACGTGCAGGCGCTGGATCAGGCCGCGGCGAGCGCCGGCGCCGCGATCCGGGTGTGGCTGCGGGAGACCGGGTCGCTGCCGCACATCCGCGACCTGCTGGGCCGCGAGGCCGGCGGGCGTGGCCGGGTGATCCTGGTGCCGCGGGTGAACGATACCCAGAGCGTGGAGATCGCCTTGCCGGGCAGCTTCAACGTGACCCCCCGGCTCGCGCAGGCACTGAAGGTGCTGCGCGGGGTGGAGCAGGTCGAGGAGCTGTAGGACGCCCCGCCGCGCGTCAGGCGTTGGTCCAGCGGTGGGAGAGGACCTCTGACGGCGCCGCAGCCCGCGCCGCCAGGCAGTCCTGGACGCGCTGCAGCAGTTCGGCGAACGCCTCCTCGGAGACGCCATCGCTCCGCATCAGCATCCGCGTCAGCGGATCCTGCAGCAGCGTGGTCACGGTGAGCGTGCCGCAATTCGTCATGCACATCACTGTCACTTCCCCTTCGAAGTTGCGTTTCTACCGGGCCGACTGTGTGAGCGTGGCAATGAATTGTGTCTTAACGTTGCCCATCCTCGGGCAATTCGCTGCGGTCGCGTGGAATCGCGGTGGCCTTCGCGTGATCTGCCCGTCAGTCCGCCGGGTGAGGTCCCGTGCGGCCGCATCCTATCGGCGCGTGCCGCCATCTTCTCGGACGATCCCGCGGTGAGCGTTCTTCCCGTCGCAGGAGCCGTCAGGCCGGCCCGGTCGAGGAAGGCTTCCAGGCCGGCCTGACAGGGGCGCCAGGCCGGCCTGACAGGGGCGCCAGGCCGGCCTGACAGGGGCGCCAGGCCGGCCGCGCAGGGCATCATGGCGGAGCGAACGAACCCCGCTCGCCGAAAACCGCCGGGACCCGGGGATCCCGTGCTGTTCGTGGAAGCCCGGCGCGCGTTCCCCGCCTCTATTCGCCTCCGAGCGGCTTCATGTTGCGTTCGGTGGCGCGGCGGAGGAGGGCGGCGGTGCGGTACACGCCGTGGACCATCTTGGAGTAGGGCAGGGCGACGAACAGCGACAGGATCACGCCCAGATGGACGGCCAGCGCGATCCCCATCGCGCCCGTGCCGCGCAGGGCCAGCAGCACGAGGCCGGTGAGCGCGGCGAGCGCGAGCAGCATCAGCAGCGCCACGTCGGCGCCCAGCAGGTTGCGGGCGGCCGGCATCGGATCGTCGACCAGCTTCATGGCGAACAGGCCGACCGTGCCCACGAGCAGCAGCAGGCCCCCAACGGTGCCCAGCAGGACGGGGACGCTGGTCAGCGCGTAGGGCGCCTCCCACCCGAACAGCGTGCCGTAGACGAACGCCGTGCAGGTCGCGGCGAAGCACAGGAAGAAGCCGTAGAACATTGCGTGGTGCAGCCAGCGCCGCCGCATCGAGAACCGTTCGGAGGCGTCGTTGCAGCCGTGTCCGCCGCCGCCCAGGTTTTTGAGCGTCAGCACGTCCCACAGCGCGATGCCGAGGGCGACCGGGCCAGGGCGTTCGCGCGGGCCGGCGTCACGCCAGAAATTGCGGGCCCCCATGGCAAGCGCGATCAACGAGAAGCCGAAGGTCAGGATGCCGGTCGCCTGCATCGCCCAGAGCGGGATCACCGCGTAGAACGAGCCCGGCACGACGGGATGCGCACGATACAGCGCGTCCGGATCGACCAGGCCGGCTGCCAGCATCAGCACCAGCGCGATGCCGAGTGCGGTCACGAGCGAGACGATCGTCCCGTTCCGGTCGAAGAGCTGGGCGAAGCGGCGGGGCCAGGCGTATTCGGCGTAGGTTTCCGCCCGCAGCTCCTGGAAGGTGCGGGGGACGTTGATGCCCCATTCGTGCGGCGGCGCGTACTGGCACGCGTAGTAGCAGCCGCGGCAGTTGTGGCAGAGATTCGCAAGGTAGCTCAGGTCGCCCGCGCTGAACTCGCGGCGCAGCTCCATGGCGGGGAAGACGGCGCAGAAGCCTTCGCAGTAGCGGCAGGCATTGCAGATCTCCATCTCCCGCCGCGCATTGGCGAGGGCGTCAGTTTCGCGCATGTCGTGCCGCCTCTTGTCCTGCGATGCGGCCGAACACCGTGCCGATCGTCATCCCGAACCCGGCCAGGTAGCCGCGGCCGAGGATGTTGCCTGCCATGATCTCGCCCGAGGCGTAGAGATTGCCGGCCGGCTGGCCGTTCTCCATCAGCACCTGCGCCCGCTCGTTCACCCGCACGCCGAGATAGGTGAAGGTGATGCCGGGCCGCAGCGGGTAGCCGTAGAAGGGCGGCTTGTCGATGGTGCGCGCCCAGTTGGTCTTGTCGGGCGTGAGCCCCTTGGTGCGGTTGCCGTCGAGCTTCGTGTTGTCGAAGCTCTGGCCGGGCACGACGGCGGCGTTGTAGGCGGCGACGGTGGCCTGCACCTTGTCCGGGTCGAGCTTCAGCTTCGCCGCGAGTTCGGCGAGTGTGTCCGCCTTGATCGCCGGATAGACGGACGGCATGAACAGCGGGAACGCCTTGGCGTCGCAGATCGAATAGGCGATCTGCTCCGGCTGCTGGGCGATCAGCCGGCCCCAGATGGCGTAGCGCTTGGGCCAGACGTCCTCGCCCTCGTCGTAGAAGCGTTCCCCCAGCTGGTTCACGACGATGCTGAAGGGCACGCTGTCGAGACGGGTGGTGATGCCGCCGTCGAACTTGGGCGCGCGGGCGTCGAGCGCCACCGCGTGGCACTGCGTGGGATCGCCGATCGAGGCCACGCCCTGGTCCAGCAGGTTCTTCAGCACGCGGCCCCGATTGTAGGGCGTGCCGCGGATGACGAAGTTGTCGACTGCGTCGCCCCAGTTCTGGCGCATCCAGTCGAGATTGGCCTGGAACCCGCCCGAGGCCGCGACGACGCAGCGCGCGTGCAGCGTCTCGGGGAAGCCGCGATAGGTGATGTCCACCGAACGGACGGCGCCGTCGTCGAGGTTCAGGGACAGGACCTCGGTGTCGTAGAGGATCTCGATGCCCAGGCGTTCGGCGGTGACGTAGTAGGCGTTCACCAGCGCCTTGCCGCCGCCCAGGAAGAAGGCGTTGGTGCGGCCGAGGTTGAGCGTGCCGGTGAGCGAGGGCTGGAAGCGCACGCCGTTGGCCTGCATCCAGCCGAACACGCCGGAGGAGGCGCGGATGGTCATGCGCGCCAGCGCCTCGTCGGTGTTGCCGCCCGTGACGCGCAGCAGGTCGTCCCAGTATTCGTCTTCCGGATAGGCGTCGGTCAGGACGTCGTTGGGCTTGTCGTGCATGGCGCGCAGGTTGCGCGTATGCCGGCTGTTGCCGCCGCGGAAGGCGCGCGGGGCGCTTTCGAGCAGGATGACGCTGGCGCCGGCCTGCCGCGCGGTGATCGCGGCGCAGAGGGCTGCGTTGCCGCCGCCGGCGATCAGCACGTCGTATGTCTTCGTTCGGTCCGGCATTCGTCCTCTCCGCCCCTTCGCCCGTGTCTAAGCGATTCGAACGGGGGCGCAAGGGGGACGGGCGGGGCGTCTCCACCGCCCGATCTCCGGCGCGCCCCGCGTCACGCGCCCTCGGGGACCGGCCGGCGTGCGCGCATTGCCTCCGCGCCCCAGTCGTGCGACGTCGGCAGGCCCGAGAGCGGGGAAGGAACGATCATGCCAGCCGATACAAGCGCAGCCGACACGCGGGCCGCCGCCGGCACCTGGTGGGAGATCACGCGGGACGTGCTGAAGCGCCAGCGCGTCAGCCTCGTCACCTACGTGCCCGACAACGTGCTCCGCCCCCTGATCGAGGCGATTCACGCCGACCCGTTCTTCACCGCCTTCGCCGTCGCGCGGGAGGAAGAGGGGGTCGGCATCGTCGCCGGCGCCTGGATGGGCGGCACCCGCGGCATCCTGCTGATGCAGACCTCGGGCTTCGCCACGCTGCCCAACGTGCTCGCCTCGCTCTCCGTGCCGTTCCAGATCCCGACGCTGATGATCGTCTCCGAACGCGGCACGCTGGGGGAGTTCAACATCGGCCAGTCCCTCGTCGCCCGCACCATGCGGCCCGTGCTCGACAGTCTCGCGATCGAGCACCACACGATGACGCGGCTCGACGAGGCCGAATTCATCCTCGACCGCAGCATCACCCAGGCCGTCGCCACCCAGGCGCCGGTCTGCTTCATCCTCTCGCCGCTGCTGACCGGCGGCAAAGTCTTCGCGAAGTAAGGGGGCAGGGATGGCACATCTTGCGAACCACCCGGCCACGCGCGCGCAGGCCAAGGTGATGAACCGCTTCGACCTCACCCAGCGCATGGTGGCGCTGCTGCGGCAGGACGAGGCGGTGATCGGCGGTATCGGCTACACCAATTTCGACCTCTGGGCGGCGTCGGGCCGGCCCGACGGCAGCCGCCGCACCCAGAACTTCTACATGCTGGGCAGCATGGGCCTCGCGGTCCCGATCGCGCTCGGCGTCGCCATCGCCCAGCCCACCCGCCGCGTCATCGCCCTCGAAGGCGACGGCTCCATCCTCATGCAGCTCGGGGCCCTCGGCACCGTGGCGACCAGGGGGCAGAAGAACCTCGCGATCGTGATCATGGACAATGGCGCCTACCAGATCACCGGCGGCCAGAAGACCCACACCGAGACGGGCAGCGATATCGTGGCGATCGCCCGCGCCTCCGGTCTCGCGCAGAGCGCCTGGGCGGCGGACGAGGCCGCGTTCGAGGAGCTGATCCGCCTCGCGATCACCGAGGACGGGCCCTGGTTGATCGGGTGCTGCATCGACACCGGCAAGCCGCAGGACACCACCGAACGGGATCCGGCGCGGATCCGCGACCAGTTCATGCGCGGCCTCGGCGTGCGTCGATAGGCGATGACGGTCCTGATCGCCGGGGCCGGGATCGCCGGCCTGACCGCCGCGCTCAGCCTGCACCAGGTCGGCGTGCCCTGCCGCGTCTTCGAGTCGGTCGACCGGCTCGAGCCGCTGGGCGTCGGCATCAACGTCCTGCCGCATGCGGTGCGCGAGCTCACGGAACTCGGGCTGCAGGACCGGCTGGCGGACACGGCGATCGCGACCGAGGCGCTGGTCTACCACAACAAGCGTGGCCAGCGGATCTGGGGCGAGCCGCGCGGGCTCGCGGCCGGGTATCGCTGGCCGCAATTCTCCATCCATCGCAGCGAGCTGCAGATGCTCCTGCTCGAGGCGGTGCGGGATCGGCTGGGCGCGGACGCCGTCGTCACGGGTCATCACCTGGCCGGGTGGGAGACGACGGCGCGCGGCGTGCGGGCGAGCTTCGTCGACCGCCGCCGGAGCACACGGCTGGACGGCGTGGAGGGCAGCCTGCTGGTGGGGGCTGACGGCATCCACTCGGCGGTGCGCGGCCGGCTCTACCCCGAAGAGGGGCCGCCGATCTGGAACGGCGCGATCCTGTGGCGCGGCGTGACTTGCGCCGCGCCGTTCCTGGGCGGGCGGACCATGATCATGGCCGGCCACGAGTTCCAGAAATTCGTCGCCTACCCGATCTCCCGCCGCGCGGCGGAGGGCGGGGCGGCGATGGTCAACTGGATCGCCGAACGCAAGTTCGCCCCCGACCACGGCTGGCGGCGGGAAGACTGGAACCGCCCCGGCGTGCTGAGCGACTTCCTGCCCCAGTTCGCCGACTGGCGGTTCGACTGGCTGGACGTGCCCGGACTGATCCGCGGCGCGGACGGCTGCTTCGAATACCCGATGGTCGACCGCGACCCGCTGCCGCGCTGGAGCTTCGGGCCCGTGACGCTGCTGGGCGACGCGGCACATGCGATGTATCCGATCGGCTCGAACGGCGCGTCCCAGGGGATCCTGGACGCACGTGTGCTGGCGCGCGCAATCCGCACGCATGGGGCCACGGAGGCGGCGCTCGTGGAGTATGAGGCGGAGCGCCGGCCCGCCACCGCGGCGATCGTGCTCGCGAACCGCCGCAACGGGCCCGAACAGGTGATGCAGCTCGTGGAGGAGCGCGCGCCGGAGGGGTTCGCGCGGATCGAGGACGTGCTGAGCCCCGCCGAACTCGAGGAGGCGGCCAGCGGCTACAAGCGGCTCGCCGGTTTCGACCGGGACGCGCTGAACGCACGCCCGCCGATCCTCGCCGCCGGCTGACGTCGCGCCGCGGTCGAGCCTGGCCGGAGCGGCTGCCGGCAGCTGTCCGGCGGCATGTCCGGACGCGCAACGCCGTGACCCGGCAGCGGCCTGCACGGGCCCGCGTGGAAACGCATTCGCGATTTCACCGTTCGAGGTCCACGCCCCACCTCTGGGTCGTCATGCAAGGCGTTCTCGCCATCCGCTCGGCCCGCTGGGCCTGGGCTGCGGTCCTGCTGTTGCTCCCGCTCGCGGCCTGCGGCGGCACGCCCCAGGATGCCGCGCCGAAGAAGAACCCGATCGACTGCGTCTTCAACGGGCCCTGCACCGGGAAGTGAGGTCGGGGCCGCCCCGAACCCCGGCCGAGGCCGGAAGGAGCCGCGATGCCATTCGATGCCCCGATCGCCCCTGCCTTGACAGGCCTGCCGGACCATCGCGCCGTCGTGCCGGTCGCGACGCGCGTCCTGGAGGCGCATCGCAAGGCGCAGCTCCGCCGCTTCGGCCCGAATGCGTGGCATCGGCATCGGCGAAGCGTCGCGGCCGTGCTGCTGGGGCTGATGGGGATGATGGGCGCCTCCGCCGCCTGGGCGCCCGCCGGCTTGCCCCGGCTCCTCGGATGCGCGCTGCCCTTCCTCGTCTTGGCTGGCTTCGCGGTGCTCGTGGCCGCGGGCCGGCTCCGCATGCGCGGCGGGGCCGAATGGCAGGAGCGGTGGATCGCGCCCGCGGCCCTTGCCGCCGCCGGGGTGCCGGCGGAGATCGCCGGACTTGCGCGCCGGATGCAGGCCGAACGGCCGGCGGCGCGCCTGGTGCTGGGGGAGCTGGTCGAGGACGCGGCCGTCCTGGACCCGTACCTGCTGCTCGAGCAGGACGGGGCGCGTGTCTGCCTGGGCATCTGGGACGAGACCGGCATCGTCGCGCGCGCCAGCTGAGGCAGCGCACCAAGGGCCGATCGGCGGACGCCGGACGCGTCAGGTCTCCGCGGGCGAACCAAGGCGGTTGGTGAACCGCGCATTTCCCAGGCCGGTGCCGATCGTCAGCACGCCCCACCGCGCGACATCGGTCTGGAAGGGACGTTCGCTCAATCCCTGGACCACCGCATCGTTGTGCATCAGCACCACCGGCGGCTGCCCGCCGACCTCGCGCAGCATGGCGCTGATGCGATCGGGCAGGCGGAATGCCGCCTCCGTCCAGTCGCCCGGCAGGTTCTGGCCGCCGCGCCGGATCCGCCCGTCGGGTCCGATCAGCCCCGGGCACCCGATGCCGACGAACGGGGCGAGGCACAGCCCGTCCCGGCCGGCACGCCGGACCAGAGCCTGGAGCATGCTGCCCAGGCGGTCCACCGCCGCGTCGCGGGTCGGGCGCTCGTCCGCGTGGCGCCAGGCGTCGAGTGCGACGACCCGCGCGGCCGAGAGGTCCGCGGCTTCGCCCAGCTCCGGGGCGACGATGCCGCACCGGATGCTGGTGCCGCCGATATCGACCGCGAGGAAGGCGTCGCGTCCCTGGAACAGGCCGGCGGGAGCGAGATGGGCCGCACCGATCAGGGCCGCCTCGTCCGGATCATGGCGGATCGGGGCGAGGGCGGGCCCCTGCGCGCCCGCCTGCCGCAGCAGATTGCCCGCGCGGAAAATCGCGAGCGCGCCGACCCGGCTGGCCCGCAGCCCCCCGCCGACCACGATCCGTTCGGTGCCGGCCCACGCCTCGAGCGCGAGGAAGCGGCGGACCACGTCGGCGAGCGCCTGGGCGAAATCCTCGACCGCCCCATGCACCACGGCAGCCGCTTCCGGATCGTCGGCGACGAGGGTCCGGTCGATCCGCTGCTTCGACACGTCCTGGTTCGGCGCGCCGCCGAACGGATCGCCCGCCGTGCGACGCGCGAGGTCACGCCAGGCCTCCAGGATTGCCTGGAACGCGCGCTTGCTGGCGCGATCGCCCACGAAACCCTCCGGATCGCGGAGTTCGGCGTTGTAGGCGTCGACCGTGACGGAGGGCAGCCGATCGTCGGCGTGTCGGGGTGTCGCGGGCTGGCCCGGAGCGGGAGAGGGACCGAGGGACATGATAGTGGCTCCTGCGCGGCGGGAGGCCGAACCACCGAGGAGATACGCGGCGGCATGGACGGGGTTGCCGCCGGGGCGAGGTGCGACGGAGCGGCCGCGGGGAGCGCCGCTCAACCTTGCTCGATCGGGGCTCGACGCCCCGACGAGCGAAGCCGACATCGTTCCGGTCGAAGGTCGTGCGCCATGGGTCTGGCGAAACCGGTCCGCGTACGCCTAGGGTGGCGAAAATTGGAGGATTCACCGGATGGCGAAGAAGACCGAAGCCAAGGCGACCGAAGCCAAGGCGAAGTCACCGGCGCGCTCTGCGAAGCCGAAGGATGGTGGCGGCGAGGCGGGGCGCAAGGCCGCCAGCGGCAAGCCGAATGCGTTGCAGCAGCCGCTGCAGCCGTCGAAGGAGCTGGCCGCGGTGGTCGGCGAAGGGAAGCTCTCGCGTGGCGAGGCGGTGAAGAAGGTCTGGGCCTACATTCACGCCAACAACCTGCAGAATCCCGAGAACAAGCGCGAGATCATCGCCGACGACAAGCTGCGGCAGGTCTTCGGCCGTGATCGCGCGACGATGTTCGAGATGAACAAGTATCTCGCGCAGCACCTCGCGTAACGGAAGCGCCTGATCCTCGGGTCATGACGAAACGCGCGGTCGAGGGGTCCTCGACCGCGCGATTCGCATGGGCGTTCCGGCTGGAGCGAGGGCCTGGCGGGGGCGGCCACATGGGCCGCCCGCCAGGTCGGGTCCGTCAGCCGGAACCGGCGCTGAGGTTCCCGGCGCTGGGGCTCCCGGCGCTGGACTTAGTGCCGGCCGGCCAGCGCCTGCGCCATCTGCAGATGCTGCTGCAGGGTCGGGAGGTATTGCTGGGCGAACGCCTTCACGTCGGGGTCGCTGCCGCTTTGCGCCTCGGTCTGGAAGGCCTGTACCGCCATCTGGTGGTCCTGAACCTGCCCGTCGATATAGGCGCGGTCGAACGCGCGGCCCTTCAGGCCCTGCAGCTGCTGGTAAAGCTGCTCATGCCGCATATCCATGCTGGAGGGCGGCGTCATCTGCTTGCGCTGCGCCAGTGCCTCGAGCTGCTGGTTCACCATGGTGTGATCGGTCACCATCTGCCGCGCGAAGCGGCGCACCGCGGCGCTGTTCGCCTTCGTCTCGGCGAGCTGCGCGAAGGTCACTTCCTCGATCCCGGCCGTGCCGGCCATGTTGATGAAGGTCGCATCGGTCGTGGACAGGGTCGGCGTGGTCTGCGCCTGCGCCGCGGACTGCACCGTCGTCGCGGCATTCTCGGCGCGCTGGCTGCACGCGGCCAGCGAGAGCAGGGCGACACCGGCGATCAGGGCGGCGCGAGGGGTAAAGGCCATGCACGGTCTCCTTGGAGGGGAACCGCTCGCTAACGCATGGCCGGCGCCGGGGTTCGGCGCGATGCCGCGAGATATGCGTCCACCCTGGCCTTTCTTCCGGCCCGGACGGGCCGTGGCGCACCCTCTGGCCCGCATCGTCCGAGGATCGATGCCGGCCGTCGGATTTGCGCAGCAACGATGACGAACGCGTGCAGGCGGTGCTCGTTTCGGGGTAGGATCACGCTTCTGGCCGTTCGGCCGTCCGTCTTTCATGGGTTCGTCCCGCTTTTCGGGTCCGTCATTCGTGTCCTCCGCTTCCCCTGGCTTCCGCACGATGTCCTGGCGCCGCAACGTCGCGGAAGCGCTGCTGTTCGGCGGCATCGTGCTCTGCGCCGGCGCCGTGTCCTATCTGTTCGACCTCGACGGAAGCGGCCTGCCGGGTCCTCAGATCGACTTCGACGAGTTGCTGGGCCTCGCGGCGGTGTTCCTCGCCACGTTCTCCCTGTTCGCCTGGCGGCGGATCGCGGAGCTGGAGACCGAGGTGTCGCGGCGCCGCAAGGCGGAGGAGCAGGCGCGCTTCCTCAGCGAGCACGACGCGCTGACGGGGCTCGCCAACCGCCGGCAGTTCGAGCAGGCGCTGCGCCAGGTGGTCGGGCAGGCGCCCGCGCCGGCGCGACTCCATGCCTTGTTCGTGCTCGACCTGAACGGCTTCAAGAAGGTGAACGACCGCTGGGGCCATGCGGAGGGGGATGCGGTGCTGCAGGCGGCGGCGCAGCGGCTGAAGGGCGCGGTACGCGGCGGCGACCTGCTGGTGCGGCTGGGCGGTGACGAGTTCGCGATCGTGGCGGCGGACGTGGAGGGCGAGCGCGGCGCGTCCGCCCTCGCGCGGCGGATCACCGATTCGCTCGCCGCACCGATCGTGGTGAACGGCCGGTCGCACCAGATCGGCACCGGGATCGGCATCGCCCTCGTGCCGCGGGACGGCCAGGACCCGCAGGCGCTGATGCGCCGCGCCGATCTCGCGCTGTATGCGGCGAAGGCGCGGGGCATCGCGGCCCCGGTGTTCTTCGAGCCGCAGCTCGAAGCCGCGGCCCCGGCCGAGGCCTGACCCACCGGCGCGTTTCCTTGCATCCGGCGGACGCGCTATATCATCACCGCGGCATCCGGGCCGCGCGCTGCCTGACCGGGGGAGGCTTGTGATGGCTGGACCGATGGTCCTCGGCGTCATTTTCGGCCTGGTGATCCTGCCGATCGCGCTGGTCGTCATGTGGAACGACGTGTTCCAGGCGATCGCCAGCATCCGCTGGGGCCGCCTGTTCGGCCGCCGGCCGGCGCCGGTCCGAGCGCCGCAAGGGGAGCCGCGGGACGCCTGGCAGACGCTCACCGCCGACGCGGCGCGGAGATCGGCCGACCCGTGATGCGGCCACCCGCGGCCACGCGGGGCGGGGCGCTGCGGCCGGCGCGGCAATTGCCGGGGTCGTGCAAACTTGTCATATGGCCTGGACAAGTTGTGTCCGAGGCACCAGATGACCGCGCCACAAGCGACCCCCGGCTCCGAGACCAGCACCGCGCCGCGGACCTTGTTCGAGAAGGTCTGGGCCAGCCACGCGATCCTGACGCGCGAGGATGGGACCGCGCTGCTCTGGATCGACCGCCATTTCGTCCACGAGGGCAGTTTCCACGGGTTCGGCATGCTGGAGCATTCCGGCCGCCCGCTTGCGCGACCGGACCTGACGATCGCCGTGGCCGACCACTACGTGCCATCGCATGCGCGGACCGAACCGATCCGCGATCCCGAGGTCGCGGGGATGATCACGACCTTGCGGCGCAATGCGGAACGGCATGGGGTCGACCTGCTGGATCTCGACGACCCCCGGCAGGGGATCGTGCACGTGATCGGGCCGGAGCAGGGCTTGACCTTGCCGGGGCTGACCGTGGTCTGCGGCGACTCCCACACCTCGACGCATGGCGCGTTCGGGGCGCTCGCCTTCGGCATCGGCGCGTCCGAGGTCAGCCACGTGCTGGCGACGCAGACGTTGTGGCAGCGCCGGCCGAAGACCATGCGCATCACGGTGGACGGCACGCTCTCTCCGCACGTGGCGGGCAAGGACGTGATCCTGGCGATCATCGGCCGCATCGGCGCGGGCGGGGCGGTCGGCCACGTGATCGAGTATGCCGGCAGCGCGATCCGGTCCCTGCCGATGGAGGGGCGGCTGACCGTCTGCAACATGTCGATCGAGGCGGGGGCGCGGGCCGGCATGATCGCGCCGGACGAGACGACCTTCGCCTGGGTGGAGGGGCGGCCACGCGCGCCCAAGAGCGACGCCTTCGCCGCTGCCGTCGCGGCCTGGCGCCGCCTGCCGACCGAGGAGGGCGCGCGCTTCGACCGGGACGTCGTGCTGGACGCGGCCGAGATCGCGCCCACCGTGACCTGGGGCACCTCGCCCGAGACCGCCTTGCCGGTGACGGGCGTCGTGCCCGACCCCGCCACTGCGACGGATGCCGCCAAGCGCGCGCGGATCGCCGACCAGCTCGACTACATGGGCCTCGCGCCGGGGCGGCCGCTGGAGGGCATCCCGGTGGACCGGGTCTTCATCGGCAGTTGCACCAACGCCCGCCTGCCGGACCTGCGCGCCGCCGCCGCTGTGCTGCGCGGGCAGCGCGCGGTGGTGCCGGGCCTGGTCGTCGCGGGATCGGTGCCGGTGAAGCGCGCCGCGGAAGCCGAGGGGCTGGACCGCGTTTTCCGCGACGCCGGCCTGACCTGGGGGGAGCCCGGTTGCTCCATGTGCGTCGGCATGAACGGTGACCTGGTGAAGCCCGGCGAGCGCTGCGCCGCGACCAGCAACCGCAACTTCCAGGGACGCCAGGGACCGGGTGCGCGCACCCACCTGATGTCGCCGGCCATGGCCGCGGCCGCCGCGCTGCGCGGCGCGATCACCGACGTGCGGAGGGTCGCATGACCCCGTTCACGACCCTGGACGGCCTCGCCGTCGCGCTCGACCGCAGCAACGTCGACACCGACCAGATCATTCCGGCGCGCTTCCTGCGCAAGCCGCGCAGCGCGGGGTACCAGAACTTCCTGTTCCACGATGTGCGCGAGGCGGAGCCCGACTTCCCGCTGAACGGGCGCGCGCCGGCGATCCTGGTGGCGGACGCCAATTTCGGCTGCGGGTCGTCCCGCGAGGGCGCGGTCTATGCGCTGGTCGATGCCGGGATCCGCTGCGTGATCGCGCCCAGCTTCGGCGACATCTTCGCCGGCAATGCGGGGAAGAACGGGCTGCTGACGGTGGTCCTGGCGCCCGACCTGGCCGCGGCCCTGCGGGCGCAGCTGCCCGCCTCGATGCGGGTCGACCTGCCGGCGCAGCAGGTCCGCTTCCCCGATGGCAGCGTGCATGGCTTCGCGATCGACGCGTTCCGCAAGCGCTGCCTCGTGGAAGGTCTGGACGATATCGGCCTGACGCTGGCGCATGCGGGGGAGATCGCGGCCTTCCAGGACGCCGACCGCGCGGCGCGTCCCTGGGCGATGCCGGCGTGAGCTGCGCATGAGCGACGACGGCGGGCCGCTGCCGCTCTATCACCGCGTCTACCTGCTGCTGCGCCAGCAGATCGCGGAAGGCGCGTGGCCGCCGGAACTCGCGATGCCGGGTGAGCACGAGCTGGCCGAGACGCATGGCGTGTCGCGCATCACGATCCGCCGTGCGCTGCAGCGGCTGGAGCAGGAGGGGCTGGTGCTGCGCCGACGCGGCGCCGGCACCTATGCCCGACCGCCGCAGCCGCCCAAGCGGCGGGAGAACCTGCGCGGGTTGCTCGAGAACCTGCTGGCCATGGGGCTGCGTACCCGGGTGCGGCTGCTGAGCTTCGACTATGTCGCCGCCCCGCCGGAGGTCGCCGCCTGGCTCGAGTTGCCGATCGGGTCGGTGGTGCAGAAATCCGTCCGGGTCCGGTCGGTGAAGAATACGCCGTTCAGCCACCTCACCGCCTGGGTTCCGGCGGAGGTGGGGCGCCGCTTCCGCGCCGAGGACCTGGCCGAACGTCCGCTGCTGCATCTGCTGGAGGCGGCCGGCGCGCATCCGGCTCGCGCGGAGCAGGTGATCTCCGCGCGGCTCGCCGATGCGACGGTGGCCCCGCTGCTGCGGGTGGAGGTGGGCAGCCCGCTGCTGTGGGTGCGCCGCCAGGTGCGGGAGACCGGCGGGCGGGTGATCGAGGCGATCGAGGCGTTGTACCGGCCCGACATGTACGAGTACCAGATCGCATTGGTCCGGGAGGACGGCGTGTGGGACGTGCAGCGGGAGACCGCCGACGCGGAGGCTGAACCGGCGGTCTGAGCGGTGCGCCGCCGCGTCGTGGCCGCCGCGTTCGCCCCGTGTCATGGCCGCGCGCCCCCGTGTCATCGCCGGGCACCCCGTGTCCTGGCCGAGCACCCCCGTGTCCTGGCCGGGCGCCCCAGTGTCATGGCCGGCGCAGGCCGGCCATCCATGACTTTCCGTGCCGCACGACGTCGTGGATGGCCGCGACGAGCGCGGCCATGACACGGGGTGCGCGCGCCCCCATGACAGAGGCGCACGACGAGCGCGCCCGTGACAGAGAGCGGGGCCGCCGGCGGAGACGCTCCATCCGCGGAACAGCCCGCTTCAACCATGCACCCGGTTCCGCCATAACCACGCCGGAACGGACGGGAAGCGCACAGTGCCGGCCTGGCTCGACAATCTCATCCCGATCAAGGCGCCGCGCCTCGATCATCGACAGCTCGCGGGCTGGGAACCGACCCATCCCGCCGCGCAGGGCCTCGGCTGCCGGCTGCTCGCCGATCAGCGCATCCCGATGGCGGACGGCGTCACCCTCTCAGGCGACCTCTATTTGCCGCGCAAGCCGGGACGCTACCCGGTCATCGTGCAGTTCGCCGCCTACACGCGGGAGCTGCACACCGCCGGCATGCCGACCGGCAGCAACGAGATCGGCTGCCCGCCCGTGTTCACCAATCGCGGCTATGCCCAGCTCGTGCTGATGCGGCGCGGCATGGGGCGGTCGGGGGGCGAGCAGCAGGGCTTTCTCAGCGACGCCGATGTCGACGACCACGAAGCTTGCATCGCCTGGGCGGCGGCGCAGCCCTGGTGCGACGGGCGTGTCGTGCTGTTCGGCACGTCCTATTACGGCATGACGCAGCCGCTGGTGGCGGTGCGCCGCCCGCCGGCACTGAAGGCGTTCTTCTGCAACGAGATCTGCACCGACTACTACCGTCATCTGGCGCGCTTCGGCGGCACGCCCAATTTGTATTTCTTCTCCCTCTGGATGGGCGCGAACTTCACCGAGGCGATGGTGCGCCTGCGGGTGCCGCCGGTGCTGCGCGCCGCCCTCAGTCACCTGACCAACTCCCGCCTCCAGCCGCTCTGGCAGAAGCTGCTGATGCGCCGCGTGGACGCGCTGTATCGCGCGTTCATGCAGAAGACGCCGATCGCCTCGGTGCGGCGGCAATACGTGAACTGGCTGGTCGACGCGACCACGCGCGCCGCCTGCAGCCTTCCCGACGGCCCGTCCCGCAAGCTGGGCGACATCGAAATCCCGTTCGTCGTCGTGCAGAACCTGGGCTACTTCAACCTGCACCAGTTCGGCTGCTACGACCTGTTCGAGAACGCCGGCACGCCCGCCGACCGCAAGTGGATGATCCTCGCCGCGCCGCATTACGGCCTGCCCGTCTACGACTGGCAGCTCGAGGCACTGGCGTTCTTCGATCACGTGCTGTTCGGGGCGGAGAACGGCTACGCCGCGCAACCGCCCGTCCGCTACTGGCTCGACGGTGCCGATCGCTGGGCCGGCGCGACGGCTTTCCCGCCGCCCGAGGCGCGCAAGCTGCGGCTGTTCCTCGCCTCCGGCGGGGCCGACGCCGCGACGCATGCGCTGTGCCCGGTCGCCCCGAGCAGCGGGGGGAATGCGTGGGCGGCGGTCCCGATCGGCGTGCCGCAGCTGGGCGGGCTCGAGGACGTGATGAACCAGGTGCTGCGGTGGGAGTTCACCGCCCCCGAACCGCTGCACCTCGCCGGGGCGGTGACGCTGGCGCTTCGCTTCGCCTGCAACGAGATCGACTCCCAGGTCGTCGCGCGGCTGAGCCGGGTCGATACCGCGGGCCGCGCGCATCTGCTCTCGATGGGTACGATCCGCTCGGCCCGCCGCCGCATCGACGCCGCCGCCGGGTCGGCCTGCGAGATCGCGATCGACACCGACACGCCGGACCCGCTGACGCCGGGTGTGCCGGTCGATCTTCGCTTCAGTCTCACGCCGGGCCCGACGCTGGTGCAGCAGGGCGAGCGCCTCCGGCTCGACGTCGCCAGCCGGACGGACCTGCTCAAGAGCGATGTCGGGCAGGGCTACGTGCATTTCGACCTGCCGGTGCCGCCCTATTTCTCCCGCAACACCGTGCTCTACGGCCCGGAAACCTGGCTCGAACTCGACATGCTCCCCGGTTGATGCAGGTCAACGAGTTCGGCCGCGGGCGCGCCTAGGGTCCGGCAACCGCCGGATCCGCCCGATGAAACGCTTCGTCCCCCTGATCGTCCTTCTGCTCCTGCTTGCCGGGGGCGGGTGGCTGCTGGTCCAGCGCCTGGCCGCGGTGCCGGATCCCGGCACGCTGTATGGGAACGTGGAAATCCGCCAGGTCGACCTCGCCTTCAACGCCGAGGGGACCGTGCTCACGATGCCCAAGCACGAGGGCGATCGCGTCGCGGCCGGGGAACTGGTCGCCGCGCTCGATCCGGCGACCTATCGCAGCGCGACCGACCTCGCGCGGGCGCGGCGCGATGCGGCGCAGGCGCAGCTCGACCTGCTGCTGGCCGGGACGCGGCCCGAACAGATCGACCAGGCGCGGGCGAACCTGGCGGCGGCGCAGGCCTCCCTTGCGAACGCCGAGGCGACCTTCGCGCGGCAGAAGGACCTGGCCGCGCGGGCGGTCGCCTCGCAACAGGCGCTGGACGATGCGCGCATGGCGCTGGATGGCGCACGTGCGCGGGTCGGGCAGACTCATGCCGCGCTCGCCGAGGCAATCAACGGTCCGCGCGCCGAAGACATCGCCGCGGCGCGGGCGCAGCTGCGAGCGGCGGAAGCGACGCTCGCACTGGCCGAGACGCAGCTCGCGCGGACGGAGCTGCATGCGCCCGCCAGCGGCGTGGTGATGACGCGGGTGATCGAGCCGGGCACCGTCGTGCTGCCGGCCGCCGCCATCTATTCGATCGCGCTCGACGACGAGGTCTGGGTACGCAGCTTCGCCCCCGAACCGCTGCTGGGCCGGCTGGCCCCGGGGACCGAGGTGACGGTGACCACCGATGGCGGCGGCCGCTATGCGGGGCGGATCGGCTACGTCTCCCCCTCCGCCGAGTTCACGCCGAAGACGGTGGAGACACCGGAACTGCGCACGCAGCTCGTCTACCGCCTGCGCATCCGCATCGAGCATCCCGACGCCGCGATCCGCCAGGGCATGCCGGTGACGATCCACCTGCCCGCGGCGGGTTGAGGATGAGCTCGCACGAATCTCCCCCTCCCCTTGCGGGAGGGGGCTGGGGGGAGGGGGCGCCGCGCGGCGTCCCACTGGCAGTGCGTGCGCCCCGAACGCCCCCTCACCCCGGCCCTCTCCCGCGAGGGGAGAGGGGGGTTCGTGCCGTTCCGGCGGTGGTGCGTGCGCCCCGATCGCCCCCTCACCCCGGCCCTCTCCCGCGAGGGGAGAGGGGGGTTCGTGCCGTTCCGGGCGTCCGATGACCGCGCTCGTGGAACTCTCCGGCCTGCAGCACCGGTTCGGAACGGCGCAGGCGCTCGCGGGCGTCGAGGCGACCATCGCGGCGGGCCAGGTCACCGGCCTCGTGGGTCCCGATGCCGCCGGGAAGACCACGTTGTTGCGGCTGATCGCCGGGCTGCTGCGGCCCACTGCCGGCCGTGTCACGGTGCTGGGGCACGACATGGCGCACGCCGCCGCCGCGGCGCATCCGCAGATCGGCTACATGCCCCAGCGCTTCGGCCTGTACGAGGACCTGAGCGTCGCCGAGAATCTCGACCTGTTCGCCGACCTGCACGCGATGCCACAGGCGATCCGTGCCGAACGGATCGCGCGGCTGCTGTCATTCACCGGCCTCGCCCCGTTCACCGCGCGGCTCGCCGGCCAGCTCTCCGGCGGCATGAAGCAGAAACTCGGCCTTGCCTGTGCGCTGCTCTCCCGCCCGCGGCTGCTGCTGCTGGACGAACCCTCCGTCGGCGTCGACCCGGCCTCCCGCCGCGAACTCTGGGCGATCGTCACCGCCATGCTGGCGGAAGGCCGCGCGGAGGGCATGGGTGTCGTCTGGGCCACCGCCTATCTGGACGAGGCGGCCCGCTGCGACCGCGTGCTGCTGCTGCATGAGGGGCGGCTGCTGGCCGATGCGCCGCCCGCGACGTTCCTCGCGCCGCTGCAGGGACGGGTGTTCCGCATGACCGTGCCGCAGGCCGGTCGCCGATCCATCGCCCGCGCCGCGGCGCGCGACCCGGCTGTGCTCGACGCGCTTGTCACCGGGGACACGCTGCGCCTCGTCCTGCGGGAGGGCGCGGCGTCCCCCGATCCGGCGCGCCTCGGCGGTTCGGCGCTCGAGAGCGTCCCGCCGCGCTTCGAGGACGGCTTCGTGGCGAGGCTCGCGCCCAGCTCGGCCGCGCCCAGCTCGCCCGCGCCCACCGCCGCCGTCTCCGCCGTCCCGGCGTCGCCGCCCGCCATCACGGGCGAGGGGCCGGCGATCGCGGTGCGCGACCTGGTGCGCCGCTTCGGCAGCTTCACCGCGGTGGACCACGTCACGTTCTCCGTCGGGCGCGGGGAGATCTTCGGCCTGCTGGGTCCCAACGGCGCGGGGAAGTCGACCACGTTCCGCATGTTGTGCGGCCTGTTGCGCCCGAGCGGAGGGGAGGCGCGGGTGGCGGGGCGGGATCTGCTGCTCGCGCCGGCGGCCGCGCGGGCGCGGATCGGCTACATGGCGCAGCGCTTCTCGCTCTATGCCGAACTCTCCACCCGCGAGAACCTGCGCTTCTTCGCGCGCGTGTATGGGCTGGACCGCACCGCCCAGTCCCGCGCGATCGCCGAGGCGCTGGACCGCTTCGACCTCTCCGCCATCGCCGACGCCCCGTCGCGCGACCTGCCGCTGGGCCTGAAGCAGCGCCTGGCGCTGGCGGCGGCGCTGCTGCACCGGCCGGAGATCCTGTTCCTGGACGAGCCCACTTCGGGCGTCGATCCGCTGACCCGGCGCGACTTCTGGACCCGCATCGGCCTGCTCGCGGAGTCCGGCGTCACGATCCTGGTGACCAGCCACTTCATGGACGAAGCCGAGTATTGCGACCGCATCGGCATCGTCAGCCAGGGCCGCCTGCGGGCCCTCGGCACCCCGGCGGAGTTGCGCGCGCGGGTCCGCTCGCCGGACCTGCCGGACCCCACGCTGGAGGACGCGTTCATCGCGTTGGCGGCATGAGCGGAACCGCGATGCGGCTGCGCGGCCTGGTGCGCAAGGAGACGAAGCAGATCCTGCGCGATCCCTCCGCCATCCTGATCGCCTTCCTGCTGCCGGTCGTCCTGCTGGTGGTGAACGGCTTCGGCCTCTCGCTCGATGCGCGCGACATGCGGATCGCCGTGGTCATCGAGGCGCCGGAGGAGACCGCGCGCGGCCTGCTGCAGGCGATCGACGCGTCTCCCTACCTCGCCGCGCAGCCCGCCCCGGACTTTCCCGCTGCCGAGGCCGCGCTGACCGCCGGGCGGGTCCGCGGCATCCTGACGGTGCGGGAGGATTTCGTCCCCCGCCTGCGCCGGGACGGCGCGGCGCGCGGCCAGGCGGCGCTCGCGGTCAATGCGACGGATCCGAACTCGGCCCGCCTGCTCGAGGGCTATGTCTCGGGCGCCCTGTCCGCCTGGCTGGTCGGCGAGGCGCGCGAGCGGCGCCGGCTGCCCTCCGGCGGGATCGAGCTCGCGGTGCGGGACTGGTTCAACCCGGAACTCCGGTCGACCGCCTTCATCGTGCCGGGGGTGATCGCGATGGTCATGACCATGACCGGTACGCTGCTCACCGCGCTGATCGTCGCGCGGGAGTGGGAGCGGGGGACGATGGAGGCGATGCTCGCCTCCCCCGCTCACATGGCCGAACTGATCGCGGCCAAGCTCGCCTGCTACTTCGTCCTCGGCATGCTCAGCATGGCGATGGCGATGGCGCTGGCCGTGACGGTGTTCGACGTCCCGTTCCGCGGCAGCCTGGGCGCACTCGGGGCCGCCGCCGCATTGTTCCTCGTCTTCGCACTCGGCCTCGGCCTGTTCATCTCGACCCTGGCGCGCAACCAGTTCGTCGCGTCCCAGCTCGCGTTCCTGACGACCATGATGCCGGCGATGATGCTGTCGGGGATGCTGTTCGACATCGCCGCGATGCCGCGATGGCTGCAGCTCGTGACGTTCCTCGCCCCCGCCCGCTACCTGGTCTCCATCCTGCAGACCCTGTTCCTGGCGGGCGATATCTGGCCCGTGCTGCTGCCCAACCTGGCAGGCCTGGGCGCCGCGGCGCTGGCGGCGATCGGGCTCACCCTGCTGGTCACGCGCAGGAGGCTCGATTGATGCTGCGCCGCGTCCTCGCGCTGGTCCGCAAGGAGCTCGCCGGTCTGTGGAAGGATCCCAAGACCCGGATGGTCCTGCTGATCCCGCCGCTGATCCAGGTCTTCCTGTTCGCCTACGCGGCGACCTACGACGTCGTGCACGCGCCGCTCGCGATCTGGAACGAGGATGCGGGGGCCGAGAGCGCGGAGCTGGTGCGGCGGTTCGATTTCTCCCCCGCCTTCCGCGTGATCGCGGCGGTGCAGTCGCCCGGCCAGGCCCGCGCGTTGCTGGACGCCAAGACGGCGGCGGCCGTGCTGCATCTGCCGCAGGACTTCTCCGCCGACCTGCTCGCCCATCGCACCGCGCAGGTGCAACTGCTCGTGGATGCGCGGCGGTCCAACACCGCGCTGATGCTGCAGGGCTATGCCGCCACCATCGTCGCGACCTACGCCGCCGAACGCAGCGGCGGGCGCGGCCAGGTCACGCTGCAGACGCGGGACTGGTTCAACCCGACGCTGGAGAGCACCTGGTTCATCCTCCCCGGCCTCGTCTGCGTGCTGTCCTTCATGATGGCGCTGCTGGTTGCCGCACTCTCGCTCGCGCGGGAGCGGGAACTCGGCACGTTCGAGCAGTTGCTGGTCACGCCGCTCCGCCCGATCGAGATCATGATCGGCAAGGCGATCCCCGGCGTGGTCGTGGGCATGGTGGACGCGACGCTGGTCACCGCCGCCGCCCTGCTCTGGTTCCGCCTGCCCTTCCGCGGTGACCCCCTGCTGCTCGGCCTCATGCTGGTGCTCTACGGCCTGGGCGGGGTGGGGATCGGGCTCGTGCTGTCCTGCCTGGCCAAGACGCAGCAGCAGGCCATGCTGGGCGTGTTCGTCGTCGCCGCCCCGCTGATCGTGCTGTCCGGCTTCGCGGCCCCGATCGAGAACATGCCCAAGCTGGTGGAACTGCTGAGCCGAGCCGATCCGGTGCGCTACATGCTGGTGATCGCCCGCGGCCTGTTCCTGCAGGACCTGCCGGTCGCGGTCGTGCTGGCCCAGGCCTGGCCCATGGCGCTGATCGCGCTGATCACGCTGGGGGGCGCGACGGTGACCGTGCGACGGGCGGTGGGATGACGCGCGACGATCCGCTAGATTGCAACAAACACCCGCTGCGGAGGACTCTCCCATGGCTGCCGACCGGTCCGGCAACCCCGCCTATCTGGACGGGCTCGACAAGAACCAGGCGAACCACGCCGCCCTGACGCCGCTGACCTTCCTGGAACGGGCGGCCTACGTCTATCCGCAGAAGCTCTCGGTCGTGCATGGCGCGCAGCGCTTCACCTGGAAGCAGACCTACGACCGCTGCCGGCGGCTCGCCTCCGCCCTGGCGCGGCGCGGGATCGGCAAGAACGACACGGTCGCGGTGATGGCGCCGAACACGCCGCCCATGTACGAGGCCCATTTCGGCGTGCCGATGTGCGGGGCGGTGCTGAACACGCTGAACACGCGGCTCGATCCCGAGAGCGTCGCGTTCATGCTGCAGCACGGCGGCGCGCGGGTGCTGATCACCGACCGGGAGTTCTCGGCCACCGTGGAGAAGGCGCTCGCGCTGCTCCCCGATCCGCCGCTGGTGGTCGACATCGACGATCCCGCCGCCCCGGAGGGCAAGTTGCTGGGCGCCATCGAATACGAGGCGTTCCTGGCCGAGGGCGATTCCGAATACGAGTGGCAGCCGCCGGCCGACGAGTGGGATGCGATCGCGCTGAACTACACCTCCGGCACGACGGGCGATCCGAAGGGCGTCGTCTACCACCATCGCGGCGCGCATCTGAACGCGGTGAGCAACGTGCTGAACTGGGGCATGCCGCACCACGCCGTGTATCTGTGGACCTTGCCGATGTTCCACTGCAACGGCTGGTGCTTCCCCTGGAGCGTCGCGGAACGCGCCGGCATCTCGGTCTGCCTGCGGAAGGTTGAGGCCAAGGCCTGCTGGGACGCGATCCGCGCGGAGCACGTGACCCACATGTGCGGCGCGCCGATCGTCTACGCGATGCTGATCAACTCGCCCGAGGAGCTGCGGGCCGGCATCGGGCACCGCATCGCCGGCCAGGTCGCCGGCGCCGCGCCGCCCGCCGCGATCATCGAAGGTGCCGAGAAGGTCGGCATCGACCTGACGCATGTCTACGGCCTGACGGAGGTGTATGGGCCGGCCAGCGTCTGCGCCAAGCACGAGTCCTGGACGCACATGCCGATCGACAAGCGCGCCGAACGCAACGGCCGCCAGGGCGTGCGCGTGCCGCTGCAGGACGCAATGACGGTGCTGGACCCCGAGACGATGCAGCCCGTGCCCTGGGACGGGGAGACCATGGGCGAGATCATGTTCCGCGGGAACATCACCATGAAGGGCTACCTGAAGAACCCCGGCGCGACCGAGAAGGCGTTCGCGGGCGGGTGGTTCCACACCGGCGACCTCGCGGTGATGCAGCCCGACGGCTACGTGAAGATCCGCGACCGTTCCAAGGACATCATCATTTCGGGCGGCGAGAACATCTCCTCGCTCGAGGTGGAGGAGGCGTTGTATCGCCACCCTGCGGTGATGAGTGCCGCGGTCGTCGCCCAGCCCGACGAGAAATGGGGCGAGACGCCCTGCGCCTTCGTGGAACTGAAGTTCGGCGCGAGCGTCACCGCCGACGAGCTGCGCGACTTCTGCCGCACGCAGCTCGCGCGCTTCAAGGTTCCCAAGACCATCGTCTTCCGCGAGTTGCCGAAGACGTCGACCGGCAAGATCCAGAAATTCGCGTTGCGGGAGCTGGCGAAATCCGCGAGTGCGATCGAGTAGGGGGCTCTCCCCCCCGGTGTCATGGCCCGCGAAGGCGGGCCATCCACGACTTCCGGGGGCACGGGACGTCGTGGATGGCCGCCCTGCGGCGGCCATGACACGGAGGCCCTCACGACACGCCCCCCCCCCGACGCCGACCAACACCACAGGAGCCTTCCATGACCGACTACGCAGCCCCAGTTCGCGACATGCGCTTCGTGCTGCAGGAACTCGTCGGGCTCGACCGCATCGCCGCCCTGCCGGACTGCGAGTCCCTCACGCCCGACCTGGTCGACGCCATCCTCGACGAGGCGTCGAAATTCGCGGGTGAGGTCCTGGGTCCGCTCAACAAGCCCGGCGACCAGGTGGGCAGCACGTGGGATGACGGTGCGGTCAGCACGCCGGCCGGCTTCCGCGACGCCTACGCACAATTCGTCGCCGGCGGCTGGAACGCGCTCGGCGGCGATCCGGACTATGGCGGGCAGGGCCTGCCCGCCGTGCTGTCCACCGCCGTGAAGGAGATGTGGAACGCCGCCAACATGTCCTTCGCGCTGTGCCCGCTGCTGACCACCGGCGCAATCGAGGCGCTGCACGTCGCCGGCACCGAGGCACAGAAGCAGCTCTATCTGCCGCGGATGGTGGAAGGTACCTGGACCGGCACGATGAACCTGACCGAACCGCAGGCGGGATCTGACCTCGCTGCCGTTCGCACCCGCGCCGAACCGGATGGCGACCGGTATCGCATCCGCGGGCAGAAGATCTACATCACCTATGGCGAGCACGACTTCACCGAGAACATCGTGCACCTCGTGCTCGCCCGCCTGCCGGACGCGCCCGAGGGCGTGAAGGGCATCTCGCTCTTCGTCGTGCCCAAGTTCCTGGTCAACCCCGACGGCTCCCTGGGCGCGCGCAACGATGTCCGCTGCCTGTCGATCGAGCACAAGCTGGGCATCCATGCGAGCCCGACCGCGGTGATGGCGTACGGCGAAACGGACGGCGCGATCGGCGAACTCGTGGGGGAGCCCAATCGCGGCCTGGAATACATGTTCATCATGATGAACCGTGCACGGTTCGACGTCGGGCTGCAGGGGGTCGCGATCAGCGACCGCGCCTACCAGCAGGCGCTCGACTACGCGCGCACCCGGACCCAGGGTACCGAAGCGGGGGTGCGGGGCGGACCGCGCGTGCCGATCATCCGCCACCCAGACGTACGGCGCATGTTGTTGCGCATGAAATCTCAGACCGAGGCGTCCCGCGCGCTCGCGTACACGGTCGCATCCTGGCTCGACATCGCGGAGCGCCATCCGGACACTGCCGAACGCGCGCGCTGGCAGGCGCTGGTCGACCTGCTGATTCCCGTCGTGAAGGGCTGGAGCACGGAGCTCTCGATCGAGGTCGCCTCGACCGGCGTGCAGGTGCATGGCGGCATGGGCTTCATCGAGGAGACGGGCGCCGCGCAATTCCTGCGCGATGCGCAGATCACCACGATCTACGAGGGGACCACCGGCATCCAGGCGAACGACCTGGTCGGCCGCAAGATCGCGCGCGACAAGGGCGAGGTGGCCCGCGCGGCGCTGTCCCTGATGCAGGAGATGGTCGCTGCGCTGGAGGGCGCGGCCGGCGAGGATTTCGCCGCGATGCGCACCGCCCTGCAGGCGGCACTGGCCAGGCTCGACCAGGTGATCGCCTGGATCGTCGCCACCTGGCCGGCCGACCAGCAATCCGTGCTCGCGGGTGCGGTGCCCACGCTGAAGCTGTTCGGGACGGTGGCGGGTGGCTGGCAGGCCGCGCGCGCCGCGCTGGTCGCGCAGGCCGCCCTGGATCGCGGCGACAACGAGGATCCCGCCTTCTACCGCGCCAAGATCAACACCGCGCGGTTCTATGCCGACCACGTGCTGGCGCAGGCCGAGGGGCTCGCCCACGCCGCGATGGCGGGCAGCGCCGGCGTCCTGGCGCTGAGCGAGGAGGAGGCATTCGCCTGACCTCGTCCGCGTTCCCCGTATCGAGGCGGCGTTCCCCGTATCGAGGCGGCGTTCCCCGTGTCGGGGCGGGCACCTCCCGTGTCATGGCCGCCGAAGGGCGGCCATCCACGACGTCCCGTAAGGCACGAAGCCGTGGATGGCCGCGACAAGCGCGGCCATGACACAGGGGCAGCCGCGCGGCCAGGGCACAGGGGCAGGCGCGCGGCCATGACACAGGGGCAGCCGCGCGGCCATGGCACAGGCGCATCCGCACGGCCATGGCACAGCGGCAGCCGCGCGGCCATGGCACGTAGGCGTTGACGACCGAAAATAGCTGACTAAAGTCAGGCATCATGATCGATGCCATCGCTCGGGTCCGCCGCTTCAATCGCGCCGTCACCACCGAGGTCGGCGCCCTCGACACCTCCTTCCTCGGTCGCGACCGGCCGCTCGGGGCCGCCCGCGTCCTCAACCTGATCGGCCACGGCCAGGGCGACGTGGCCGCGATCCGCGCCACGCTCGATCTCGATTCCGGCCTGATGAGCCGCCTGCTGCGCGGCCTGGAGGAGGAGGGGCTGGTCGCAACCGACCCGCACCCGGACGATGCGCGCCGCCGCATCGCCCGCCTGACCCAGGCAGGCCGTCGCGAGTTCAAGGCCTATGAGCGCCTGTCCGACGCACAGGCCACCACGATCCTCGGCCGCTGCGTGCGCCGGGACGACGTGCTGGCCGCGATGGACCTGCTCGCCACCGTGCTGGGCCAGGCGCGCATCACGGTCGAGGAGACCGATCCCCGTGGTCCGGCCGCGCGTCACTGCCTGGGCGAGTACTACGCCGAACTCGCACGCCGCTTCCCGAACGGCTTCGACGTCTCGCTCTCGCGCGATCCGGAGGCGGCCGACATGATCCGCCCCCGTGGCGTGTTCCTGCTCGCGATGTCGGACGGCCTGCCGATCGGCTGCGTCGGCCTGAAGGGGGGAGCGGCCGGAACCGCCGAGGTCAAGCGCCTCTGGGTCGCGCCGGCCGCGCGCGGGATCGGCCTCGCGCGGCGACTCATGACCGCGGTGGAGACCGCGGCGCGGGAGCTGGACATCACGCTGCTCCGCCTCGACACCAACCGCGTCCTGACCGAGGCGATGCAGCTCTACGCCCGCACCGGCTGGACCGAGATCCCCCGCTTCAACGACGATCCCTATCCGGATGCGTTCTTCGAGAAGCGATTGTAGCGCACGAAATCACCCCGTGCCGGCGCGCGAAACGATCCTCCCGGCCCCTCACCACGCGGTCTGGTAACCCTGGAACGGCGTCGGGATCGCCTGGATTTCCGCGATCACCTCGCGCGGCACGTCGTCGCCTGCAGCGCCCTCCGCACGCAGGCTGATCGCGTCGGACAGGCCGCCGAAGCGCTCCGCGATGCGCGCGGCGATCTCCCGATACGTGCCCACGGCGGCGAATTCATGCACGAGCGCGTCGGGCACGCGGCTCGCCATCTCCGCCCACTTCCCTTGCTTGGACATCGCGTTCAGCTCGCGGCCGAGATCGCCGTGGCCGTGCATCTCCAGCACGCCCCAGTAGCCGGGGGTCGATCCATAGAAGGCGACCCGGCCGCGCACCGCCTCGAACGCCCGCGCGACGGCGTCGGCATCCTTGCCGGTCGCCACGAACCCGCCGCCGGTGATCTCGAACCGATCGCGCTGGCGCCCCGATCGCGCCATGCCCTCCGCGAGCCGGGGCAGGATTTCGTCGGTGAGGTAGGCCCGCGTGCAGAACGGGTGCAGGCGGATGCCGTCCGCCACCTCACCCGCGAGACGCAGCGTGTTCGGGCCGACGCCGGCCAGCGTGACGGGCACCATCTTCTGCCCCATCGAGGGCGGCACGAAATAGGGCGGCATCAGCGTGAACGTGTAGTGCTCGCCGCGGAAGTCGAGCTTCTCGCCGCGCTCCCACGTGGTCCAGATCGCCCGCAGCGCATGGACGTACTCGCGCAGCCGCGGCGCCGGCGCGGTCCAGGGCACGCTGAAGCGCTTCTCGTTATGCGGGCGGATCTGCGGCCCGATGCCGAGGACGAAGCGTCCGCGGGAGGCGTTCTGCAAATCCCAGCACGCGTTCGCCACCACCATCGGGCTGCGCGGGAAGGCGATCGCGACGGAGGTGCCGAGCTCGATGCGGTCGGTCGAGATTGCGGCGATCGCATGCGCGAGGAACGGGTCGTGCTTGTTCTCCATCGTCAGCGCCGCATCGTAGCCGGCGGCTTCCGCCGCCCGTGCCGCTTCGGCGGTCTTGCGCAGGTCCGCCTGCGGCAGCGTGGTCAGGACGCGCATCGCCTCAGCGCCCCTTGAACACGGGCTTGCGCTTCTCCTTGAAGGCCGCGACCGCCTCGCGGTGATCCTCCGTCTGCGAGCAGCGCGCCTGGTGGAACGCCTCCAGGTCGATCAGCGTCGCGAAGGGTTCGGTCTCCGCCGCGTTGAGGTTGCGCTTCATATAGTGCAGCGCGACGCGCGGGCTGTCGGCGATGCGGCGGGCCATCGCCATGGTCGCGGTGGCGAGGTCGGCATCGTCGACCACGCGGGTCACGAGGCCGATCGACAGCGCCTCCTCCGCCTTCACCATGTCGCCCAGGAAGAACAGCTCGCGCGCCTTCGCGGTGCCGACGAGCTGGGTCAGCGACCACGTGCCGCCCCAGTCCCCGGACAGTCCGATCTTCAGGAAGCCGGTCCCGAAGCGCGCGGACGCCGCGGCCACGCGCAGGTCGCAGGCCATCGCCATGCTCATGCCGGCCCCAACCGCGACGCCGTTGATCATGCCGATGATCACCTTGGGGCAGGCGCGCATCGCCGCCGGTACGCGGCCGGAGAACTGGATGCCCGCGGCGCGCGCCTCGAAGCCGGCGGCCGACCGGTCGGCCATGCTCTTCACGTCGCCGCCCGCGCAGAACCCGCGGCCCGCCCCGGTGAGCACGATGCAGCCGACGTTGTCGTCCTTGCCCAGACGGTCGAGCGCCTCCAGCAGGCCGTGGCGGATCTCCATCGACAGCGCGTTCAGCGCCTCGGGCCGGTTCAGCGTCAGCGTCGCGACGCCGTCTTCGATGGTTTCCAGCAGGTCGGGCACGGCATCCTCCTCGGGTCTCGTTGGGGCGCGAGATTGGCGGCCCGGCGGCCCGGCTGCAACATGGCGGCCTCGCCGCGATGCGGCGCAACCGGAGGAACCCGGCCATGGCCTTGCAGCTCGAGGACCGACTGCGCATCGGCATCCAGACGATCCATCGCCGGACGGAACCCGCGACCGGCCCATGGGAGCCGCGCATCGACGAGCTCGTGTCGCTGGTCGAGCTGGTGGATCGCAGCGGCTACGACTCGCTCTGGACGGGCGACCACATCTCCTTCGCCGTACCGATCCTCGATCCGTTGCTGCAGCTCGCGCAGGCGGCGGTGGTGAGCCGGCGGCTGACACTGGGGACGTCCGTGCTGCTGCTGCCGCTCCGGCATCCGACGCCGGTCGCGAAGCAGGTGACCACGCTCGACCATCTCACCGAAGGGCGCCTGGTGCTGGGCGTGGGCGTGGGGGGCGAGTTCCCGCGCGAATACGAGGCCTGCGACGTGCCGCTGAAGGAACGCGGGGCGCGGCTCGCCGAAGGGGTCGAGGTGCTGCGGAAGTTCTTCAGCGGCGAGGCGGTGACGCATCACGGCCGGTTCTACGGCCCGTTCGCCGACGTGCCGATGCGTCCGCCGCCGCGGCAGCCGGGCGGGCCGCCCATCTGGTTCGCCGGTCGGAAGGAGCCGGCGCTCCGCCGCATCGGCCGCCTGGGCGACGGCTACCTCTCCTACGTGATCACGCCCGACATGTATCGCGCGGCCCTGCAGACGATCGAGGCCGGCGCTGCGGACTCCGGCCGCACGCTTGGCAGGTTCGGCACCGGGCATCTGCTGTTCACCCGTCTGGACCGCAGCTACGAGGCGGCGCTGGACCGCGCGACCGAGACGCTGTCGGTCCGCTACGCCATGGATTTCCGCAAGGCGGCGCAGCGCTACTGCGCGCTGGGCACGGCGCCGCAGGTGGCGGAGACGATCCGCTCCTTCCACGCGGCGGGCGTGCGCCACGTCATCCTCGATCTGCTGGGCCCGTATGAGGAGCGCGACCGCCAGATCGCGGAGGTCGCCGCCGAGGTGCTGCCATTGCTGCGCGACCTGACCCAGGGATAGGCTGGCGCAAACGGGGGAGGGACCAGGATGAAGCTCGCATTCTTCGACGATTTCCGGCTGGGCGTCGTCACCGGCGACCGCATCGTCGACGTGTCCGCCGCGGTGCGCGACGTCCGGCACACCGGGCCGGGCGACCTGATCTCCAACCTGATCGAGCGTTTCGCGGACTACCGCGCCAAGCTGGAGCAAGCGGCTTCGGGCGGCGGCGTGCCGCTGTCCCAGGTGCGGCTGCGTCCGCCGCTGCCGAAGCCCGGCAACATCGTCTGCATGGCGGTGAACTACATGGAAAACGGCACGCTCGCGAAGCCGGCGCCGATCAACGCGTTCCACAAGGCGCCGACCGCGATCATCGGGCCGAACGACACGATGGTGCTGCCCGACGTGCCCGCCACGATCTTCGAGGGCGAGGCCGAGATGGCGCTGGTGATCGGCAAGCGCGCGAGCAACGTGCCCGCCGCGCAGGCGATGGACCACGTGTTCGGCTACGTCAACTTCATCGACGGCTCCGCGCGCGGGCTGCCGCCGCAGAGCTTCTTCCACATGAAGTCGCGCGACACGTTCGCGCCGATCGGCCCGTATCTCGTCACCAAGGACGAGATCGCCGACCCGCAGAAGCTGCCGATCAGGCTGTGGGTCAACGGCGAACTGAAGCAGGACTTCAACACCGACGACATGGCGCACAATATCGCGCGCTGCATCGAATGGGTCAGCTCGATCCACACGCTGCTGCCGGGCGACATCCTGGCGACCGGCACCAACCATCGCGGCCTGTCGAGCTTCATGGACGGCGACACGGTGGAGCTGGAAACCGAAGGTCTCGGCCGGCTGCGCTTCAGTGTCAGCGATCAGCTGAAGCGGACCTGGTCGCGGGAGACGCGGCAGGACCGCAAGGAGAAGGGGCAGGAGGGCCCGACGCCCCAGCTCACCGGCAAATACGCGCCATCCACCTGATTGTTGCAGGTGAAACCGGGAGGATCCCGCATGAGTGACTCCGAGATCGCCGCGCTGAAGGCGCAGATCCGCAACCGCCCGCGCGTCACGGACCTCGCCCAGCGGCGGGCCGATTCCGACGCGCGCGGACGTGCCTTCGGCGTCCCGCAGGGCGTGACCATCGCGCCCGTCGACGCCGGCGGGGTGAAGGCCGAATGGGCGACGCCCCTCGATGCCGACGACCGGCGCGCCGTGCTGTACCTGCACGGCGGCGGCTACGTGATCGGATCCTGCGAGAGCCATCGCCATCTCTCGGCCGAGATCGCCCGCACCGCCGGCATGCGCGTGCTGACGATCGACTACCGGCTCGCTCCCGAACATCCGTTCCCCGCCCCCGTCGAGGACACCATCGCCGCCTACCGCTTCCTGCTCGGACAGGGGCTCGCCGCGACCGATATCGCGCTCGCCGGCGACAGCGCGGGCGGCGGGCTGGTGGTGGGCGCGATGCTCGCGATCCGCGAGGCCGGCCTGCCGCTTCCCGGCGCCGGCTGGTGCATCTCTCCCTGGGTCGACATGGAGCTGACCGGCCACTCCTACGTGGATCGCGCGGAGGCCGATCCGATGGTCGGCCGCGACGGGATCCAGGAGATGGTCCGCCACTACATGGGCGATGCCGACCTGCGCGCACCGCACGCCTCGCCCATCCACGGCGACCTGCGCGGCCTGCCGCCGCTGCTGATCCAGGTCGGCGCGTCGGAAACGCTGCTCGACGATTCCCTGATGCTCGCCCGCGCGGCCGGCGCCGCCGACGTGCCGGTGGAGCTGCAGATCTGGCCCGAGATGGTCCACATCTGGCACATCTTCTACCCGATGCTCGGCGCCGGACGGCGCGCGATCGGATCGGGTGCCTCCTTCCTCCGCAGCACTCTGAAAGGATCGTAGCCCATGACCGTTCGCTTCGACGACCGCGTCGCCATCGTCACCGGGGCCGGCGCCGGCCTCGGCCGCGCGCATGCCCTGCTGCTTGCCTCCCGCGGCGCCAAGGTCGTCGTGAACGATCCGGGCGGATCGGTCGACGGCACCGGCGGCGCCAACGCGGTGGCCGACAAGGTGGTGGCCGAAATCCGCGAGGCGGGTGGGGAGGCCGTGGCGAGCTACGCCTCCGTCGCCGACGAGGCGGCCGCGGCCAGCATCGTCCAGACCGCCATGGACAAGTGGGGCCGGGTCGACGCGCTGGTGTGCAACGCCGGCATCCTGCGCGACAAGGCCTTCAACAACATGTCCATGGAGGACTACGTCTTCGTCAACCAGGTGCACCATTTCGGCACCGCGTTCTGCGTCAAGGCCGCCTGGCCGGTCATGCGCAAGCAGCAATACGGCCGCATCGTGGTCACCACCTCGAGCTCCGGCACGGTCGGCAATTTCGGCCAGGCCAATTACGGCGCGGCCAAGATGGCGGTGAACGGGCTGATCAACGTGCTGCGGCTCGAAGGCGCCAAGTACAACATCCGCGCCAATGCGATCTCGCCCTCGGCCTATACCCGCATGACGGAATCGCTGCTGCCGCCCGACATCGCGCCCTGGATGAAGCCCGAACTCGTCTCCCCCATGGTGGCCTGGCTTTGCAGCGAGGAATGCGACCAGAACGGTGAGATCTTCGCCGCGAGCGCCGGCAACTTCGCGCGGGTTCAGTATTTCGCGACCGAGGGCGTGCAGTTCGACCCCTCGGAGCCGGTCTCGATCGAGATGATCCGCGACAGCCTCGGCAAGATCCGCGACCTGGATACGGCCCGCCCGTATACCGGCCTGTTCGGCATGGTCGTCGAGAAGCTGCGCGCGATGGGCCGCATCAAGTAGCCGCATCGCGACACCACGACCCTGGAGACCGCTCGCCGCGGCGGCCGGTCTCCCGGGAGCCGGTGCCATGGCAAAGCCGGACGCGCTCGTGTAGCGTCCGGCCGCGATGCGCCCGCGCTACCGCCTCGGTCCGATCGTGATCGTCCTGCTGGCCCTGCTGCTCGCGCCGTTTGGGCAGGCGATCGGCGCGCCGGGAGGAACGGTCGCAGCGGCCTCATTCATCGTCGCGGGCACGGCGGCCGAACCACCCGCCGGCCTGCCGCTCTGTCGCGCGCGCGATGCCTCGGCACCCTCCACACCGCCCGCGCATCACACCGCCTGCCGCCACTGTCCCGCGTGTCTCCTCCGGACGGGATCGGCCGGCCTGCTCGCCGCAGGGCCAACACCGCCGCCGCCGCCGCGCCGAGGCTGGGACGTGGCCGCTGAACGGCCCGATCCTCGCCCGCCGCTGATCCCCGCACGTCCGCCAAGCGGCTTCGCCCGAGCGCCCCCGAACGGCTGAAGCGGCCGGACTGTCCGGCCGCGCCGCGCCGCGCCTCGTTCCGCTCGCCTGGCTGACCGCTGGAGCCCCGAGATGCCGACCCGTTCCCGTCGACCCGCCGGTCGATCGGGCCCGCCCCGCCGCCGGATGCCACCCGCATCGGGCACCGCGCTCGCCGCCGCGCCGGTCCGGCCCTCCGCGCCGCACCCCTTGGTGCGACTCCGTGGCGCCCTCCGCCGCCGCGACCCCGGCGCATGAGCCCGGAGGTGGCGCTGCTCGCCGCCCTGCGCGCGGCCCATGTCGCGGCGTTGCTCGTCGCGTTCGGCGCCCTGCTGCTGCCCACCGTGGCGGGCCGCGCGACGGGGCTGGTGGAGCGCACCACGCATCGGCTCGCCGGCGGCGGTCTCGTCTTGGCCTTCGCGACCGGCAGCCTCTGGTTCGTGCTCCAGGCCGCCTCGTTCGCCAATGCGACCGACGCCGGAGCGGTGATCGACGCCCTGCCGGGCACCGCCGGGACCCGCTTCGGGCAGGTGCTGCTCCTCCGGCTCGTCCTGCTCCTCGGCGCACTCGCGCTCCATCGCCCGCGCTGTCCGGCCTGGCTCGCCCCCGTCCCGGCCGGGATCGCCGTCGCGCTGCAGCCGCTGCTTGGGCATGCCGGGGCGCAATCCGGCTTGCTGGGCTGGTCGCTGTGCGGCACCGAGGCCGTTCACCTGCTTGCCGCCGGGGCCTGGATCGGTGCGCTGCCGCCGCTGCTCGTCGCCGTCGCCCGCCTGCCGACGCCGATGGCCGCGACCCTGTGCCGACGCTTCTCGCCGATCGGGATCGGCGCGGTGGCGCTGCTCGCAGGCACGGGCCTCGCGCAGGGGAGCGCGCTGATCGGCGGCATGCCCGGGCTGTTCGGGACGCCGTATGGCCGGCTCGCCCTGGTCAAGCTCGCATTGTTCGTCCTGATGCTGGGGCTGGCCGCCGCCAACCGGCTGTGGCTGGTCGACCGGCTGGACGGGCCGCGGCCGGCCCGGGCCCGCGCCGTGCTGCGCAATGCCATCCTCGGCGAAACCGCGCTGGGCGGGCTCGTGGTGATCGCGGCCGCCAGCATGGCGAACCTGCCGCCGGGGCTGCATGAGCAGCCGCTCTGGCCCTTCGCCTGGCAGATCAGCGGCCTCGCGTTGCGCGACGAGGATCTCCGGGTCGAGATCGCGAATGCGCTGCTGATGGTCGGGCTGAGCGTCGCGCTGCTGGCCAATGCGCTCTATTGGGGGCGGCTCCGCCTGGTCGCGGTGCTGATCTCCGGCGGACTGCTGGCGACCTGGCTGCCGTCCTTCGGCCTGTTCCTGGTCCCGGCCCACCCGACCAGCTTCTACACCTCCCCGACCCGCTTCGCGGTGCAGGACATCGTGCAGGGACAGGCTCTGTTCCGGGAGAACTGCGTCTCCTGCCACGGCGCCGACGGATCGGGCGCCGGGGCGCAAACGACGGGCGCCAGCATCCGGCCGGCGGACCTGACCGCCCCGCATCTGTTCGATCATCCGGACGGGGAGATGTTCTGGTGGCTGACCGACGGCATCCGCGCGCCCGACGGGTCGGCGGCCATGCCCGCCTTCGCCGAAACGCTGTCGGAGGCGGATCGCTGGGACCTGATCGACTACCTGCGCGCGCACAATGCCGGCCTCGCGTTCCGTGGCTCCGGCGCGCCGCCCGTTCCGATCCCCGCCCCCGACCTTCCGGTGCGGTGCCCCGATCCGCGGATCGCGCGGCTCGCGGATCTGCGCGGCGGGCTCGTCGTCCTGGTGGCGGACGACCCGTCGCTCCCCGCGCCGACGACGATCCCGCCGCAGGAGGGTCTGCCCGTCACGGTCGTCCGGCTGCGCTTCGGCCAGGAGGGATGCAGCGCGCTCAGCGCGGATGCCTGGCCCGCTTTCGCGATCCTTGCCGGGCTGCGGCCCGAAACCCTGGCGGGGACGACGTTCCTGGTGGATGCGGATGGCTGGCTCCGCGCGATCCATCATCCCGCCGGCCCGCCGGCCTGGTCCGATCCCGCGCGGATCGGGGCGGAGCTGCGCGACATCTGCACCCAACCCCTCACTCACTCCGCAGGAGGTCTGCATGACCACTCCCACTGAGCCGACGCGCACCGCCGGGGGCGGCGGACGCGTCCTGATCGCGCTGACGGGCGTGGTGCTCGCCGTGCTGCTGATCGGGGTCGGCGGCTATCTCTGGCTCAGCAACGGCGAGGGCGGCCCGACCGCACTCGGCGGTCCCTTCACGCTGGAGAACGGGAACGGCAAGACGGTGACCGACCGCGATTTCCGCGGCCGCTACATGCTGGTCTATTTCGGCTACACCTTCTGCCCGGACGTCTGCCCGACCACGCTGAACGCGGTCGCCGACGCGATGGACAAGCTGGGGCCGAAGGCCGACCGGGTGCAGCCGGTGTTCATCACGGTCGACCCGAAGCGCGACACGCCCGCGGTGGTGAAGCAATACGCCGCGGCGTTCGGGTCACGGATCGAGGGCCTGACCGGCACCCCGGAGGAGATCGCGAAGGTCGCGAAGGAATACCGCGTCTACTATGCCGAACACCGCACCGGGCCCGGTCCCAACGACTACACGATGGACCACAGCTCCATCCTGTACCTGATGGGCCCCGACGGGCGCTTCATCGCCCCGGTGCGGGCGGACCAGTCGGGCGACGAGATGGCCGCGGTGCTGGCGCGCTTGATTTCCTGAGCCTCGTCGCGGGGCCGGCGCGGGGCATGATGCCGTCGCGTCCGGCCATTCCGTCGCCGTGCGATGGCCCCGCTGGCGGGCCATTCCGCCCTCGTGTGGTGGCCCGCGCAGGCGGACCCTCCACGACGTCGACGCCAAGCCCCGACCGCAGGCGGGCCCCTACCAGCGGCGCCAGCCCCAGCCGCGGCCCCATCCGCCGCCCACGCCGATCGACACCGACGTTCCCGGATATCCGTAGTACGGATAGGGGTAGGGGGACGGGTAGGCGTAGCCGTACGGGTAGGGATACGTCGTGACCGGATAGGGCGCGGCATAGGCCACGTACCCCGATGGCGCGCTCTGCACCGAATCGCCGCGCGCGTACATGCACTGCGTGTAGGCGATGTCGTAGCTCTGCTGCGCGCTGGCCCCCGCATACTGCGCCTGGTTCGCCCCCACCGCGCTGCCGGCGAGCAGGCCGGTGGCGCCGCCGATCGCCGCACCCGCACCCACCGCCCCGCCGACCGACCCCAGCGCGGCGCCCACGCCGGCGCCGAGCGCGGTGCCGACCACGGCGCTGGTCACCGCCTGGTTGGTGGCGGCCTGGGAGGCGGCGGCCCCGCCGCTCGCCTGCATCGCGTAGCCGCGGCAGGTGACATCGTCCTGCTGGAAGGCGTCGAAGCTCTTTCCCTGGCCGGGCAGCGCCATCACCGTCGGGCCCGAGGGGGGCGGCACGGTGCAGCCCGCCAGGGCAGCGGCCGCCAGCGGCAGGATGACAAGGGTGGGGCGCATGCGAACGGGTCTCCCGGACCGGGGGCCTGCGGCCGACGCCACAGGCCTGGATGGCTACGATCTACATAGTGCGTCCCCGTGGCGGCATCGAGGCGGAGGCGCAGCAAACCGCGCGGTTGAGGCAGGTCAATGCGCCCGCCCCATCAGGCGCGCATGAGGCAGGCGCGCAACGACGGATTGAGACGGCGATGGATACGGCGACGGAGTACGGGCGGGAGAAATACAAGCTTGTGCTGGCAATGGCGCAGCGCCTGCCACCCGTCCCGACCGCGGTCGTGCATCCCTGCGACACCGTCTCCCTCCGCGGCGCCGTCGAGGCCGCGCGGCTCGGGCTCATCGCGCCGATCCTGGTCGCGCCGCCGCACCGGCTGCAGGCCACGGCCGTGGAGGCCGGCCTCGACCTTCAGGGCCTGCCCGTGGTCGCCAGCGAGCACAGCCACGACTCCGCCGAGAAGGCCGTCGCCCTGGTGCGGGAGGCGAAGGCCGAAGCCCTGATGAAGGGCAGCCTGCACACCGACGAGGTCATGGGCGCGGTGGTCGCGCACGGCACCGGCCTGCGCACCGCGCGGCGGATCAGCCATTGCTTCATCATGGACGTGCCGGGCTATGCCGCACCGCTGATCATCACCGATGCGGCGGTGAACATCGCGCCCACGCTCGAGGAAAAGGTCGACATCGTGCAGAACGCGATCGACCTCGCCCATGCGCTGGGGATGGACCAGGTGCGGGTCGCGATCCTCTCGGCGATGGAGACGGTGAACCCCAAGGTGCCCTCGACGATCGAGGCGGCGGCGCTCTGCAAGATGGCGGATCGCGGCCAGATCACCGGCGCGGTGCTGGAAGGCCCGCTCGCGCTCGACAACGCGATCGACCCGAAGGCGGCGGCGATCAAGCACATCGTCTCCCCGGTCGCGGGGCGCGCGAACGTCCTGGTCGTGCCGGATCTCGAGGCGGGCAACATGCTCGCGAAGAGCCTCTCCTTCCTCGCGGGGGCGGAATGCGCCGGCGTCGTGCTGGGGGCGCGGGTTCCGGTGATCCTGACCAGCCGCGCGGATTCCGTGGTGACCCGGCTCGCGTCCTGCGCGGTGGCGTCACTGGTCGCGGCGTGGCGGCGGCGTCCGACGGACCGGCACCTCCGCCACGCCTGACCGCGCCCATCCGACCACGCCCATCACGAGCACGGCGACGCCGACCCGCCGGATGCACGCGGCACGGGTGCGGGGATGGCGAGGGTGGATGAAGCGGCGGGTCAGCGCCCGCGCAGCCGTCGCGCGGTCTGCAGCAGGAGCTGGCGGTCTTCGGGCGTGCATTCCCGGTAGAGACGCAGCATCGCGAGTTCGTCGCCCGATGTCGCCTCCGCCGGCCCGCGCTTGTCCTGCCCGTACATCAGGTACTCGACGCCGACCTGCAGCGCGGCGGCGATCCGTGTCAGATTGCCGGTGATCTGGCCGGCGCGGCCCGTTTCCCATTGCGCAACGGCGCTGCGTGACACGCCGACGGCGAGGGCGAGCTGATCCTGGGTCCAGCCACGCTCACGCCGGACTTCGCGGATGCGGGCGCCCATCTGCATGGGGTCGGTCATGGGCGTTAGTATAGCTGCCATCCGCGGGAGCGCCAGAGCATGCGACGCCCCGGCTTCATCGCGATTTCACCGGAGCAAGCCGGCTTCGGCACGGGAATGCGGCCGCTAGGGCCGCGCGGAAGCGCCATCGCTGATTGTTATTTTCATTGACGGATAATGTCATCAAAGATAACAAGTCTGCGGACACGATCCGGAGACGCCACATGCCCAAGAAGATCGAATGGACCGACGCCCAGGACATGCAGATCCGGCGGATGCGGGCCGAGGGCGCTTCCTGGGATGCGATCGCCGCCGTGCTGGGGGTGACCCGCTGGACCGTGATCGAGCGCGGCCGCCGGATCGGCGCGCGGCGGCCGCCACCGGATCATCGCCCGCCGCCGGAGAGCCCGTTGCGCGATCCGCTGCCGGCCGGTCACCCGCGAAGCTGGGGCGCGCTGACGCAGGGGACGGTGCTGGAGGGCACGTCCTATCCCATGCCCGTCTTCGCGCGCTGAGGGGAGGGACCGATGCACCCGACCGCAACCTCCCCCGCGATGCGCATCGCACCCGCCGCGGGATCACCGTCGCGCCTGGCGCGCGCCATGCCGCTCGCCGCCTCCGGGTCGGACCGTCCGGCCGACCCCGAGTACGTGATCTATCGGCTGGAGGAAGCGGGCGCCGCGCTGCTCGCCTTGCCCCACACCGGGTGGACGACGAAGCTGCGCAGCGGCTCGCTCGAGATCGTGCGCAGTGCGGCCGAGGCGTATGGCTGGGTCGAGTCACGCATCCGGCCGCCCGTGCCCTCGGCGGAGCGGATCACCCGCATGGACGAGGCGATGGGATGGCTGCAGGCGATCCCGGAGGACCGGTACGTGCTGCGGCGGATCGTCGGCGCCCGCAGCCTGGTGCACCCCATCACTGAACGGCACCTGTTCACCTGGCGGCGGCTGGGAACCGCGATCGGCGCGGACCACAAGGCGGTGCAGCGCTGGCACGCCGAGGGGATCGACCTGATCGTGGCCGCGCTGAACGGCCGTGCCGGCCCACCGGCACGGCGTGTCGGCCGGCGCTGACCCGTCATCGGGGCGGCCAGGCCATCCGCCCCGTCCGTCATCCTGCATCCGTCCCGCCCTCAGGCAGCGCTCCGCAGTCCGGCCTGCCGCCCTAGCGGGCGGGGTCGCTCCGCGGTCGCGGGACGGAGGACGCCAGCCCGGGCAGAAGGACGGTCAGGGCTGCTTGTGGATCGGATCGACCCAGAAGACGCTCTCGGGCTTCTCGACGGGTTCGATGTCGAGGTTGACCACCACCGCCTCGTTGTCGCTGCGGACCAGGACGCATTCCAGCGTCTCGTCCGAACTGGCGTTGATTTCCTGGTGCGGCACGTAGGGGGGCACGAAGATGAAGTCGCCCGCCTCGGCCTCGGCCACGAACTCCAGCTTCTCGCCCCAGCGCATCCGCGCCTTGCCGCGCACCACGTAGATCACGCTCTCCAGCGCGCCATGATGATGCGCACCGGTCTTCGCGTTCGCGTGGATGTGCACCGTGCCGGCCCAGATCTTCTGCGCGCCGACCCGCGCCGCATTGATCGCGGCGGCGCGGTTCATCCCCGGGGTCTGGGCGGTGTTGGCGTCGAGCTGGTTCGCCTTGATGACCCGGACGCCGTTCAGCTTCCAGTCGGTGGTGCCGGGCGCCGGCGCCGCGTCGCCATGGTCGTGCGGCTCTGCGTGCCCATGGCTTCCGTGCCCATGGTCGTGGTCATGGTCGTGGTCATGGTCATGGTCATGGTCATGGTCGTGGCTCATCTCGCGTCCTCATCTAAGGCGGGCGTTGACCCGGTTGCGCCTTTGTCGCGCGTCCGCGCCGGATCGGAAACCCCGCCACCTCGCCACCCCCCGTCCCGTCGCCACCCCGGTCACGCCGTCACCCCCGCCGCGTCACGAATCCCTTCGAGGGCGCGATCCGATCACCGTCGCACCGAGGCGATGCATCGCGCATAAGGCGACGCATCGCCCCATGAAGGCGACGGCAGCGACGGAGCGGGCGCATGGACGACTGGGTGGTGCATGAGCTTGCGGCGGCGCCGCGGGTGCAGGTGACGCGCGGCATGCCGGACCTGCCGGCCGCGCTCGACGCCACCGTGGAGGCGCTGTGGCGGCAGGCTGCGGCGCGGGTCGCGGCGGGTGGGGCAGGGCGGCTGTTCAACGGCCGGGTATTCAGCGCCGATCGCATCACGCCCGATGCGATCACCGGCCATCTCACGGAATTCCGCCGCATCGTCGCGCAGATGGAGCGCCCCGACCTGTTCGGCGACCTGGCGCTCCGCCCGCTGGCCGTCTGCGGCGTCCTGCGCTGCGCCGGCGGCGTCGCGATCGGCCGCCGCCCCGCCGCGGCGATCTACCAGCCAGGAATGTGGCAATTGCCGCCGGCGGGAAGCGTCGATGCCGGCGCGGTCGGGCCGGACGGGTCGGTCGACCTCGCGCGCCAGGTGCTGGCCGAGGCGGCGGAGGAGATCGGTCTGCCCGCCGACGCGCTGGCGCCGCCGCGACCTCTCTGCGTGGTCGAGCATCCGGGGAGCCATGTCTCGGATGTGGGCCTGCTGCTGGAGACGCCGCTCGACGCGGCCGCCGTGCTCGCGGCCCATCGCGCCGCGGGCAACGGCGAATATGATCCGCTGCGCATCGTGGCGGAGGCCGACCTGCCGGACGTCGTCGTCGCGATCGGCGCCCGCCTCGTGCCGCCGGCGCGGGTGTTCCTCGCGCGTCTGGGCCTGCTGCCCGCGTCCGCCGCCGACCTGCAGGGCGCGCGGCACACGGTCACGGAGTGATCGGGCGCCCCTGCCGCGGGGGCGGGGCCGTGCGCCGAACCCCGCCCGCCGCGACGAGGCGCTGGATCATGCCAGCGGGCGGTGCGCGGTTTCCCGCAGGCGCAGGATCACCAGGAAACTGATCGCGGCGGCCAGCATGACATAGGCCGTGGGCGCCATCCGGGAGCCGGTCAGGTCGATCATCGCCTGGGCGACATAGGGCGCGAAGCCGCCGAATATCGCCACGGCCAGCGCGTAGGAGGAGGACATCCAGGTGGAGCGCCCGCGCGTCGGAAAGATTTCCGCGATCGCCGCGGGGCCGGGCCCCGAGAACAGCGCGATCGCCACCGCGAAGACCAGCTGCACCAGCACGACGACCCAGAACCCCGAGGCATGGGTGAGCACCCAGAAGGCCGGAATGGGGATCACGAAGCAGGCCGCGCAGGAGGCGAGCAGCAGCGGCTTGCGCCCGATCCGGTCGGAGAGCGCGCCCATGATCGGCACCAGGACGACCAGCGCCAGCAGGCTCACGGTGGAGGCCCAGAGCGACTGCGCCGCGGACAGCTTCAGCTGCGTCCGCGTGTAGGTCGGCATGTAGGTCAGGAAGGTATAGTACGACACGGTCCACAGGATGGTGAACCCGAACGCCTGCGCCGCCTCGCCGAAGCCGGAGCTCGGGGTGGCGGCCGTCTCGCCCTCCTCCGCGACTTCCCGATAGGGCGGCGTCTCGTCCACCTCCCGGCGGAGCCACAGCCCGATCGGCCCGAACAGGCCCCCGACCAGGAACGGGATACGCCAGCCCCAGTCGTTCATCCCCTCGGGCCCGAGCAGGGAGGTGAGAAGGGCGGCAAAGCCGGAGCCCAGCAGGCCGCCGCCGGCGACCGACATCTGCTGCAGGCTGGTGTAGAAGCCGCGCCGGCCTTCCTCGGACCATTCCGCCATGAATGCGGTGGCGCCGCCCCACTCCCCGCCGGTCGAGAACCCCTGCAGCAGCCGCGCAAGCAGCAGCAGCACGGGCGCCGCGATCCCGACGCTGGCATAGGTGGGCAGCACGCCGATGATCACCGTGCCGGCGGCCATCAGCAGGATGGTGAGCACGAGGGCCGGCTTGCGCCCGCGCGTATCGCCCATGCGGCCGATCACGATGCCGCCCAGCGGGCGGAAGATCAGGCCGACGCCGAAGATCAGGAAGGTGTTGAGCAGGCCGGTGCTGGGATCTTCCTTCGGGAAGAAGTTCAGCGCGAGCGCGCCGGCCAGATAGCCGAACACGCCGAAATCATACCACTCCATGACGTTGCCGATCGTCGCGGCGTAGATCGCCTTGCGACTCTCGGCAGCCGTCGGACCGCGCGATGCGGCGGCTGGGCCCTCTGTGCCGGATGCCATGCGCTCGTCCTTCCCCTTCGGTTCACGGAGAAGGATGCAAACACGGGGCCGCACCGCGCCGGAAGGGGTCCGCGCCAGGGGCCTCCGCCAACGGCGTCGGCGGTGGCCACGAGATCACGGGGCCGGTGCGTGCGGCGACTGCGCCGCACGCACGCGCATCACCGATGCCAGAAGGCCTTGTTGGCCTCGTGTTCGGCCTCGGAGTAGCTGACGCCAATATCCTTCAGCATCCGCCCGTCCAGCTCCGCGATCGCCTGCCGCGTGCGACGCCGCAGCAGCATCTCCCGCATCCCGTCCTGGAGACGTCCCAGGGACCGGCGCCAGGCGGTGGCCCAGGGACCGGATCCTCCCCGGCCGCCGTTGCCGCGGCGGCGCGGCGTGAACGGCTCGAGATCCCAGGGCGCACGGCGCGCCTCGGCCAGGGCCATCTCATGCGTGAGGCCGACATCGGCGAGGCTGCGCTCGTCGAGCTCGACGAGATCGCGGCGGCTCGCGACCGTGCGCAGGGCCAGGGCTGCGGTGGCGCGCGCCGCAAGCAGGCGGTTGCGCAGGGCCGGCTCCCGGGGCAGGGCCGGCTCGAACCCCTCCAGAACCCGATACGACATCTCGAACTCTCCACGTTCCGACGTTGCTGACCAGCGGAACATGGGCGAGGCGGGGTCATTAGAAAAACGAATTGCCTGAATGATGGGATCAAGTATGCTGATGAACATGAGTGATCCCGGCATCCCGCGGAATCTGGGGCTGGACATCGACCTGCTCCGGTCCTTCGTTCTGATCGTGGATTGCGGCAGCTTCACCCAGGCAGGCAGCCTGGTCGGGCGCACGCAGTCGGCGATTTCCATGCAGATCAAGCGACTGGAGGAGATGCTGGGCCAGACGCTGCTGCGGCGCGGCCGGGGCGGCACGATCGAGCCGACGCCGCACGGGCGGTTGCTGCTCGACCGCGCGCGGGAGATGCTGGCGCTGAACGACACCGTGGTCGCGGCGTTCCGGGAGCCGCCGCTCTCCGGCACCGTGCGGCTGGGCACGCCGGACGACTACGCCTTCGCCTACATCCCGGCGATCCTGCGCCGCTTCGCGGAGACGCATCCCGCGGTGCAGGTGGACGTCATGTGCCTGCCATCGGACGAGCTGATGCGCGAGCTCACGGCCGAGACGCTGGACCTCGCTTTGGTCTCCGAGGGGCACGACACGGGCGAGCTGGTGGCGAAACGGCTGTGGCGCGGGCCGCTGCACTGGATCACCGCCTCGCGTTATGCGCCGCACCGGCAGGATCCGCTGCCGCTCGCGCTCGCCGATCGTGAGCATTTCCAGCGGCGGGGTCGCGATTGCGAGTGGGCCAACGCGGCGATCGAGGCGCTGGAACGGGCGGGGCGTCGCTACCGGATCGCCTATACCTCGGCCTCCCAGGTCGGGACGCATGCGCCGGTGATGGCGGGGCTGGCGGTGACGGTGTCCACCCTGTCCTGGCTGCCCGAAGGGTTGCGGGCCGCTCGGCCGGACGAGGGCCTGCCGCAATTGCCGGATTTCGGGATCATGCTGGTGCAGGCGAAACGCCCGCGCACCCCGGCGCGCGCCTTGGCGCAACATATCGAGGAGAGCTTCCGGCTGCAGATCGACCAGACGCCGCGCAGCTATCTGGCGGCCGAGTAACCGGCGGGACCTGCAGCGGGCGTACATCGGCTCTACGCCGGTTTCACTGGGCGTGTCCAAATACTGGCGGAATCTCCTGCTGGCAGGACGCAGCGTATCTTGGATTGGGACGCGGCTGTGGTTGCCGCAGCGAAGTCCTCGCGGATGACTATGGCGGCGCTGCCCCCCCGGCAGGCCTCACGCGCGGGCAAGGGACGGGGCGCGGGGTCCGGACGCATGCGGTGGGGCGATCCGGGCGGCGATGTAGGCCGGCGGGCGAGCGGAGGTGCGCCGAGGCTTGACCGTCGGTGCGGTGGCGACCGGGGCGGATCGCTTCCTTGACTCACTGGGACAGGGTGCCTAGAACACCGCCTCTGCGCCGCCGCCGGGGGTCCCGGCTGGCGGCTTTTATACCGTGTCAACAGTAAAACGAGCTCATGGCCAATACTGCTTCCGCGCGCAAGCGCATTCGTCAGACCGAGCGGCGGACCGCGCGCAACCAGGCGCGGAAGTCGCGGATGCGGACCTTCATCAAGAAGGTCGAGAAGGCCATCGCCGGGGGCGACAAGGCCGCCGCGGCCGAAGCCCTGCGGGAGGCGCAGCCCGAGATGCAGCGGGCGGCCGGCAAGGGCGTTACGCACGCGAACACGGTGGCGCGCAAGCTGTCGCGGCTGTCGGCGCGGATCAAGGCGCTCGCGACCGCCTGATCAAACGCCGCGGACGGTCAGCCAAACGGTTGACCGTCTCGGACGGCGCGTGTAGAAATGAATTTCGTCAAATTCCTGTCGTAATTTGACTGCGCAGCGTGAGCGCCGCGGGCGTGTTGCGTCGTTTCCCTTTTTTCGGAAATCACGATAAAATAATGGCACCGGTCAATACTTTGATCGGTCGTGGCGATTACTGATCGTTCCTCATTATTCGCGATTTTCGCATTGCCAGCGACCGGGCCTCGGCTTAATCTGGGCTCCATCGAAGCTGGTTCGACCGGCAAGCAGCCACCGTCATCCGATCGCCTGTAGCCCAGGCGACAAGCGTTTTGCCACGGCGTGACGCCGCGGCGCATGCTGAGTCATGGGCGGCCGAAAACGGCCGTCGCAAAGGGGACGTAGGAATGCCCACGACGACGGAGCAGGACCTCGTGGAAACACCCCAACTCGCCGCACAATGGGCTCGGATCCGCGGCAGGCTGCAACACGAAGTCGGCGAAGTCGAATACCGCACCTGGCTGCGCCAGATGACGCTGGCAGGCGTCGATGGCGACGAGGTCACCGTCCACCTGCCCACGCGATTCCTGCGCGACTGGGTACGCAGCCGCTACGGCGACCGGCTGAGCGCGCTGTGGCACGCCGAAGCGCCGGCCATCCGCCGCGTGGAAATCCGCGTCGGCGGCAATATCGGCCCGATCGCTCCCCTCGCCGAACCGGTCGCGCCCCCGCCCGATCCGCCGCCCGCCCCCAATGGCGCCGCTGCTCCGCGGGAGGAACGCAACGAGTCACGCGGCGACCTCACCGCCGCGCTCGACCCGCGCTTCACCTTCGATGGCTTCGTCGTCGGCAAGCCGAACGAATTCGCCTATGCCTGCGCGCGCCGTGTGGCCGAACGCCCCGCCAGCCAAGGCTTCAACCCGCTCTTCCTCTACGGCGGCGTCGGGCTCGGCAAGACCCACCTGATGCACGCGATCGCCTGGGAACTCGTGGGGCGCGACGGCGGACGGCGGCCCGTCACGGTCGCCTACATGTCGGCCGAGAAGTTCATGTACCGCTTCATCGCCGCGATCCGCAGCCAGGCGACGATGGAGTTCAAGGAAACGCTTCGCAGCGTCGACGTGCTGATGATCGACGACCTGCAGTTCCTGATCGGCAAGGACAACACGCAGGAAGAGTTCTTCCACACGTTCAACGCCCTGGTCGATGCCGGCCGGCAGATCGTCGTCTCGGCCGACAAGTCGCCCTCCGACCTGTCGGGCCTCGAAGACCGGCTCCGCACCCGGCTGGGGTGCGGCATGGTCGCCGACCTGCATGCGACGACGTTCGAACTCCGCATCTCCATCCTGGAATCCAAGGCCTCCCGCGCCGGTGTCCCGGTGCCGGGCCGCGTCATGGAGTTCCTGGCGCACAAGATCACCTCGAACGTCCGCGAACTGGAAGGCGCGCTGAACCGGCTGATCGCGCATGCCAACCTGTTCGGCCGGCCGGTGACGCTGGAAACCGCGCAGGAGGTGCTGCACGACATCCTCAAGGCGCATGACCGGCGCGTCACGATCGAGGAAATCCAGCGCAAGGTCGCGGAGCACTACAACATCCGCCTGACCGACATGTCCTCCGCCCGTCGCGCCCGCGCGGTCGCGCGCCCGCGCCAGGTCGCGATGTATCTCGCGAAGCAGCTCACCAGCCGCAGCCTGCCGGAGATCGGCCGGAAGTTCGGCAATCGCGATCACACGACCGTAATGCACGCGGTCAGCCGGATCGGCGAGCTGATGGAACGTGACGGCAGCTTCGCCGAAGATGTGGAACTGCTGCGGCGCATGCTGGAATCCTGACCAGGCCGGCCGAACGCGCCGGCCTGCCTCTCCTCGCCGGCAGGTTCCTCGACCCCTTCCAGCCACACCCGGCCGCCGGTCGGCTGCTTGGCCGCGCTGATCCGGTTGACCTGGGTCAAGGCGCAGGCGCACGCAACCCTGCATCGTCCGCCCGACCAGGAGGTGCAGTGGTGTTCAAGCTGATCCTGTTGCCGCTGCGGGGTGACCCCGCGGAAGCGCCCGCCGTGGCCACCGCCCTGTCCGTCGCGCGCCTGTTCGACGCCCATGTCACCGCCCTGCACGTCCGGCCCGATGTCGAGCAGGACATGGCCGCGCTCGCTGCCGCCGACATGGGCATGGCAGCCGGGCTGGAGCCGGCGCTGAGCCGCATGGAAAAGGAGGCCGAGGCGCACGAACAGGCCGCGGTCGCGACCTGGAAGGCGCTCTGCACGGAGGGCGGGTTCACGGAGGCGAACCATCCGGGCCCGCCGGGCCCGACAGCCGCCTTCCAGGCCGAAACCGGGGACGAGGCCGAATGGGTCGCGAGCCTCGGTCGCACCGCCGACCTGATCGTGGCCGGACGCGGCGACGACGCCCCGGGCGATATCGGGATCCTGGAGACGGCGCTGCTGCAGAGCGGCAAGCCCCTGCTGATCGCGCCCGACCGGACCCCGGCCGCCGGCCTCTCCCTGGCGGGTACGGTCGGGATTGCCTGGAAGGATGGGCGGGAGGCGGCGATCGCGGTCGCTGCGGCCCTTCCGTTCCTGCACCATGCACGCCGCGTCCTGATCTTCTGCGTGCCGGAGGACGGCGAGGCGCCGGATGCCACGCCGGCGCGTCTCGCCCACGCGCTACGCTGGCACGCGCCGGACGTGGCGGTGAAGCTGTTGCCGCGCGGCACGCGCAGCCCCGCTGCCGTGCTGCTGGAGGCGGCGGCCGAACTCGGCTGCGGATTGCTGGTGATGGGCGGCTATGGCCACGGGCGGCTGCGGGAAGCCGTGTTCGGCGGCTTCACCCGCGCGGTGCTGCAGGCGGCGCCGATGCCGGTGCTGATGGCCCACTGACGGGCCGGCACGTCATCTCGCGGGCGGGCGCATCAACGCGCCGGCGCGGCCGCCCGTTCCGCGGGCGGATAGCGGCGCAGCAGGCGCAGCATGAGTCCCATCGCAGGCAGCGCGGCGAACAGGCACAGCGTGTAGAACTCCTTCCACCCCAACTGCGCCGCGAGCACGCCCGAGAACCCGCCCAGGGTATGGATGGCGATCGCCGCGAGCGATGAGAGCAGGGCGTAGTGGGTCGCCGCGAAGCTGCGCGTGCACAGGCCGGAGAGGAACGTGAGGAACGCGGCGTCGGCCATGCCCTGCGCGAACGCCTCGATGGTCACGGTGAGATAGAGCATCGGCACGTTGCCGGGCGTCCAGGCGAGCGCGAGATACATCCCCATCGCCAGCGTCTGCGCCCATCCGGTGCGAAGCAGCGCACGCCCGACCCCGATCCGCGCCACCAGCAGGCCGCCCAGGGCGATGCCGGTCAGGGTGCCGAACAGGGAGAACAGGCCGGTGCCGCCGATCTCGGCGCGGTCGAAGCCCAAAGCGCGGTAGTACGGCGCGGTCATGATCCCGGCCATCGCCTCGCCCAGCTTGAACAGGGCGACGAAGGCCAGCACGGTCCAGGCGCCGGGCCGGGACAGGAACTCGGTCAGCGGATCGAGCAGGGCATGCCGCACCCGCGCCAGCATGCCGCTGGGGGCCGGCAAGGGCTCCGCGACCGGTTCGGGTGCGGCGAGCGTCACCAGCAGGCCGGCACCGATCAGCGCGGCGATGCCGAACAGCGCAACCCGCCAGCCGACGAAGCCGGCCGCCCAGATAGCGCCGCTGGTGGCAATCAGCAGCGCGACACGGTACCCCCAGACATACACGGCGAGCGCCGCGCCCTGCAGGTGCGTCGGGAACAGCTCGATGCGCCAGGCATCCACCACGATGTCCTGGCTCGCCGACAGCCACGCGATCAGCGCCGCCGCGGCGATTGCCCAGAACGGCGCCTGGGCCGGGCTGGTCAGCGCGAGCGCGACCGCCGCGAGCGCGAGCGCGGGTTGGATCACGGCGAGCCAGCCGCGGCGCCGCCCGAGGCGACGGAGCGGTCCGGGCGGCGGGACGTGGTCGAGCAGCGGCGCCCAGAGGAACTTCAGCGAATAGGCCAGGCCGATATTCGCGGTAATGCCGATGATGGCGAGCGTGACCCCGCTTTCGGACAGCCAGAGCCGCAGGGTGAACCCGGAGAGCGGCAGCGGCAGCCCGGCGACGAAGCCATAGGCCGCCATGGCCCAGAGCCGCCGGTCGAAGCCGCTGCGGGGAGGGTCGGTATCGCTCATCGGTTCGCTGCCGGAGTGGGCGCCCCGGTCGCCGCGGGGCGCGCCGTGTGGCACGGACTCCGCCTGCGCGCGGGGGGCGGGGGCGAGGGGAGCAGGGATGGCCGGCTCAGGCGGGGATGTTGGCGTCGCCACGGCCGAGGGGCCGCTGCATCGTGACCACGTCCACCCAGCGGCCGAACTTGATGCCGACCGCGCGCATCGTGCCGACCATCTGGAACCCCAGGCTGGCATGCACGCCGATGGAGCCGACGTTCTCGGAATCGCCGATCACCGCGATCATCTGGCGCATGCCGGCGGCGGTCGCGTCGTCGATCAGCCGCGCGACCAGCGACTTGCCCACGCCCTGGCCGCGGACGTCCTCTCGCACGTAGATGCTGTCTTCCGCGCAGAACCGGTAGGCCGACCGGTCCCGGAACTGGGCGTAGTAGGCGAAGCCCAGGATGCCCGAGGCGTCCTCCGACACCAGCCAGCTCCAGCCGTGATCGACGACCTTGCGGAAGCGCTGCTGCATCTCCTCGACCGAGGGTGGGACCTCCTCGAACGTGCCGGTGCCGGTCAGCACGTGATGCGCATAGATCGCCTGCATGGCGGGCACGTCGGCGTCGGTGGCGGGGCGGATCTCCATCCGGGTCAGCATCCTTGCATATGCATCTGCGCGCCTCTCCGGGCGCATGCGTCGTCGTGTGGGCGCCCCGGGAGGCCGTGCGGGTCCGGTGGTCCGACCGAACAGGTGACAAGGTGTTCGGCGGCGGCCGGCGCGACTCGGGATCAGGCCGACATGGTCGCCATCATGGCGCGATCGGCGCTGACGGGACAGCCTCCGTTTCCCGGCTGCCGGTGGCCGGGCAACCCGGGTCGGCGCCTCGCGTTGGCGCGTGGAGAGGAGTGCGCCATGGCAGACGAACGCACGACGTCCCCGGCCGGCTCGACGACCGGCACGCTCGGCGCCCCCGGCGGGACGAGCACCCGGGCGGCCGCCGTGGAGAGCGGGTCGGGTGAGATGGCGCCGGGCGACGAGGTGCCGCCAGAGACCCCGGGATCGGGCGAGGACGTATGCCCGGATTGCGCCGGAACGGGCGGGCAGGGTGGTGATCCCTGTCCGACCTGCGAAGGTACCGGGCGGATCACCCGCGCGATCGGCGGGGCATAGCGCGGCCCGGTAGGCGTCACGCCGCCTCGGCAGGCGGTGCTGATCACGGGGCTGACTGCGATCGGCCGGCTTTAAGCCTGCATTAAGGTCGACGGCGCATCCTCACCTCACGGCTTGCGAGAGGCTGTGGGATGGGCGTGGAACGCACGCAAGGGGCTGGGCTGGTGGCGGGTTGGTCACCGGTGGGGGCGTGTCCGGTGGCCGAACGCGGCCCTGGCAACCCGATCCGCCTGTGCAACCCGCACCTGACGGTCACGCGCAGGTTCGGCCATATCGTCCCGCGCCGGCCGGGGCCGCGGGGTGTGGCCCTGGTGCGATCCCTGATCGGGCCGGTGACCCTCCTGCTGGCGCTGGCCGTCGTTGCGGCCGGGCTCTATGTCGCCGCGGTGTTCCTGCTGGTGGTGGTGGTAGGATCGACGTTGCGGCCGAGCCGGTTCCACGCCGCTGGTGGTGACGATGGTGTCCGGCTCGCCGGAAGCGGGCGCACGAGGCTGCGCCGTCCGGCCGGCGAACGGCCGCTGCGGCCGCTCCGCGTGGCAGGCGAGGGTTCGGCCCTCCAGAGCTGGCCGCGCGAGACAACGGCCCTCGGGTGGAGGGCACACGCGTCCGGTCGGTCGGCCCATGGCGGGGTGAGCGGCGGTGGCATCGTCCGAGGCAATGGCGTGGTCCGAGGCACTGGCGTCAGGCAGCCATGGGGCATGGGTTCTGGATCAGCGCCGCGATTGCCTGGATCGCCGCTTCGATCCGGTCGTGACGGCCGAGACGCACGAACTGGTCGCGGGCCACCATGGCGAGGATGATGGTCGCGCCTTCGACGTGCAGGGTGAAGACCGGGGTGTCTTCGCACTCTGTCCGCGCCGAGATCGTGGCGAAGACCGATCGGTCGCAGTCCTCCTGGTGGTCGAGGTCCCAGTCGGGGAGGAGGCGCGCGAGGCTGGTCCGTGCACGCCGGAGGTCGATATCGGTCAGACCAGTAGGCCGCGGCACGACGCGCAGGCTCGAGCGTTGCAAGCTTGTGAAATGCGTCAAGGCACCAGCTCCCGTCTTGGTCCCAACCCCACCGATTCGGGGTTCGACATGCGCAAGCGTGCGCTCGCGAGGTTAATGGCCGGTTAATTTCCCCCGATGGGGCGTTCCGCATTCACGCAAATTCACGCTGGCGCGGGGTGGACGCGTCTTTGGGGGCTGTTCCGTTGGCAGCGCCTGGTTGGTTTGGGGCGGCGCGCCTGCCTTCGGGGCCCGGTGGCCATGACACGGGGCCCACGGGCGCGTTGGGTGCGCTCGCTCGGGCACGGATGGTGCGCCCGCTATGGTACGCGGGGCGTCCGCGATGGCACGCGCGGTGCGCCCGCTATGGCGTGCCGGTTGCCGATGAGCGGAGGAGCTCATCGGAGGTCATGACCCGCCGGAGCGGTCCAGATCGACGAGTCTGGGGCCGAACGGCTTTGCAGGCTCGTCCGCCTCGGGTGCCGCGGCGAGCAGTTCCGAAACCTTGCGCGCCAGTTGCGTGCGGCTGAACGGTTTGGCCAGCAGCGCGACGCCCGGGTCCAATCGCCCGTGGTGGACGATGGAGTTCTCCGTGTAGCCCGACATGTAGAGCACCGGCAGGCCGGGGCGGAGCGCGGCGATCTGGTCGGCGATGTCCCGTCCGCGGACGCGCCCCGACAGGACCACGTCGGTCAGCACGAGGTCGATCGAAGGCCCGTGCTGCCCGAACAGGCGCAGCGCTTCCTCGCCATCCGCGGCCTCCACCACACGATATCCCAGCTCCTGCAGCATCGTGGCGGCGACCTCGCGGACCGCGGCCTCGTCCTCGACCACCAGGATGGTCGCGGATCCGCGTGGCAGCGACACCGGGCTGCCGGCCCGCGGCAGGGCGCCCGCTTCCTGCGCACGGGGCAGGTAGAGCCGGATCGTGGTCCCCTCCTGCGGCTCCGAGTAGATGTTCAGGTGGCCCCCCGACTGCTTGATGAAGCCGAACACCATGGCGAGCCCGAGGCCGGTTCCCTTGCCGTCCGGCTTGGTCGTGAAGAACGGCTCGAGGGCGCGCGCGAGCACGTCGGGGCTCATGCCGTGGCCGGTGTCGGAGACGGCGAGCATGACGTATTCGCCTGGCCGGACCTCGACATGCGAGGCGGCGTAGGCCTCGTCCAGCACCGTGTTGGCGAGTTCGATGGTGAGCCGTCCGCCGCCCGGCATGGCGTCGCGTGCATTCAGGGCGAGGTTGAGCAGCGCGCTCTCCAGCTGGGCGGCGTCGGCCATCGCGGGCCAGAGCCCACCCGCCTCGACGTAGCGCACCTCGATATGCTCGCCGAGGGTCCGGCGCAGCACGGGCACCATGTCCTGTACGCTTTCCACGAGGTTGATCGGTTGGGGGGCCAGCGCCTGCCGCCGCGCGAAGGCGAGCAACTGGCTGGTGAGCATGGCGCCGCGCTGGGCCGCCCAGGCGGCACGCTCGAGCCGGCCTGCCTGCGGGTGGTCGGCCCCGAGCCGCGCTTGCGCGACTTCGAGATTGCCCAGGATCACGGTGAGCAGGTTGTTGAAGTCGTGCGCGATGCCGCCGGTGAGCTGGCCGATCGCCTGCATCTTCTGCGCCTCGCGCAGCACCCCCTCGGCCTGGGCGCGCTTCGTCATGTCGGAGATGGTGAGCACGAACCCGCCACCCGGGGTGGGCGTCCGCCGCAGCTCGAACGTGTGTCCGCCCTGGCGCGTCCGCTCGTAGGTGATCGGTTCGCCCTTGCGGGACGGGCCGAACCGCACCTGCTCGCCGGTTTCCAGGAAATCCGGGCTGTCGCCGTTCGTCTTGGCGACGATCGCCTCATATCGCGTGCCGACGTCCAGCAGGGGGTCGGGCAGGTCCAGCAACTGCGCGAAGCAGGGATTCCAGTTGAGCAGGCGATGGTCGGGCGAGAAGACCGCGACGCCCTGGCTGAGGCTGTCGAGCGAGGCGCGAAGCTGCTGGGCGAGATTGCGCTGTTCGGCCTCCGCGACGTAGGAGCGCTGCCAGGCCAGATTCAGCATGCGCGCGGCCCAGCCGAGCCCGATGATCGCCAGTAATGTGCCGACGCCCATCCAGACGCGGACCCATGCCGTGCGGGCCTGCAGGGTGGCGACCCGGTCCGCGAGCAGCGTCCGTTCCGTCTCCCGCATCCGGTCCAGCTGGGTTGCGATCTGGCGCATGTAGTCGAGGCCGGTATCGGTGCGCACCACGGCGAGCGCCGCGTCCAATCCCACCGTGCGCCGGAGCTGGATGGTCTGGGCGAGCTCTTCGAGCTTGCGCTGCACGAGCGGGCCGAGGGCCTGGATCCGGGGTTGCTGGACGGGATTGTCGGCGGTGAGGTGGACCAGCTCCCCCTGCAGCGCGTTGACCTCGTTCATCGCGTTCCGGTACGGCGCCAGGTAATCCTCGTCGCCGGTGAGCAGGAACCCGCGCTGGCCCGATTCGGCCGACCGCAGGGCCCGCTGCAGGGCGCCGATCGTGTCCATCACCTCGTAGGCATGCAGCGACCAGCGGCGCGCATCCCGGGTGGAGTCCATGCGCTCCCAGGTGAGCCCGCCGGCGAGGAGCACGAGACCCATCAGCACGCCCAGGACGAGGATGTTGGCGCGCGTGATGACGTAGCGGGTCATGAGTGGATCACGGGTGGGATTCCTGCGGATCGTCCCGCACTCTTGTCACGGTTCGGCGCCGAAGTCCCATGCTGGTTGCACATCCCCGCGTGCAGGCCAGGGCCTCCCACGGCGAAGTGGCGCGCGATCCTGCCAGCGAGCACCGCCTGGCGGGGGCCGGCCGGCCCCCGGTCGCTCAAGCGCGTCGCCGCAGCCTGCGAGGCGGCGCGACGCGTTCCAGCAGGGGAGAAAGGAAACGGCCGGTATGGCTCTCGGGGTTGGCGACGATGTCCTCGGGCGTGCCTTCGGCCACGATGCGTCCGCCGCCCTCGCCGCCTTCCGGGCCGAGGTCCAGGATCCAGTCGGCGGTCTTGATGACTTCGAGGTTGTGCTCGATCACCACGACCGTGTTGCCCTGGTCGACCAGCGCGTGCAGCACCTCCAGCAGCTTGCGCACGTCCTCGAAATGCAGGCCGGTGGTCGGCTCGTCGAGGATGTACAGCGTGCGTCCGGTGGCACGGCGGGCGAGTTCCTTGGACAGCTTCACGCGCTGCGCCTCGCCGCCCGACAGCGTGGTGGCCTGCTGGCCCAGGGCCACGTAGCCCAGCCCGACCTGCTGCAGGATCTTGAGCCGGTCGTGGATGCGGGTCTGGGCGGAGAAATACGGCACCGCCTCGTCCACCGTCATCGCCAACACGTCGGCGATCGACTTGTCGCGGAACTTGATCTCGAGCGTTTCGCGATTGTAGCGCTTGCCCTTGCAGGTGTCGCAGGTGACGTAGACGTCGGGCAGGAAGTGCATCTCGATCTTCAGCACGCCATCGCCCTGGCATGCCTCGCATCGTCCGCCCTTGACGTTGAAGCTGAACCGTCCCGGCTTGTAGCCGCGCGCGCGGCTGTCCGGGAGTTCGGCGAACCAGTCGCGGATCGGCGCGAACAGGTCCGTGTAGGTGGCGGGATTGGACCGCGGCGTGCGGCCGATCGGCGACTGGTCGATGTCGATGATCTTGTCGAGCAGTTCCAGCCCGTCGATGCGCTCGTGCGGGGCAGGGACCTCGCCCGACCCCATCAGCTTGCGCGCCGCCGCCTTGTAGAGCGTGTCGATCACCAGCGTGGACTTGCCGCCGCCGGAGACGCCGGTCACGCAGGTGAAGGTGCCGAGCGGGAAGGCGGCGCTGACCTGCTTGAGGTTGTTGCCGCGGGCGCCGATCACGCGGACGACGCGGTCCTTCTGCACCGGGCGGCGCATCGCCGGCACCTCGATCCGGCGCCGGCCGGAAAGGTAGTCGCCGGTGAGGGATCTCGGGTTGGCGGCGACCTCGGCGGGCGTGCCCTGGGCGATGACGTGCCCGCCATTGATCCCGGCGGCCGGCCCCATGTCGATCAGGTGGTCGGCGGCGCGGATCGCGTCCTCGTCATGCTCCACCACCAGCACGGTATTGCCCAGGTCGCGCAGGCGGCGGAGGGTGCCGAGCAGCCGGTCGTTGTCGCGCTGGTGCAGGCCGATCGAGGGCTCGTCCAGGACGTACAGCACGCCGGTGAGGCCGGAGCCGATCTGGCTCGCGAGCCGGATGCGCTGCGACTCGCCGCCCGACAGCGTGGCGGAGCCGCGCGCCAGGGTCAGGTAGTCGAGCCCGACATCCACCAGGAACTGCAGCCGGTCCACGATCTCGCGCAGGATGCGGCGCGCGATCTCGGCGCGCTGCGGCGTCAGCGTGGGCAGCACGGTCTGGAACCACTCGAGCGCCCTGCGGATCGACAGGTCCGAGGCCTCGGCGATGTTCTTGCCGGCGACGCGCACCGACAGCGCCTCGGGCTTGAGGCGGGCGCCCGCGCAGACGGCGCAGGGTTTCTCGGCCTGGTACCGCTGCAGTTCCTCGCGCACCCAGACGCTGTCGGTCTCCTGCAGGCGGCGCTGCAGGTTCTTCAGCACGCCCTCGAACGGCTTGGTGACGGTGTAGGCGCGGACGCCATCCTTGTAGGTGAAGGCGACGGGCTCGTCCCCGGTGCCCAGCAGGATCGCGTCGCGCACCTGGGCGGGCAGGTCGCGCCAGGGGATCTTGGAGTCGATCCGGTAGTGCTTCGCCAGGCTCTGCAGGGTCTGGTCGTAATAGGGCGACTGCGCGCCGGTCCAGGGCGCGACCGCGCCCTCCAGCAGGCCGATGCGCTCGTCCGGGACCACCAGCAGCGGGTCGAAGAAGCTCTCCAGGCCCAGCCCGTCGCAGGCGGGGCAGGCGCCATGCGGGGAATTGAAGCTGAACAGCCGGGGCTCGATCTCCTCGATCGTGAAGCCGGAGACCGGGCAGGCGAAGCGGGAGGAGAACACCGTGCGCTCCCCGCTGTCGGCGTTCTCCGTGTAGGCGACGCCGTCGGACAGGGCGAGCGCGGTCTCGAAACTGTCGGCGAGGCGCGGTGCGATGCCGTCGCGAACGACGACGCGGTCCACCACCGCCTCGATCTCGTGCTTGATCTTGCGGTTGAGCGCCGGGACCTCGCCGATCTCGTACAGCGTGCCGTCCACCTTCACCCGGGTGAAGCCGCGGCGCTGCAGTTCGGCCAGTTCCTTGCGGTATTCCCCCTTGCGGTCGCGCACCACGGGCGCGAGCAGCAGCAGGCGCGTGCTCTCCGGCATCGCCATCACGCGGTCGACCATCTGCGAGACGGTCTGCGCCTCGATCGGCAGGCCGGTGGCGGGCGAGTAGGGCACGCCGGCGCGCGCCCAGAGCAGGCGCATGTAGTCGTGGATCTCGGTGACCGTGCCGACGGTGGAGCGTGGGTTCTTCGAGGTGGTCTTCTGCTCGATCGAGATCGCCGGGGAGAGCCCGTCGATCGCGTCGACGTCCGGCTTGCCCATCAGTTCCAGGAACTGCCGCGCATAGGCCGACAGCGACTCGACGTAGCGGCGCTGGCCCTCGGCATAGATCGTGTCGAAGGCGAGGGAGGACTTGCCGGACCCGGACAGGCCGGTGATGACGGTGAGTGCGTCGCGCGGGATTTCGACGTCCACGTTCTTCAGGTTGTGCTCGCGGGCGCCGCGAACGTGGATGACGCCGGCCATGCGACTTTCTGCCTTTCGGGTCTGGCTGGTTGTTCGCGAGATGTTCCGCGACTATAGGCGGGTCCCGCAGATGAAGGAAGCGGCGAAGAGCGAGCGGGCGACGGAAGGACACACCAACGAGGGGGGAACGAAGGGAGGCGTTAACCTTCCGGCGCTACCCAGGTAGGCTGTGCGTTTCGGGTCCGCCCCTTCGGGCAGAGAGGAATGTGGTGCGATGGCAGGCAGCGTCAACAAGGTGATCCTGGTGGGCAACCTGGGGAAGGACCCGGAGGTGCGTACCACGCAGGACGGCTCGAAGATCGTGAACCTGACGCTCGCCACCAGCGAGACCTGGAACGATCGCGGGTCGGGGGAGCGGAAGGAGCGGACCGAGTGGCACCGCGTCGTCATCTTCAACGACCGGATCGGCGACGTCGCTGAACGATTCCTGCGCAAGGGCCGCAAGGTCTATGTCGAGGGCGCGCTGCAGACGCGGAAATGGACCGACCAGCAAGGGCAGGAGCGCTACACGACCGAGGTCGTGATCGGCCGCTTCCGGGGCGAGCTCGTGCTGCTGGACAGCAACCGCGGTGAGGACGGCGGCATGGGCGAGGGCGGCGGCTGGAGCGGCGGTGCCTCCGGCGGCGGCGGGGGCGGTGGTGGCTACGGCGGCGGTTCTGGCGGCGGGCGTTCGGGGGGCGGGTCTGGCGGCGGTGGCCGCGGCTCGTCCGGCGGCGGCCGGAGCGGTGGCGGCGGCGGTGGTGGCGGGGGTCCGTCCTGGGATGCGCCTCGCGGCGGCGACCTGGACGACGAAATCCCGTTCTGAGGGAAGCGGCCGCGCTGCCCCTGGCGGCGCGGCCCTGCGGTCAGACGCCGAGTGCGCCGATGTCCGCTGGATCGAGTCCCCAGGACGCCAGCTCCGCGCGGGCATCGATCTCGCCGGGCGCGCGCGGCGTCGGCAGCGGCGTGCCCTGGAAGCGCGGCGCCGGGCCTGGCTGGACCATCCCGTCCACCTCAATGAACGCGCCGCGCGCCTGGTTGTGCCGGTGCGCCGCCGCCTCGTCCATCGCCAGCACCGGGGCGAAGCAGACGTCCGTGCCTTCGAGGCGCGCGCACCATTCGTCGCGGGTGCGGGTGCGGAACACCGCCGTCATCCGTTCCTTCATCGCCGGCCAGTGCGCGCGGTCATGCTGCGGCGGCAGCGTGGACGGATCGATCTCCAGCCGCTCGATCAGTTCCGCATGGAACTTCTCCTCGATCGAGGCGATCGAGATGAAGCGCCCGTCGGCGCATTCGTAGACCTCGTAGAAATAAGCCCCCGAATCCAGCGTGTTGTTACCCCGTTCGGCGGGGAACCGCCCGGCTTCCTTCATCGCGTAGATCGGCGTCATCAGCGACAGCGCGCCGTCGACCATGGCGGCATCGACCACCTGGCCCTTCCCGTTGCCCCGCGCCGCGATGATCCCGGCCAGCACGCCGGTCACCAGGTACATCGCGCCGCCGCCGTAATCGCCCACCAGGTTGAGCGGCGGCGTCGGCTTCTGCCCGTCGCGCCCGATCGCGTGCAGCGCACCGGTGAGCGCGATGTAATTCAGGTCATGCCCCGCCGCGTGCGCCAGCGGTCCTTCCTGGCCCCATCCCGTGATGCGGCCATAGACCAGCCGCGGATTGCGGGCGAGGCACACCTCCGGGCCGAGACCGATCCGCTCCATGACGCCGGGGCGGAAGCCCTCGATCAGCCCGTCGGCCTGGCCGATCAGCTTGAGCGCGAGCGCCACCGCGTCGGGCCGCTTCAGGTCCAACCCAAGGGTGATGCGGTTGCGCCGCGTGAAATCGTGCCGGGGCGGAACGGGCAGGCCGAGCCCCGAGTCCGCCACACGGTCGATCCGCAGCACCTGCGCGCCCATGTCGGCGAGCAGCATGGCCGCCAGCGGCCCCGGGCCGATGCCGGCAAATTCGACGATCTTGACGCCTGCGAGAGGTCCCATGACCGGAGGTTAGCGCGCTGCCGTCCCAAGGCAAGTCGCGCGCCCGGCGGACCGGGCCGCGCACGGCGGCCCCTCGGTGAACGGCAAGCCCGCGGCGGACGGCGGCCCGCGGCGAATGGCCGTTCCGCGGCGGGCGGCCCGGCCGTGATGTCGTTACTGGCGGATCTTCCACTCGCCCTTCGCATCCGGGCACCAGGTCAAGTTGTACACCGCGGGCTTCGCCCAGCTCGGCGCTTCGATTTCATGATGGATCACGTGGCACGTCGTCGAGCCGATCTTGCGCACGGAGGTCACCTTCGACGTGCCATGCGCGCCGGTCGCGGAATTGGACCAGGTCTCCTGCGCGCCGGGCTTCACGTTCGGAGCCTTGTTCAGCTTGTCCACGCTCGCGAACAGCTGGGTCATGTCGCTCTGCTGCAGGGGCTTTCCCGGCGCGTTGGAGTTGTTGAACGGGTTGATCTGCGCCGCCGCGGGCAGGATTCCGGCCACGAACACGCCGGCAAGGGCCAGCAGGGCAAGGCGAGGGGCACGGACTGCGACACGCATGAGCAAACTCCTTTGCGAATTCCCGCAGACCGTTGCGGGAGAGAGGTCACACTCACTCTGAACGTCCCGGGCTGATCTCACAATCGTGCGCAGCGCGCGCCTGCGATGTCGTTCCGCCAGTGGCCGGATCGGCGGCGGCGCCCTTGCCACCGCAACGAACCACGTCGAGCATGCATCGCATGCCCACCGTCCGCCGCTTCGCCTCCCTTCGGGCGCTGCCCCTGCCCAGCCTGAGCCCGACCATGCAGGCCATGGCCTGGATGGCGGCCTCGGGGTTCGTGTTCGCGATCCTGAACGCGTTCCTCCGGCTGATCTCGATGCAGATGGATCCTCTGCAGGTGCAGTTCCTGCGCTACGCCGCGGGCCTTCTGGTGATGACGCCGTTCATCATGCGAGTCGGGCTGCGCGCCTACGCGCCCAACGGCCTCATCGGCCAGCTCTGGCGCGGCGTCATCCACACCGCCGGCATGGTGCTGTGGTACATGGCCCTGCCGCACCTCACCCTGGCGGACACCACGGCGATCGGCTTCACCGGCCCGATCTTCGTCATGGCCGGCGCCGTCCTCGCCTTCGGGGAGAAGATGGTGTGGGAGCGCTGGGTGTCGGCCGGCATCGGCTTCGTCGGCGTGCTCATCGTGGTCGGCCCCAAGCTCAGCGCGACCGGCGGCTTCTACGACCTCCTGATGCTCGGCTCCGCCCCGCTGTTCGCCGCCTCGGCGCTGATCACCAAGGCGCTGACGAAGCGTGACCGGCCGGAGGTGATCGTGGTCTGGCAATGCATCACGATCAGCCTGTTCTCCCTCCCTGCGGCGCTGCTGCACTGGAGCTGGCCGAGCCTCGGCCAGTGGGTGTTCTTCCTGGCGACGGGCGTGCTGGGCAGTGCCGGCCATTACTGCGTCACGCGCGCGCTTGGCGCGGCGGACGCGACCGCGAGCCAGAGCGTGAAGTTCCTGGACCTGATCTGGATGACGTTCCTCGGGCTGCTGATCTTCGGCGATCAGCCGACGCTCTCGACCCTGATCGGCGGGTTGGTGATCGTCGGTGCCACCACCTGGCTCGCCCGGCGGGAGAGCCGCGCGCGGCGGCGGGTCCCGGTCGATCAGGGGCGGGCGCGGAACCCGGTGGCGATGACGTAGAGCTCGCTCGATTCCTTGCGGCTGGCCGGCGGCTTGGCGTGGCGCACGGTGGTGAAGGCCCGTTTAAGCCGGTCGAGCATCTGCTTCTCCGACCCGCCCTGGAACACCTTGGCGACGAACCCGCCGCCCTCGGCCAGCACCTCGAAGGCGAACTCCGCCGCCATTTCGGCCAGCGCCATAATCCGCAGGTGATCGGTCGCCGCGTGCCCGCTGGTGTTGGGCGCCATGTCCGACAGCACGAGGTCGGCCTTGCCCCCCAGCGTGGCGGCGAGCGTGTCCGGCATGGCGGGATCGGTGAAATCCCCCTGCAGCAGGGTCGCGCCGGGGATCGGGTCGATAGCCAGCAGGTCGACGCCCACCACCGCGCTCGCGCCGCGCCGCACCGCGACCTGGGTCCAGCCGCCCGGTGCGGCGCCGAGGTCGATCACGCGAGTGCCCTTGTGGATCAGCCGGTACTTGTCATCGAGCTCGATCAGCTTGAACGCCGCGCGCGATCGCCAGCCCTGCTGGCGCGCCGCCGCGACATAGGGATCGTTCAGCTGCCGCGCGAGCCAGCGCTGCGAGGACGCGCTGCGCTTTCCCGCCGTGCGGAGCTGGACGGAGAGGCCGCGCGGGCTGGCGGCCGGACGCTTGGGTCCGCCGTCCCGGCTGGAAGGAGGCTTGCTCATGCGCCGGCCCGCGGCTCCGGTGCCCGTGGCGCACGGGCATGCCGCGCGCGGTCGGCGCGGATCATCCGCAGCAGCATCCCTTCGCGCAGGCCGCGATCCGCCACGACGATCTCGGGGGCCGGCCAGAGCCGGGTGATCGCGGCGAAGACGGCGCAGCCGGGCAAGACAAAATCCACCCGCTCCGGCCCGACGCACGGATGCTGCATGAGGCCGTCGCGCCCCATGGCGTGCAGGCGGGCGACCGCATCCGCCGCCTCCGCCGCGCGCAGGGCGACGCCGTCGACCAGCGGGCGCCGGTAGCGCTGCAGGCCGAGGGCGACGCCCGCGAGCGTGGTGACGGTGCCGCTGGTGCCCAGGAGCCGGACGCCGCCGTTGCGGATCTCATGGCCGATGCAGTGGATCGACTCGAAGGCGGCGAGGCGGGCGGCGACGTCGTCGACCATGTCGCCGAACCCGTCGGCGCTGAACCCGGCATCGCCCCAGCGTTCGGCCAGCGTCACCACGCCGACCGGCAGCGAGTCGTAGCCGATCAGGGTGGGGCCGGTCTCGGACAGCCGCACCCAGGCGAGTTCGGTCGAGCCGCCGCCGATGTCGAACAGCAGGGCCCGGTGACCGTCCCCGGCGAGCAGCGGGGCGCAGGATTCGAGCGCGAGCTCCGCCTCCTCCCGCGTGGAGATCACGCCGATCTCGAGCCCGGTCTCGGCCTTGACCCGGGCCAGGAATTCCCGCCCGTTCACGGCGCGCCGGCAGGCCTCGGTTGCGATGGCGCGGATCCGCCGCACCGGCCGGCGCTCCAGCCGCGCGGCGCAGGCCTGCAATGCCGCGACGGCCCGATCCATCGCCCCGGCCGAGAGGCGGCCGGTGTGATGTAGCCCTTCGCCGAGCCGGACGATGCGGGAGAAGCTGTCGAGGACGCGAAAACCGTCGCCGGACGGGGCGCCCACCAGCATGCGGCAATTGTTGGTCCCGAGGTCGAGCGCGGCGAAGGCGGGGCCGGAGAACCGGCGCACCTGATCCGCCCGCGGGGCGGCCGGATGATCCGCGTATGAGCCCTGCCGCTGCATCATCATTTCATTCTCCGCCCCCGCGGGCGGACCCGGCAAGCGCGGAATGCGGAGAGGAGGGACGGCTTGCCGAGAATTCACGTGAGCAGCGGGAGCGCTCAGCGGTCTGGCAGGAGCTCGACCCGCCAGCCCGCACCGCCGGTCCGCTTCACCTCCAGCGCGGCCGCTCGGGCGCGCTGCAGCAGCTTCTCGGCCGGCTCGTCGTATCGGGGCTCACGTGCCGCGATCCCGATCGAGAATGTCTGGTTCACGCCAACGCCGGCGGTGAAGGTCTCCGGCAGGATCAGCCGGCGCTCCTGCAGGCTTTCCGCCCGCTCCGCCGCGGTCAGGTGGTCCATGCCCGCCAGCCACAACGCGAATTCGTCGCCGTCGACGCGCGACACGAGGTCGGCGGGACGCACCATCGCACGCAGCAGGAACGCCGTCCGGGTCAGCAGCCAGTCGCCGGCGGCGCGTCCATACAGCGCGTTGACCCGGCGCAGATCGTCGAGATCGACCAGCAGGATGGTGCCGGGCAGTCCGTCGGTGTCGAGCCGCTCGATGTGACGGTCGACCTCGTCGAGGAAGTATCGCCGGTTCGGCAATCCGGTGAGGCGGTCGATCCCGCTCTCGGCCGGAGAGTGGACGAGCATTTCGAGCAGCAGGCAGCCGGCGGCGGAGGCCAGGGCCCGGTCGCGTGTCTCCCAGGCGCGGCCGCCCGGCATCCGCCAGAGCACGAGGCCGCCGGGGCGCCCCGGCGGGATCACCCAGGGATAGACCATGACGGGCCGCCGGTCGGGCCCGACCTGATGGGCCGGACCGCGCATGGGACGGCGCAGCATGGCGGCCGCGGTCGGTGCCGTTTCCGTGCCACCCAGCCCGGCCTCGTAGAGGATCGTCAGTTCCCCGCCGGGGCCGCCCGTCTCGACGACCGCCACGCCCTCCAGCCCGACCTCGCGCCGCAGGGCGTGCAAGGCGTTGCCGATCCATGCGGCCGAAGTCGTCTCCTGCATCTCGATCTGACCTCGTACTTGTTCGGCTACCGTTCATCGGGGGGTAACGATCATTTGATTCAATCGCAACCATCATGGCCGGGAATCCCGGATCCACGTGCGGCAGGACGTTCGGGGCGCCATGCGCCCCGTCCCCTGGTCCAGCCCTCGGCCCGCGTTACGGGGTGTTCGCGGCCGAAAAGCGGCCGGACGCGCATCTCCTCGCGAGCAAGTCCGTTGCGGCGATCGGGAGGGTTCCTCGTCCGCGTTGACAGGAGTGACGACGGCGATGCGGCAGGCGACCTTCCCCCGTGCGGCGCCCTGGCCCGCCTCTCCCCCACTCGCAGTGCGCCGACAGGCGAGACGGCGGCGGCGCAGGCGTGCCTTCCAAGGTCACCACGGTGTGACCCCCGCTTGCTCGTGACGTGGCGTAACGACATTCTGTGGTTATCGCCATGCTGATGCGCACCCTTTTCAGACATCGCCGTTCGCCGCCGCCGGCTCCCCCGGTGGAGCCGCGGCCGACCGCGCGCGACGTGCATGATCTGCGCGCGATGGTGCTCGCCACCTTGCGCGAGCTGGAGCAGGCGGCTGCGCTCCGCCTCGTCCAGGTCAGGGTCGCGCTGCCCGAGGAGTTGATCGCCGCCACCGCCATGCCGGACCTGCAGGATACGTTCCGCGCCGTGCTGGAAGCCGCGATCGGCCGCGCCACCGGTGGGGCGGTGCTGGTGACCGGCCAGCGGAGCGGCGCGGTCCTGGAGGTGTCGATCCTCGATGACGGGCCGCCGCGTTCGCGGGAGGCGCTGCTCGCCGCGCTGCGGCCTGATGCCGATCGGCTCGCGGCGCATGGCTGCGCACTCGACGTTCCGGCCGGCGATGCGGGCGGGAGCACGGTGGTGCTGCGCGTTCCGGCGGGCGGGATGCCGGCGCCATTGGCCTGGGAGCGCCCGCGGCCCGGGGACGTTCGGCTGCCGCGCCCGTTCGGGGAGGGGTAGAGCGGTCCGGCCGGCCCTCGGAGGCAGACCGCATGCGACACACGAGCCGCTGCCGCCTTGGCCTCATCCCTGCCGGCATCTTCGGGCCGATCGTCGACCCGTCATCAGCGATACGCCGCAGCCGATACACTGGTGCCGTTGCGGAGCGAACCGTCCGTCTCACTAGCCCGGTGAACGGGTCCGTTCGGGCGCGATCGGTCCCGCCTCTTGTCCTGTCCCGAGACCTGGAGTGCTCCATGCGGCTAAGTGACTTCGCCGTGCTCACCTTCGACTGCTACGGCACGCTGATCGATTGGGAGAGCGGCATTCACGCGGCGTTGCAGCCGTTGGTGCGGAAGGCGGGCACCACCCTGTCGCGCGACGCCGTGCTGCAGAGCTTCGCGCGGCACGAGTCCGAGGCCGAAGCCGACACGCCGGGTCTGCTCTACTCGGCGCTGCTGTCCGAGGTTCACCGGCGCCTGTCCCGCGACTGGGGCGTCGAGCCCGATCCGGCAGCCGAGGCCGCCTTCGGTGCCTCCGTGCCCGACTGGCCAGCCTTTCCGGACAGCGCGTCCGCGCTGGCCTATTTGAAGGGCTTCTACAAGCTGGTCATCCTGTCCAACGTCGACCGGAAAAGCTTCGCCGGCAGCGCCAGGCGGCTCGGCGTGGCGTTCGACGCCGTCTACACGGCCGAGGATATCGGCTCCTACAAGCCCGATCCGCGCAACTTCCGCTACATGCTGGACCATCTGGCAGCCGAGGGCATCCAGCCAGGCGCCATCCTGCACACGGCGCAAAGTCTGTTCCATGACCACGCACCCGCCCAGGCGCTCGGACTGGCGACGGCCTGGATCGACCGGCGCCATGCCGAGGGCGGGTGGGGCGCGACCCCGCCGCAGCCGGATGCGAAATACGACCTCCGGTTCACCAGCCTGGAAGAGATGGCGGCCGCACACCGGGCGGAGATGGCAAGCCGGTAGGGTCCGTCAGGCAGACCGAACCGGCGGAGCCTCGCCGGGGCGGGGGCCCGCGTGGCGACGTCGCGTCAGTGCGGCGCAGCCACGTCCGGCGGGCGCCAGTCGGGCGCCGTGTCGTGGTCCGGGTGCTGCAGGTCGACGATGGTGCGGAGATCGTCCGGCGGGTCGACCGCTCCGCTCTCGGTCGCCGGCCGCGTCTCCAGCAGGGTCGCGCACCATGACAGCCGGCTCTCGACTCCCATGACATGCATGGGTTCCACCGCGTCGGGATGGTCCAGGCTGCCCAGGGAAACGTCGATCGCCTCAAGTCGGCTCAGGTAGCGGAAGCTGAGCGGCGTGCCGCATGCCGCGCAGAACCCGCGCTCCGCTACCGAGGAACTGCGGAACGTGGCCGGGCGCCCGCGGGTCCAGACGAGATCGGCGGCGGGCACGCCGGCCCAGGCGAAGAACGGACCGCCCACCGCCTTCTGGCACATCCGGCAGTGACAGATCCCCACCTTCTCGGGCGCGGCATACAGCGCGTAGCGCACGGCGCCGCATTGGCATCCGCCGGTCATCACCTGGGTTCGATCGGAGTCCGCCATGATCCGTCTCCTTTCGTCCGAGAATGCCGCAACCGCGTCGCCCGCGGCATCACGAAGCGTCCAGCCCCCGAGACACCGCCGTCCGCACGTTCGAGCGCGGCGACCGGTCGGCCGGCGTGCCCGAGAAGATGCGCGGTCGGTGGGGCCGCTCAGGCGGGCGGCACGGCCTGCGGGAAGCGGAACACGAAGTCCGGATCGAGCCGCCGTTTGACCTGCCGCAGCCGTGGGAGGTTGGCGCCGTAATAGGCTTCCCCCCAGGACTCGAGCGACGGGTCGACGAAGTTCTGGAACGCGCCCCCCGCGACCTTGCGGCAGATCGCCGCATAGAGCGCGGCCTGCCAAGCGAGGGCCGCGGCCACGGCCTCCGGCCCATCTTCCGCGGTCCACTGCACCTCCAGGCTGAACAGCCAGTCGCTGCCGCGATGCACGAAGGCCGTGGCGTCTGCGGCCACCCGGTTGATCGCCCCGCCGGTCTGGAAGAACTTCGCCTCCACGGGCAGCGAGAGCGGCGGCGGGGCCGCGAGGTGGCGCAGGATCTCGGGCAGCACCGAAACCGCCTCGGCCTGCGTCATGAAGCGGGACCGTTCCTGGTAGTAGCCCGACGCGCCGGGTTCGGAGAGGCGGTCCTGCGCGGTCCAGTACGGCTCGACCACGAGCGTCTGCGCGACGGGCGGCGCGGCGCGCAGGGCCGGGGCGAGCAGATCCTGCAAGCCGCCTGGCGTGCCCTCGAACTGCCCCATCAGGAACGCCTCGATCCGCGGCTGCACGGCCGCGCCCCGGCCGGCCGTGGCGGCGAGGGTCAGCTTGCTGCCCATCCCGTCGGGCCCTGCGGGGATGGCGGTGAGCAGCGCCTGCGCGACCGCCTCGATCCGTTCCGTCCAGCGCAGGTCGAAGCGGCACAGATCGCCGACCTCGAAGGTCTGGAGGCGGAACCCCGTGTGGATCCCGAGATTGCCGCCGCCGATGCCGCGGCTCGCCCAGAACAGGTCGGCGTTCTCCCGCGGGTCGGCGGTGAGGATGGTGCCGTCGGGCGCCACCATCTCCAGGCCGGTGACACGGTCGCAGCCGACGCCGTGCCGGCGCATGTTGAACCCGATGCCGCCGCCCAGCAGGAACGCCGCGACCCCCACGCCGAGGCAGCGGCCATGCGTGATGCTGACATTCTGCCGGCGCAGCACCGAGGCGGCGCCGCCGTTGCGCACCCCGCCCGCGAGGGTGGCCACGCCGTCCGGACCCACAGTGATCGCAGTCATCAGCGAGAGATCGACCATCAGGCCGGAGGTGGAGGAGTAGCCGGCATAGGAGTGCCCGCCCGACCTGGCCGCCAGCACCGTCGCGGTGTCACGTGCCCACAGGATCGCGGCCCGCACGTCCTCGGTGGTGCGGCAGCGTGCGATCCCGGCCGGGCGGATCGCGGCGTAACGCAGGTTGCTGGGGCGGATCAGCCGGTCGAACCCGGCATCCTCGGGCCGCACCACGCCGCCCGAGATCCGCTGCGCCAGTGCCCGCCATGCGGCCTCGCTGGCCGTGGCCGGCGGCCGCGGGGTCGCATGTGCGACGCGCGCGCCGCCCGTGGCGAGCCATCCGAGGCCACCCAGGAATCCGCGTCGCCCCACCCCGACCAGGGGTCGCCTCCCGTGCCGCCCGCCCTCGACCATCGGCCGTCCCCCACGTCGTCCGTCACGGCGCCGTGATGACAGATCGGCCGCCAAAAGCAACGTCCTCGTGGCCTCGGCGGGGGCGGGTACAGGCTGTATGCTGCGGACCGATCGAACGGGGGAGGGGACGATGCGGGCGGTCTGGTACGACCGGCAGGGACCGGCGCGCGAGGTGCTGCAGACCGGGGAATTGCCCACGCCGGAACCGCAGCTGGGCGAGGTGCGCGTGCGGCTGGAGACCGCCGGGATCAACCCATCCGACACCTATCGCCGCGGCGGCGCGGCCGTCATGGAATATGCGCGCGTGATCCCCAGCAGCGACGGGGCGGGCACGATCGACAAGGTCGGGCCGGGCGTGGCCGAACACTGGGTCGGCCGGCGGGTGTGGCTCTACAACGGCCAGCGCAACGGGCGATGGATGGGCACGGGCTGCGAGTACATCGCGCTCAACGTCGATCTCGTGACCCCGCTTCCCGACCATGTCTCCTTCGCCGAGGGCGCCACGCTGGGCATTCCCGCCATGACCGCGCATCGCTGCGTCTTCGTGGCCGGGCCGGTGCAGGGGCGCGTGGTGCTCGTGACCGGCGGCGCCGGCGCGGTGGGGCACTACGCCGTGCAGCTCGCGTCCTGGGCCGGGGCGGAGGTGATCGCGACCGTCAGTTCGGAGGAGAAGGCGGCGCGCGCGCGGGCCGGTGGCGCCGCGCACGTGGTCAACTACCGGCAGGAGGATGTGGCGGCGCGCGTCCGGGAGATCACGCGCGGGGCCGGCGTCGATCATGTGGTGGACGTCGACCTGGGCGGCAATCTCGCGACGGTGCTCGCCTCGGTGCGCGACAACGGCTCGATCGCCTACTACGCCACGAACGGCGCGCGTACCCCCGCGGTGGACCTGCGGCTGCTGATGCAGAAGAACCTGGCCGTGCATGGCATGGTGCTGCCGACCAGCCCGCATGAGAGCCGCAAGCGCGCCCTGTCCGACCTTGCTCGCTGGAGCGCGACGCCCGGCCGGATCATGTCCGTGGCCGCGCGGTTCCCGCTGTTCGAGGTGGCCGCGGCGCACGAGGCGGTGGAGCGGGGCGACAAGGTGGGCACGGTCGTGCTGGACTGCGCGCGATAAGGGCGGAGAAGGAGCAGGACATGGCCGAAAACCCAATCGCGCTGGTGGTGGGCGCCAATCGCGGCATCGGCCTCGGCGTGGTGAAGGAGCTGCTGTCGCGCGGCTGGGACGTGATCGCGACGGCGCGGCGTCCGGCCGAGGCGGCCGACCTGATCGCGCTTGCCGCCGCGCATCCGAACCGGGTGACGATCCGCCCGCTCGACATGAACGATCCCGCCCAGCTCGACGCCTTCGCCACGCGCCTCGGCGACCGCAAGCTGAACCTGGCGCTGGTGAACGCGGGGGTTTCGGGGCCGGCGCACCGCAGCGCCGATAAGGCGACGGCCGAGGAGATCGGCGCGCTGATGTTCACCAACGCCATTGCGCCGATCCGGCTCGCGCGCCACCTGCTCGACCGGCTGACCCCGCGGGAGGGCGTGCTCGCCTTCACCAGTTCGGTGATGGGCAGCGTCGCCGGCAACACCGGCGGGCACGAGCTGTACCGCGCCAGCAAGGCCGCGCTGAACTCCCTGACGCGCGGCCTGTGGACGGAGATGTCGGGCAAGCGGCTCACGCTGCTGACGCTGCATCCCGGCTGGGTGCGCACCGACATGGGCGGGCCCAGCGCGGCGGTCAGCGTGGAGGACAGCGCGCGCGGGATGGTGGACGTGATGACCCGCGAGGCGGGGCACCACGAGCACCTGTATCTCGACTACACCGGCAAGCAGATCCCCTGGTGATCGGGCGGGCGGCGAACGCCGCCGCGTCCGCCGGTCAGGTCGCGGGGCGCCGCCGCAGCGCCATCGCGGCAGCGGCCAGCATCAGCACCATGCCGGCGAGATCGCCCCAGTCCAGCTTCTCCTCGAACCAGGCGCAGCCGACGACCACGGCGATGACCGGGGAGATGAACGCATAGGTGCCGGTCTTGCTCGCGCCCCAGTCACGCACCAGCAGGAAGTAGATCGTCGTGGAGATCAGCGCGCCCGGAACCAGCAGGTAGAACCAGCCCAGCCAGGCCTTCCATCCCCAATCGAGCGACAGCGCGTCCCATGCGCCGGGCTCCACCACCAGCGAGGCACCCAGCAGGATGCCGCCGCCGATCAGGTCGGTGAGCCCGGCCATCTGGACCGGCGCCAGCGTGTGCATCATCGGCCGCGCCATGACGGAGCCGAAGGAGTAGCAGAGGCAGCCGATGATCACGCCCAGCGCGCCGATCAGCTGCCAGACGTCCAGCGTGCCGGCGATCGCGGCCGGGCCGAACAGCACGAACACGCCGACCACGCCCAGCGCGATCGCGCCGGCCTGGCGTGGCGTGAACCGCTCCTGCCCCAGCAGGACGGAGAAGCCCAGCAGGGCGATGGGCGTCAGCGCCGAACTGATCACCGCGGCGAGGCCCGCGGTGATGTATTTCAGCCCGTAGAGCTGGATCACCTGGTTCAGGGTCACCATCAGCAGCGAGACCACCACGAGCCGTCCGATCAGGCGCGGCGGCGGGCGCACGATCTCCCCGGCGGCGCGGCGGATCCCCAGCAGCACGAGGCCGGCGACGGTCCAGCGCAGGCCGGCGAACACGCCGGGGGGCACGGTCGCGATGCCGACCTTCATGGCGAGCCAGGTGGTGCCCCAGACGAAGCACAGGCAGGCGAACATCCAGCGCGCGCGGCTCATCCCGATCGGGGCGGGGGCTGCGATCGGCGTGGGAACGACGGTCGCGCTCATTGCGGGGCGATCGCGTAGGCCGCCTGCACCAGGTCCATCGCCGCGGCATTGTCGGCCAGGTCGGCGATCGGCGGGCGCCCGTCCCGCAGGCGCTGCAGCGTGTCGCGCACGAAGGTCGGGTAGAAGTGGACGTTGGTCAGCTTCATCGCGCGGCTCGAATGCTGCCGGTCATCGGTGACGATCTCCAGAGTAGCGTCGTCGCGCGCGGCGAAATGATGGCGCGTGCTGCGGATGCTGTAATGCAGGTCGAAGACGGAATTCGGGGCGGGGTAGAGGTAGCCGGTCTCCACCAGGCAGGACGCGCCGCCGCCCTGCAGCAGCACCGCCGCGTGGTCCTCGATCGACAGGCCGGCGGTGCGGTGGCCGATCGCGGCGCCCGTCACCGTCAGCGCCGCGTCGTCGAGCAGCCAGCGGCACAGATCCATGAAGTGGATGCCGAGGTTGAGCAGCGCGCCGCCGCCGGCGGTGCGGCGATCGAGCATCCACTCGACCCGCTGCTCCCGGTAGCGGTCGACCATGCCGCCGACGAACTTGAAGCTCAGATACTGCAGCGCCTCGTCCCGCGCGATCTCCCGGATGGTGTCGCGCAGGGGGGAGTAGCGGATCACGAACGGCACGGCGGCGAACAGGCCCGCCGCCTTCGCGCGGGCGGCGACGTCGTGTGCCTCGGCGCTGGTCAGCGCGCAGGGCTTCTCCATGGCGAAGGGGATATTCTGTGCAATCAGAAAGCGCGCGGTCTCGGCCATGTCGCAATGGCGCCCGAGCGCGAAGGCGAAGTCGGGGCGCAGGCGCGCGCACATGTCCTGGAAGTCGGTGAAGACGGGGCACCTGGCCTGCGCGGCGAAGGGGGCGGCGCGGTCCGGGTCGGGATCGCTCACGCCGACCACGGCGACGTCCGGAAGGTCGAGCAGAGGATCGAGGTAGAATGGCGTGTGCCAGTGCGACACGCCGATCAGCACGATGCGCATGGACGCCTCTTCCCTGGGCCTGTCTCGGGGCCCTGTCCCTGGGCCCTGTCCGTGGGACCCTTTCGCCGCCGCGCTCTATGGCGCATCGTCACGCGCGCAACCACCGAGGATTTCGGTCATGCGCCCCGCGTTTCCCGCACGGGTGGTCCGACGATGATCGTGCTGTCGGAGAATTTCCGCGCGCTGTTCTACGCCCCGTTCTACGCCGCGCATGCGATCGGCGCGTATGCCGCCGAGGGCGTCGAGGTCGAGTTGCGGTCGTCCCCCGATCCGGCACGGACGGCCGCGGACCTCGTGGCGGGGCGGATCGACGTGATGTGGGGCGGTCCGCTTCGCGTACTGCTGACCCATGCGGCCGATCCCGCCTCGGACGTGGTGTGCTTCTGCGACGTGGTCGCGCGCGACCCGTTCTTCGTGATCGGCCGCACGCCGCGGCCGGAGTTCCGCCTCGCCGACCTGCGCGGAGTGCGGTTCGCCTCCGTCGCGGAAGTGCCGACGCCCTGGCTGTGCCTGCAGGACGACCTGCGGCGTGCCGGTGTCGACCCGGCCGGGATCAACCGGGTGAGCGGTCCGTCGATGGCCGAAGCCGCGGCGGCGCTCGAGGCGGGGCGGCTGGACGCGGTGCAGCTGTTCCAGCCGCATGCCGAGGCGTTGCTTCGCTCCGGTGCGGGCCATCTGTGGTACGCGGCCTCGACGCGCGGGCTGACCGCCTACACGACCCTGGTCACCCGCCGGACCGTGCTGGCCGCGCGCTCGGACGAACTGCGCGCGATGGTGCGGGCGATGGCGCGCGTGCTTCGCTGGATCGCCGCGACGCCGGGGACGGAGATCGCGGCGAGGCTCGCCTCGTTCTTCCCCGACCATCCGCCGGCGCTGGTCGCGGCGGCGCTCGACCGCTACCGCGCGGCGGGGCTGTATGCGTCGGATCCGGTCCTGCGGCAGGAGGGGTTCGATCGGCTGGCGGCGGCGATGGTGTCGGGCGGTGCGCTCGCGGTGCCGATCCCGTTCGTGCGGTGCGTGGACAACAGCCTGGCCGAGGCGGTGGTGGCCGAGGGCTGAGGCGAGGGCGGGCTCGGCCGGCTCCGGGCGAACTCAGCCGGCGCGCCGTGCCTCCCGATCATCGTCGATCGCCGCCATCACGGCCTCCTCGGTGATGCGTGCCATGCCGTCCGCCTTGCTGATGCCGCCGGGCGGCAGGATCGGGACGATGCGGCTCGAGTGATGGAAAGGCGGCACCGCCCCGAACAGCCCGTAGGTGCGCAACCCGACCGCCGCCGCGAGGTTCATCACGCCGGTGTCGTTGCCCACGTAGAACGCCGACTCGGCGAACAGCGCCGCGACCTCTGGCAGCGGCCAGCCGATGGCGAGTTGTCCGGATCCGCTCTCGGCGCGGATCGCCTCCCCCAGTTCCTGTTCGGCGGGACCGCCGACCAGCACGGGCTCCGGCCAGCCGGCCGCCTGCAGGCGGCGGACCAGGGCGGCGAAGCGCGCCGCGCCCCATTGCTTGTAGGCCTCGCTGCTGCCGATCCCGATCGCGACGGGGCTGCGTCCGCCCAGCCGGGTGCGGATCGCGGCGCGCAACTCGGCGTCGACCGGCAGGATCGGTTCCGCTTCCCCCATCGGAATGCCGGCGGCGGCGAGCCAGTCGGTCGCCTGGTCGAAGGGGTGGCGCCAGAAGGTCGCGCGCGGCAGGTAGGGGCCGCGGTTCAGGAACAGCCGGTCCATGCCGTAGCCGTAGCCATGCCGCGCCGGGATGCCCGCCGCCGCGAGCAGGAACGCGAGCGAGCGGCTGTGGTGCAGCAGATAGGCGCGGGTGAACCGCCGCGCCCGCAGGGCGGAGACCAGCCGCAGCCAGCCCCGGCCGCCATCGTGCCGGCCCTGCCGCCGTTCCGGATTGCGGTCCAGCCAGAGCACGTCGCGCACGGTGGCCTCGGCCTGGAAGAGCTGGTCGGCGAGCGAGCGGGGTTTGGCGAGCAGGGTGACCGGCCCGCCCACGGACGCCGCGATGGCGCGGATGTGCGGCAGGTGCCAGACCATGTCGCCGATCCCCGGCAGGGGCTGCACCACCAGGACGTTCTCGGCCGCCGCGGTCAGGGGACCGCGTCCCGGTTCTGCCAGCGCGCCTCGGCCATGCCCCAGCCCAGCAGGAAGAAGAACCACCCGCCCATGGGCATGGAGGTGAAGCCGCTGGTGGAGGCGAAGGGCCAGAGCTGGATGAAGGCGGCCGCGAACAGCCCGACCCGCAGCGGGTCCGGCCGCTTCCACAGGCCGCGCCCGAGCGGAACCATCCAGGCGACGGCGAGGGCGGCGAAGAGGAGGAAGCCGACGATGCCCCCGTTCACCAGCGCTTCCATGTAGGGGTTGTGCGGGTGGCTGGCGCAGATCACGGTCCCCCCGCCATTGGCGACCGCGCCATCGAGCGTGGGGCGGAAGTAGCGGGGGTTGGGGCAGCCATAGCGGAACCCGTCGCCGCCGAGGCCGGTGAACGGGTGCTGCCGCCCGATCTCCGCCGCGCGGGTGTACAGCTCCCCGTAATGGCTGCTGGGGAAGTGGATGAGCTGCTGGCTGGTCAGCTCCACCAGCCGGTCGTGGATGCCGGGCGCGAACGCCACCGACCCGGCCACCAGCACGACGACCGTGACGCCGGCGGCGAGCACGAGCAGTCGCAGGCGCGGCAGCAGCAGGCCGGCGACCAGCAGGCCGAGGCCGGTCAGCGCGAGCGGCATGCGCTGGTTGATCAGCACCATGACGGCGACGCCGGCCAGGACCAGGGCGAGCGCGCCGGCCTTGCCCGCCAGTCCGCGGCGGTCGAGCAGGCGGGCGACGGGCGGCATCAGCACGGGGATCAGGATGCGCGAGAGCGGCGGGCCGGCGCGCGGCTTGCCGAACGGGCCGGTCAGGATGTCGCCCCAGGCGGCGGCGTGGCCATACAGGTTGCGCCCGAAGGCGAACTGCACGACCGACTGGACCGAGATGTAGATCGCGCAGGCGCAGATCAGCCCATACAGCCAGCGCCGCACCGTCTCCGTGCGCAACGCCATGTGCTCCATGGCCGCGATCAGCACCAGGAAACGCAGGTTGGCGAGTGCCTGCACCAGGGAGGGCGTGCCGCCCTCGCCAAGCCCGAGGGACGGGACGGGGAGGGAGCCCAGCACGACCCAGGCCCACCAGGCGAGGCCAAGCCGCATCCATGCCGGGCGCAGCCAACTCCACTCCCGGGTGATGGCGGCGCGCGCCAGAAAGCAGACGTCGGCGATGGCCACCGCGCCCTCGGCGATGCCATGCGCGTGCATCAGCAACAACGGGATCAGCAGCACGCTGACGACGGCCGCTCGGTCGAGCCCACGCAGGAGCTGCGCGTTCGGCGCGGGACGCGCCGGCTCGAAGGTCGATGCACGGGCCATGGCGCGGGCTCCTACCAGCCACCCCCGCCCGCCACAAGGCGCCGCTCCGTCACGCAGACGCGCGCCCGCCGCCCCCGTGTCATGGCCGGGCTCGTCCCGGCCATCCACGACGCCGGCCCCCGGACCACCGCGACGTCACACGCGCCGGCGTCCCGTCACCCACCCACACGCGCGCGGATCATCGCGAAGGCATGCGCCACGGTCGCCGCGCGAATGCCGGCGCGGTCCCCCGGAAAAACCTGCCGTTCAGTCGCGACCGGCCGCCCGCGTTCCGCCAGGCCGAAGCACACCAGCCCCACGGGCTTGGCCGCCGTCCCGCCGCCCGGCCCCGCGACCCCGGTGACCGACACCGCGATCCCGGCGCGGGAGCGGCCGAGGGCGCCCTCGGCCATCGCCCGCGCCACCTCCTCGCTGACCGCCCCATGCGCCGCGATCAGGTCGGCCGGGACGCCCACCAGGTCCTGCTTCGCCTCGTTCGAGTAGGTCACGAAGCCGCGGTCCACCACGTCCGAGGATCCGGCGATCGCGGTCAGCGCGGCCGCGATCAGCCCGCCGGTGCAGCTTTCCGCGGTCGCGAGCATCACGCCCCGCGCGCGGCAGGCAGCCAGCAGCGTCTCGGCCTCGTGCAGCAGGGCGTCGGAGATCATGCGCGGGTCCTCCTCGGATCGGGCGGGCATTCACCCAGGGACGCGCGCGCCGCGCAAGCTACCGCCCGATCGCGGCCCCGGCCGGGCGCCGCGAATCCATCGCGCCATACAGCAGCCCGGGCCGGGTCGCGCCGCTCGCCGCCGAGTCCGGAATCGCCTGCATGGCCGCCGGAGCCTGCGCCTGCCCGACCGCCACCAGCGCGACCGCGCCCCAGGGAGGGTTGATCCGGATGTGGTAGCCCATCGCCTCCAGCCGCTGGCGCGTATCCGGCGACAGGGCGCGCGGTTCGGCGAACAGCACGTCCGGCTGGCCCTGGTCGTGCAGCCGGGGCGCGTCCACCGCTTCCTGCGGCGCCATGCCGTGGTCGACCAGGTTGAGGATCGTCTCGAGCACCGTGGTGATGATGCGCGACCCGCCTGGCGACCCCAGGACCGCCACGAGGTGCCCGTCGCGCAGGACGATCGTGGGCGTCATGGAGGAGAGCGGGCGCTTGCCGGGCGCGATCGCGTTCGCTTCGCCCTGCACCAGCCCGAACATGTTGGGCCGGCCGGGGGCGGTGGTGAAATCGTCCATTTCGTCGTTCATCAGCACGCCGGTGCCCGGCGCGACCACGCCCGCGCCGAACGCGCCGTTCAGCGTGGTGGTCAGCGCGACGGCGTTGCCGGCTGCGTCCACGACCGAGAGATGGGTCGTCTCCGTCTTCTCCGGCGCTTGCGGCGCGGCCGACCCCTGGGTCCCGGCCGCGATGCGCGCGCGGATCTCGGCCGCATGGGCCGGCGAGAGGAGGTCGGCGACCGGGTTGTCGACGAAAGCCGGGTCGCCCAGCTTCGTGTTGCGATCGGCATAGACGTGGCGCATGGCCTCGACCATCACGTGGACCGCGTCGGCGCCGTGGAATCCCATCGCGCGCAGGTCGTAGCCCTCCAGCACGCCCAGCAACTCGCACAGCGCCGTGCCGCCGGAGGACGGCGGCGGGGCCGACAGGATCGCGTAGCCCCGATAGGTGCATGCGACCGGCGGGGCTTCCGTGACCCGATACGCGGCGAAGTCCGCGGCGGTGAGGATGCCGTTCGCGGCATCGGAAGCGGCTTCGGCCGCCTTGGGCAGCGCGCCCTCGTAGAACGCGGCCGGCCCGCGGTCGGCGATCGCCGCGAGCGTCGCGGCCAGCGCCGGCTGCACCAGCCGGTCACCCGGCCGGGGGGCGCTGCCGTCGGGACGGAGGAAGATGGCCGCGGTCGCCGTGTCGCGCCGCAGCCGTGAGGCAGCGCGGGCGATGATGTCGGTATCGCCGCGCGTCAGCACGAAGCCCTCGCGGGCGAGGCGGATCGCGGGCGCCATCACCCGCTCCCGCGGCAGGGTGCCCCAGCGGGCGAGCGCGGTGTCGAGCCCCAGCACGCTGCCCGGCACCGCCACCGCGCGCCAGCCGTTCAGGCTGGCCCCGGCGGGCACGGTGCCGTCGGCCGCCTGGTACATCGTGCGGGTGGAAGCGGCGGGCGCGGTCTCACGGAAATTCAGGAAGACGGTGCGACCGTCGGCGAGGCGGGCGGTGAGGAAGCCGCCACCGCCGAGGTTGCCGCAGCACGGGTTGGTCACGGCCTCGGCGTACGCGACTGCCACCGCGGCGTCGATCGCGTTGCCGCCCTGGCGGAGCATGTCCGCGCCCGCCTCGGCGGCGAGGCGCTGGGCGGCGACGACCATGAACCGGTCGGACTCGACCGCGGGCGGGGAGGCGGCGAAGGCGGGGGCCGCGGACCCTCCCGCGGCTGCCCAGATGGCCAGCAAGGCGGCACGGGCGAGGGCCGGCCGGATGGCCGCGCCGCTCAGCACGGCACGGCCCACGGCCGACGGGGCGCGGTCCCGGCCGGCGGGCACCGCGGAAGCAGGCATGCCGCGTCGCGCACGAGGCGGCATGCCGGTCTCATGCCGGATCTACTTCCACTTCGAGAGATAGAAGCGCGGCAGCTCGTCGGGGTAGGGCTTGAACTCGAGCTGCTTCGAGAACCCGTAGGTGATCGCGTAGGTGTACATCGGCAGCCAGTAGGCGTTCTCGGTAATCCGCTTGATCGCCGCGCTGTAGGCCTTTCGCCGCTTGTCCGGATCGACCGTGGCGCCGCCTTCCTGCACCAGCTTCTGCACTTCGGGGTCACGCGTGTAGTCCGCGGGGCCGAAGTTGAAATACTGCGGCAGGATGGCCGAGACGTCGTTGATCGAGTAGCTGCCCCAGTCGCCGGCATCGAGCGGGTTCTTGCCCTCGCCGCTGCGCTGGACCTGGGCGGACACCTGCAGCAGGGTCAGCTTCGCGTTGATGCCGACCGCCTTGAGGTAGCCCTGCATGGCGCCGGCCCATTGCGGCAGCACGTAGGTGACGAGTTCGGTGTCGAACCCGTTCGGATACCCGGCCTCGGCCAGCAGCTTCTTCGCCTGGGCCGGGTCGTAGTCGTAGTGCACGGCGGAGGCCGCGTCACAGCCGAACTGGGTCGGGTAGCAGGGCGTGTCCAGCGGGCGGGAGCCGCCCTGCACGAGCTGCTTCGCCATGGTGGCGCGGTCGATCGCGTGGAAGATCGCCTGGCGGACCTTGAGCTTGGTCAGCGGATTGTCCGCCCCCGTGCGCCCCGCGCTGTCCATGTTGATGTAGCCGATCCGCATCGACTCGGACCGCGCCGCCTGCAGCGTCGGCATGCGCGCCACCGCGTCGAACTGGTCCGGGCTGAACTTCCAGATCCAGTCGGCGCGGCCGCCCAGCAGTTCGGCCATCTCGGTCGCGGAGTCGGGCACCTCGTGGATCACCAGCTTGCGGATCGCCGGCTTGCCCTTCGGGCTGTCGGCGTAATAGCCGTCATACCGCTCGAAATCGATCTGGGTGACGCCGTCGACCTTGGTGATCTTGTACGGGCCGGCGCCGATCGGATGCTTCGAGTATTCGCTGACGCCGACCTTCTCGCGATAGGCCTTCGGCAGGATCGGCATCGTCATCGCCATGTATTCGAGGGCGGCGGGGAAGATCCGCTTCAGCTTCACCCGCACCGTCTTGTCGTCGACCTTCTCCGCTCGGTCGATGAAGCTGTAATTGCTGGGCACCGAGACCAGCTTGTCGGTCAGGATCGAGTTGAGCGTGTAGACCACGTCGTCCGCGGTGACCGGGTCGCCGTTGTGGAACGTGGCGTTCGGCCGCATGACGAACTCGAGCGTGGTGTCGTCCACCCACTTGAACGACGAGGCGAGCAGCGGCTTGATCTGGAACGTCTCGGGGTCGCGGTAGACCAGCCCGTCCCACGCCTGGTGGGAGATCACGATGCCCGTCCGCAACTGATTGTAGTACGGCGTGATGTCCGGCAGGGCGTCCCGCCATGTGATGCGCAGCGTGTCGGCCGATTTCTGCGCCGCGGCAGGCGTTGCCGCCGCCAATCCGGCCGCAAGGACCGTTCCCGTCAACCAACCCGACACACGCATCACGTATTCCCCTACGATTGTCTCCCGCGCGGCACGGTAGGGTGCGCTGCAACACCGGACAAGTCGGGATGTGCGGCGGATCGGGTTCATTCGCGTTTGCCCGACCCGCCCGCGCTCAGCTCCAGCCCGCCCCCGTTCAGCTCCAGCCCGGCGGGCTCTGCTCCAGCCCGGCGGGCTCTGCTCCAGCCCGGCGGGCTCTGCTCCAGCCCGGCCGCGCTCAGCTCCAGCCCGGCGGGGCCTGGAAGCCGCGCCATGCCTGCTCGAGCAGGCCGGCCACCCCGATCGTGGTGCGGTCGCCGTAGAGCGGACCCACGATCTGCACGCCGATCGGCAATCCGTCCGCCCCGACGCCGATCGGGGCGACCGTCGCCGGCAGGTGGTAACCGCCGGTCAGGCCCGGCCAGAACAGCATGTCGTTGTACGGGATCTCGCGCGCATCCACGGTGTGCCGCCGCTCCCAGGTCGGGCCCTGCTGCATGTGCGGCAGGGCCGGGGTCGCGATCGCCGGGCAGAGCAGCACGTCCCAGGCCTGGAAGAACGCCCCCCAGAGCCGCCGCAGCCGGTGCCGCCGCTCGTTCAGCCGCAGCCACTCGCGATGGGAGATGTCGGTCGCGCGGATCATCACCGCGTCGGCACGCATGTCCTCGGGATGGAGCGCCGCCGCGGCTTCGCGCTTCTCGGCCAGGAACTCCTCGGTCAGCCGCGCGCTCCAGGCGGCGTCGAGCAGTTGCAGGTAGAGGTGGAACGCCTCCGTCGCGTCGAACGCGGGCCGTGCCGAACGGCTGACATGGGCGCCCGCATGCTCGAGGAAGTCGGCCAGCGCCTCGATCTGCGCCGTCGTCTCCTGCGAGGTCGCATGACCGGCTTCGGCCGACCACACCGCCACGCGCAGGTCGGAGATCCGCGTCGGCCGGGGCGGCGGCAGGGTGACGGCGAGGGCCGTCTCGTCCGGATCCGGCCCGGCCAGCAGGCCGACCGCGAGGTCGAGGTCGGCGGCGGAGCGTGCGAGGGGGCCGATGACCGCGATGTCGGTGGGCGCGGAGGCGGTGGTGGCCGGGTTCCCCGCGTTGCCGCACAGGCCCCAGGTCGGCTTGTGCCCGAACACGCCGCAATAATGCGCCGGCACGCGGATCGACCCGCCGATGTCGCTGCCCATCTCCAGGCCGCACAGACCCGCGGCCAGCGCTGCCGCCGACCCGCCGGAGGAGCCGCCGGGCGTGTGGTTCGTGTTCCACGGGTTGGACGTTGCCCCGTAGATCGGGTTGAAGCTCTGCCAGTCGGCCAGGTCCACCGGCACGTTCGTCTTGCCGAAGATCACCGCGCCCGCGGCCTCCAGCCGCCGGATGGAGAGCGAGGAGACCGTCACCGGCTGCTCCCGGAGCGCCGCGTGCCCCCGCGTCGTGGGGAGGCCCGCGACGTCGAAGCTCTCCTTCACCGTCATCGGCACGCCGAACAGCGGCGCCGTGCGGTCGGCATGGGAGTCGAGCGCCCGTGCCCGTGCGCGGGCACGCTCGAAATCGGTGACGACGACGGCGTTGATCCGCGGGTCCAGCCGCTCCACGCGGGCGATGAAGTGATCCAGCAGCTCGAGGCAGCCGATCCGTCCGCTTCGCGTCAGCGCGGCCAGCGCGGTGGCCGGGAGGAAGCCGAGGTCCTGATCGCTGTCCATGGAGGTCCTCCAGTCGAAGGCCGGCCAGCACAGCACCGCGTCTGCGCGCCCACAACCCGCTTCTGGTAATCTGGCGTGGGCCGTGCGAGGCATGCCCAGCATCCCGCCAGACGAAAGGGTCGATGTTCGATGACTTCGGCGAACCCATCCGCCATCCGAGAGGCGGTCGAGGCGCAACGTGACTTCGTGACCCGGCTGTTCGACCGGCTCCGCGCGGACGGTCTGGACGAACCTGGGGTCAGCCGCGACCCGTACGGGCCGGGGGAACAGCGCGGCCACGCGACGGCGGCGGAGGCCGGCCGGAGCCTGGGGCTCGCGATCGGGCACGACCCGGCGGCCAACCTCTACATGAGCTGGGCGGGATCGGCGCCCGACGCGCCCGCGGTGATGATGGGGTCGCATTTGGATTCCGTGCCGCATGGCGGGAATTTCGACGGTGCGGCGGGGGTGGTCGCGGGGCTCGCCGCGATTGCGGCGCTGCAGCGTCTGGGGATCACGCCGCGCCCCACCGTCACCGTCATGGGCATCCGCGCCGAAGAGAGCGTCTGGTTCGAAGTCTCCTATATCGGCAGCCGCGGCGCGCTGGGTGCGCTGCCGGACGGGGCGATGGGGGCACGGCGGCGCGACACCGGCCGGACCCTCGCGGAGCACATCCGTGAGTGCGGCGGGGATCCGGATGCGCTCGCCGCCGGCGTCCGGCACCTGGACCCGGCGAAGATCGCGGCCTTCCTGGAACTGCACATCGAGCAGGCGCCGAGCCTGGTGGCGGCTGATCGGGCGGTGGCCGTGGCGACGGGCATCCCGGGGAACTTCCGCTACCCGAACGCGGTGATCCTCGGGCAGCACGACCATGTCGGCCTGCCGCGCCGGTTCCGCTACGACGCGGTGATGGCCGGTGCCGAGTTCGCCATGGCGCTGGACGCGCTATGGGAGGAGCACGAGGCGCGCGGCATCGCCATGGCCTGCACGCTGGGCCGCTTCCACACCGACCCGGCGGCGCACGGGCTCACCATCGTGCCGGGCGCGCTGCATTTCAGCCTGGACGTGCGGGCCTATGACGAGGCGGTGCTGGCCGAACTGGACGAGCGCGTCAGCCGCATCATCGCCGGGATCGAGCAGCGCCGCGGCGTCCGTTTCGAGCTGGGCGCGAAGGCGCGCGCGGCGGTGGGACCGGTCGATCCCGCGATCACCGCCGCCCTGCATCGCGGGGCGCAGGCGCTGGACATCCCCGTCATCGATCTCGGCAGCCCGGCCTCGCACGATGCGGCGGCCTTCGCCGCGGCCGGCGTGCCGGTCGGGATGCTGTTCGTCCGGAACGAGAACGGCAGCCACAACCCGCGGGAGGCGATGACGATCGACGACTTCCTTGCCGGCACCAGCATCCTGGCGCATTGGCTGGCCGAAACCGTCGCCTGATCCCATGGCGGGAGACGCGAACGCCGAACGGCAGCAAGGGGCGGCGCTGCCGGCCCCGACCCTGCTCGTCCGGGTCCTGCTGCTGCCGGCGATCTACCTGTGCTGCGCCTTCGCCTTCGTCACCGACGTGACCTACGACAACAGGCTGGCCTTCGGCATCGCCTATGTCCCCGGCATCTGCACGGCGGTCGCCTATCGCCGCGCCTCCGCCGTCTGGTGGCTGACGGGGCTCGCGATCCTGCTGGTCGCCGTCGGCTACTTCTTCCCGGTGGTGAACGCCGACCTGGTCGAGTCGCTGGGCAACCGCATGCTGTCGCTGGGCGCGATCGTGGTCACGGCGGCGCTGGTCCGTTACTCGCGCCACATCCAGGAGCAGCTTGCGGCCCAGACGCTGCGCGCCGAGGCGGCGGAGCGGGCGAAGACCGAACTGTTCACCAATCTGAGCCAGGAAATCCGGACGCCGCTGCACTCGATCATCGGCTTCGCCGAACTGATGACCGCGAACTGCCGGCCGGACCAGAAGGCGCCGCTGGCGCAGATGCAGATCGGGGGCAAGCGGCTGCTGGCCACGATCGACAACGTCATCGACCTGACGGTGATCGAAGGCCGCAGGTTCCGCCGCGAGCCCGTCGCGCTGCAGCCCCTCCTGCGGGATCTCGTGGCTGCCGCCCAGACCTGGGCGTCGGAGCGTGACGTCGCGCTGTCGATGCAGGAAGGCGGCTCACGCGCGGCGGTGGAGACCGATGCCTGGGCCGTGCGGCGCATCGTCGAGAACCTGCTCTCGAACGCGCTGAAATTCACCCAGAAGGGCGGGACGGTGGTGCTGCGGCTGGCGCAGCAGGACGGGCGCGCGACGATCGAGGTGGACGACACCGGGGTGGGGCTGTCGCCCGGGCTGCACGACCTGCTGCAGGTGCCGACCACGCTGCCCGAAGTCGGGCCGGGGGCCGGATTGCTCCTTACCCGGCGCCTCGCGGCCGCGATCGGCGCGACGCTGGAGTTCGAGAGCGAGCACGGCCGAGGCACCCTCGTGCGGCTCACGCTCCCCGCCTGACGATCCCGGCTGGAGCCTGTCCGGCTCGCTCCCGCGGGCGCCGGGCAGGAGCATGCCCGCCTCGCTCCCGCGGGCCGGTCACGCTCCAGCCGCTGGTCTGGTCGCGACACTCCCAGCGCCGGCCCGTCCGCCTGCGCCGATCGCGCGTCAGCCTGCCTCCAGCAACGCCATGGGGAAGCGGCCCAGAAGGTCGGCCAAACGCACCGGCTCCCCGGTGGCCGGGCATGACGCCCCGGATAGCCGATCGGTCCAGCCGCCCGCGGGCAACGTAAGCGTGGTCCCCTCCCACGCCTCCGGCGGCACCGTGATTGACTCCGCTCGGAGCAGCGCGTGCGGCAGCCGCGGCACCACAACGACGACCCGCGTGCCGCCGCCCTCCCGCAGGAAGGCGATCACGCGGTCGGCCTGCGGGCCACTGGCCTGGAGCGGCACATAGCTGTCGCCTGCGAATGGGGCCGGCGCGGCGCGGCGCAGGGCGAGCACGCGCAGGATCACCGCCTGCTTGACCCGACCATCCTGCCAGGCGGCGGCGAGGGCGGCAGGCTCTTCCGCGGTCTCGGCCGCGGCGATCCGCGCCTCGAAATCGACCGGCCTGCGATTGTCCGGATCGACCAGGCTGAAATCCCAGAACTCGGTGCCCTGGAAGAAGTCCGGCACGCCGGGCGCGGTCGCCTTCAGCAGCGCCTGGGAGAGCCCGTTCACCGCACCGGCCGGTCCGATACGCCGCACGAAGGCGGCGACATCCGACAGGAACGTGGACCCCGGCGCGAGGATCGCGGTGAGGAAGCCGCGGGCGGCGTCCTCATAGGCGGCGTTGGGCGTGGTCCAGTTGGTCTCGAGCTTGGCTTCGCGCAGCGCCTTCTCCTGCCAGCCCGCCAGGCGTTCGGCGAAGGTGCTGACGCCGGCGGCATCCTCGGGGGCCAGATCGGCCGGCCAGGCCCCGACGATCATCTGGTACAGCATGGCCTCGTCGCCCGGAGAGGGCAGGCCTTGAGCCTTGTGGCCGGCGTTCATCGCGCGCCAGCGGCCGATCGCCTCGTCCCAGATCCCAGGGATCTCGCTCAGCACGGCAAGGCGCGCACGCACGTCCTCCCCACGCTTGTGGTCGTGGGTGGCGGTGGCGAGCAGGGCCCGCGGGAACTGCGCGGCCTTCTCGGCACAGGTGGCGTGGAAGGCGGCGGCGTCGCTGCCGAGCCGCGCGGCATCGAAGCCCACGTCGTTGCGGGAGAGCAGGCGGCCGTAGCGGTAGAATGCGGTGTCCTCCACCGCCTTGGCCGCGACCGGGGCACTGAGTTGCTGGAAGCGCGTGGCGGCGCGGGCGTAGAGCGGCACCTGTCCTGGCGGCGGCGCAACCCCGCCCAGCCAGGCGTCGAGCCGGTCCAGGACCGGATGCAGCACGGTCGGGCTGTCGGCCTTCGCAGCCGGCAAGGCCTTGGCGAAGGCCGCGTCGTCCTGGGCGGAGCGCTTCCGGCCGGCATCATACGAACGGTAGACCGGGAAATGCGCGAGCAGCGCGATTAGGGCGCGACGGATCGCGACGCGGGAGATGTCGCGGGTGGCGAGGTCCTGGCGGGCGACCTCGTGCAGGGCGGCGGCGGTGGCGTCGAGCTGGGCGAAGAAATTGCCGGTCAGGATCTCGCGGCGGGCGCGGGTCTCCTCTGGCTCGAACGTCGCGGACCGGCCGCTGACCGCGGCCCAGGCGCCCTCAAGCGCCGGCGCGGCGGCGGGGTCGTGCTGCACCAGGCTGACGGCATCCATGAAATCGTAGCCGCTGGTGCCGTCGACGGCCCAATCATCCGGCATGGGCTCGCCCACGCCCAGGATCTTCTCCACGACGAGGTAGGCAGGACCGCTGGCGGCCTCGGCGGGACGCGAGGCGGCGAGTTCCTCCAGGCGCTGGCGCAGGCGTCGGCAGTAGCCGGGCGGGTCGGACAACCCGTCCACGTGGTCGACACGCACGCCGTCGATCATCCCCTCGGCGTAAAGGCGCAGCAGGGTTGCGTGCGTCGCCTCGAACACCTCGTCCTGCTCGATGCGCAACCCGACCAGGCCGTTGATGTCGAAGAAGCGGCGCCAGTTGATCTCGTCGGCCGCGGCGCCCCACCAGGCCAGCCGGTAATGCTGGCGTTCCAGCAGGGCGTGCAGGGCCTCGCGGCCAGCCGGGGTCGCGGAGTCGAATCGGGCATCGTCCGAGGCAGGGGCGTCGTCCCAGGTGTCCGGGTCGATCGGATAGATTGCGTCGTAGTAGCGGATCACCGGCAGGCCGCCCTCACGGCCCAGCGACAGTTCGCCGGCGGCGAGCGCCTCCCCGTACGGTTTGCCCAGGAACGGCGCGAGCACCTTGCCGCGCAGCGACGGGTCCGCCGACTCCCAGTCGATGTCGAAGAAACCGGCATAGCGGCTGGCCTGGCCGAGGCGCAGCACGTCGTACCACCACGGGTTGTCGTGGCCGACGGCCATGTGGTTCGGCACGATGTCGACGATGAGGCCGAGACCCGCCGCGCGCAGCGCCTTCACCAGGGCGCGCAGGCCGTCTTCGCCGCCCAGTTCCGGGTTCACGTCCGTCGGGTTGGTGACATCGTAGCCGTGCATCGACCCGCTGCGCGCCGTCAGGATCGGCGAGGCGTACAGGTGGCTGACCCCCAGCGTGTGCAGATAGGGGACGACGCGCGTCGCATCGGCGAAGGTGAACTCGCGATGGAGCTGCAGGCGCATCGTCGCCTGCGGGATCGAAGCGATGGGGCCGCTCACTGGCGGGGCCTGATGGTCGCGATCGTCTCGATGCGGCGGGTGATGGTGGGATCGTCGAACAACGATGTCACGTCAGTCTCCAGTCGGCGGCGCCAATTCGGGTACTCGTCGACGGTGCCGGGCAGGTTGGGCTGCTCCGGGGTGCCGCTGACATCCTCCAGGGGCAGGAGGCAGAGTGGGCTTTCGGTGCGCGCGACGAACTGCAGCGCCGCGTCCACCACGGTTTCGGGGGTCTCCGGGGCGGGTGGCGGCCCGGAGGTCAGGCCGGCCTCGACCATCGCCGTCCAGAGCAGCGGCCGATCCTGGGCGCGTTCCGCGGCGACGGTCTCCGGCTTCACGCCCTCCCCGAGCCGATGGTGTTCGGCGCGGATCTCGATGTCGCGGCCGGTCCACCAGCCTGCGATGGTCGGCAGGTCATGGGTGGACGGCATCGCGACCGCCGTCCGCTGCCAGGAGTCGGGTTGGCCGAAGCCTTCCTCGTCGCGCTCGAACCACAGCACGCGCATGCCATGCACGCCCGCCTGCTCGAGCTGCGCGTGGAAGCCGGCGGGCACGGTCCCGAGATCCTCGCCGATGACTACGGCGCCGTGGCGCGAGGATTCGAGCGCGAGGAGGCGGAGCAGGTCCGTCACCGGATAGGTGAGGTAGGCACCATCGGCCGGGGACGCCCCATCCGGCACCAGCCACAGCCGGGTCAGCCCCATCGCGTGGTCGACCCGGATGCCGCCCACGTTGCGCATCACCGCACGCATGGTGGCGATGAAGGGCGCATAGCCGCCTTCGGTCAGGGCGCGGGGCGAGAAGCTGGTGAGACCCCATTCCTGCCCACGCGGGTTCAGGAGGTCGGGGGGCGCGCCGATCGTCAGTCCCAGGAGCACGTCGGCCTGGCGGCTCCAGGCATGGCTGCCGGATGGGGCCATGCCGACCGCCATGTCGCCGATCAGCCCAACGCGCATCCCGGCTTCCCGCGCGCGCTCCTGCGCCAGGCCGAGGGAGCGGTCGGCCACCCATTGCAGGAAAGCGTGGAACAGCACCTCGCGCCGGCGTGCCTGGGCGAAGGCGGCGACGGCCGCGCTGGCGGGGTTCCGCAGATCCACCGGCCATTCCCGCCAATCCGACATCGGCATCTGCTCGGCATGCAGCGCCTCGAAGCAGGTGTGCTCCGCCAGCAGCGGACCGCCTTCGGCACGGAAGCGCGCGAAGTCGGCCCCGAGCGGACCGTCGAGTTCGGGGCCGTCGACGAACAGGTCGAAAAGGGCGCGGAGCAGGCCGAGTTTCGCCTCCGCGGCCGCCGGCCAGTCGATCAGCGCCTTGTCTTCCTGGGCGGCAAGGGCGGCTTGCACGCCGGAATCCGCCAGGGCCTGACGCATCATGGAGGCGTCGAACACGAGGCCCGGCGCGGCGTGCAGCGGGTTGAGGAAGAGGCGGCTCGACGGCGCGTAGGGCCCGAACCGCGCCGGCTCCGCGGTAAACAGGGCATGCAGCGGGCTGAGCGCCATCGCGTCGGCGCCACGGCCCGCGGCCGCTTCGGCGAGTCGCGCGATGCCCGAGGCGTCCCCGATGCCGCCATCACCGGCATGGCGCAGGCCGTAGACCTGGGTGGCCAGGCCCCAGAGCCGCCCGTCCGGCACGACGTCGTCCACCTCCCGGCAGCGCGGCGGCGCGACGGCGAGAACGATCTCCCGGTCTTCGATCAGCAGCCGGTGGTAGCCCGTCTCGGTGATCGCCGGGACACGCAGCCGGCCGCGCGCGGGCACCAGGGAAATGTCGCGGGTGCCGCCGCGCTCCAGCTTGATCTGCGCGGGCTGGGCTTCGTTGCCGCCGATGTCGAGGCGGGTCGGACGGCCCGAGGTGGCGGTGACCAGTGGGGCGAGGTCGGCCACGCTGCTGCGTCGGGACAGGGCGCGCCGGCTGGCGGCGAGCTCGCCGCGGGTATCGGCTGGCAGGCCCAGGGCGGCAAGCATGCGGCGCAGCACGTCCGGTGAGACGACGTGGGGCTTCCCGGCGAAGTCCTCCCACTCGGTGGCGATCCCGGCGCGCCGGGCAAGGTCTTTCAGCGCGTCGTCGTTCATCGCCCTCTTTCCACGTTGACGATCGTGCAAAAGCCAGGGAGCCCGTCGGGCCCGTCTTGCGAGGCGAAGATCCGCCGTCCGGGCAGATCGGGAAGCGGCACGGCGGCCGCGTCGAGGTTGCAGGCGATCGACCAGAGGCTACCGTCCCGCAGGCGCCAACGCGCGACGACGGCCTTGGGCCCGATCACGTCACCGCCCTCGCTGCGCGCCCCATCCAGGAAGGGGGCGAGTTCCTCGGCCCGAAGCGCGAGCAGGCGCTGGTAGAGGCCGCGGCGGGCCGGGCCCTGCTCCGGATCGGGCTGCGGGACGGAGGCGGAGAAGGTCTCGGGGGCGTTCGGGTCGGGGATCGTCTCCCGCTTCTCGGGATCGGCGAAGGCGGCGAAGCTCGCGAACTCTTCCCGCCGGCCCTTGCGCACCGCTTCGGCCAACTCCGGACCATGGTCCGTGAAGAACAGGAACGGGGTCCGGCTCGCGTCCTCCTCGCCCATGAAGATCAGCGGGATCTGCGGGCACAGCAGTTGCAGCGCGATCGCCGCTTCCAGGGCGGCGGGCTCGCAGAGGACGGTGAGGCGCTCCCCGAAGGCACGGTTGCCGGTCTGGTCGTGGTTCTGCACGAACAGGACGTGCGCGGTGGGCGGCAGGTGGGCGGAGGGCGTGCCGCGATCGCCCTTCAGGTAGTCGGAATGCTGGCCCTGATAGACCCACCCCTCGCTCAGGCAGCGCAGCAGCTTCGCCGCGGTGTCCTCGGCGTAGTCGGCGTAGTAGCCGCCCGTCTCGTCGGTGAGTAGGACGTGCAGCACGTTGTGTGCGTCGTCATTCCATTGCGCATCGACCTGCCGCTCGAGATGCGAGGCCTCGTTGTGGTGCTCGAGCACGAGGTGGATCTGCCGGTCGGGGAACGCGGCGCGAACCCGGGCGGCCATTTCGTCCACCCAGTCCTGTTCGGTGATCGCGTGGACCGCATCGAAGCGCAGCCCGTCGAAGTGATACTCGGACAGCCACATCAGCACGTTGTCGGTGAAGTAGCTGCGCACTTCCGGGCGGCGGAAGTCGATCGCGGAGCCCCAGGGGGTCTTCACGTCGGAGCGGAAGAACTGCGGGGCGTAGAGGGAGATGTAGTTCCCGTCCGGGCCGAAGTGATTGTACACGACGTCCAGGAACACCATCATGTCCTGGGCGTGCGCCGCGTCCACCAGGGCGCGCAGATCGTCCGGCGAGCCATAGGCGCGGTCGGGCGCGTAGGGCAGGACCCCGTCATAGCCCCAGTTGTGCCGGCCGGGGAAATCGTTCACCGGCATGATCTCGATCGCGGTGATGCCGAGCGCGCGGAGATCGGCAAGGCGGTCTTGCACGCCCTTGAAGCCCCCCATCGTCCCGGCATGCAGCTCGTAGATCACCGCATCGCGCCAGGGCTTCCCCGTCCAGCCGGCGTCGGCCCACGCATGTCGCGCGGGATCCACCACCATGCTGGGGCCGTGCACGTCGTCCTGTTGGGCGCGGGAGGCAGGGTCGGGCACCTCCATGCCGTCGGAGAGGCGGAACCGATAGGCCGTCCCGGCGGAGCAGTCGGTTTCGGCCGTGAACCATCCGTCCGGGCTGCGGTCCATCGGCACAAGCGGGCCGCCCTCAATGGCCACCGAAACGCTTTCCTGCGCCGGAGCCCACAGCGCGAACGCGACTCGTCCGCCGGGGAGCACCGTCGCACCGTGGCGGTGGCCGGAGGCGCCGTGTCGCTGCGCCGGGCTTGCGGTCGCGCTCACGCCCGGCCTCCGGGCCGGTTGGTCCGGAGGCCGTGGATCGGGGACGAGGGACAGGCCACTGTCGCTGACGGGATCGGCACTCGGGCGTTCCTACTGGGTTCGGTGGGACGCAAACGCGGCGCCGCACCGCCCGTTCCATGTGGAGGGCGCAATCGCCGTTGCATGAAACAGGCGTCAGGCCTCAGCTTTGAGGAACAAGGTCGCGAGCGGTGGTAACGTGAGCATGAGCGACTGCGCCTCGCCGTGGCGCTGCTCGCCGACGGTGTGGACGCCGCCGCCGTTCCCGATGTTGCCGCCGCCGTATTCCCCGCCGTCGGTGTTCAGCAGTTCCCGCCAGTAGCCCGGTCGTGGAACGCCGACGGCGTAGCCCGACCGGGGAACGGGGGTCATGTTGCAGACGACCAGCATCGGACAGGACTCGTCGTCGGCGTAGCGCAGGAAGGCGAAAACCGAGTTTTCACGATCGTCGCCGACCACCCAGCGGAAGCCGGTCCCCTCCGCGTCGCGCCGGTGAAGGGCCGGTTCGCTGCGATAGAGGTGGTTGAGGTCGCGCAGCAGCTTCTGCACCCCGCGGTGCCGGTCCTGGTCGAGCAGGTCCCAGTCGATGCTGTGATCGTGGCTCCACTCGCTCCATTGCGCGATCTCGCCGCCCATGAAGATGAGCTTCTTGCCCGGATGCGCCCACATGAAGCCGAAATAGGCGCGCAGGTTGGCGAAGCGCTGCCAGTCGTCGCCGGGCATCTTCCGGATCAGCGAGCCTTTGCCGTACACCACCTCGTCGTGCGACAGCGGCAGCACGAAGTTCTCCGACCAGGCGTAGAGCAGGCCGAAGGTGATCTGGTCGTGATGCCAGCGCCGATAGATCGTGTCGGTTTCCATGTAGTGGAGCGTGTCGTGCATCCACCCCATGTTCCACTTGTAGTTGAAGCCGAGGCCACCTTCGCTGATCGGCCGTGACACGCCGGGCCAGGCCGTCGATTCTTCCGCGATGGTGATCGCGCCGGGGCAGCGCTCCCCGACCACGGCGTTGAAGTGGCGCAGGAAACCGATCGCCTCCAGGTTCTCGCGCCCGCCATAGATGTTCGGGACCCACTCGCCCGCGTTGCGGCTGTAGTCGCGGTAGAGCATCGAGGCGACGGCATCGACGCGCAGGCCGTCAATGTGGAAATGCTCCAGCCAGTGGATGCCGCTGGCGATCAGGAAGCCCTGCACCTCGCGGCGGCCGAAATTGTAGATGTAGGTGTTCCAGTCCTGGTGGTAGCCTTCCTTCGGATCGGCATGCTCGTAGAGCGCGGTGCCGTCGAAGCGCGCGAGCCCGTGGGAGTCGGTCGGAAAGTGCGCCGGCACCCAGTCCACGATCACGCCGATGCCGGCCTGGTGGCAGGTGTCCACGAAGCGGGCGAAGCCTTCGATCGGTCCGAACCGGCCGGAGGGGGCGAACAGGCCCAGCGGCTGATAGCCCCAGGAGCCGCCGAACGGGTGTTCGGCCACGGGCATCAACTCGACATGGGTGAAGCCCATCTGCAGCACGTAAGGCACCAGGCGTTCGGCCAGCTCGTCCCAGCTCGCGGTCTGATCCGGGCCGGGCCGGAACCAGGAGGCCGCATGCACCTCGTACACGCTGACCGGCGCATGGACACTCTGGCGCTCGCGGCGGCTCTCCATCCAGGCATCGTCATGCCAGACGAACGGATCGTTGCTCGCGACGACCGAGGCGGTGGCGGGCGGCTCCTCGGTGGCGCGGGCCAGCGGATCTGCCTTGTCGGGCAGGCGATTGCCCCACTGGTCGAGCAGCGAGAACTTGTAGCGGGTGCCAGGCCGCAGGCGGGGCACGAACAGCTCCCACACGCCGGAAGGATGGCGCAGCCGCATGGGATGGCGGCGGCGGTCCCAGGTGTTGAAGTCGCCGATCACCGACACGGCGCGGGCGTTGGGCGCCCAGAGCGCAAAGCGCACGCCGCGCACGCCCTCGATCGTCACCTCGTTCGCGCCCAGCGTGAAGGCCAGTTCGAAGAGCCGCCCTTCGTTGAACAGGTGCAGGTCGTTCTCGCTCAGCAAGACACCGAACGAAAACGGATCCTCGGTCTCCTGCACCGCGCCGGGCCACTGGATGCGCAGCAGGTAGGGTTCGTCGCTCTCGATCCAGCCGGCGAAGCAGCCTTCCGGGGCGCTCGCCGTGAGACGACCCAGCGGATGGCGGTCGGCGCGGGAGAGGACTTCGACGCCGCGCGCACCCGGCAGGAAAGTGCGCAGCAGCCGCCGTCCGGCGATGCGGACCGGGCCGAGCACGGAGAAGGGATCGTGCAGGGCGGCGTTTTCGAGCTGCCAGGAGATGTCCGGCGGCAGGCCGGCGGATTCGAGGTCCGGCTGCCCGCCGGGGGGATCATACATGTCGTTCATGTCGGGCGGTCTTCCGAAAGGACGCGGCCGGCAAGGACCGTGAGGCCGCGCAGCGGCACGTCGATCCAGGTCGGTCGGTTGGCCGCCTCGTAGGTGATCTCGTAGGCGGCCTTCTCGATCAGGAACAGGTCGAGCAGCGCGGAGTCGTCCGCGCCGGCATAGCCCTCGGTCGCCGCGCGATAGCCTTCGAGGAAGGACTCGCTCGAATGGCGGACGAAGCTGTCGAGGAACTCTGCGACCGTGGCGTCGGGCACGTGGGCGTGGCTCGCGGTGCTCTTCCGCTGCACGAAGGCGGCGGCGTAGTCGAAGGAGCGCAGCACGCCGGCGACGTCGCGCCACCGGCTGTTCTTGGCGCGGCGCTGCTCCACCGGCTTCGCGGGCTCACCCTCGAAGTCGATGATGAACACGTCGCCGTTCGCGACCAGCACCTGGCCGAGATGCAGGTCGCCGTGCACGCGGGTTCGCAGTCCGCCGATGCCGCGGCGCGCCAGGGTGCGCAGCGCGTCCGCGAGTTGCGGGCGCATGGACGCGAGGTGGTCGCGCTCCTCCGGGTTCACGGGCGCATCGGCGGGCGGTGCGGCAAGCGCCTGCAAGGCCGCGTCGAGCTGTGCTTCGGCCGCCTCGGCCCACTGGGCCGCACTCTCCTCCTCCAGCGGTTCGGGATCGAAGGCAGGATTGGGCGAGGACCGCGCGAGCACCATGTGCATCTCGCCCACGCGCTGCCCGAGCAGGCGCGCGAAGACGCGGTAGTCCTCGTGGCGCAGGGCGTCCGCGGCGGCGGCTTCGTCGCCGCCGGTCAGGTCGGACAGCTCGCGCACCAGGAGGTCCAGCGTCCAGGTCCACGCATCGCCCTGGTTGCGGATGAAACCTTGCGCGATGGCGAGCGCGTGGCGCGTGCCGTCCTTGTCCTCCCGCACGATCTCGCCCAGCAGTGGCGGAACGGCGGCGTAGTCCTGTTCCGTGAGGTAGCGGCACATCTCGGCTTCGGGATGCGGGCCGTCCGTCACGCGGCGGAAGATCTTCACCATCGCCGCCGAACCCACGATCAGCGAGGAGTTCGACTGTTCGGCCGAGAGCCAGTTGATCTCGTCGGCCTGGCTGATCTCCACATCCTTGATCCGGTCGGTTGGCTCGCAGCGGATCGTGCCGTCGGGCCCCTCGAACACGCGGCCGGCGGCGAGCGCGGCCATGATGCCGTGGGCGAACTCCGGCAGGGAGAAGGCGTCCGTCAGCAGCCCGACATTGGGGCCGCGGCGGACGCGGGCGAGCGCGAGCTGGCTTTGCAGCGGCGTGCCCGGCTTGTCCTCCCACGCGATGCCGAGAGGCAGGAGCCAACGTTGCCGCCCGCCCTCGGTCTCTGTCTCCACCTCGGTCAGCAGCAGCTCACCGGTCGGGGACGACGCGCCCAGGACGATGCGCACGGAGCGCAGCGTCTGGTCCTTCTGTGCAAACCAGCGGCGCTTGCCGAGATAGGCCGGCAACGCCTCGCGCTCCAGCACGCCGCGGGAAGCCGCGAGCGCGGAGGTGAGGTCGTGCCGCATGACGATCGTCTGGTATTCGGGCATGGGCTCCGGCGCCGGTGTGTGATGGGTCGGCCATTCCGTCTCGGCAGCGAGCGAGAACCAGTAGAATCCGTAAGGCGGTAACGTCAGGAGATAGGTCAGTTGCCCGACCGGCGGAAAAATTGATCCGCCCTCGAGCTCGATCGGCACGCGTCCGGCGAATTCCGACAGATCGAGTTCCACGGCCTGCGGGGTGCGGGCGAGGTTCGCGACGCAGAGCAGCGCGCTCTCCTCATCCTCGCGCAGATAGGCGAGGATCTTGCGGTTCTTGGGATACAGCAGCCGGAACGTGCCGCGCCCGAACGCCTTGTACTGGCGCCGCGTCGCGATCGTACGGCGCATCCACATCAGCAAGGAATGCGGGTCGGCCGCCTGTGCCTCGACGTTCACCGCCTCGTAGCCGTAGAGCGGATCCATGATCGTGGGCAGCACGAGCCGCGACGGATCGGGCACGCGGGAGAAGCCGCCATTGCGGTCGGGCGACCACTGCATGGGCGTGCGGACACCGTCACGATCGCCGAGATGGATGTTGTCGCCCATCCCGATCTCGTCGCCGTAGTAGATCACCGGCGTGCCGGGCATCGACAGCAGCAGGTTGTTCATCAGTTCGATGCGTCGGCGGTCACGCTCGAGCAGCGGCGCGAGACGGCGCCGGATGCCGAGGTTCAGTCGCGCGCGACGGTCGGCGGCATAGGTCTCCCACAGGAAGTCGCGCTCCGACTGCGTCACCATCTCGAGCGTCAGCTCGTCATGGTTGCGCAGGAAGATCGCCCATTGGCTGTTGGGCGGAATGTCCGGGGTCTGTCGCAGAATATCGGTGATCGGGAAACGGTCCTCCCGCGCGATCGCCATGTACATGCGCGGCATCAGCGGGAAGTGGAATGCCATGTGGCATTCGTCGTCGTTGCCGAAATACTCCTTCGTATCCTCGGGCCACTGGTTCGCCTCGGCGAGCAACATGCGGCCGGGATAATGGGTGTCGATTTCAGACCGGATCCGGCGCAGCACCTCGTGCGTCTCGGGGAGGTTCTCGTTGTTGGTGCCTTCGCGCTCCACCAGGTACGGAACGGCGTCGAGGCGCAGCCCGTCCACGCCCAGTTCGGCCCAGTAGCGCAGCACCGACAGCACCTCGCGCAGCACGCGCGGGTTGTCGAAGTTCAGGTCCGGCTGGTGGGAATAGAAGCGATGCCAGTAATAGGCGCCGGCGACCGGGTCCCAGGTCCAGTTCGAGCGTTCGGTGTCGACGAAGATGATGCGCGTGCCGGCGTATTTCTGATCGCTGTCGGACCAGACGTAGAAGTCGCGATGCACCGATCCCGGCTTCGCGCGGCGCGCACGCTGGAACCACGGATGCTGGTCGGAGGTATGGTTGACCACCAGTTCGGTGATCACCTTGATGCCCCGGTCATGCGCGGCGTTGATGAAGCGCTTGACGTCCGACAGGGACCCGTAATCCGGGTGGACACCGCGATAGTCAGCGATGTCGTATCCGTCGTCGAGCCGCGGCGACGGGTAGAAGGGCAACAGCCAGATGACGTTGACCCCAAGCTCCTGGATGTAGTCGAGCTTGGAGATCAGGCCGGGAAAATCGCCGATCCCGTCGTTGTTCGCGTCGAAGAACGACTTGACGTGGATCTGGTAGATGATCGCGTCCTTGTACCACAACGGGTCGGCGCTGACCTTCGCCTCGTCGGGACGCATACGGATGGTGGCGACGTTCATGCGCCGGCTCCAGCGGGGGTGACCTGAAGGATTGTGAAAGGCAGGCGTGCGGGATCAAGTCGCAGTCGCTGCCACTTGCCATGCCAGGTGAAACGCGTGTCCGTCATCAGGTCGCGCACGGTCACGCTCGCGTCGTCCGGCAGCCCGAGTTGCCACAGCGGCACCTCGATCGCCGACTCCTGTGGGGTGTGCGGGTCGAGGCTGACCGCCACCAGGATGATCTCCCGGTCGCCGGGTCGCTGTTTGCCATAGAGGATGACCTGGTCATTGTCCGCCGCATAGAAGGTGACCCCGAGATGCGTCTGCAGCGCGGGATGGGCGCGACGGATACGGTTCAGCGCGGTGATCTCCGCCACGATGTTGCCGGGCGCTTCGAAGTTGCGCACGCGGATCTCGTACTTCTCCGAGTCGAGGTATTCCTCGCGGCCGGGCAGCGGCGCCGCCTCGCAGATCTCGAACCCCGAATACATCCCCCACAGCCCCGACAACGTCGTCGCGAGGGCCGCTCGGATCAGGAACCCTGGCCGGCCCGATGTCTGCAGGTAGACCGGGTTGATGTCGGGCGTGTTGACGAAGAAGTTCGGCCGGAAGCAGTCGCGCGCCGGCGGACGGTTCAGCTCCGTCAGATAATCGGTCAGCTCCTGCTTCGTGTTCCGCCATGTGAAGTAGGTATAGGACTGGCTGAAGCCGACCTTCGCGAGCCGGTACATCACTTTCGGGCGCGTGAACGCCTCCGACAGGAACAGCACGTCCGGGTGCCGCGCCTGCACGCTGCCGATCATCCAGCGCCAGAAGGGCAGGGGTTTCGTGTGCGGGTTGTCCACGCGGAACGTGCGCACGCCCTGCTCGATCCAGAACAGGATCACGTCACGCAACGCGATCCACAAGGAAGGCATCGACGCGTCGGCGTAGAAGTCCGGGTTGACGATGTCCTCGTACTTCTTCGGCGGGTTCTCGGCGTAGCGGATGGAGCCATCCGGCCGATAGCGGAACCAGTCCGGATGCTGCTTCAGCCATGGGTGGTCGGGCGAGCACTGGATCGCGAAATCCAGCGCGATCTCCATCCCATGATCCCGCGCCGCCGCGAGCAGGGCGCGGAAGTCCTCGAGCGTGCCCAGTTGCGGGTGTACCGCGTCATGCCCGCCATCCTCGCTGCCGATCGCGTAAGGGCTGCCGACGTCCTGCGGACCCGGCGTCAGGCTGTTGTTGCGTCCCTTCCGGTTCTTGCGCCCGATCGGATTGATCGGCGGGAAGTAGAGAACGTCGAAGCCCATGTCGCGGATAGCGGGCAGCCGCGCGATCACGTCGCGGAACGTGCCATGCCGCGCCGGGTCGCCGGTGACGGAGCGCGGGAACAGCTCGTACCAGCTCGCGAAGCCGGCCTGCGGACGGTCCACATGCAGCCGGCGCGGCGCCGGGAGTGTCGCCAGGAAGGGTTTGCGGTCGGCCGCCTGCATCAGCGCCAGCGTCTCGGGGGCGAGCAGCAGGCCGACCTTCGCCGCATCGTCGCCCTGCTGCAGCCGCTCCAGCAAGCGGTCCAGGTCGGTCGCGACCTCGCCCGCGGCGTGCTTGCGGGCACTTTCGATCAGGCCGCGCGCTTCCTGGATCTCGAGCCCGAGGGCCTGGTTGGCTTGGCGCTTCAGGTGCAGGTCGTGGCGGAAGCTCGCCCAAACGTCCCACCACGCCTCGACGGAATACTCGTGGGCGCCGACGCGCATCGGGGTGAAGGTCGCTTCCCAACGGTCGTTGCCGGTGGGGTGCATCGTCACCCGGTGCCACTCGGTCTCGTCGGCGGCGCGCCAGAGCAGGTTGGCGGCGAGCATGTCGTGGCCGTCGGCGAAGACGTCCGCACCCACGGTCAGGGCGGCACCGGCGATCCATTTCACCGGGAAGTCGTCATCCGGCACGGACGGCGTCACCGCCTCGATCGCGACGCGGGTGCGCATCATCTCCGCCGCGTCGGGGGCGGCCGGGAGTGCCGGGGCCTCCACATTGCCCAGGCGGCGGTAGGCGAGCACCCGGACCTCCTCGGGCCCGAGCGGCGCGGAGGGTGCGCTGCTCGAGTCGAGCGGGGTGGGCTCGCCGAACGCAGCGCCGGCCTGTGGTGGAAGAGCGTCCTCCGACAGGGGCGGTGTGGTCCCGTGGGTCGCAGGGTTGACCACGACGACGGCCGCCACGCGCGCATCGCGCACGTCCACGGTGTCGGCGCGGAGGAAGGACGTCGTGGCGGCGCCGGGCGGGGTGAGTGCGCGGATCGCGCCGTCCACGTGCAGTTCGGCAAGCTGGTCCGAAAGCTGCGCCACCTCGCCGAAATCGTCACTCAGGTCGCCGAGAGCCTCCGCTCGGGCGCGCTCGAAATCCTCCGGTCGCGCGCGGCTGGGGTCGAAGGCGATCCGGGTGGCGTATTCGAAACCCATCGGGACGAAGACGCCGTTGCCGATCGCCGCGGCGAGCCGGAGCGCCTGGCGGCAGGCGCGCACCGGGTCGGCTTCGGGCGGCAGATGTGCGGCGAGCCGATCGACGAAGGATGGTTCGGGGCTGCCGATCAACGGGGCAACGCGGCGCAGCGACTCCGCTTCTTCCACGAACCAGGCGGCGCGGCGGTCCCACCAGGGAAGGGAGGGCGCGACCCGGTCGAAACCGACCCCGGACAGCGCGGCGATGGCGCTTCGATCCACGCCCGGTGTCCAGCCGAGGCACAGGACCGTCGGGTCGGCGCGCCGGACCTCCGTCACGATGCGGCGCCAGACGGCCGCCGGGACGCGCGCCGGCGCCAGGCACCGGATGCCGGCGATGCCCTGGGTGACGAGGCGCGCGAGGCGCTGCGACCACCAGCCGGCGATCGCGTCGGCCACCTCCGTCTGGTCCAGCCGGGCATAACCCGCGTCGAAACGCCGCGGCGAGCGCCGTGGATCGGGGGTGGTTTCGGCCAGCCCATCGCTGAACCAGTCCGGGTGCTGCTGCCGGATCGCGGCGTCCCGCGCGACCCGGTCGATCTGCACGTCCAGCATCAGCCGCAGCCCGTGCGCCGCAGCCTGTTCCACGATGAACCGGATGCCCGACTCGGCGCCTTCCCGCCAGCCCAGCGCAGGGTGCAGCATCTCCCAGTTCCCGGTCAGGAAGATGTCCCCGGTCTCCCCCGGGGCGAACGGAGGCGCCAGGCAGACCCAGTTGAAGCCCAGGCCGGCGATCCGGGCGAAATGCCCCGGCCAGGCATCCAGCGGACCAGCCACGAGCGGGTGGAGGTAATAGATTTTCGGGGCGACGCCCTGAATCTGCGCATCCATCAGCGTGGCTCGCGTCGGTTGGGGGTGGGAAGGGAAAGGCCCCCGGCGCGGAGGCTGGTGCGGCGGCATGTCATGCCCGGGCGTAACGGAATCGGCCGGCTTCGGTTCCCAACCGGCCAAGCGCGTCGGCGTGATTCCTCCCGCGAGCCCGGGCGCGGACATTGGACGATCGTCCGAGCGGTGCCGCGAAGGATGCGGGAACCAGGCGGTTTCTCTCCCGCCCCCCGCCTCAGGCGAGCAGGGTCGGCCAGATCGACTGGATGGCGATCAGCAGGGCCGCCGCGATCAGGCCGGCGATCACGTCGTCGCCGATGATGCCGAACGGACCGTGCTGCCGGTCCGCCCACCCGACCGGCCCGAGCTTGGTGATGTCCAGCAGCCGGAACAGGACGAACGCGAGCAGGAGACCGGCGGCCGTGACGTGGGCGAGGCCCAGCAGGGTGATGAACTGGCCGGCATATTCGTCGATGACGACCCAGCCGGGATCGCCTTCGATGCGGACGTGGCGGATGGCCCAGATGCCCCCGACCGTCGCCGCGACGGCGGCAATCGCGAGCAGGGTGGGGGAAATCAGCATGAGACCGGCGCCCACCAGGGTGGCGACGGCAGAGGCCGCCGTTCCGGCCGCGACCGGCACCAGGCCCACGCCGAAGCCGTTGGCGATCAGCCGTGCTGGCTGGAGCGTCATGCCGAGCACCTCACCGGGGCGGACAGGGTGCGACCCGGCGGGTCACTTGGACCATTGGGCCAGCAGCGTCGGCGTATCCTCGTTCAGCTTGGCGCGATAGATCACGACGTTCTCCAGCACGCGCTGCACGTAGTTCCGCGTCTCGGAGATCGGGATCAGCTCCAGCCAGTCGATCATCGCCACCGGCCCGGCACGCGGGTCCCCCATCTCCCGCAGCCACTGGTCCACCCGGCTCGGCCCCGCATTGTACGCGGCGACGGCGAGCGGGAGGGCGTCGTCGAAGCGGTTCAGCATCTCCTCAAGATACGAGGTGCCCAACCGCATGTTGTGGTCGGGGTCGCCGGTCAGGCTCGCGAGCGAGGTCTGGATGCCAAGCTTCTTGGCGACGCCCTGGGCGGTGAAGGGCATGAGCTGCATCAACCCGCGCGCGCCGGAAGGGCTGATCGCGCCGACGTCGAAGCTGCTCTCCTGCCGCATGATCCCAAGCGCCACGGCGGGATCGAGCGGCCCGGGCGGCGTGTAGGGCACCGGCCATCCGGCCTGGGGCAGGGCACTGCCGTCCCGTCCAACCCGGCGGGCGACGAAGACCGCCGTGTCGGGCAGGCCGAGGCGCAGGGCGAGGTCGGCGGTGAGAGTCCGCTCGCCCGCCACGGGGGCAAGGTCGTCCATCTGCAGCAGGAAGGCGCGGGCGCGATGCGGCTCCCCCAGTGCGACCAGCCAGAGGGCGGCACGCACGACCTCGTGGCCGGCGAAGATCTGCGCCGCTTCCGAGGTGAAGACCGGATCGTGCAGGCCGCGGATCCGTCGCGCGAGGGCCGCGGCGTCGTCACCCAGGGCGATCGCGGCGAGCTGGCCGTAGAACGTGGTCGGCCAGGCCGCCGCGTGCTTGTATGCGCGCGTGGGGTCCTTGCCGGCGGCGGCTTCCGCGCGGGCCACCCAGTACCAGGCGCGTCCCTGGGTGATCGCCGCGTGCGACGAGGCGGCGAGCGTGCGGAAATGCGCCTCGGCCTGGGCCGGCTGGTTCAGCCGCCGGAGGGCGATGAAGCCGGCGAGGAATTCGGCGTCGGCCCGCTGTTCCGCGCCGGTCTGGCCATGCGCGGCGACGATCGCGTAGGCGCCTGCGTCGTCCCCGGTCTGCAGCAGCTTGCGGGCGAGCACGTTGCGTTCGGCCCAGAATGCCGCGAGATGCGCCGGGGCCGCTTGCTGCGCCTGCGCGCCGGCCCGCAGCCAGAGGGCACGTGCCTCCGGCAGGTGGTCGGTGCGCCTCAAGGACCGAACGTGGTCCAGCATCATGCCCGGATCGTCCTGGGCATCGGCGGGGAGGGCGGCGACGAGGCTTTCCGCCCGTGGGTCGTCGCGTCGCAAGGCGAGCCGCGCCTCGGCTGCCGCGCGATACGGCGCCGCCAGTCGCTGGAGCTGCCGCGTCGCGCCCGACGTGTCGGACCAGGCGAGGCGCTGGAACCGCGCCCACTCGTCCTCCGGCGTGGGGATGCCCGCCCAGCGATGCAGGAAAGCGGTTTCGGCGGCGCCGCTGCCGACGGCGTCCACCCACGCCCTGCGGGCGATCGCGACGGCGTCGTCCTGCCGGCCGGCATTGGCCAGCGCCTCCGCGCAGCGGAGCATGGCGGCCGCGAGGGTGGGGAGACGCGCGGCGCATTGCGCGAGCACGATGGCCTGGTCCGGTTCGGTGGCGATCGCCTCCTGCCGGCGCCGCTCCAGCGTCGCCTGGTTGGGCCAGTCCGGGTTGCGGGTCATGAAGTCGGCGATCTCGGGGGCGGTGGCCGCGCCGGGCGCCAGGAGGCGGTAGTAGAGGACCAGCTTCGCGGTCACCGGGTCGGCGAAGCGGCTGGCGAGCGACTGGGCGTCCTGCCACCGGTCCGCCCGCACCGCCGCCATCGGGTTCTGCGCCGGATCGCGCAGGTCCTGCGCCATGGCGCTCGTGGCCAACAGGGCGCTCGTGGCCAACGGGAGGAACAGGGCGGGCAGCAGCCGAGTCGGGACGCGCATGCATCTTTCCTAGCGCAGCATGGCCTTGCGATGCATCTCCCGCGCGCCTAGCTTGCGCGATCTGTTCCACCACCCAGAAGACCAAACCCAGGAGAGGGTCATGTTCAAGGGCTCACTTGTCGCTTTGATTACCCCGATGCGCGACGATGGGTCGTTGGACGAGAAAGCCTATGCCGCGTTCGTCGACTGGCAGATCAAGGAAGGCACGCATGGCGTGGTGCCGGTCGGCACCACCGGCGAAAGCCCGACCCTGAGCCACGCCGAACACAAGCGGGTCGTGGAGATCGCGGTCGAGGTCGCGAAGGGGCGGGTGTCGGTGATCGCCGGTACCGGCTCGAACAGCACCGAGGAGGCGATCGACCTGACGCGCCACGCGAAGGAAGCGGGTGCCGACGCGGCGCTGATCGTGACGCCGTACTACAACAAGCCGACGCAGGAAGGCATGTACCTGCACTTCAAGGCGATCGCCGACGCCGTCGACCTGCCGATCATCATCTACAACATCCCGCCCCGCAGCGTGATCGACATGAGCGTGGAGACGATGGCGCGGCTGGCGAAGCACAAGAACATCGTCGGGCTGAAGGACGCGACGGCCAATCTCGCGCGCCCGCTGCAGCAGAAGCGCGCCTGCGGCGACGATTTCTGCCAGCTGTCCGGAGAGGATCATACCGCGCTGTCGTTCAACGCGGCGGGCGGCGTGGGCTGCATCAGCGTGACCGCCAACGTCGCGCCGCGGCTCTGCAGCGACATGCAGACGGCATGGATGGAAGGTCGGGTGAAGGACGCGATGGCGATCCAGGACCGGCTGTTGCCGCTGCACGACGCGTTGTTCGCGGAGACGAGCCCGGGCCCGGTCAAGTTCGCGGCCTCGCTGCTGGGCAAGACCAGCGAGCGGTGCCGCCTGCCGCTCGCGCCGCTGCTGGAGCCGACCCGCGCGAAGGTCCGTGCCGCAATGACGGAGGCCGGGCTGCTCAACTGAGCCCGGGGCGGGGCGGGAGACCAACGCTTACAACCCGTCCAGCGCGCAACTCCCAGCGCCCCACGCCCAGTGCCCAACCCCAACGCCCAGTGCCCATCGGCCAGTGCCCGACGTCCAGTGCCCGACGTCCAGTGCCCGACGCCCAAACCCGTCATGGCCGGGCTTGACCCGGCCATCCATCACGGCAGGGTTCCGGCAAGGATGGCCGGGTCAGGACCGGCCATGACGGTTGGGACCGGCTCTCTGACGAAAGGCCGGCTCCCTCACGATAGGCCGCCCCCCTGACGCAAGGCGGGCCTCCTCACGAAAGGCCACCCCTGACGAAAGGCCGGCCCCTCAACGAAAGGACTGCCACCACGACGCCGTGGTGACCATATTGCATCATCATGGCTGACCCGAAAAAAGCGAAGAAGGGCCTGATCGCCCACGGCATCGCAGCGCAGAACCGCAAGGCGCGCTTCGACTACACGATCAAGGAGACCGTCGAGGCCGGGCTCGTGCTCAAGGGGCCCGAGGTCAAGTCGCTGCGCCATGGCCGCGCCACGCTGACCGAGGCATGGGCGGGGGAGCGCGATGGCGAAATGTGGCTGTTCAACGCCTACATCCCCGAATACCAGGGCGGCGTTTTGTCGCGCTTCGAGCCGCGCGCCCCGCGCAAGCTGCTGCTCAAGAAGAAGCAGATCGACACCCTTCTCGGCTCCGTCACACGGCAGGGGTCGAGCATCGTCCCGCTGCAGATCCACTTCAACGACCGTGGTCGCGCCAAGGTGCTGCTGGGCGTGGGCGAGGGCCGCAAGAAGCAGGACAAGCGCGCCGCGATCGCCGACCGCGACTGGAAGCGGGACAAGGCGCGGCTGATGCGCGCGAAGGGGTAGCGGGGCGCCGGAGCGCGAGAGGCTCGCCGCCTCCGGGACGCGGGGCGGCACTGAGACGCGATGACCGCAGCGCAGGACGGGCGCGCACGGGCCTCTTGGACGCCCGACGTCCAACCCCGTCATGGCCGGGCTTGTCCCGGCCATCCCTGGTGGCACCGTGCTGCGAGGATGGCCGGGACAAGCCCGGCCATGACGGGAGAGTGCGGGGTCGGGGTCGGCGTCGGAGGCGTGGGCGAGTCGAGTCGGTGGGGCCGGGCCGGGCCGGACCAGGAGAACACCCCAGCCTCAGCCAGGATCCTCGAGCCCGATCGCCCGCAGGCGCGCGGCCTCCTCGTCCCAGCCGGTGCGCTGCTTCACGTTGAGGAACAGATGCACCGGCCGCTCCAGCAACGCGCCCAGTTCCTGCCGCGCGCGGGCGCCGATCGCCTTCACCTTGGCGCCGCGCTCGCCGATCAGGATGGCCTTGTGGCCTGTGCGGGCGACGTAGATCGTGACGTCGATGCGCACCGATCCGTCCGGACGCTCCTTGAAGCTCTCGGTCTCCACGGTCGTGCCGTACGGCACCTCCTCATGCGTCTGCAGGAAGATCTGCTCTCGCACGATCTCCGCCGCGAGAAGCCGGTCGGGCAGATCCGTCAGGTCGTCGTCGGGATAGAGGTGCGGCCCCTCGGGCATCGCGCCCGCCAGCGAGTCCCGCAGCCGGTCGAGCCCGTCGCCGGTGGTCGCGCTGATCATGAACGTCTCTTCGAACGGGGCGAGGTCGGTCAGCGTGGCAGCGAGCGGCAGCAGGGTGGGCGCCGGCACGAGATCGGTCTTGTTGAGTGCGAGCCAGATCCGCCGGCCGGAGCCGGCCAGCTTCTCGGCGATGCCGCGCACCTCGTCGGTCGCGCCGCTGCGCGCGTCGACCAGCATGAGCGTCAGATCGGCATCGGCTGCCCCGGTCCAGGCCGCCGCGACCATGGCACGGTCGAGCTTGCGCCGAGGCCGGAAGATCCCGGGCGTGTCCACCAGCAGCACCTGGCTCGCGTGCTGCATGAGGATGCCCAGGATGCGGAACCGTGTCGTCTGGGCCTTGGGCGAGACGATCGAGACCTTCGCCCCGGTCAGCCGGTTCAGCAGCGTCGACTTCCCCGCATTCGGGGCGCCGACGATCGCGACGAAGCCACAGCGGCTGCTCATGCGCTCAACACCTGCAACAGGGCCTCGGCCGCCGCCTGTTCCGCCGCGCGCTTGCTGCCGGCAGTTCCGGAGGCGGTCGCCTCTCCGACCATCACGCGGACCGTGAACATCGGAGCATGTGGGGGGCCGATGCGTTCGGCGATCGTGTAGATCGGCATCGTCGCGCGCTTCTGTGCCCATTCCTGCAACGCGGTCTTCGCATCCTTGGGCGGCTCCGACTGCCGGGTCATGATGCCGTCCCAGGCGTGGCGGATGAAGCGTTGTGCCGCCGCCAGGCCGCCGTCCAGGTACAGGGCCCCCAGCGCGGCCTCCAGCGCGTCGGCCAACACCGTGGCGCGCCGCTTAACGCCGGCGCGGGCCTCACCCGGGGCGACCGAGAGGACGTCGTCCAACCCGATCGCCTCCGCCACCTCGGCCAGGACGGGCTGAGAGACGAGCTGCGCGAGCCGTCGCCCGAGCTCGCCCTCCTGTTCGTCGGGAAAGCGTTCGGCGAGCCACTCGGCCATCACGAGGCCAAGGACGCGGTCACCGATGAATTCTAGGCGCTCGTTGGAGCCGCGGTGGCGCGCCTTGCCCTGCAGGGCGGATCGATGCGTGAGCGCCTCGCGCAGCAGGTCGGGGCGGGTGAAGCTGTGCCCGAGAATGGCCTGGACAGGGTCCGTCAACGCCCAGGCCTGCTCAATGGACCATGGTGAACAGGCGGCTCCAACGGATCTCGAACGGCCATTCCCAGAATTGCCACCACGGATATTCCGCATCGACCGAGAAGAACAGCAGTTCGGCGCGGCCCACCAGGTTCTCGACCGGGACAAACCCCACCCCGTTCATGAAACGGCTGTCGGCCGAATTGTCGCGGTTGTCGCCCATGGCGAAGACGTGGCCGGGCGGCACCGTGTACTCGGGCGTGTTGTTGACCTCACCCTCGTCGGTGGCCTTGAGGATGTCGTGCTTGACGCCGTTCGGCAGCGTCTCCTGGTAGAGACGCAGCACCATGTGGATGCCGCCGTCGTTCGCGTCATAGGTGCCCTCCGGCTTGCGGGGGCAGAGCTGGCCGTTGATGTAGAGCTGGCCTTGGCGCACCTGGATCCGGTCACCCGGCAAGCCCACAATGCGCTTGATGTAGTCGGTCGAGTTGTCACGCGGATACTTGAACACCGCCACGTCGCCACGCTTCGGCAGTGCACCAAAGATGCGGCCGGAGAACAGGGGCGGCGAGAACGGCAGCGAATAGCGCGAATAGCCGTAGCTGTATTTCGAGACGAAGAGATAGTCGCCCACCAGAAGGGTGGGGATCATGCTGCCGGAGGGGATGTTAAAGGGCTCGAACGCAACGGTGCGGACCGCGACGGCGATCAGGCCGGCGTAGACGATCGTCTTGACGTTCTCGAGCAGCGAACTCGACTTGCGCTTGGCCTTGGCTGTCGCCATCAGATGTGCGGCTTTCGGTCAAAAATCCGGGCGGATCAAGCCCACGCACTCGACCCCTGTCAAGCAACCGGGCGAACGGCGGTGGGCCGGATAGCGGCGTCGATCACCTGCCGCCGGCCGGAATACAAGCGATGATGACCTGGGCGAGGGCGTAGGGATATTCGTCGCTCATGCTGAGGACGACCTGGGCGGCAAGGCCTGGCGGTGTGATCGCAGCCAATCGGTCGGCCGCGCCGCCGGTCATCTGCAGGATGGGGCGGCCGCCGGGCAGGTTGACCACGCCGAGATCCATGAAGAAGACGCCATGGCGAAAGCCGGTGCCGAGCGCCTTGGCGGCGGCCTCTTTTGCGGCGAAACGCTTGGCGAAGGTGGAGGCGCGGTCGTCCGCGTTCCGGGTCAGCGCCTCCGCCCGTTCTTCGGTGGTGAAGACGCGTTCGAGAAAGCGGTCGCCGTAGCGGGCAATGGTCGCCTCGATCCGGCGGATGTCGCAGAGATCGGACCCGAAGCCCAGGATCATCAGGCCTTGGCCCGCTCCACGCCCTTGATGCCCGCTGCGCCGCGCAGCCCGGCGATCACCTTCGACAGATGGGTCACATCCCGAACATCGACATCGACCAGCGCTTCCATGAAGTCCTGCTGCCGGTTGACGATCTTCAGGTTGGCAATCGCGCCGTCCTGCTTGGCCACGGCGTTGGTGAGGTTCGCGAGTGCCGCCTGATCGTTCGCGGCGATCACGCTGATGCGCGCCGTGTGCCCGCCCGGCACGCCGTCCCGACCGGGTTTGCCGATCGCCTCGTAGTTCCAGTCGATGTCGATGAAGCGCTCCGGCGTGGCGGCGAAGCCGTTCAGGGTCTGGCAGTCGCGCGCATGGATCGTCACGCCCTTGCCCGTGGTGACGATCCCGACGATCTCGTCCCCCGGCACGGGGTGGCAGCACCCGCCGAAGCTGTAGGCCATGCCGGGCACCAGGCCGGTCACGGGCATGCCGTGATCGAGCCGGGCGGCAGGCCTGCCGGTCCGGGGCAGCAGCGGCGGCACCATCCGTGGTGCCCGCTGGGTCTGCCGGAGTTCGGGATAGGCGGCATGCACCACGTCCCGGGCGGCGAGGTTGCCGTTGCCGACCGCGACGTAGAGGTCGTCGGCGCTCGCGACCTTCAGAGCCTTCAGAGCGGGATCCAGCGCCTTCTCCGATCCGTCGACCCCGGCCTGGCGGAACGCCTTGGTAAGTTCGGCGCGGCCGGCGTCGCGGCTCTGCTGCCGCTGCTCCTGGTGGATGAAGCGACGGATGCGGGCCCGTGCCTTGCCGGTGACGACGAACCGCTCCCATTGCGGGGAGGGCGTGCCGCCGCGGGCGGTCATGATCTCGACCTGGTCGCCGTTCTGCAGCTGCGTCCGCAGCGGCAGCAGGCGGCCGTTGATCTTGGCGCCGACGCAGGTATCGCCGACCTGGCTGTGCACGGCGTAGGCGAAGTCGACGGGCGTCGCCCCACGCGGCAGCGGGATCAACCGGCCCTTCGGCGTGAAGCAGAAGACCTGGTCGTCGTAGAGTTCGAGCTTGGTGTTCTCCAGGAACTCGTCGGGCGCGCTGGAATTCTCAAGGATTTCGAGCAGATCCTGCACCCAGCCGAATTTCTGCACTTCCTTCTCGCCGGCGCGGGCGTCCCGCGTCTTGTACAGCCAGTGCGAGGCGACGCCGTTCTCGGCGACGTCGTTCATGTCCGGCGTGCGGATCTGAACCTCGATCTTCTGGTTGCGCGGCTCGCGCAGGGTCACGCCGGTATGCAGGCTCTGATAGCCGTTCGATTTGGGGGTCGAGATGTAATCCTTGAAGCGCCCGGCGATCACCGGATAGGCGGAATGGACCGCGCCCAGCGCCGCGTAGCAGTCGCCCTTGGTGGGCACCACGACGCGGAATGCCATAATGTCGGAGAGCTGCTCGAACGCCACGTTGCGGCGGTGCATCTTCTCCCAGATGGAGTAGGGGTTCTTCTCGCGGCCCGTGACCTCGATCACCTCGACGCCGGCATCGTGGCAGACGCGGATGAGTTCCTGCTTCACCTCCTCGATCACGTCGGCGCCTTGGCCGCGGAGGAAGTTGAGCCGCGCCTGGATGGTCGCGAAGGCCTCGGGCTCGAGCTGCTGGAAGGACAGGGTCTGGAGTTCGGTCTTCACCGCGTCCATGCCGATGCGTTCGGCGAGCGGCGCGTAGATCTCCATGGTCTCGCGGGCGATCCGCTTGCGGCGGTCCTCGGCGCGGACGAAGTGCAGCGTCCGCATGTTGTGCAGACGATCGGCCAGCTTCACGAGCAGGACGCGGATGTCCTTGCTCATGGCGAGCACGAGCTTGCGGAAGTTCTCCGCCTGCTTGGTGCGGTCGGACTGCAGCTCCAGTCGGGTGAGCTTGGTCACCCCATCGACGAGGCCTGCGATCTCCTTGCCGAATCGCGTCTCGATGTCGGGCAGGCGGACCGGGGTGTCCTCGATCGTGTCGTGGAGCAGGCCGGTGACGATGGAGGCGGTATCGAGCCGGTAGCCGGCCAGGATGTCGGCGACCGCGATCGGATGGGTGATGTAGGGGTCGCCGTTGTCGCGCCGCTGGTTTCCGTGCGCCTGCATGGCGAGCACGTAGGCCGCGTCGATCAGGCTGGTATCGGCTTTGGGGTCGTACGCGTGGACCTTCTCGGTCAGTTCGAACTGCCGGATGATCGCGGGTCGCGTCGGCACGATGTCGGCGGGCGGGGGCGATCCGCCCGGGGGCGGCGAATCGAGTGCGGCGACCGAATGGGACGCCTGTCCGTCAGGCGCCATCGCGACGGTCGGCGCCGCGGGGGTCGGCGCGGGCCGTGGTGCCTCGTGACCGGTGCCGCCCCCCCTGCGCATGACGGGCTAGCGCCTCGGGCGGCCGCCGAGTTCCGCCTCGATCGCGGCTTCCATGTCCTCGGGGGACATGTCCTCGTTCTCGACGGGAAGGCCGGCGGCCTCCTCTTCGGCAGTGACGTCCTGCAGCCCGAAGATGTTCTGGTCGGTCGGGATGAGGTCGAGCACCTCCTCGTCGGCCGGCTCCGGCTCCGGGGCGCGGGACAGGGACTTGATCAGATCCTGCTCGATGCGGCCGAGCTCGATGGTTTCGTCCGCGATCTCGCGGAGCGCGACGACGGGGTTCTTGTCGTTGTCGCGATCGACCGTCAGTTCCTCACCGCGGCTGAGGTTGCGCGCGCGCTGGGCGGCGAGCAGCACCAGCTCGAAGCGATTGGGGACCTTCTGGACGCAGTCTTCAACGGTGACGCGCGCCATGCGCTCAACCTCCGGGCATAGCTTCGGGGGAAAGCGGGTAATTAGGCGATGCTGCGCTGCGATGCAAGGCTTACGCCGGCAGGATCCGCAGCGCCTGGGGCGGCAGGGCGTCGATCAGCGTCGCCGGCCGGGCCGCCAGCACCGGATGGATCCAGTCAGGCGCCACGTCGTTCAGAGGGCAGAGCACGAAGGCCCGTTCGTGGGCGCGCGGGTGCGGAAGCACGAGATCAGGGGTATCCAGGATGAGGCCGTCGTAGTCGATGAGGTCCAGATCGAGCGTTCTTGCGGCATTTGCCACGCTTCGCTCGCGTCCGGCGTCTTGTTCGATCTGCATGAGCCATGCCAGCACTACACGCGGGTCCGGGGCTTGGCCAGATTCGGCGCGGAGATGCACGATGGCGTTCACGAAGGCGGGCTGGGCCGAGGGGGGAATGGGGGCGGACTCGAACCACCGGGACAGACCGCGGACGCGCAATCCGGGAAGCTGGTCGAGCCGCGAGACGGCCCAGCGGCATGTCTCGAGAGGTGTTCGTCCGTCTCTATTTGCGAGATTGGCCCCCATGCCGACAACTATCATGTACTGCCCCGAACGGTCGTTCTGACTTTTGCAAGATTGCCTAGGTGATATAAACTCGTCCCGGACGACCGACATCGACGCTTGCCCGTACCCGCATATTCCAACCGCGTTCAACCCTGGGTTCAGAATCCATGCATTTTCTTCCGACTGAGCGGCTCGCCCTCTTCATTGATGGAGCCAACCTGTATTCGGCGTCCCGCAACCTAGGGTTTGATGTCGACTATCGCAACCTGCTGGAGTTCTTCCGGAAGAAGTCGCACGTGATCCGCGCCTACTACTATTCGGCGGTGCTTGAGACCGACGAGTATTCACCGCTGAAGCCGCTTACCGATTGGCTCGCCTATAACGGGTATACCTTGGTCACCAAGCCCGCCAAGGAGTTCACGGACGCGGCGGGGCGGCGGCGGGTCAAGGGCAACATGGATATCGAGGTCGCGGTCGACATGCTCGAACTCGCGCCCCGAATCGATCACGCCGTCCTCTTCAGCGGCGACTCCGACTTCCGGCGTCTCGTCGAAGCCATGCAGCGCAAGGGCGTGCGCGTCTCCGTCGTCTCCTCCATTCGCACCAGCCCGCCGATGATCGCCGATGAGCTGCGGCGGCAGGCCGACCAGTTCCTGGAGCTCGCGGAAATCGCGCCGGAGTTCACCCGCCGCCAGACGGAGCCGCGGGTCCGGACCGTGTCTCTGCGGGGCACGCCGGCCGAACCGTTTGCCGACCCGCACGACGCCGCCTAAGACGGACGCCGCCGCCAGCGGCAGTCTGCGCGGAGGGCGAATGTGCGGCCTGCCCCTCGGCACGTGCACCGAGCTATGATGGGGTTTCGAGCCCTCGGGCGTTCGGCGTGCCAGACATGCGGAGGCAGCCATGCGGCTGACCACGTTCAGCGACTATAGCCTGAGAACCCTGATCTATCTGGGGCTGCGGCCGGACAGGCTCGTGACGATCGCGGATATCGCGGCCGCCTACGACATCTCCGCGAACCACCTGATGAAGGTCGTGCACCAGCTCGCGCAGAGCGGCGAAATCGCGACGGTGCGCGGGCAGCATGGCGGGCTGCGCCTCGCGCGCAAGCCGGAGGAGATCAACATCGGCGCCGTCGTCCGCCGGACCGAACCGGACATGCATCTGGTCCCCTGTTTCGGGTCCGCGGCCGGGTGCCGCATCCAGCCGGAATGTTTCCTCGCCTCCGTCCTTGACGAGGCGCTGTCCGCGTTCCTCGGCGTGCTCGACCGTTACACGCTTGCGAATCTGCTCCGTGCTCCCGAACGGATCGCACCGTTGCTGGGTATTCCCCCCGCCGCATAAGTCGATCACCCGCGCCGATCGGGGGAGGCGCGAGCGGCAGGTCGGTCAGCTCGGCGCGGCCGGAGGCGCCGGCGCGCGGGCCGGCTCAGGCCGGGCGGGCGGTCTTGCCCAGCGCGGTCGAAATCGCCTCGGACAGGGTGGTGCCGTCGGGCTCTTCGCCCGCGCCGAACGTGCCCGTGACGAAGCCCTGCCGCGAGACCAGCACCTTGTTGAAGTTCCAGGATGGCGCCCAGTCGCGGGTCCGCTTCACCCAGGCATAGAACGGGGCGGCGTCTTTCCCGCGCACGTGCGACAGCGCCGCGAGAGGGAAGGAGATGCCGAACCGCGTGTCGCAGAACTCCTTGACCGTCTTGTTGTCGGCCGATTCCTGGTTGAAGTCGCCGCTGGGCACGCCGACCACGACGAGCCCTTCGGCGCTCCGCGCATGGTAGAGCTTCTCCAGCGCCTCGTATTGGTAGGTGTAGCCGCAGAAGCTGGCCGTGTTGACGACAAGCAGCGCCTTGCCGCGAAACTGGGCGAAGTCCAGCGTGCTGCCATCGATGCCGGGAAAACTGAAATCCCACGCCGTTTCGCCGGACGAGGCGGCGCTGGCGCTCTCCGATACAGCCGTGCCTCCCGCCAGCCCGCAAGATGCCGCCAGCACGGTGCGGCGCGTCAGCTCAACCATAGCGCTCCTCCAGCCACGGGTCGGCATTGTTGTGGTAGCCGCGGACCTCCCAGAACCCCGGGTGGTCGCTGATCGTGAACTCGATCCGCCGAAGCCATTTGGCCGATTTCCAGAGATACAGCCGAGGAACCAGCATGCGCACGGGACCGCCATGCTCGCGGGTGATCGGCTTCCCCTCCCACTCGTGGACCAGGAAGACATCCGGCTGATCGAACTGGTCCAGGCGGATGTTCGTCGTGTACCCGTCCCAGGAGTGGAACACGACGTGCTTCGCTTCCGGCTTCGGGCGGACGATCTCCACCAGCGCTCGCGCGGACACACCCTTCCAACGGTTGTCATAACGGGACCATTGGGTGACGCAGTGCATGTCGGAGACGCTCTCGCTCTGCGGCAGCGCCATGAACTCGTCGAGCCGCAGGCTCAGGCGGTTCTCGACCGCGCCGTCCACGTCGAGCCGGAACTTCTCGGGCGTGACGTTCGGTTCGGCTCCGAGGTCGAGGACGGGCCAGTCCTTCACCAGGCGCTGGCCGGGAGGCAGCCGATCCCGGTCGGGATCGCCGGTGGTGCCGGTCAGCAGCCGGCCGTCGCGGGCCCATTCCTGCTTCCTGGCGACCAGCTTCTCCCGGATCCCGCCCGTGACTGGCACCTGGTCGTCATCGCTCATGGGAGCTCCTCTCGCCAAATCGCACCGGGACCCAGCGTGGCGTCCCCTCTCCGACCTCGTCCACACCGGGGACGACCTGGTCGGCGAACGAACTTAGCTTGGCCCGTGCCGGACGTTTCGCAAGGGCGGCTGCGCCACCGCTCAACTCGCGCGGGCCTGCATCGTGGCCAGCGCTCGGACGATCGGGTCCGGCGTGACGGACACCTCGCCGAGGAAGGGTTGGTCGAAGATGAAGACCAGCGTTATCAGCAGGCCCAGACCCGCGCCGAGACCGCCGAGCGACATGACGCGGCCCCATTGGGGCTCGACAAAGGCGGCGAAGACCAGCAGGAGCAGGATCAGGAAGCAGATCACGTGCCAGTAGATGGGCGGGAGGCCCAGATCCGTCGCACTCAGCCGCTCGTCCCGGCTTTCGGCAAGCTGGTCGTTCAGCTTCAGGAGGTCGGCATAGATCACCGACTCCCGCCCCGGCGCGGGCTGGATGGCCAGGATCGCCCGCGAGAGCGTGGCGCTCGCTTCGGCGGTCCGCGGGCTGCTCTCGTGGACGCTGAGCCTCGGCCATTCGTCGTCGATCACGGATTGCGCATAGGCGTGCAGCGCCTGGCGGATCCCGGCGACCTTCGGATCGCCCCATCGGGTGAGCAGCCGATCGATCTGGTTGAACTGGGTGGCTTCGGCCGCGACGGTCTTCTCCACGTTGCGCAGGTTCATCTGCGCCTGGACGAGCGAGAAGGCGAGCACGGCGCCGGTGAAGCCGGTGATGGCGGAAACGGTGTTGCGGGCGCTTTCCGCATGGGTGTCGCTGACCGGCCCGAAGAGGCGGTATCGTAGCAGCGGAGCGATTGCGAACAGGATCCCGATGGTCAGCCCGAAGACGGCGGCGACACCGAGATCGGGCAGGTCGTAGAGGAATGTGATCACGGGAGCTCTCGGCAACGCTTGAGGCGCTCGTTCAATGGCGAGATTCGCGGGCAAAGGCCAGCACCACCAATCTGTCCTGCGTCCCGGATCGACACGCCCCGCGCGGGCGTCCGCCACGCACAGGAGGCCGCATGGAGTGGGAGGCGCCCGCAATCGTGCTGCATGCCCGACCGTACGGGGAGGCGGACGTGATCGCGACGGTGATGACCGAAGAGCACGGGCTGCATCGCGGCCTGGTCCGTGGCGGCCTCTCCCGCGCGCAGACGGCCACGTGGCAGTCCGGCAACCTGGTCGCGGCGCGCTGGACGGCGCGGCTTGCGGACCAGTTGGGCGGCCTCCGGGGGGAAACCGTCCACGCCACCGCGGCGCTGGCGATGGGCGATCCGCTCGCGCTGGGCATCGTCACCGCCGCCTGCGCCGTGGCCGAAGGCGCGCTGCCCGAACGGGAGCCGCACCCGGCCGTGTTCGGCGGCCTGCTCCGCCTGCTGGTCGGGCTGTCCTCGGGCGAGGCGCTGCTGCCCGATCTGGTGCGCTGGGAGATGCGGCTTCTGGCGGATCTCGGGTACGGGATCGACCTGCGCGCCTGTGCCGTGAGCGGCGCCACCTCCGGTCTGGCCTATGTCTCGCCCCGGACCGGGCGTGCCGTGACGGCCGAGGCGGCAGGCGTCTGGGCCGGGCGGCTGCTGCGGCTGCCCTCCTTCCTGGTCGGCGGCAACGCCGAGGGTCCCGGAGAGTGGCAGGACGGGCTGCGGCTCACCGGGCATTTCCTGGTGCGGGACGCCTTCGGCCAGCACAACCGTGCGCTCCCGCTGGCGCGGCAGATGCTATACGACCGCGTCGCCGCGCTCGCGGCGGAATCGGATCAACAGACCGGGGACCATGATGCCGAATGACGTGATCGGGCATGTCGAGGACACGCCGCTCAAGGACGCGCTGTCCGAGCGGTATCTGGCCTATGCGCTGTCCACGATCATGTCGCGGTCGCTGCCGGACGTGCGGGACGGGCTGAAGCCGGTCCACCGGCGGCTGATCTACGCCATGCACCAGTTGCGGCTGGACCCGACCGCCGGCTTCAAGAAGTGCGCCCGCGTCGTGGGCGACGTGATCGGCAAGTACCACCCGCACGGCGACGCCGCGGTCTATGAGGCGCTGGTGCGGCTCGCGCAGGAATTCGCCGCCCGCTACCCGCTGGTCGAGGGACAGGGGAACTTCGGCAACATCGACGGCGATAACGCCGCGGCCATGCGGTACACCGAGGCGCGGCTGACCGAGGTCGCGCGGGCCATGCTGGCCGGCATCGACGAGGACGCGGTCGATTTCCGCCCGACCTATGACGGGGAGGAGAGCGAGCCGATCGTCCTGCCGGGCGCCTTCCCCAACCTGCTGGCCAACGGCGCGGCCGGCATCGCGGTGGGCATGGCGACCTCCATCCCGCCGCACAATGCGGGCGAGGTCTGTGCCGCCGCGATCCACCTGATCCGTCATCCGGATGCGACCACTGCCGACCTGCTGGCGCACATGCCGGGCCCCGATTTCCCGACCGGCGGTCTGATCGTCGAGGAGCCGGCCTCCATCCTGACGGCCTACGAAACGGGCCGCGGCGGGTTCCGGCTGCGGGCCAAGTGGGAGAAGGAGGTCGGGAAGCACGGCACGTGGCAGATCGTCGTCACCGAGATCCCCTACCAGGTGCAGAAGGCGCGGCTGATCGAGCAGATCGCGCAGTTGCTGGAAGAGAAGAAGCTGCCGCTGCTGGGCGACGTGCGGGACGAGAGCACCGACGTGATCCGCCTGGTACTCGAGCCGAAGACCCGGACGGTCGAGGCCGAGATGCTGATGGAGACGCTGTTCCGCGCGACCGCGCTGGAGACGCGCTTCTCGCTCAACATGAACGTGCTGGATGCGAGCCGGACGCCGCTCGTGATGCCGTTGAAGCAGGTGCTGCGCGCCTGGCTCGATCACCGGCACGAAGTGCTGATCCGCCGCTCCAATCACCGGCTCGCCGCGATTGAGCGGCGGATCGAGGTGCTGGAAGGCTACCTGATCGTCTTCCTGAACCTGGACGAGGTGATCCGCATCATCCGCGAGGAGGACGAACCGAAGCCGCGGCTGATGGAGCGGTTCTCGCTGTCGGAGGTCCAGGCGGAGGCGATCCTCAACATGCGGCTGCGCAGCCTGCGCCGGCTCGAGGAGATGGAGATCCGCAAGGAGCACAAATCTTTGTCGAAGGAGCGCAAGGAGATCCAGGCGCTGCTCAAGGACGAGACGCTGCGCTGGAACCGGATCGCCGAAGAACTCGAGCAGACCCGCGCCAAGTTCGGCTCCGGGCCGCTCGGGGACCGGCGTTCGGTGCTGGCCGTCGCGCCCAGCACGGTCGCGGTCGACACCGAGGCGTTCATCGAGCGCGAGGCGATCACCGCGATCCTGTCGGAGAAGGGCTGGATCCGGGCGGTCCGCGGTTCCGTGGCGGACCCGGCCGACCTCCGGTTCAAGGAAGGGGACAAGCTCAAGCTGCTGCTGCCGTGCTTCACCACGGACAAGCTGACCCTGTTCGCGACCAACGGCCGCACCTACACGATCAGGGCCGGCGACCTGCCGCGTGGCCGCGGCGACGGGCAGCCAGTGCGGCTGCTGGCCGACTTGTCGAACGACGTCGACGTCGTTGCCTTCTTCGTCGCGGTCGAGACGACCAACTACCTGGTCGCCTCCAGCGCCGGTCGCGGCTTCATGGTGGCGGGCAAAGAGCTCGCAGCGGAGAAGCGCACCGGCAAACAGGTGCTGAACCTGAAGGCCGGGGAGGAAGCCTGCCTCTGCATCCCGGCGGACGGCGACCACCTCGCGGTCATCGGCGAGTCGCGCAAGCTCCTCGTCTTCCCACTCGACCAGGTGCCGGTCATGGCGAAGGGCGCGGGCGTGACGCTGCAGCGCTACAAGGATGGGGGGCTTCTGGACGCCAAGGTGTTCCGCCTGGCTGACGGCCTCACCTGGAAACTCGGGGACCGCACCCGCACCGAGACCAATCTCCGCGACTGGCTGGGGACGCGTGGCCAGTATGGCCGCCTGCCTCCCGCCGGCTTTCCGCGGAACGGCAGGTTCGGGGCATAGGACGTGATCGGCTGAGGGCACGCGTGCGCGGCATGCGCCGCGCTCACACGGGGGCATCGGGGCGCGCGCCGGCGTGCCAAACGGCTTGACGGCCTGAGCGTCCTGTCGCGCACTCTCCAGGTCGCCCGATGTCAAGGCTTCACGGCGGCGCTCACAACGAACAACGAAGCCCCGGAGAGGAACGTCCCATGGCCTTTACCCGTCGCACCCTGCTGGGGGGCGCCGCCGCGCTGTCGGCCGCGCCCATCATCCGCGCCCGCGCCCAGAGCCGGCCCAAGATCGTGATCGGCGTGCTGACCGATCTCAGTGGCACCTACCGTGACAACACTGGCCCGACCTCGCTCGCCGCGACCCAACTTGCGGTGGAGGAGATGCGTCCGCACGTCGACTTCGACGTCGAGGTCATCTCGGCCGACCACCAGAACAAGCCTGATGTCGCTGCTTCGATCACGCGGCAATGGTTCGACCAGGGCGTGGACGTCGCGGCCGACGTTCCGACCTCCTCGGTGGCCCTGGCCGTCGCGCAGGTCGCGCGGGAGAAGGACAAGATCATGCTCAACGCCTCGGCGACGGTGGCCGCCCTGACCGATGAGCAGTGCTCGCCCAACACGATCGTCTGGAGCTTCGATACCTACGAGAACGCCCGCTCGACCGGTGGTTCCCTGATGTCCCAGGGCTTCAAGTCCTGGTACTTCGTCACCGCCAACTACGCGTTCGGCATCTCGCTCGAGACACTGACCGCCGAGGTGGTGAAGCAAGGCGGTGGCGAGGTGAAGGGAGCGGTGCGTTACCCCTTTCCCGACACGACCGATTTCTCCTCTACGTCGCCCAGGCGCAAGCGAGTGGCGCATCCGTGCTGGGGCTCGCGATGGCGGGGCTCGACACGCAGAATGCGATCAAGGCCGCGGCCGAGTTCGGCCTGAACAAGACGATGCGCATCGCCCCGCTGCTCATGTTCATGCAGGACGCGCATTCGCTGGGCTTGCAGACGTGTGGCGGACTGCTGACCACCGAGACGTTCTACTGGGATCTGAACGACCGGACGCGCGCCTTCACCAAGCGCCTGTTGCCCATGTCACCGAAGAATTACCCGAATCAGGCGCACGCCAGCTCCTATTCCTCGACGCTGCATTACCTGAAGGCAGTGCAGGCAATGGGGGCGACGGAAGCGAAGAAGAGCGGCCGCGTCGCGATCGCCCGGATGAAGTCCATGCCCACGGACGACGACGCGTTCGGGAAGGGCAGTGTTCGAGCGGACGGGCGCGGCGTGTTCCCGGCCTACCTGTTCGAGGTGAAGACGCCGAAGGAGAGCAAGAGCGAGTGGGACATCTACAAGCTGGTCCGCACCGCGCCGCCATCCGAGGTCCTGCATCCGCTGAACGACAAGTGCAAGTTCCCGACCGCCTGAACGCTGGTTGGAGTACCCGGCGGCGGCGCGACCGTGCCGTCGCCGGGAATTCGGAAGACTCCGCGCGGTTCGTTCCCTGGGGAGAGGACGCGCGATGCCGACGGTTTCAGGAGACCGGTTCGGGTCGGGTCACGCGGCCCTCCGAGCACGCCGGTTTCACGCCGCGTGATCGTCGCCGCGGTGTTCTCGGCCTGCCTGCACGGCCGCGATGGGGCGGGAGGCTCGCGCCCCTGATCGGCACGCGAATCCCAGACTGCCGCACCGTCACCGCTGCATCTGCAACATCTCCTGCATGGGCATCATGTTGTGGTTCAGGTGGCCCATGATCCAGATCGAGCCGCCGACCACCAGCGCGACGATCAGCACCCCGAATGCCAGGGCGAGCACGTTGTTCGTGTTGTCGGGGGCGGTGGTGATGTGGAGGAAGAACGCGAGGTGGACCCCGATCTGCGCGATCGCCAGCACGACGAGCGCCACCGGGATGCCAGGTCCCCAGATCCATCCCGAACCGGCCGTGTAGAACGATGCGGCCGTGAGCAGGACGGCAAGGCCCAGGCCGATCAGGTAGCCCTGGACGCCCGCACGAATGCTCGTGCCTTCCACACCCGGCGCGACGTCGCCCGATTCGGAGTCGTGGTTCGTATCCGCACTCATGCGCCCGCTCCGATCAGATAGACGATGGTGAACAGCGCGACCCAGATGATGTCCAGCGCGTGCCAGAACAGATTGAAGCAGAGCAGGCGCCGGAGGATGTTGGGTCGAAACCCCTTCACGAAGATCTGGGCCATCATCGTCCCGAGCCATAGCAGGCCGGCGGTGACGTGCAGGCCGTGGCAGCCCACGACGGCGAAGAACGAGGAGAGGAAGGCGCTGCGCTGCGGTCCTGCGCCCTCGGCGATCATGGCCGCGAATTCCTGCGCTTCCATGATGAGGAAGCCCAGTCCCAGAAGCCCTGTCACCAGCAGGAAGACCTGGGTCCACAGATGGCTGCGCGCCTCGGTCGCGACCGCGGCCATGCCGCAGGTGAAGCTGGAGGCGAGCAGCAGCCCCGTCTCGATCGCCACACGCGACAGATCGAACAGGTCCTTTCCGCTCGGCCCGCCCGCCGTGGCGTCCTGCAGCACCGCATGCGCCGCGAAGAAGCCCGAGAACATGACGATGTCGCTGAGCAGGAAGATCCAGAACCCGTAGCCGACGATGACCCGCTTGGAGGCGGGGCCGCCGGCGCCGTGTCCGGGTGGTTCGCCATGCCCGTGGCCCGAACCTCCGTGATACGGCGCACGCCCCAGCTTGTAAGGATCGGGCTCCCGGAGATGGGTGGCCGGAACTGCCTGGGAGCTGCTCATGCCGGCTCACCGACGCGGGCATTGGCCCGGAGCCAGGCTTCGCGCGCACGCCGGCGCGCCCTGTCGCTCGCGGCGACCTCCTCGGCCGGGATCTCGTATTCCTCCTGATCGCGCCACGCGAACCAGACGAAGACGCAATAGGCGGCGACGAGGCCCACGCCTACGAGCCACCAGATGTGCCAGATCAAGGCGAACCCGGTTAGGGTCGAGAAGAACGCCGTGATGAAGCCCGTTGGGCTGTTCCGTGGCATTTCGATGGCCTCATACTCCGGCTCCGCGGCCAGTTGCTGCGTCTCGATGGCGCGCCGCTTGATCTCCCAATACGGCTCCTCACCGCGGACGTCCGGCAGGACGGCGAAGTTGAAGGCCGGGGGCGGCGAGGTGGTGGCCCACTCGAGCGACCGGCCGTTCCACGGGTCGCCCATCTCGTCGCGGAGTTCCACCCGTTCCCGGATGCTGACCACGAGCTGGATGATCTGGCAGGCGACGCCGAAGCACGTCACCACGACGCCGAGCCCGGCCAGCAGCACCCAGGGACGCCATTGCGCCAGGTCATAATGCTGCAGGCGCCGCGTCATCCCCAGCAGGCCGACCACGTAGAGCGGCATGAAGGTGAGATAGAAGCCGGCCAGGGAGAACCAGAACGCCGCCTTGCCCCAGCCTTCGTGCAACCGGAAGCCGAACGCCTTGGGGAACCAGTAGGTCAGGCCGGCGAAGGCGGCGAAGACCACGCCGCCGATGATGACGTTGTGGAAGTGCGCCACCAGGAACAGGCTGTTGTGCAACTGGAAGTCCGCGGGCGGGACAGCGAGCAGCACGCCGGTCATGCCGCCGATGACGAACGTCACGATGAAGCCGATGGACCAGAGCATCGGGGTCGTGAACTGGATCCGGCCGCCATACATCGTGAACATCCAGTTGTAGACCTTCACCCCCGTGCCCACGGCGATGATGCTCGTGGCGATGCCGAAGGCGGCGTTCACGTCCCCGCCCGCGCCCATCGTGAAGAAATGGTGCAGCCACACCGTGAAGGAGACGATGCAGATGAACATCGTCGCCATCACCATGCTGCGGTAGCCGAAGAGCGGCTTGCGCGAGAAGGTGGAGATCACCTCGGAGAAGATCCCGAAGGCCGGCAGCACCAGGATGTAGACCTCCGGATGGCCCCACGCCCAGATGAGGTTCACGAACATCATCATGTTGCCGCCGGCCGTGTTCGTGAAGAAGTGGAAGCCGAGGTAACGGTCGAGCGTCAGCATCGCGAGCGTCGCCGTCAGGATCGGAAAGGCGGCGACGATCAGCAGGTTGGAAGCGAGCGCCGTCCAGCAGTAGATCGGCATGCGCAGGTAGCTCATGCCGGGCGCGCGCATCTTCAGGATCGTCGTGACGAGGTTGATCCCCGACATCAGGGTCCCGACACCGGAGATCTGCAGCGCCCACACGTAGTAGTCCACGCCGACACCGGGCGAGTACGCCAGTTCGGAGAGGGGCGGGTAGGGCAGCCATCCGGTACGGGCGAACTCACCCACGACCAGCGAGATGTTCACCAGCAATGCGCCGGTCGCGGTCAGCCAGAAGCTGGTGGAATTCAGCGTCGGGAAAGCGACGTCGCGTACGCCGAGCTGCAGCGGCACGACGAAGTTCATCAGGCCGATCATGAACGGCATGGCGCCGAAGAAGATCATGATCGTCCCGTGTGCCGAGAAGATCTGGTTGTAGTGTTCGGGGGGAAGGTAGCCGGGAGCCTGGTAGGCCAGGGCCTGCTGCGAGCGCATCATGATCGCATCGACGAAGCCGCGGACCAGCATCACGAGGCCGAGCAGCGTGTACATGACGCCGATGCGCTTGTGGTCGACGCTGGTGATCCACTCGCGCCACAGATACGGGAGATAGCCTTTCAGGACGACCCAGGCGATCACCGCCAGCATCAGGAAGATGACGGTCGCGCCCGCGACGAGGGGGATCGGTTGGTCCCAGGGAATGGCGTCCCAGGTCAGCTTGCCGAGCATCTGCTACTCCGACCGATTATGCACGTTGACGCCCCCACGTCCCGCGACCGGACCAGGTCCCGGAGGGAGTTGCTGCGAGGCGACGGCATGAAACAATGCCGGTTCGACCGCACCGTAGGTGAAGGGCTTCGCCACGCTGCTCTGGACGGCAAGCTTCTCGTAGGATTGGGGATCGAGGTGCGGCCCGGCGTTGCGGACCTTCGACAGCCAGTCCTCGAACCCCTGCTGCGGAACGGCGTGGACCGTGAATCCCATGTCCGCGAAGCCGTCGCCACTGAACTGAGCCGACAGTCCCGGAAACTCCCCCGGCCCGTCCGCTTGCAGCCAGAGCTGGGTCACCATGCCGTTCATGGTGTAGATCATGCTCCCGAGCTGAGGCACGAAGAACACGTTCATGACGCTCGCCGAGGTGAGCGAGAAGTGGACGGGTGTTCCGGCGGGTATGACCAGCTCGTTGACGCTCGCGATGTTCTGGTCCGGGTAGATGAACAGCCATTTCCAGTCCAGTGACACGACCTGGACTTCGAGCGGCTTCTTCGACGAGCTCAGGGGGCGGGCCGGATCGAGTTCGTGAGAACCGATCCAGATCAAGCCGCCCAGGAACAGGATGACGAGCACGGGGATCGACCAGACGATCAGCTCGATGCGTCCGGAATAGGCCCAGGTCGGCAGGTAGCGGGCTCTGGTGTTGCCTTCCCTGAACCACCACGCGAAGGCGAGTGTGGCGAGGATGGTCGGCACCACGATGACCAGCATGATGCCGAGCGCATTCAGCAGGATCGTGCGGTTCGCCTCGCCGATCGGTCCTTGCGGATCCATGACACCGCCGCATCCGGCGAGCGGAAGGGCGATGACGGCCGCGATGGACATGGCGCGGACGAGGGCGGCGTGCCGTCGCAGCGCCGTCCCGATTGCTGTCAGTCTCATGATGATGATCCCGCGCTCCAAATCCACACCGCGGCTCCGAAGGCGACCAATCCGTAGCATGCTTTCCGACCGCCCCGCTCCGATTCGACTTCGTTTGGCAACGCGCGGCTCCGTTTCCTGCGGGCGATCATGCGCCGCCGGAGCGGTCCAGTCGATTACTCTCGGCTCAAGGGCGCGTGAAACCGCCGGTGCCATGCGCCTGGAGTGAGCTCACGGGAGAGTGCCTGTGATCTGGCTTGGCCGTCCGCCGGCCTGAAAGGATTGCCGCGGTTGCAGCGAACCGCCCATCCAACTTGCAACCGTTAAGGCTCCCGCAACCGCTGGATCGTAATGAGGAGGGATATTGACGAATATTAGCGGACATATATCATAAAGTAGACGATTCGGCGGCCTTACGACGGGCTCACACCGCCGGAGCGACCAGATCAGGGCGGTGAGATGGCGGATTCCCACGAGGGTGCAGGCGCGGAGAAACTACTCCCGCTCGTTACGAAGATCGTCAGTGCCTACATCACGGTGCACGAGGTCTCCGCGGAGGCGCTCCCTCGCCTGATCCGCGAGGTCTACAGGGCGCTCGACGTGGCGGAACCGGACGAGACGATGAATGCGCCGGCCGTGCCGCCGCGGCGGTCCGTCTTCCACGACCGCCTCGTGTGCCTCGAGGACGGCATGTCGATGAAGATGCTGAAGCGGCATCTGCTTAAGGTGCATGGCATGACGCCGGACGAGTATCGGGCCAAATGGTCGCTGCCGTCCGACTATCCGATGGTCGCGCCCGACTATGCCAAGGTCCGGTCGGACCTCGCCAAGCAGAGCGGGCTCGGCCGCAAACCGAATGACCGCATCGGGGTCTCCGGTCCGACCGGCCCCGGATCGCGATCGGTGGAGGCACCGCTGGCCACGCGGGCCGCCCGTTCCGTCGCGAAAGCATCCTGAGCCGGCAAGTCCGCGTCTGGGCGATGCGCACGCCGGACGTCGCGCGCCGTTCCGGGAGCATCGCTCCCGGAACGTGACGCACGCCGTGGTCAGGCGGCCTTGGCCATGGCCAGGGCGCGCCAGACCCGTTCGGGCGTCGCCGGCATGTCGATGTGCTGGACCCCCTCGGAGCTCAACGCGTCGATGATCGCGTTGATCACCGCCGGTGGACTGCCGACCGCCCCGGCTTCGCCCGCACCCTTCACGCCCAGCGGGTTGGAGGCGCACGGCACTTCCAGAAGCTCGACCTCGATGTCCGGCAGCTCGTTCGCTCGCGGAAGCGCGTAGTCCATGAAGCTTCCGGACAGGAGCTGGCCGGAATCGGGGTCGTAGACCGTGCGCTCCAGCACCGCCTGGCCATAGCCTTGGGCCACTCCGCCCGCGACCTGTCCGCGCACGATCAGCGGGTTGATCGCCTTGCCCACGTCGTCGCACACGACGTAGCGCACCAGTTCGGCCACGCCGGTGTCGGGGTCGACCTCGACTTCCGCCATGTGGCAGCCGTTCGGGAAGGTATGGGCGTCGATCGCCGCGATCTCCGCGGCATCGAGGGTCACGGCCGTCTCCCCGCGCGCTGCCTTCTGCCGCTGCGTGGCCGCAAGGCTGATGATGTCGATCCCGCGGTCCGTGCCGACGATCGAGAACCGACCTTCCGCGAAGGCGATGTCGGCGACCGCCGCTTCCAGCACGTCGGCCGCGGCCTGCTTGCCCTTGGCGATCACAGAATCGCTCGTCAGCAGGATCGCCTGCCCTTCGGAATAGAGGCTGCGCGCGCCCCCGGTGCCGCCGCCGACCGGGATCGTGTCCGTATCTCCCTGCCGGATGCGGATCTTGTCTCCGTCGATGCCGAGCTGGTTGGCGGTCAACTGCACGTAGGCGGTCTCGTGCCCCTGGCCGGTGGACTGGGTGCCCACGTAGACGTCAACGAAACCGTCCTCCGCGAAGCGGATCTCGGCACGTTCGGTCGGGTCGCCGCCCGTGGCTTCCAGGTAATAGGCGAGGCCGAGGCCCAGCCGCTTGCCCCGCCCTTCTGCCGCACTGCGACGAGCGGCGAAGCCGGCGTAATCGATCCTGGCGATGGCCGCATCCAGCAGGATGCGGAAATCGCCGCTGTCATAGGTCTTCCCGACCGGGGTGGAGTGCGGCATCGCGCTCGGCGGCACCATGTTCCGGCGCCGCAGCTCGACCCGGTCGATGCCCAGCTCGCGCGCCGCGGCATCGACCAGCCGTTCCACGAGGTAGTTGCTCTCGGGCCGGCCGGCGCCGCGATAGGCGTCGACCGGGACCGTGTTGGTGAATACGCCCAGGACGTTCGCGTAGATCGCCTTGAACCCGTAGACGCTGGCCAGCACGCCGGTGCCTGCGTAGGTCGGGATATACGGGGCGAACGTCGACAGGTAGGCGCCCATGTTCGCGACGTTCCGCGTCCGCAGCGCGAGGAACTTGCCCTCAGCGTCGATCGCGAGCTCGCCCAGCGTCACGTTGTCCCGGCCCTGGGTGTCGCACAGGAACGCTTCCCCGCGTTCGGCCGCCCACTTCACCGGCTGACCCAGCTTGCGAGCCGCGAAGCAGGTGAGGACGTGCTCCGCGTAGAGGAACAGCTTCATCCCGAAGCCGCCGCCGACATCGGGGGTGATGACGCGGAATTTGTCGGGCTCGACACCGAACAGGGGTCCGATCAGGTTCTTCACCAGCCAGCCGCCCTGGGTATTGGCGTAGAGCGTCCAGCGCTGCGCGGCCGCGTCGTAGTCCGCCACCGCGGCGCGGGCCTCCATCGACGAGACGACGATCCGGTTGTTGACGATCGTCAGCCGGGTGACGTGCGCCGCCTGGGCGAACTGCGCCTCCGTCGCCGCCGCGTCACCGATCTCCCAGTCGAAGACCAGGTTGTCCTTCACCTCCGGCCAGACCAGCGTGGCGCCGGTCTTCATGGCGGCGACCGGGTCGATCGCGGCGGGAAGAATGTCGTAGTCCACCATGATCGTCTCGGCGGCGTCGCGGGCCGCCTTGACCGTGTCGGCCACGATGAATGCGACCGGGTCGCCCACATGGCGAACCGCCCCGTCGGCGAGAACCGGATGCGGGGGGCTCGCCATGGCGGACCCGTCGCGGTTGGTCACGGGCGCGGCGCATGGCAGCGTGCCGAGGCCCTCCGCCTTCAGATCGTCCGCCGTGTAGATCGCGCGAACCCCGGGGAGCGCCGCGGCGGCGGCGGTGTCGATGCTGGTGATCCGGGCAGCCGCATGCGGGCTCCGCAGCACCACACCGTGCAGCATGCCCGGCAGCACGATGTCGTCCGTGTAGCGGCCATCGCCTTTCAGCAGACGGGGATCTTCCACACGACGCACAGGCTGGGCGAGGCCGAACTTGGTGGTCATAGATCAATGTCTCCGCGGCGCGTCTCTGATAGTGGGAACATGCACGCTCCGCCACTGGAAGGCCAAGAGGCATGAACAGCACCGATACGCCTGCTGATCGGACCCGTCATCTCTGCGTCATGAACGCCGGATCTTCGAGCCTGAAATTCGGCGTCTATCTGCCGGATGACGGGCTGAAGCTCTGGCGCTCCGGCGCGGTCGAGGGGATCGGCGGGGCGGCGCGGCTGCGCGTCATGTCCGAAGACGGGCGCGAGACCCACGCCGGACAGCACACGGTGCCGGATCATGGCGCGGCGCTACGTCTGCTGGAAGGCCTGGAGGACGGCCCCATGACGCGCGGCAACCTGATGGCATTCGGGCACCGCGTCGTGCATGGCGGTGCCGCTCACGATGCGCCGGTGCGCATCGATGAGGCCTCGCTGGGCCGGATCGAAGCGCTCTCGGCGCTTGCTCCTCTGCACAACCCACCCGCGGTGGCGGTCATCCGGGAGCTGATGCGGCTGTTCCCCGAAACGCCGCAGGTCGCGTGCTTCGACACCGCCTTCCACCGCAGCCATCCCGCCGTGGCGGACCGCTTCGCGATCCCGGATGCACTTTATCGCGAAGGCGTTCGCCGGTACGGCTTCCACGGCCTGTCCTACGAATTCATCGCCGGAGCGCTGGGGGAGGTCGCGCCCGAGATCGCCCTCGGCCGTGTCGTCGTCGCGCATCTCGGCTCCGGCGCGTCGATGTGCGCCCTGGCGGGGGGGCGGAGCGTCGACTCCTCGATGGGCTTCACCGCCCTCGACGGGCTGCCGATGGGAACGCGGTCCGGCTCATTGGATGCGGGCGTGATCCTCTGGCTGCAGCAGCAGAAGCACTGGTCCGTCGATCGGGTGGAGCATTTCCTCTACCAGGATTGCGGGCTCAAGGGCCTGTCCGGCGTGTCGAACGACATGCGCACGCTGCTGGCGAGCCCGGAGCCGCTGGCCCACCTGGCCGTCGAGTATTTCGTCTATCACGTCGCCCGCATGGCGGGTGCGCTGGCCGCGAGCATGGGCGGGATCGACGGGTTCGTCTTCACCGCCGGCATCGGCGAGCGTAGCGCGGAAATCCGAGCCCGCGTGCTGCGGCGTCTCGGCTGGATCGGGTTTTCGCTCGACGAGACCGCGAACCAGAATGGCGGACCGAAGCTGACGCGTCCGGATTCGCGGCTCCCTGCCTACGTGATCCCGACCGACGAGGAGCTGGTGATCGCGCGCCATACGCAGGCGCTGGTGCAGCCGCCCGAGACCGGCGGCCTGGTCTGATCCCAGGCCGGAGGCGCGCTGCGGTCCGGGTCAGCCCAGCGCGCCGCGCGCCCGGAGCGTCTCGATCTCTGCATCCGAATACCCGGCGTCGCGGAGCACCTCCGCGCTGTGCTGGCCGACCCGGGGCGCGCGGCGCGGCGCCACCTGGGCAGCGCCATCGACGTGGAACGGGGTTGCGACCGTCAGCCCCGCGCCGTCCGCGAACGGAACCAGGCCCCCGCAGGCGCGCATCTGCGGGTCATCGCTCACCTCGTCGACCGTCCCGACGATCCCGAACGTGATGCCGACCCCGTCGAGAATGCGCCGCCACTCGGCGAGGTCACGGGTCGCGAACACCTCGTCCAGCACCTGGACCAGGGCCGCCGCGTTCTGCTTGCGGGCAGCATCCGTGGCGAAGCGCGGGTCCTCCGTCAGGTCCTCGCGCCCGATCGCATCGAGCAGGCCTCGCAACTGCCGCTGCTCGTTGAACAGCGCCATGATGAACCAGCGGCCATCGCGCGTCCGGTAGTGGTTGGCGAGCGCGTTCGGCGCATCCTCGCGCAACGGCCGGTGCGGCACGTGCTCGCCGAACAGGCGTGTCTGCACGGCGCAACCGTTCGCCCACAGCCCGTTCTGCAGCAACGAGGAACGGACCACGCCGCCGTGGCCGGTCTTCTCCCGCCGATAGAGCGCCGTCACGATCGCCGCGTACAACGCCGTGCCGCTCGGATGGTCACCCATGCCCGGCATGGAGCGCGCGGGCGGCGTATCGGCGGAGGCGCGAACCATGTCCATCAGCCCGGTTCGCGCTCAATAGGCGGTGGAGTCGAAGCCGGTCTTGGCGGCTTCGTCGCCCGTCTCGCCATAGGCGGTGAAGGAGGCGTAGATCAGCCGCTGGTTCCGCGGCATCAGGTGCTCCGGGCTCAGGCCCAGTCGCTCGCGTACCGGCAGCGGGAAGTTGGTGACGAACACGTCCGCGCCGTCGACCAGCCGGTAGAGCGCCGCGCGTCCCTCTTCGTCCTTCAGATCGAGCGCGACGCTGCGCTTGTTGCGGGACGTGAGCTGCCAATAGTAGTCGACGGGCTTGCCGGGAATGGGCGTGGAATTGCGCCACGGATCGCCGCTGCCCGGCGGCTCGATCTTGATCACGTCGGCGCCAAAATCGGAGAGGATCGTGGCGGCCGCGGGCCCGGCGATCCAGCTCGCGCAGTCGATCACCCGCAGCCCGGAGAACAGGGAGTCGCTCATTGGATCGGGTCCTCCGTTCGGGGCGCGTCTGCCGGCGCCTGCCGGCCATTCGGCCCCGCGGACCCGCGAGCGTCAAGTTTTGCGGGAGGAGATCCGCTGCACGAGCGCCGCGGCGAAGTCGCGCGTCGAGGCGGTTCCACCGAGGTCGCCGGTGCGCACCTTGTCCTCGTTCAACACGGTGTCGATGCCGGTTCGGAGCGACGTCGCATGCTGCGTCAGCCCGACATGGTCGAGCATCAGGCCGGCCGCGAGCAGCAACGCCGTCGGATTGGCGATGCCCTTGCCGGCGATGTCGGGGGCGGAGCCATGCACGGCCTCGAAGATCGCGGCCTTCTCCCCGATGTTGGCGCCCGGTGCCGCGCCCAGCCCGCCCACCAGGCCGGCGATGAGGTCCGAGAGGATGTCACCGAACAGGTTCGTCGTGACGATGACGTCGAACTGCCAGGGATTCAGCACGAGCTGCATGGCGCACGCATCGACGATGCGCTCGTCGCAGGCGATACGACCGTCGTATTCGCGCGCGACCTCACGCCCGGCCTCGAGGAACACGCCGGTGAGCGCCTTCAGCACGTTGGCCTTGTGCACGAGCGTGACCTTGCGGCGGCCGTGCTTCACCGCGTACTCGAAGGCGTAGCGCACGATGCGCCGCGCGCCATCGCGCGTGTTGACTCCGGAGGAGATGGCGACGGCATGCGGATCGTCGCCGACCGGGATGTAATGCTCGAAGGCGACGTAGAGGCCTTCGAGGTTCTCGCGCACCAGCACGAGGTCGATGTCCTCGAACCGGCCGCCGGGGACGAGGGTGCGTGCGGGACGAAGATTGGCGAAGAGCTGGAATTCTTCGCGCAGCCGGACGTTCACGGACCGGTAGCCGCCGCCCACAGGGGTCGTGAGCGGACCCTTCAGCGCGAGCTTGTTCTTCCGGATGCTGTCCAGCGTGACGCCGGGAAGCGGATCGCCGGCGGCTTCGATCCCGGCAAGGCCGCCTTGCTGGATTTCCCAGGCGAAGGGTGCACCGAGTGCGTCGAGCACCTGGATGACGGCGTCGACGATCTCGGGACCGATCCCGTCGCCGGGGATGAGGGTGGCGGGGATCTGGTTGCTGCCGGAGGCCGAAACCGTCATGCGAGCCGATGCTCCAAAGGATGACACCTGTTTCGTATACTCGGTGCGAGGTGGCGTTGATACAGATCAACGACCCCGCGGCACGGGTTCCGGACAGATGCTCCGACGTGCGGGGATCAAGCGGGCTGACGGCGGCGGCCCAGCATCGGGTGCGTGGGATTGGCGGAGAGGGAGGGATTCGAACCCTCGGTACCCGTAAAGGGTACAACGGTTTTCGAGACCGCCCCGATCGACCGCTCCGGCACCTCTCCATCCGGCCCCGTGAACGGGGCGCGCCTGCGGCGGGGCCGCCTTATAGGCGCATTGCCGCCGCGCCCGCAACCGTCGTCAGACTCGCGCCTTCACCAGCAGCGCCGCGGCCTCATCCGCCAGCGCGGCCGTCGCCGTGCTCATCGCCGCAACCAGCGCCGAGGTGCTCGTCCCCGCGGGCCGTGCGGTCAGCCTGACCGAACGCGCCGCCTCCCGACGACCGCCCGTCACGGCGATCTGGCCGGACAGGACGACCAGCCCGTCTCTCCCCTGGTCCATTCGCTGCACGTTGACCGCAAGCGTCGCGTCCGGCCGGACGGAGACGGCCCCGTTGTCCCCATAGACCGTGCTCGACGGCAGGCGCTGCGCCAGCTCCTGCACCAGGACGCGGGTCAGCATCGCGTCCAGAGGCTCCCCCCACCACTCGTTGGAGAGCACGTCGAGCCGGTAATCCTCGGACGAGCGGACGATCTGGGAGCGCTCGAGGTAGCGCGCGATCGCCACGCTGCGAACCTCGACCACCGCTGGCGCCCCGCTCCGCACCGCTCCAGGCAGGACGTCGAGCGTGTAGAGCGCGGGGTTCGGCGAGGCGCAGCCGGCGGGCAGGGCCGCCAGTCCGGCGAGCATCAGGCGTCGGTTCAGGCGCATCATCGGCTCCTCCAGCGTGATCGGCCACGACGTGCTCGCCCGGTTGTTGATGCACACGACCAGCGAGAGCTTGGGCGTCCCGGCGAGAAGACAGTCGGAAACATCTCAGGGGGTGCGGCCGCGGATCAGCGCCTCCGGGTGACGGGCGAGGAGGTCCGCCAGGACGCGAACCGATCGCGCGGCATCGGCCAATTGCACGAGCAGGCGGCTGGTGTCGCGGTTGAACGTCGAGTTGCCGCCGTAGCCGTTCTCGAGCGAGCCGGTCAACCGGTTCAGGTGCCGCACCGCCTCATCCAATCCGTTCGCGATCTCCGGCAGCTTCTGCACGAGCGGCGTGGCGCCGCGGTCGAGCTTGCCGACCAGCCCCTGGGCGGCGGCCAGCGTGTCGCGCAGCGAGGCCAGGGACTGCTTAAGCGCCGGGTCGTTGGCGAGGCCGCTCACGCCGGCCAGCGTGTCGCTCAGGTCGCGTCCGATCTTCTCGAACGGCACGGCCTGCAAGCGCCCGAGCAGCGCGGACGCGGCCGACATCAGATCGCCCCCGGTCTCCAGAGTGGGGATCACATAGGCCTTGCCGTCCTTGGACAGAACGCCGGGCGGAGCGTCGGGGAAGAAGTCGATCGCGAGCTGCTTCGTTCCGGTGATCAGGCTGGTGCTGTCGAGGCGAACACGCAAACCGCGCTCGACCAGCCCCCGCATCATCTGGTCGAGGTCGGCCCCCGACGGCAGGTCGAGCTGTGCGACCCGTTCGGGTTCCACTTCGAAATTCACCGGAACGACCACGTTGTCCAGCGTCTGGTCGTAGCGCAGGCCCAGCGATTGGACCTCTCCGACCTTGATCCCGCGCAGGACGACCGGCGCGCCGGGCGCCAGCCCCGCGACGGACCCGACGAAGTTGGCCACCATGGGCACGGTGCGCGAATAGCTCGCGGAATCGGCCGCATCCTTGCTGGGATAGAGCGTGAAGGCGTGGCTCTCGGCGCTGACCGGCGCGGTCGGATCGACATCCGGCGTCTCGAACGCGATCCCGCCGAGCAGCAACGCCTTGAGGGATTCGACCTGGATCTGCACACCGGTCGCCCCGAGCTGCAGGGATGCGCCGGAGGCGTTCCAGAAACGGGAATTGTCGTGCACGTACTGATCGTAGGGAGCGCGGACGAAGGTATGGATCGTCACGCTTTTCGCCATGTCGGAGATGTCCCAGCCCAAGACCTGGCCGACGGCGAGATCCCGATAGAACACCGGCGAGCCCAGGTTGAGCGATCCAAGCCGCGCCGCATGCAGCAGGAAAGTCCGGCCGGGCACATCGCTCTGCAGCACCGGCGGCTCCTCCAGTCCGACGAAGTGCCGGCGCGCCTCACCGCCGGTCTTCTCCGGCGCGAGCTCGATGTAGGAGCCGGACACCAACGTCTGCAGCCCGGAGATCGATCCCGCGAAGAAGCGCGGCTTCACCACCCAGAACCGTGCCCGGTCCGTGAGCAGCGGTTCGGCTTCCTGGTTCATGCGGACGGTGACCTCCACCCGCCGGAGATCTTCGCTGAGCTCGATCTTGGTGACCTGCCCCATCACGACGTCCTTGTGCCGCACCTGCGACTGGCCGGCCGTGAGGCCTTCGGCCGTCTGGAAGCTGATCGTGATCAGCGGCCCGCGCTCCGTCAGCGTCTTCCACGCGAGCCATCCGCCGACCAGCGCGGTCACGATCGGGATCGCCCAGATCAGCGAGAGTCGGCGCGTCCGGCTGGTGCGGGAACGGACGACGGCGGTGGGCGGCGGTTCGGGCGAGGTGTCGCTCATGCCTCGGCAGCATCCCACATCAGGCGCGGATCGAAGCTGCGGGCCGCCAGCATCGTCAGGATCACCACCAGCGCGAACGCCACCGCGCCGAACCCAGGCCGGACCGTGGCGACCGCCCCGAACTGCACGAGCGCGACCAGGATCGACAGCATGAAGATGTCGATCATCGACCAGCGCCCGATCGCGTCGACGATCCGGTAGACCGTGGTGCGGTCACGCAGCCGGCCGCGCCATCGGCGCTGTGTCGAGATCAGCAGCAGCGCAAGTCCGGTGAGTTTCAGGACCGGGACCGCGACGGAGGCGACGAAGACGAGCAGGGCAAGCGGCCATTGCCCCAGGTCCAGCAGCTCTCGCGCGCCGCCCAGGATCGTGCTCGGCTGGCCCGCACCGAGCCGGATCACCGTCAGGACGGGATAGACGTTCGCGGGAACGTAGAGGATCAGCGCGGCCAGGCTGAGCGCCCAGGTCCAGGCGATGCTGTCGCGCTTGCGGGCATGCAGGGTGAAGCCGCAACGCGGGCAGACGGCGCCGTCCTGGGCGCGGCTCACCAGCCCGCATGTATGGCACCCGATGCGTGTCTGCGTCGCGGCGTTCATGGCTGGGGCCGCGGCCTGCGCGGCAGCGGCGCGGACGCGCCGTCGACGGTTGCGACGGGCGCCTTCCAGCGCCTCCCACACGGATTGGCGGTCGATCGCGTAGTCCGCCGCGACCATCACGAGCATCAAGGCGCCCAGGGCATAGAGCGCGGGGCCGATATCGATATGCGCCATGGTGCTCAGCCGCACGAACGCGACGAACACACCCAGCAGGTAGACCTCGATCATCGCCCAGGGCCGCAGCCGCTCGTCCCAGGCGAAGACCACCCGGAGTCCGCGCGGCGGATCGGGCAAGCGGATGCCGACCAGCACGGTCACCATCATGGCGACCCGCGCCAGAGGGGCGACGAACGTCGTGATCATCACCAAGAGCCCGAGAAACCAGAGGCCGCGCTCCTCGAGCGTGACCGGGCCGGTGAACAGGCTGGCCAAGTGGAACTGGCCGGCGGTGCTGACGGTCATCAGCGTCATCCCGGCGGCGATCGCCAGCAGCATGATGGCGCTGGCGTAGAGCGCCAGGGGCAGACCGAACGGATCATGCGCGGTGTCGCGCAGGACGGCATCGCAGCGCAGGCAGAGCGCGCGGGTGGACGGCGGCAGTGACGGGAGCACCTGCAACTGCCCGCAATCATGGCATTCGCGCAGGCGAGGCGGCGTGTGGGCTCCGACGGGAAGTGCCCGGACGGGGCGTGCCCCGACGGGCAGTGCGAGGGGGCGCACGAGACCTGCGACGGACGGCATCAGCGGCCGACGACACGAGAGAGGGCAGACATACCCGCTCTAGGTAGCGCGATCCGCGCCCGGCGAAACCCTAATTCGACGTCACCTCCTACACTCGTCACCCTGGCGGGACGATTGCGCCCGCGGAACCCGCGGCCGGAATTCGCAAGCGGAACCCGCCCTCAGAACCCGATGGACGCGACGAACGACCCGGCATGGGAGGTGAGGGTGCCCGAGAACTCCCCGTCATATTGCAGCCGGAAGGCGATCTGCCGGGTGGTGTAGAGCTGCACGCCCACCGCGACCCGCCCCGCGACCGGGTCGATCGGCAGCGTGGTCGTGAACCCGCTCGCCCCCGCGGGCGCGCTCGCCAGCCGCGCCGTCTGCGACCAGCCGTTGGTGCTCTGCAGGCTCACCCCCGCCGCCGCATACGGGCGCAGCAGCAGGTCGGGACCCAGCACGACCCGCCCGCCCAGCTCCAGCATCGGCGTCGCCACCGCCACCGTCTGCGAGGCCCCGCTCACCGACAGGTTCAGCGCGCCCGCCCCGCTCTCGGCGTAGCTGCCGGTGCTCACGTGCACCACGCTCAGGTTCAGGTTCGGGCGCAGGTACAGCGTCTCGGTCCCGACCGTGTAGGCGGCGCGCAGCAACACGCCGACGTTCGACGTGTCCGGGCTGCCCTTGGCGACGCCCGTGTAGCCGGGCAGGCCGATGTACCGCTCCGTGTTGAACTGCCCGGCGCCGCCGAAGGCCGAGGCGGCGAACAGCCACGGGCCGGTCTGGTACTTGGCGGTGACCGCGCCGTAGCCGGCCTGGCCGTTGCCCTTGGTCAGCCCGTCGCTGCTGGACAGCCAGCTCTCCTCGTAGGCGAGGGAGCCGCCGATCAGGAAGCCGGGCGCGACCTCCTTCTGGCCGCCGATCTGCCAGGTCATGCCGTCCAGCGTGTAGGTGCCGATGCCGTTGCCGCTGGTCTGGCTGGTGGTGCGGCCGGTCGCGCGCATCCAGCCGCAGGAGCCCTCAACCAGCATGGCGGAGGTGCCCTGGAAGCCGGGGCAGCTCAGCGTGGCGTTGGCGAAGCTGCCGGCATTGGCCAGCGCGCGGGCGCCGGGGGCGAAGGCGGCGTTGGGGGAGAGCTGCTGGAGCTGGGCGGCGTAGGCCGAGGGGCTGGCGTCGGCGGTGTTGCCCAGCAGGGCGAACAGGCCGCCCAGCGCCGGGGTGCCGCCGGCCTCCCAGGCGGATTGCAGGTGGTTGGCGACCGCTTCGCGGGCGGCGGAGAGCGGCAGGCCGGCCGGGGTGAAGTCGGCGGAAGTGGCGGAGAGCAGCACCTGGTTGCCGCTCTGGCTCGTGCCGTAGCCGAACAGGGTGGACCGGCCGCCGGCCGGCAGGCCGGAGAGCGTGCCCTGCACGGTCATCACCGGCAACGGCACGTTGGGCAGCACGGTGGTGATCGCGGGCAGGATCGTGCCGGCCAGGCTCGCGTTGCCGGTGACGGTCAGCAGGCTGGTGCGGCGCCCGGAGAAGTCGGCATCGACCACCGTCGTGCCGGTCGCCGTCTGCTGCAGGTTCCCCGTCATGGCGGTCTGGCTGAAACTGCCCGGCGCGCCGATCCGCATGCGGCCAGCATTGACCGTGAGCGCCGCCGCTGCCGTGGCTCCGGTCACCAGCGTCGCCCCGGACGCGTTGCTGAACGTGCCGCCATTCAGGGCGTAGGAGCCGCTGACCGTCCCGGCATTGCTCACGTCGAGCGTTCCGAACTGGGATTGGTAGATCGCATTGCCCGACAGCGCGCTCAGGCTGCTTCCGGCGTTGATCGTCAGCGTGTTGGACGCGCCGCCGGACGACCAGACACCGTAGCCCTGCGCCCCCGAACCGCCCTGCACCTGGCCGTTGATCGTGATGCTGATCGGCTGGCCATATTGGGTCATGCCGCCGCCGTCCCGATTGATCGCGGCGCTCTGCGCGAAGATGCCCACCGCGTTCGCGCCAGTCGCCTGGATCGTCCCGCTGGCCGTGACCGACACGGTCCCGGGCAGGGTGATGGAGCTGTTGCCGGGAATGCCGAATGCGGAGGCATAGAGTCCCCCGTTCACCACGCCGAGGCCGCCGCCATTTCCAACTGACTGCGCCAGGATGCCGTAGGCGCCCGCCCCGGTCGTAGTGATCGCGCCGTTGAACGCAACGGAGACGTTGCCGCCCGCGCCTTGCGCCTCCGGCAACGCGAACCCGGCCGAGATCGCAAGATCGGACATGACCGGCACGCCGGCGGTGGAGGGGGCGGCGGAGACGCCGCCGCCGCCGCCGATCGACTGCGCCAGGATGCCGTGCGCCGACAGACCGCTGGTCGTGATGACGGTGCCGGGCGCCGTGGTCACCGACACCGAACCGCCATTGCCGGTGCCGGAGCTCGCGCCGGCATGCCCGCCGAGCGTCACCGTCGCGCCGGGCGCGGTGACGCCAAGGCCGCCGCCACCGCCGATCGATTGCGCCAGGATGCCGTAGGCGCTCGTTCCGGCGGTCGCGATGGCGAGCGTGGCATTGTCCACGGTCACGGTACCGCCATTCCCATACGCGCCGCTGCCGCCGCCGATCTGCAGGCTGAGGCCGGCCGCGCTCGAGCTCTGGGAGGTGCCGCTGCCGACGATGCCGCCACCGCCGCCGATCGACTGCAGGACCACGGCCGAGGCGCCGTAACCTGCGGTGCGGACCGTGCCGGAGCCGCCCAGCACGACCGGTCCGCCCGTGCCGCTGGCGCCGCCGCTGCCACCCGCGGCGGAAGCGCCGAGGCCTAGGATCCCGTTGGCCTGCGCCGACCCGTCCGCGCCCATCCCGCCGCCGCCACCGACGCTCTGCGCGACGATGCCGAAGGCCGCGAAACCGGCGCCGTTCGGGGTGGTGCAACCGGCGCCGAAGCCCGTGCAGACCGTCCCGCCCGACAGGCCGACCGCGACCTGGCCGCCATTGCCGCCCGCGCTGCCGCTGCCGCCGACCGCAAAGGAGAGGGACGGGAGGAGGCCGCTCGTGTTCGACACCGCCGTGCCGCCCTTGCCGCCGCCGCCGCCCACGCTCTGCGCCAGCACGCCGGCCGCCCAGTCCCCCGCCGTGCCGATGCTGCCGGGGAGGGAGACCGCGACCGTCCCGCCTTCGCCCGTCACGCCGCCCTGGCCGCCGAGCGAGGCGGAGAAGGAGGCGGTCAGGCCGACGGTGGTGCCGATCACGCTGTTGATCGCGCTACGGACGCGGCTGACCGGGTCGATCGGGTTGTCCGCCGACGCCTCTCCGCCCGCCGATCCGCCGGTGCCGCCACCGCCGCCGACGCTCTGCGCCACCACGCCGGCGGAGTCGCCGCCATAGGTCAGCACCGAACCGGCCACCGTCACGGTCACCGGTCCGCCATTGCCCCCGGCCCCGCCGGTGCCGCCCCAATTGAACGTGCCGGCGAAGCCCGGCTTCACGTAGCTGTCGTCATCAAGGGTGAACGCCGTGCCGAGATTCACCGTGCCGCCCTGCGCGGCGCCGCCGCCGCCGCCCTGGCTCTGTACCAGCAGCCCGTAGGAACTCGCGCCGTAGGTGCTGATCGTATTCCCGGCATAGAGCATCGCGGTCGCGGCCGCGCCCACCTGCCCGGTCCCGACGGATCCGCCGAGGCCGACCGAGACGGTCAGCGTGCGGGTGTCGCCGAACCTCGCCGTCGTCGACGAGCCGATCCCGGCATTGCCGCCGCCGCCGCCGATCGACTGCACCATGACGCCATTGGCGTAATCCCCGTAGGTCGTGATCGTGACCGGGGCCCCGCCCTTCCCCGATCCCACGAAGGCGGCGGCGGTGCCGCCCGTGCCCCCGTCCTTGCCCGATCCGCCGATCGCGACACTCAGATCGGCATCCCAGACGTTCGTCCCGTTGGCCGTGCTCGCGCGGCCGTAGCCGATCGTGGAGGCAAGTGCCGAGGAATCGCCGCCGCTCCCGCCGCCACCGCCGATCGACTGGACCAGCACCGCGTGGCTGCCTTGCCCCTGCGTCGTGATGCTGGCGCCATTCGTCAGTGTCAGCTGCGCCGAGACCGCGGCGCCACCGTTGCCGCCCGTGCCGCCCACCCCGACCGCGAGCGCGCCGGCATAGGTTGCGCGGGAGACGGGGAGGGGGATGGCCGCTGCCACGGCGGTCGCCGAGGCCGCACCGCCCAGCCCGCCGCCGCCGCCCACGCTCTGGACCACCACGCCGAAGGCGTCGACCGGGTTCTGGTTGGTGTTTGCGACGGTCGCCTGGCCGGTGGTGATCGCGGTGCCGCTCAGGCTCACCATGCTCGGCCCGCCCTGGCCGCCATCGCCGCCGCTGCCACCCACTGCGACGGCCGCGCTGAAGTCGAGCCCCGCGGAAACCGCATAGGCCGCGCCTCCGGTGCCGCCGCCGCCGCCGATCGATTGCGCGACCAGGCCGGCCGACTTCGTCTGCGACGTGCCGATCGTGCCGCCGGTGCCGGTCACCGACACCGATCCGCCACCGCCGCCGCCGCCGGCCAATCCACCCACCGCGAGCGAAACCTCGAGGCTGTTCGACGTCGCATTGCCGCCATTGCCGCCGCCGCCGCCGATCGACTGCGCGACCACGCCGTGTGCGAGCTGCCCCTGCGTGGTGATGACCCCGCCCCCGAGCGTCATGGTCACGCTGCCGCCGTTGCCGCCGCCCGTGCCGGAGCCGCCGATCGACGCGATGACACCGCTCGCGTCGCCGCCATTCCCGCCGCCGCCGCCGATGGACTGCCCGAGAATGCCGAGCGCGGTGTTGCCCGTCGTTCCGATCGTCCCGGTGTTGGCGACCGTCACGGGACCGCCGTCCGCGGCGTAGGCCGAGGCGCCGCCCAGCTCGACGAAGCCGCCGCTCGAGGAGCCGCCGGTGCCGGAGCCGCCGCCGATCGCCTGTGCCTCGATCCCGAACGCGCTCTCCCCGCTGGTGCCGATCTGCCCCGTGTTGGTGACCGACACCCCGGCGACCGACCCGCTCGGCCCCGCCGCGCCGCCGGAACTGTAGAAGATGCCCGCGCCGGTGCCGCCATTGCCGCCCGCCCCGGACATCGACTGCGCCACGATCCCGTGCGCGGCCGTGCCGGTGGTCGAGATCTGCGCAGCGCTGGTGATCGTGACCAGGCCGCCATTGCCGCTCTGGCCACCGTCGCCCGGGACACTCGCGATGCCGCCCGAGAACACCTGTCCGCCGGCGCCACCCGGACCGCCGAGGCTGCGCCCCACCACGGCCACGGCGTTGGAGCCGCTGGTGGTGATGGTGCTGCCCGCATCGAGCGTCACGTTCACGGCGTAGCCCGCGCCGCCATAGCCACCGTCGGCGCCGCCGCCACCCTCATCGACGTTGAGCTCGCCGCCGGCCGCGCCGGGGCCGCCGACCGAAGAGGCCAGGATGCCGAAGGAAGGCGCCGCCGTCCCGCTGCCGGGTCCGCCGGTGGTCACGATGCTCGTCCCGCCCGTGAGATGCACGGTGACGGGTGCGGCCTGGCCGCCGGTGCCCCCGGCGCCGGAATGGCCTTCGCCGCCGGCCATGTCGCCGCCGACGCCGCCCGTGCCGCCCAGCGTCACGGCGAGGATGCCCGGGGACTGGTCGCCGCTGGTGCTCACGCTGCTGCCGCTGTCGAGCGTCACCGAGATCGGGCCGGTGTTGCCGCCGCCGCCGCCATTGCCGCCATGCACGCCCTGGCTGAACGCGACCGAGTAGTTCGTCCCGGCCCCGCCGGTGCCGCCCTGGCTCAACGCGAACACGCCGGGGCTGCCGACGCCCGCGGCACTGACCGTCGCGCCGGACAGCTGCACCTGCACGTCCGGCGTCGTGTCGGTGGACAGGCCGGAGTTGCCGCCGGCGCCGCCGTTGCTGTTGTCCTGCCCGATTCCCCCGGCGCCGCCCTTGCCGCCCATCGCGGCGGCGATCACGGCAGCGGTCTGGTCGCCACGCGCGGTCACGCTCGTGCCGGTGATCCCAACCGTGACGAGGCTGCTGGCGCCGCCCTTGCCGCCGGTCGAACTGTCGTACCCGGCGCCCCCGTCTCCGCCCTGGCTGATCGCGAGCGCGCCGGCGCCGGTTCGCACCAGCGCGCCGCTCTCGGCCGCGGTGGAGATGCCGACCGGCCCGTTCGCGTTCAGCGCCAGGGTCACGGCCCCGGCCTGCCCGCCGGCGCCGCCATCGTTGCCGCTGTTGACCGACATGTTGCCGTTGCCGCCCAGGCTTCCGGCGTAGATCGCGTAGGCCCCAAGCGGCGTGCCGGCCGGGAGGCCGATGGCAGCGCTGCTCCATTGCAGGTCGAGGCTGACCGGGGCGCTGTTGGTGATGCTGACCGTGCCGGCGCCGCCGCCCGCGGTGCCGTCGTTGCCCGTGCCGCCGTTGCCGCCGATCGAGCGGGCGGCGAGCGTCCAGAACCCGCCGGTAACCTGCACCGACGCCGCGGTGATGGAGCCGGTATTGGTGACCGTGACCGCGCCGCCGGCCGCGCCCGCCGTGCCGATCTGGTTGTGATATTGCGGGTTGCCGTTGTGGTCGGGGCCGATGCTGGTGACGTTGCCGCCCGCGCCGCCCGTGCTCTCCACCAGCGCGCCGAACCCGCCCGGACCGACATAGATCCCGGTGGTCGGATTGACGGCGATCGAGGTCGCGTTGCCGAAGGTCAGCCCGCCCGCATTCGCGGCCGCGCCAGCGTTATGCTTCGCATTGTCGTTCGTGTAGTTGCCGCCGTTGCCGCCCTGGGTCCAGGCGTGCAGTGCGGTGATCCAGGTGCCGAACGTCGCGCCGTTCGTATCGGCCACGCTGATCGGACCGGAATTGGTATAGGTCAGGTTCCCGGACGGAGAGCCGTTCCCGGCATCGTTGTCCGTGCTGTTCGCGCCACTCGGCCCATACAGCCCGAACGCCGTCCCGATCGTCGTGCTGTTCGGGATGATCTGGACGCTGATCGTCCCGGCATTCTCGGCCGTGTAACTCGACCCGGTCGTGAAACTGGTCTGCGCCGGGGTCGTATAGGTGCCGGCCGGCACCGTGCAGGTCGTCCCCGAACATGTGTATCCGATGGTCTGAGCCGCGGCCCCTCCGGCGAGCAGCAAGGGCAGGGCGGTGGCTCCCATCAGGGAGAACGGACGGGACATCATTTCGGCGGCGTCTCCTCAGGATGGCGAACCGGCCGCCGATTGACGGGACGCGTAACATTGCAGTCCGGGACGGACAATCATTCGCCGGCCAAACCGGCAGGATTGGCGACGAACCCGGCGCGCACGCCCCGGATTGACCGCGTGCCGGCGGCTGCCTAGGGTGCCGCCCGTCGGCGGGAGCCGGCCCTCGTGATTTGTCCGGCCGGATTGCGGCGAGGTGAAAGAAGCGCGCTAAAGAGGCCAGCGGACGGTCCGTGTCGCGGACCCAGGCTGCTCCACCGGTCGGGCCATGACGTGAAGGGCCCTGACACATGCCGATCGATCCCAGCAAGTTCCGACCCGCCACCCGCCTCGTGCAGGGCGGCGTCCACCGCACCGGCCATGGCGAGACGGCCGAGGCGCTGTTCCTCACCTCCGGCTACGTCTACGACAGCGCGGAACAGGCGGAGGGCACGTTCAACGGCTCCGTCGAGCACTACCAGTATTCGCGCTTCGCCAACCCCACCCTGACCATGCTGGAAGATCGGCTCTGCCTGCTCGAGGGCGCGGAGGCGTGTCGCACGACGGCGACGGGCATGGCCGCGGTGAACGCCGCGATGCTCGCGCATCTCAAGGCCGGCGACCGCGTCGTCGCATCGCGCGCTCTGTTCGGCTCCTGCCATTGGATCGTGTCCACGCTTCTCCCCAAGTTCGGCATCGCGACCGAGTTCGTCGATGGCGCGGATCTCGACCAGTGGCGTGCGGCCCTCGCGCAGCCGGCCAATCTCGTGCTGCTCGAGACGCCGTCGAACCCGATGCTGGAACTGGTCGACCTGCCCGCCGTCGCGGACCTCGCGCATCGCGCCGGGGCGATCGTGGTGGTCGACAACGTGTTCGCCACGCCCTTGCTGCAGCGCCCGCTCGAACTCGGCGCGGACGTCGTCGTCTATTCCTGCACGAAGCACATGGACGGGCAGGGGCGCGTGCTGGGCGGCGCCATTCTCTCCAGCAAGAAGTGGATCGAGGAGACCCTTCAGCCCTTCATCCGCAACACCGGCCCGACCCTCTCCGCGTTCAACGCCTGGGTGCTGCTGAAGGGGCTCGAGACGCTCGCGCTCCGGGTCGATGCGAGCTGCCGCAGTGCCGCCGCGGTCGCCGACTTCCTGGCGGCGCAGCCGAACGTCCTGCGTGTGTGGTACCCCACCCGAACCGATCATCCGCAGCATGCGCTTGCAGCACGGCAGATGAGCGGCGGCGGAACGGTGGTGACGTTCGAGGTTGCCGGCGGGAAGGAGGGTGCGTTCGCGGCGATGAACGCCTTCGGACTGGTTGCCGTGTCCAACAACCTCGGCGATTCCAAGTCGCTCGCGACGCATCCCGCCACCACCACCCACATGCGCGTCGGCGAAGCCGAACGCGCGCGGCTCGGCATCACCGATGGCGTGATCCGGCTCTCGGTCGGGCTCGAGGATCCAGAGGATCTGAAGGACGACTTGCGCCAGGCGCTCGCCGCGGCGCAGGGACGGGCGGCCGCCTGAAGAAAATTTCATCGGAAACGATCTCCCGACCGCCGGTCCGGCCTCGAGGCCGAGCCGGAGGCGGGGCTTCGTAAGGGCGTGTCTGTCGGCGGCGGCCGGGCCTGCTGGACAAGGTTCGAGGTTCTCGCTTGAATCACGGCAGGGCAGTTGGAAAGGCGTCCGTGTCATGCCTGACGACGACAATCGGAACGAACGCCCGCCGCTCGGTCGTGAGCCCCGCAGCAGGCCACGCCGGGCGGAATCGCGTCCGGCGCGGGAGGACTATTGCAAGACGACACGCGGCGTACGGGTTTCGGTGCGGTCGTTCTATCTGGCCGATCAGTCGCAACCCGACGAGAATCACTTCGTCTGGGCCTATCGCGTGAAGATCGAGAACCAGGGTCGCGAAGCCGTGCAACTCCTGCGGCGCACCTGGCAGATCACCGATGCGCGGGGACGCACGCAGCACGTACACGGCGCCGGCGTGGTGGGCGAGCAGCCGGTGCTGGAGCCGGGGGAGAGCTTCGAATACACCTCGGGTACGCCACTCGACACCCCGTCCGGCTTCATGGTCGGCGCGTATCACATGGTGGTCGCCTCGTCGGGTGAGAATTTCGACGTCGCCATTCCGGCGTTCAGCCTCGACAGCCCGCATCAGAACAGCCGGGTCCACTGACGCACGCCAGGCCACTGATCCGACCGCTTGCGCGGGCCGTTGCATGGCCCATATGGCCGGAGCGAGCCGATCGCCCACACGTACGAAGCTGGAGGATACGCCGCGGTGAACATCGTCACGCCGACAAACGACCTGTCCGCACCTTCTGCGACGGCCTCGCGCCCCACGCGGGAAGAGGCCGAGGCCGCGGTCCGCACCCTGCTGCGCTGGGCCGGCGACGACCCGACGCGCGAGGGCCTGCTGGACACGCCCAAGCGCGTCACCCGCGCCTTCGAGGAATTCTTCGTCGGCTACGGCGTCGATCCGGTCGCGCTGCTCGAGCGCACGTTCGCGGAGACGGACGGCTACGACGAGATCGTGCTGCTGCGCGATATCCGGCTCGAAAGCACGTGCGAACATCACATGGCGCCGATCATCGGCCGCGTGCACGTGGCCTACCTGCCGCACCGGCGGGTGGTCGGCATCAGCAAGCTGGCGCGCGTGGTCGAGGCCTATGCGAAGCGGCTGCAGATCCAGGAGAAGATGACGGCGCAGATCGCCAACACGATCCAGGATGTGCTGATGCCGCGCGGCGTCGCCGTGGTGATCGAGGCCGCGCATCAGTGCATGACCACGCGCGGCGTGCACAAGCCCGGCGTGACGATGGTGACCAGCCGGATGCTGGGCGCGTTCCGCGATGATCCCACCACGCGCCGTGAGCTGCTGGCGATGATCGGCAACCGCGGCACGACGATCCTCACGGAGTAATCCCGCTCGGGAGAGCGATCGCCCCTCATGTTCCCCCCTCCACCCTTGCGGGGGAGGGCCGGGGAGGGGGGATCGGGGCGGACGCACACCTCCCGTGTATCGCCCCCTCCCCCCTAACCCTTTCCCGCGAGGGGAGGGGGGAGTGCGGCCAGCACCGTCTCGACCTCCAACCCGGCCAGATCCGGCCGACGCAGCACCGCGACGCTGGGTCCGCGCGGGGCGCACAGGGCAGGGTCGGACTCGTCCGAGAACAGCACCAGCGACGGGCAGCCGGCCGTCCCGATCAGGTGCATGGGCCCGGTATCGTTGCCCACGGCAACACGTGCCGCCCGGGCGAGATCGGCGAGGTCGCCCGGCGTCGTCTGCCCCATCAGGTCGACCCCGTGCGGGATCTGCCGTGCGAGGTCGCGTTCGCCCGCCGTGCCGAGCACGACCGGGGTCAAGCCGCGCGCGCGCAGCGCCACGGCCAGCGCATCGTAGAGCTCGGCCGGCCAGCGCTTCTGCGGCCGGTGGGAGGAACTGCCGGGGACGAGCAGCGCCAGCGGGCCGGTCAGGCCGAAGCGCCCGATCTCGCCCCGGCACCAGGACAGGTCGGCCGGCGGAAACACGGTCAGCCCCGCCTGCCGCAGCTGCCCGACCTGCCGATCCACGTCATGCAGCGCGTCGCGGTCCGGATCGCGATCCGGATGCGATGCGCCCGGTGCAATGCCCGACCACTCGGGGCGCTTCCCGCGTGGGAACATCGCCAGGTAGCGCGACGACCGGCCGGACGTTTGCAGATCGTAGACCCGGCTGAACCCGCCCTGCCGCAGCATCCGTCGCAGCCGCAGCACGCCCCGCAAGTCCCACCAGGCCGGGCGCGTGTCGACCAGGACGTGATCGAAATACGGGGCGGAGCGCAGCCACTCCGCATAGGGCGGCGTGGTCAGCACGCTGATCTCGGCCTCCGGGTGATGGGCGCGGATGGCGGCGAACGGCGTCAGCGAGAGAATGATGTTGCCGAAGGCGCTCAGCTTGATGACCAGGATCCGCTCACGCCCGCCGCGCCCCTCAGGCATCGGGTTTCCGCGCGATGTAGAGCCACTCGGTGCGTAACAGGGCCCAGCGCACCTCCTCCTCCGGGCTCTTCCGATACGTCTCCACCACGAAGCCGCAGGCGGCCAGGCGGTCGGCGAAATCGAGCCCGTAGTAGCGGACGTGATCATGCGCCGAGAAATGCGCCCAGCGTTCCGCCGGGGTGGTAACGGCCGGATTCCCGTAGGTCTGCTGGCGTGAGGCGTTCACCGGGACCGTCAGGAGCGCCATCCCGCCGGGGCGCAGCAGCCGGAACAGCTCCCGCATCGCCGCCGCATCGTCGGGGATGTGCTCCAGGACGTGGTTCGCCATGACCACGTCGTAGCGCCCGTCCGGCAACGGCACCCGCGTGATATCGACCGTGTGTGTGACGCCCTTCTGCATCAGGTCGGCCGTCTCGTAGAGCGGGTTGCCCCGCATCATGCGCATCACGATCTTCTCGGGCGCGAAATGCAGGATGCGCTGGCCGGCGAGCTTGTCCGTGCCGTCCTCCATTCGCCACAGATGCAGCAGGCGGTGCCGCTCACGGGAGCCGCAGGACAGGCAGCGCGCGTCCCAGCGGCTTGGATGGCCGACGGCGATGAACACGCCATGATACCCGCAGATCGGGCAGGTGCGGGGGAGGCGAGGGGCGCGGAACTGGTGCCGGTCGGAGAGCCAGGCGCCCACCAGCCGGCGGAGGCGCGTCCAGCGGCCGATGACGGGCGTATCGCGGTGCGGCATGACGCTCCCGTATCAGCCTGCCGCCAGGGGGGCAACTACGCCGAGCCGACCTGTGCCTGCGATCCAGGCAGGCGTTGGCCACGCATTGACGTTTGGTGACAAGCCGGACAAAACCCGCGCATGCCGGATATCGCCACCTCCTGGGTGTTGAGCGAGGGACTGGCCGGACTGCAGACGCAGGCGCTGGGCCTTGCCGAGGCCGCCGGTCTGACCCCGGACGTGCGCGTCCTGCGCCCCCGCGCCCCCTGGAGCTACATCCCCGCCAAGCTCTGGCCGAAGCCGCTCACCGCGGTGTCGCGTGCGATCGCCGCGCCGCTGCCGCACGTCGCGATCGGCTGCGGCGGCATGGCCGCCGCGGTCCTGGCGGCCTTGCGCGGGCGCGGCGGGCCGGTCGTGCAGGTCCAGCACCCGCGCATGGACACGCGGCGCTACGACCTGATCGTGGTGAACCGCCACGACGAACTGACGGGCCCGAACATCATCGTCACCCGGAACGCCCTGCACCGCGTGACCCCGGAACGCCTCGCCGCCGAGGCCGACAAGTGGCGCGCGCACTTCGCGCCGTACCGGCGTCCGCTCGTGGCGGTGCTGGTGGGCGGCAGCAACGGGCGCCACCGGCTGGGCCAGGCCGAGGGCGCCAAGCTCGCAACGGAACTGGCGCAGATGATGCGCCGCGACAATGTCGGCGTGGTCGTGACGCCCTCCCGGCGCACGGATCCCGCCGTCACGCGCCTCCTGCACGAGGCCCTCGCGCCGCTCGGAGGCTGGGTCTGGGATTTCGCCGGGGAGAACCCGTATTTCGGGATGCTCGCCCTGGCCGACGCCATCGTCGTGACGATGGACAGCGTGTCGATGGTGTCGGAGGCGGCCGCGACCGCCGCGCCCATCCTGCTGTACCCGCTGCCGGGCTGGTCGCGACGGATCAACCTGTTCCACCAGGGCATGATCGCCGATGGACGGGTCCGCCTGTTCCATGGCCGCTACGATTCCTGGATGGTCGCCCCGCTCGACGACACCCGCACCGCCGCCGCCGAAATGCGCCGCCGGCTCGGGTTCTGATCCGGCCGCAGGGGTTCCTCTCGCCGCTCCCCACCCCCAGATGCTGTCCCACTCCACGACGCTTTAGGACCGAGAGCCGCATGCTGCAGATCCAGACCTTCGACGCGCGGGCGGGCGGGAACGTCATCTACAAGGCACTCGCCCATCCGCTCGCGGCCGAGGCGATCACGCGCCTTCATGCGGAGCTGGAGGGGCCGCTCGCGGTCTACGATCCGGACGGCATCGCCGACGCGCTGTTCGCGCTGTATCCGTGGCCGCTCGACGCGGTGTTCGTGCATGACGTCACCCAGATCGGGCAGACCCGTGCCGGCGTCGTGGCGCAGGCGCTGATCGAGCTGCCCGCGTCCCGTGCGCGCACCGTCCTGGTCGCCGCCTTCGACGGACGGCGCGCGGCGGAACGCATCGCCCATCTGCTGCCGCCGGACGCGCGGCTGGTGACGCTGGATGCCGCCCGCCTGCCCGATGCGCTGCTCTCGAACCGGACGCGGTATCTGGACAAGCTGAACTTCGCCACGAACTACGCGTTCTTCCGCGACGCGGACGGGCTCTCCACCCGGCTCGTCTCGGCGAACTACTGGTCGAACTACGGCGCGACCGCCGTGCGCCTGTGGCTGCGACTGTTCGACGGGGATGGTGCCGAACTCGCCACCTGGACCGAGGATGTGCCGGCCGGCCCGGGCGGCTTCTCAATCGACAGCCGCGCGGTGCGTGAGCGGTTCGGACTGGGGCCATTCACCGGTCAGCTCTTCATCCATGCGATCGGCGCGGCGGGCCACGACGTCGTCAAATACGCGCTCGATACCTATGCGAGCGAGAACGGCGCGTCGTTGTCGTGCACTCATGACGCGAACGCCTGGCCGTCCGACCGTTTTGCCGGCCTGCCCGCGCCGCGGCCCGACGAGCGGGTCATTCTGTGGCTGCAGAACAGCCATGCGGTGCCAATTCCCGCGGGCACCGTCGCGCTCGACCGCATGGGGGCGGAGCAGCCCGTGTTCCTCGAGCACGAGGTTGGCCCGTTCGCCACGGTCGCGATGGACGTCGCCGACTACCTTCCCGGGCTGCATTGGCCCGCGCAGATCGAGCTGCGCGCCGGGCGTCACGTCGTGCGTCCACGCTACGAGGTGACCCGCGGCGACCGCGTGCGGATCGCGCATGTCAACGTGGAACGCGACAACATCCAGCCCGATCCCGCCATCGCGCGGCTGCCGGATCCGCTGGGCCGCGGCTACCTGCTGCCCTTCCCGGTGCTGCCGCGGGAGCGGTTCCGCAGCATCGTGCAGCCGACGCCGATGGCGCTGTGCCAGACCACGATGCCGCTGCGGCTCGACGTGTTCGACACGGCAGGGCGGCAAGTCCACTCCCAGTTCCTCGGCTGCCTGCCGCGCAACCACGATCTCGCGCTCGACTTCGACACGATCGACGTGGCCCAGGGTCATGCAGAGCTGGTCTACGATTTCCGCGATGGCGGGGAAGCCGATGGCTGGCTCCACGCCCTGTTCCGCTATGAGGACCGCCGGTCGGGCCATGTCGCCGAATCGAGTTTCGGCGCGCACATCTTCAACACCGTCATGACGTACAAGGACGAGCCGCAATCCTATGCCGGCCCGCCTCCCGGCCTGTCGACCCGCCTGTTCCTGCGTCTCGGTTCGGCGCGGCGGCATAGCTTCGCGGTGCTGATCTATCCGGCCTCCGCGGATTGGCACGCGCAGTCCACGACCACGCTGCAACTGCATGACGGCACCGGCCGGCTGATCGGCGAGAGCCCGCTGGCGATCGCCTGCCGCGGATCGGCGCTGGTCGAGCCGCACCGGATTTTCGATGCGGCGATGCTCGAGGCGGCCGGTGCCGAGGGATACGTGTTGATCCGCGATACGACCTGCCGCCTGTTCGGCTATCACGGCCTGATGGACGATGCGGGCGGATTCTCGCTCGACCACATGTTCGGCTTCTGACGGCAGGCTGGGTGCCCCGAGCGCCGGGCGGCGACGGCGATTCAGCCCGCGCCTAGGTCGGCTGATCCCCCCGCGCCGAGGTCGGCGACGAACCGGTCACGCCAGCGCTCCAGGCTGTTGCGACGCATCACCGCCAGCATCGCGCCATGCCGCTCGCGGCGTTCCTCCGCGCTCATGCGCAGGGCGCGGTCGATCGCGGCGGCCATGCCGGCTTCGTCGTAGGGATTGACCAGCAGCGCGGCGTCGAGTTCGCGCGCCGCGCCGGCGAACTCCGACAGCACGAGGACGCCCGGATCTTCGGGATCCTGCGCGGAGACGTATTCCTTCGCGACCAGGTTCATGCCGTCGCGCAGCGGCGTTACCAGGCAGCATTGCGCGGTGGCGTAGAGCGGCATGAGGACGTTGCGCGGGAAACTCTTGTTCAGGTAGCGCAGCGGCACCCAGTCGACTTCCGCGAAGCGGCCGTTGATGCGGCCGGCCTCCGCCTCCAGCTCGCGGCGGATCACCTGGTAGGTCTCGATGTCGCCGCGCGACGGCGGGGCGATCTGCATGAAGGTCGTGACGCCCTGATGCGCCGGAAACTCGGCGAGGAACCGCTCGAACGCGGCGAAGCGTTGACGCAGCCCCTTGGAGTAATCCAGCCGGTCCACGCTCAGGATGAGCTGCTCCATCAGGTTCGCGCGCAGCCGCGTCGCGGTGCGGCGGTTGGCGGGCAGCTCCGCCTGCGCGCGGGTCTCGTCGACATGCACGCCGATCGGATAGACGCCGGTGCGCACCACGCGGCCGCCGACCGTGATCGATCCATCGGCGCCCGCCGACCCGCCGCCGATGCGCAGCACGTAGTCCAGGAAGGCCGTACGATCGATCTCGGTCTGGAATCCCAGCAGGTCGAACGCGCACATCGCCCGGATCAGGTCGGCATGCGCGGGGATCGTCATGAACACGCCGGGCGCGGGGAAGGGGGTGTGCAGGAACAGGCCGATGCGGTTCTGCAGCCCCTGCGCCCGCAAGGCGTCCGCGAGGCACAGCAGGTGGTAGTCGTGCGCCCAGATCAGGTCGTCCGGCTGGACGAGCGCGGCAAGGCCGCGGGCGAAGGTCTCGTTGACACGGCGGTAGCCCGCGAACTCGGACGCCTCGAAGCGGCCGAGTCCGATCTGGTAGTGCAGCACGGGCCACAGCGTGCCGTTGGCGAAGCCGCGGTAGAAATCGTCGTAATCGCGCCGCGTCAGGTCGATCGTGTACAGCGTGATCGGGCCGACCTGACGCTCCGTCTCCAGCTCCTGCGTGTCGGTGACGGTGCCGCTCCACCCGAACCACAGGCCGCCCTTCTCGCGTAGCGCGTCCAGCACGCCGGCGGCGAGCCCGCCGGCGGTGGCCTCTCCCTCCTGGATCGGCGCAACGCGGTTCGACACGACGACGAGGCGGGACATCGCGCTCTCTGCACCCTCCGGCGACGGAGGGAGCAACCTACGCAGCGATCGGCAGCGGGTCCATCCGTTGCTTGCGCAGCAGCTCGCGATACGGGCCGGGGCGCGCGGCGAGTTCGGCCGGCGAGCCGTCGTCGACGATGCGGCCGTGATCCATCACGATGATCCGGTCGAAGTTCTGCAGCGTCGACAACCGGTGCGCGATGGCGATCACGGTGCGTCCCGTCATCAGCGTGTCGAGCGCCGCCTGGATCGCCTGCTCGCTTTCCGTGTCCAGCGCGCTGGTGGCTTCGTCCAGCAGCAGGATCGGCGCGTCCTTCAGCAGCGCGCGCGCGATCGCGAGGCGCTGCCGCTGGCCGCCCGACAGCTTCACGCCGCGGTCGCCGACCATCGTCGCGAACCCGTCCGGCAGCGCCTCGATGAAGTCGCGGCAGCGCGCCATGTCGGCGGCGGCCATGACCTCCTCCTCCGTCGCGTCGGGCCGCGCGTAGCGGATGTTTTCCATGATGGTGCGATGAAACAGCGAGATGTCCTGCGGCACGATCGCCATCACCTCGCGGAGGCTCGTCTGCGTCACGTCGCGGATGTCCTCACCGTCGACGAGCACGCGGCCGCTGCCGACGTCGTAGAAGCGCTGCAGCAGCGCGAGCACCGTGGACTTGCCGGCGCCCGAGAAGCCGACCAGCCCGACGCGCTGCCCCGGCAGGATCTCGAGGTCGAAGTCGCGCAGCACGGGCGCGCGGGTCGGATAGGCGAACGTGACCGCCTCGAAGGTGACTTCGCCGCGGCGCGCGGTGATCGGGTGCGCGTCCGGCCGGTCCGGCAGCTCGTGCGGGACGAGCAGCGCGCCGATCGCCTCGTCGAGGCGCGCGACGTGCTGCGTCAGGTCCACCAGAGCGACGGCGAGGTCACGGGTGCCGTGCAGGATCGTGAAGGCCAGCGCGGTCAGCAGCACGAGGTCGCCCACGCTCGCCTGGCCGCGCTGCCACAGCAGAATGCCCCAGGCCACCACGCCCGCGGTGAGCAGCGCGGTCAGCACGGCATGGATCAGCCGCAGATGCTCGAGGTAGTAGAGGCTGCGCCGCCGCGCGGCCATCTCGCGTTCCATCTGCGCGCCGATGCGGCGCTGCTCCCGGAAGGTCGCGCCGAACGCGCGCACCACGCCGAAATTGCCGATGACGTCGACCATCTCGCCGTCCACGCCGGCGGCCTGCGCCGCATAGCTGCGATGCAGCGGCGTGCCGCGGCGGGCGAGCCAGTAGATCAGCAGCCCGAGCAGGCCGGCGACGCCGAGGAGGGTGCTGGCGAGGGTAAGGCTGACCGATCCGATGAAGCCGATCGCGATGGTGACGGCGATGATCGGCGGCAGCACGTTCCACGAGCCGGTGTTTTCCAGCGCGAAGGCGGCGTTGGACGTGGCCGTGATGCGGCTCGCGAGCCCGCCCGGCAGCCGTTCGGCGAAGTAGCTGGGCGCGTGCCCCGACAGATGCGCGAACAGGTCGCGGCGGATGTCGCCGGTGACGCGCACGAACGTGCGGTGCGCGGCATAGCCGCCGATGCGCCATGAGAGGTTGTCGGCTGCCACGAGGCCGCAGAGCAGGGCGAAGGCGGTCCAGGCCTGCGTCGCGGCTTGCGGCCCGGCCGACACGACGTCGATCAGGTGCTTCATGCCGTACTGCGTCGACACGCTGCAGGCGACCGCGACCAGCACCGAACACAGTACGGTGGCGTGGCCGAGCGGATGGGCACGGACGTAGTGCCAGAGGAAACGGAGTGGGTGGAGCCGCAGCGCGGAGAGCCCGGCGGCCGTGGCCGGGAGGTGCGCGGCGTCGACGTGGTGCGCCATGGTGGGCGAGGCTCCTGTCCCCGGATTCGAATGAGCGGCCCGGGACCGCCGTGGCACCACAATCGGCACGAAATGCGCCGACATTCCGCCACATTCAGCTTCTATAACCGACAATTGATAAAGCGCCACTGGATGCGGAAGTCAAGCCTAAGTTTAGCGGCGCGGTCTACTGGTCAACCCTCTGTAAAGGCCGGGGTTCGTCTCCATGCGTATTGCGCAAATCTCGCCGCTCTTCGAAGCGGTCCCGCCGAAGCTGTACGGCGGCACCGAGCGGGTGGTCTATTCCCTGACGGAAGAGCTGGTGGCGATGGGGCACGACGTGACCCTGTTCGCAAGCGGTGACTCCATCACCTCGGCCACCCTCGCGCCCATGCGCGATCAGGCGATCCGCCTCGACCCCTCGGTCAAGGACTGGGTCGCGCTCTACAACCGGATGGTGGAGCTGATCTACCGCCGCAAGGACGAGTTCGACGTCCTGCATTTCCACATCGACTACTTCCCGCTCTCCCTGTTCAGCCGCCAGCGCGTGCCGTTCCTCACCACGCTGCATGGCCGGCTCGACCTGCCGGAGTTCAAGGAGGTCTACGAAACCTTCCCGGACGCGCCGTTCGTCTCCATCTCCGACAGCCAGCGCAAGCCAATCCCGCGCCTGAACTGGGTGCGCACCGTGCTGCACGGCATGCCGGCCAACCTCCTCACGCCGCAGCCCGTCAAGCAGGGCTACCTCGCCGTGCTCGGCCGCGTCTCGCCGGAGAAGGGCGTCGACAAGGCCATCCGCATCGCGGCGCGCGCCGGGATGAAGCTCAAGATCGCCGCCAAGGTCGACAACGCCGATCGCGAGTACTACGAGGCCGTCGTGCGGCCGCTGATCGAGGCGCACGACAACGTCGAGTTCATCGGCGAGATCAACGACGCGCAGAAGCCCGAATTCCTCTCGGGCGCCCATGCGCTGCTGTTCCCGATCGACTGGCCGGAGCCGTTCGGCCTGGTGATGATCGAGGCGATGGCGTGTGGCACGCCGGTGATCGCGTTCAACCGCGGCTCCGTGCCCGAGGTGATCGACCACGGCGTCACCGGCCTCATCGTCGAGACCGAGGACCAGGCCGTCGCCGCCATCGATCAGCTCGGCAGCCTCGACCGCGCGGTGGTGCGCGCCACCTTCGACCGGCGCTTCACCAGCCGCCGCATGGCGGAAGACTACCTCGACGTCTACCAGGAGCTGTGCGAACCCGCGCCGCGCCTGCGCGCGGTGACCGGCTGACAGCCACCGCTTCGATGCATTAACGTCCAGGCCGCGCGGCGTCGTCGCGCGGCCTTTTCGTTGCCTGCGCCGCGGCCTTCGCGTCGTCCGTCGATGCGGGCGCATGGCGGTCGCAGCCGGAAGGCCGACCTCCGGGAAGCCGACCAGCCGCGCATGGAAACGTCGCTCAGTCGCCACCGCTCGAACGGACGCACCCTCGCCACCGCCGCCGCGCGGACCGGACCCGTGCCGCGGCTCGACGCGCCGTCGGGGACGGTGCCGTGACCGGCCCGCGGGATGGCGCCGTGCAGGACACCGCACGGCGGTTCCCGAACACCGCGGCGGCGCTGGCGGCGCATGCGCGGGAGAGGCCCGAGGCGACTGCCCTGGTCGCGCCGCCGCGCCATGTTTCCTACCGCCAGCTCGCGTCGGACGTCGCCGCGGCGGTGGGTGCGCTCGAGCGCGCCGGGCTCGCCCCTGGCATGCGCGTGGGCATCGAGCTGCGACGCGACCGCTGCCTGCATCTCGTCCTGCTGCTCGCCTGCGAGGCGATCGGCCTCACCACCATCGCGGTCGGCTCCGCCGATCTGGTGCCGATGGAGGCGCAGGCCGATCCCGTGCTGCGCGGGTGCGACCGGCTGCTGCTCGCCGACGCGGCACCGGATCCGCTGCCCCATGGCCTCGTGGTGCCGCCGGCGTGGCTGGCGGACCTGCCGCCCCCCGCTCCCGCCGAAATCGCCGAACGCCTGTGCCGGCCACCGCCCGACGATCGGCTGGTCCGCATCGTGCGCACGTCCGGGACGACCGGCCGCCCGAAGGCGATCGGCATGACCTTCGCCGCGCAGCAACGGATCCTGGACACGGCGATCGCGCGCGTGGCGCCGGACCTGGGCCCGCATCCGCGGTTCCTCGCGCTCTACGCACTCGCGATCCGCGCCAGCGTCACGCGGGTCCTGCAGACGCTGCAGTGCGGCGGGTCGGTGCTGTTCGCGGCGCGCGAACAGGCCCCGGCGCTGATCGCGGCAGGGGTCGTCGACCATCTCATGTTCCTGGTCGGTGACGCGGAATGGGTCGCGGACCGCACGATGCCGCCGCCGAAGGGGCATCGCCTGCACGTGGAGCTGGTGGGCGCACCCGCCGATCCCGCGCTGCGCGCCATGCTGACGGAGCGGTTCGGCGCACACGTCACCACCTGCTACAGCACGAACGAGACGAACCTGATCTCCTTCGTCGGCGTGGACGGCGTGGGCGCGCTGTGTCCGGGCGTCGCGGTGCGGATCGTCGACGAGGCCGGCCGCGTGCTGCCGCTGGGGGAGGTGGGGCTGATCCGCGTCCGCACGGAGGTCATGACGCAGTCCTATGTCGACGACCCGGTCGCCAGTGCACAGGCGTTCGTCGACGGCTGGTATCACACGAACGATCTGGGCTTCATGCCGGACCCCGCGCATCTCGTCGTGCTGGGCCGCGCCGACGACATGCTGAACGTGGGCGGCGTCAAGATCCTGCCGCGGCCGATCGAGGCACGGCTGAAGCAGGTGCCGGGCGTGCGCGACGCGGTTCTGCTCGCGCTGGAACGGCCCGGCCGCGCCACACGCGTGGCCGCCGCGCTCGAACTCGGCGATAGCGCGCTGACGCCGGAGCTCGTGGACCGGTTGCGCGCGATCATGGCGGCGGCGGTCCCGGATGCGGACCTGCGGCCCGTGCCGTGGTTCCCGCGCACGCCCACGGGCAAGGTGCGCCGCGCGGTGCTGCGGGAATCGCTGATGACCGCGGGGGAGCCTCGCCACGAGGCGGCGGACGGCCCCGTCGATGGCGAGAAGCCGCGCCTCTTGCGCCCTGGCGCGGACGGGGTGTTGATGGCGCCTCGACGTGGCGAGGGGAGTGAACGATGAACGAGACCGTCTCGGAGCAGGCCAAGCATCTGTTCGAGCCGACCGGCGATTTCCAGTGCCTGCACGAGTTCATCCCGGCCGCCCGTTCCAAGCTCTCCGACCACATCTGGGGCTACCTGATCGGCGCGACCGAGACCGAGACGACGATGCGCCGCAACCGCGCCGCCCTCGACGCCCTGGCGTTGCGCCCGCGCGTCTGCCGCGACGTGTCCCGCATCGACCTGACGACGACGCTGTTCCACCGGCGGCTGCGCCTGCCGCTGATGCTCGCACCAGTCGGCTCGCTCGAATCCTTCCATCCCGGCGGCGCGGCGACCGCCGGGCGCGCGGCCTCCGCCTTCGGCGTGCCGATCATGGTGAGTTCGGTGACGCAGCCCGGGCTCGAGGAAGCGGCGGCGGCGGCGGACGGACCGAAGATCTTCCAGCTCTACGTGCGCGGCGACGATGCCTGGATCGACGAGGTGGTGCGTCGGGCCGTCGGCGCCGGCTACGATGCGTTTGCGATCACGGTCGACACGGCCGCCTACAGCCGCCGCGAACGCGACATCGCCGGCCGCTTCGTGAAGCCCTGGCGCGCGGTGGCGACCGGCCAGAGCTACCAGGCGAGCTTCAACTGGGACAACGTCAAGCACTTCAAGGACACGCACAGCATCCCGCTGATCCTGAAGGGCATCGCCACCGCCGAGGACGCGGCGCTCGCCTGCGAGCACGGCGTCGACGGGATCTACGTCTCCAACCATGGCGGGCGGCAGCTCGATCATGGCCGCGGCGCGATGGACGTGCTGCCCGAGGTGCTGGCGGCGGTGCGCGGCCGCGCCCGCGTCATCGTCGATGGCAGCTTCTGCCGCGGCACCGACCTGGTGAAGGCGATCGCGCTGGGTGCCGACGCGGTCGCGATCGGCCGGCTGTACTGCTACGCGCTGGCCGCCGATGCGGAGGCCGGGGTGATCAAGATGCTGGAGCTGCTGGAGCACGAGATGGGCGTCGCCATGGCGCTGTCCGGCGCACGCAGCCTGGGCGAGCTGAACCCCTCCTACCTCTACCGGGATGCGCCGTCGGTCGCCGCGCCGCACGTCCACAGCGCGTTCCCGCTGTTGTTCCCGACCCCGGAATCGCCGCGCTGACCGCGGTGCCGGGGCAGGATCACCCGCCGGGATGACCGGCATCGAAGGAGCGAAGGATGCGTGACGACGGTCTCTCGAGGCGCATGCGGGCCGGGCGCGGGGTAGGGCTTCTGCTGGCGGCGTCGGGAGCGCTCGCCTTGGCAGGTGCGGCGCCGGCCCGCGCGGATACGGCGGCCGCGAAGGCCTGCGCGACGTCGCTGCCGAAGGAGGCGCGCACGATCTTCGATGCGACGCTGCCGCAGGTCACGCCCGGCGTGAACCTGCGGGAGCTCGTCACATCGAACACCCGCCGCCTGGTCGGCGCCGGATCCGTCGAGCTCGGGTCGGCCCGGACGTCCGCCGAGGAAGCGGGCAAGTGCCTGCGGATGGCGGAGTGACCTGAACGGCGATTGACGGAGCGGGGGTCCGTGTCGGCGGAACCGCGCCAGCGGATCGCCCGGGCCCGCGCGCTCGATCGGACCCTGGCCCCCCCGACGGTCGCAACGCCGCTGCTGCCGGCCCGCGCAGAGGAGCGCGCCGCCCGGCGTGAGCTCCCGCTGCCGGCCATGCGCCTGGCCGAGGAGACGGGCGTGACCTTCGCCGCCGCCCCGCCCCCGGCGCGAAGCCGGCCGCGCCCGCCTCGGCCTGAGGCCCGCGTCCCTGCCGCGGCGGCGGTGCCACCAACCGGACCACGGGCGTCGCGGCAGGGCGGGAAGCCTGCCCCCGACCCTCCGCATTGGTGCGACACGGGCCGGATCGGCTAAACCGCCGCATGCTCAAGAGTGTCATGACGGTCGGCGGCTGGACGATGGCGAGCCGGATCCTCGGCTTCGTCCGCGACATGCTGATGGCGGCGCTGATCGGCACCGGTCCCGTGGCCGATGCCTTCTTCGTCGCCAACAAGCTGCCGAACCTGTTCCGCCGCCTGTTCGGGGAGGGCGCGTTCAACGCGGCCTTCGTGCCGGAATTCGCCGGGCTGCTGACGGCCGAGGGGCCCGCCGCGGCGCGCCAGTTCGCGCAGGAGGCGATGGCCGTGATGGCCTTCTGGCTGGGCGCGCTGACGATCCTGGGGGAGATCTTCATGCCCCAGATCATGACGGTCTTCGCCCCCGGCTTCTCGGCCGACCCGGCGAAGTTCGCGCTCGCCGTCGACCTCGCGCGGATCACCTTCCCCTATCTGATGCTGATCTGCCTCGCCGCCCTGCTGTCCGGCGTGCTGAACGGTCTCGACAAGTTCGCCGCCGCCGCCGGGGCGCCGGTGCTCTACAACCTGTTCGCCATCGCCGCCCTGGTCGGGCTCGCGCCCTACGTCCCGACGGTCGGCCATGCCGCGGCCTGGGGCGTGTCCGTCTCCGGCGTCGTGCAGCTCGCGCTCCTGGTCTGGGCGGTGAAGCGGGCCGGCATGCCGGTACGCCTCCCGCGGCCGCGTCTGACGCCCCGCATGCGGCTGCTGCTGCGGCGTATGGCGCCGGGCCTGGTGGGGGCGAGCGCCACGCAGCTCAACCAGGCGGTCGACGTGATCATCGCGAGCCTGCTGCCCGCGGGCACCGTCTCGCTGCTCTACTACGCCGACCGGGTCCAGCAGCTGCCGCTGGGCGTGATCGGCACCGCCGTCGGCACCGCAATCCTGCCGCTGCTCTCCCGCCAGGTCCGCGGCGGGGAGGCGGCGGCGGCGGTCGGCACGCTCAACCGTGCGATCGAGTACGCGCTGTTCCTCACCCTCCCGGCGGCGCTTGCGCTCGCGGTCTCGGCCTTCCCGATCATGCTGGTGCTGTTCGGCCGCGGCGCCTTCGACGTGGAGAGCGCGCGCCTCTCCGCCCAGTCGCTCACCGCCTATGCGGTCGGGCTGCCGGCGGTGGTGCTGCTGAAGGTGCTCGCACCCGCCTTCTTCGCCCGCGGCGACACCTCCACCCCGGTGCGCATCGGCATGATCACGCTGGCGCTGAACTTCGTGCTGAACCTTGCGCTGATGGTGCCGCTGCAGCACATCGGTCCGCCGCTCGCGACCAGCCTCGCTGCCATGTTCAACATGGGCGCGCTCGCGGTCATGCTGATCCGCCGCGGCTTCCTCGTCCCGGACGCGGCGCTGCGCCGGCGGCTGCCGCGCATGCTGATCGCCGCGCTGGCCATGGCCGTCACGCTCTGGTTCACCGAGGACCCGCTGTTCGAGGCGATCGCCGGCGCCCGCGGCCTGCGCGTCGTGGCGCTCGCCGTGCTGGTCGGTGTCGGCTCCGGCGTCTATCTGCTGGCCGCCCAGCTCCTGGGCGCGATCGACCTGCGCGACATCCTGGCCCTGCTCCGTCGGCGACGCTTGCGCCGGGGCGGTGGATCGTCCATCAGTCCCGCCCCCAGCCCAGAGACGTGACCATGCGCATCTTTTCCGGCATCCAGCCCTCCGGCATCCCGACCCTCGGCAACTACCTGGGCGCGATCCGCAACTGGGCGGCGCTGCAGAACGGGAACGAGTGCATCTACTGCGTCGTCGATCTGCACGCGATCACGGCCTTCCAGGATCCCGCGGCGCTGCGCCAGCAGACGCGGGAGATGACGGCCGTGCTGCTCGCCTGCGGGATCGACCCGGAGAAGCACATCCTGTTCCTGCAATCCGCCGTGCGCGCGCATGCGCAGCTCGCCTGGATCTGCAATTGCGTGGCGCGGCTGGGCTGGCTCAACCGCATGACGCAGTTCAAGGACAAGGCGGGCAAGGACCGGGAGAATGCCTCGGCCGGGCTCTATGTCTATCCGAACCTGATGGCGGCCGACATCCTGGCCTATCACGCGACGGCGGTGCCGGTGGGCGACGACCAGCGTCAGCACCTGGAACTCGCCAACGACATTGCGCAGAAGTTCAACCACGATTACGGCGTCGACTTCTTCCCCCGCATCGAGCCCTACATCATGGGGCCGGCCGCACGGGTGATGAGCCTGCGGGATGGCAGCAAGAAGATGTCGAAGTCCGATCCGTCGGACCAGAGCCGGATCAACCTGAGCGACGATGCCGACACGATCGCGCTGAAGATCCGCCGCGCGAAGACCGACCCGGAGCCGCTGCCCGCCGAACCGGACGGGCTCGCCAACCGGCCGGAGGCGCGCAACCTGGTCGGCATCTACGCGGCCCTGTCCGACACGGACGCGGCCGGCGTGCTGCGCGAGCATGGCGGGAAGGGGTTCGGCCCGTTCAAGGAGGCGCTGGCCGCGCTGCTGGTCGATCACCTCGCCCCGATCGCCCTCGAGACCCGCCGGCTGCTCGACGATCCCGGGCATATCGACGCTGTGCTGGGCCGCGGTGCGGCGCAGGCGGCGGCGATCGCCGACCCGATCGTGGCGGAGGCGGAGCGGCTGGTCGGATTCCTGCGGGTCTGACCTGCGCGGGCGCGGCCGCGCCGCCGCGCGAGGCTGGGTTCCTCGCCGAGCGGGACGCCGGTATCGTCGGTCGATGACACAGCCGATCCGCTCCCGCCCCACGCCCTGGACCACCGTTCTCCTGCTGTGCGGCAAATGCGGGCGCAAGATGGATGGCGGCTACGGGCCGAAGGGCAAGGAGACGCTGCGGACCGCCCTCCGCGCCGAACTGAAGGCGGGCGGACACGGCCGCGCGGTGCGCATCATCGAGACGCGATGTCTGGGCGTGTGCCCGAAGAAGGCGGTGACCGCGCTGAACGCCAGCCGCCCCGCGCGGCTTCTGGTCGTGCCGAACCGGACCCCGGCGGCGGAAGCGCTGGCCGACCTGCTGCGAGCTGGAGACGGGGAGGGACCCGATCCGGAGCGGGGCGAGGGGGATACAGGCAAGAAGGATGGTGGGCGATAGTGGGATTGAACCACTGACCTTCCCCGTGTCAGGGGGACGCTCTCCCGCTGAGCTAATCGCCCATCCGTCTCGGGAGACGGGCTTCTATCGCGAGCCGCTCCGCCCTGCAAGCCGGGACGTGACAGAACCCGCGTGCCTCGCTTCAATGGACTGATGGACGTCCCCGTCGCGCTCGATCCGCTCGCCTCCCAGCCGGTGCCGCCGCTTGCGGTGCAGCGTCCGGTGACCCAGACCGCCCCCGTCATCTTCGCGTCGCCGCATTCGGGCCGCCACTACGCGCCCGACTTCCTCGCCGCCGCGCGACTCGACCCGCTCGCCCTGCGCCGGAGCGAGGACAGCTTCGTCGACGAGCTGTTCGCCGCCGCGCCCGGCTGCGGCGCGCCGCTGCTCGCCGCCACCTTCCCGCGCGCCTATTGCGATGCCAACCGGGAGCCGTGGGAGCTCGACCCCGGCATGTTCGCCGACCCGCTTCCCCCTTGGGTCAACACCACCTCCGCCCGGGTCGGCGCCGGGCTTGGGACCATCGCCCGCGTGGTCGCCTCGGGCGAATCGATCTACCGGACGAAGCTGCCCTTCGCCGAGGCGGAGCGACGGGTGCAGCGCTACTGGCAGCCGTTCCACGACACGCTGTCGGCGCTGATCGAGGGCACCCGCGCCACGTTCGGCGGCTGCCTGCTGGTCGACTGCCATTCGATGCCGTCGCAGACCCAGGGGCGCACCGGCCGCGCGGTGGATTTCGTGCTGGGCGATGCCCACGGCACGGCCTGCACGCCGCGGGCGATCCGCTTCGTCGAGCGCGCGCTGACCGATCTGGGCTACGTGGTGCGTCGGAACGACCCCTATGCCGGGGGCTTCATCACGCGGCATTACGGCCGCCCGCGGGAGCGCGTCCATGCGCTGCAGATCGAGATCGCCCGGGAACTCTACATGGACGAGGCGCGGATCGAACGGCTCGACCGGTTCGCCGCCGTGCAGAGGGACATCACGCAGCTGGTCGAGATGCTGGTGCGCGAGGCGCCCGCGCTGATCGCCGGGTGAGCAGACAGCGGTGAGCCTCGCCGCGCATCGATCCCCGGCGAAGACCCCGCGCCACGCCGCGCGGCCCGGCCCATCGTCCGCCGCCTGACCGCCATCGCCGGGCGCGAACCGCGCCGGACTACCGTCCGCGAAACGCCGGCGCCCGCTTCTCCACGAAGGCGCGGGCCGCTTCGGCATGGTCCTCCGTCATGCGGCACCGCATCATCCCCGCCGCCTCGGAATCGAGCACGTCCGACAGGCTGCCTTCCTCGGCCACCTTCATGTTGCGCTTCATGTAGCGGTAGGCGACACGCGGACCGCCCGCCAGCTTCCGCGCGAGCGCCATCGTTTCCGCCTCCAGCGCCGCGTCCGCGACCCGCCGCGACGTGAGGCCGAGGGCAACGATGCGGTCGGCATCCAGGACCTCCGACGTGAAGTAGAGCTCCCGCGCCAGGGCGGGGCCGAGGAGGCGGGTGAGAAAGTAGCTGCCGCCGAAATCGCCGGAGAGACCGACCTTTGCGAAGGCCGTGGTCATCCGCGCCGCGTCGCCGATCACCCGCAAGTCGCAGGCGAGCGCGATGCCCATGCCGGCGCCGGCCGCGACACCGTTCACCATGGCGATCGAGGGCTTCGGCATCTCGTGCAGCAGGCGCGCGCTCTCCATGAAGGCGCGAAGCTGGTCGGCGCGCTGCTCGGGCGATGCATCGCTCTTCCCCGCCGCCTGCGCCTGGAGCTGCACGTCGCCCCCGGCGCAGAACCCCCGGCCGGCGCCGGTCACCACGACGCAGCCGATTGCGGGATCCGCGGCGAGGCGGGTCAGCGTCTCGGCCATCGTCGTCATCAGCGACGGCGTCAGCGCGTTCAGCCGCTCCGGCCGGTTCAGCGTGACGACCGCGACGCCATCCTCGGCGCGCATGAGCAGCTCCTGGTCCATCTCCGTCCTCTCTCGTGTTCGCGGCAGGATGGAAGCGGGTCGCCGGATCGGCAAGGATGCCGCGGCAACCAAGGGAGGCTCCCATGCCGTATGGCAAGCTGATCGACTACGCCGAGGCCGCGCCGGAGGCGAAGGCCGTGATGGACGAGATCAAGACGGCGCGCGGCGTGCCCGACGTCAACAACGCCTGGAAGGCGATGGCGCGCCATCCGGTGGTGATGCGGCGGTTCTGGGAACGCGCGCAGCTCGTGATGCAGCCGGGTGCGCTGGATGCGAAGACCAAGGAGCTGATCTATCTTGCGGTCAGCGTCGCCAATGGCTGCCACTACTGCACGGCGTCCCACAGCGCGCTCGCGCAGAAGAAGGGCGCGACGGAGCAGGAGCTGGCCGAGATGGTGGAGATCGTCGGCCTGGCGCTGGAGGGCAACAGCTACGCGACGTTCTACGGGCAGGAGGTGGATGAGGCGCTGAAAGGGTAGGGCGCTCGGGCGGCAGGGTGCCGGTGGGGATGGCCGGCACGGTGGCCGGCCATGACGGTTGGGGCTGCGGCGGCCCAAGGGCGGGGAGGAGCGGGTGACCGCGATGGCTCGACGGCCGCCTCGGTCCCCCTGCGGCAGCCGGCCCCCCGTGCCCCAGCCAGCCGACGGCCCCGTGCCCCAGCCAACCGACGCCCCGTGCCCCAGCCAACCGACGCCCCGTGCCCCAGCTAGCGGGCGCCCCGTCGCCAGCCAGCCGGCGGCCCTCGCCAGCCGGCAGCCCGTGGCGTTACGCCAGCCGGCGCGCCGGCCGGCGGATGCGTCGGATCACCAGGAACAGCCCGATCATCGCCACCCCCACCGCATCCGCATACGGGCTCGGGTAGAACAGCGCAGCCGCGGCGGCATACAGGAACAGCCGCTCCGGCCAGCCCAGCGGTCCCAGCAGGAAGCCGATCGACGCGCCGGAGATCGCCACGACCATCGTCCAGCAGATCACCACGCTGTAGAGGATCCACAGCACGGAGCCGTTCATCGTCAGCTCCGGCCGGTAGACCATCATGAACGGGATCAGGAACACCGCGCCCGCAATGCGCAGCGCCTGTCCGGCGACGGTCCAGAAATTCTCCCCCGCGATGGTCGCCGCCGCGTAGACCGAGGCGCAGACCGGCGGCGTGATCGCGGACAGGATCGCGAAGTAGAAGATGTAGAGATGCGCCGTCAGCGGCGCGAGGCCGAGTTTGATCAGCACCGGCGCGACGACGGAGGCAGTCAGCAGGTAGGACGCGGTGGTCGGCACGTCCATGCCGAGGATGATGCACAGCCCCGCCGCGACCAGCAGCACGCCGACCAGGTGCTCCCCGCTGAAGCTCAGCAGCAGCTGGGAGAACTTCACGCCGAGGCCGGTGGCCGAGAGCACCGTGACCAGCAGGGAGGCGGTGGCGAGCAGGGCTGCGATCACCACGACGCTTTTGCCGCCATCCGCGAGCCCGTCCCAGAGCTGGACGAGGAAGCGGCGCGCCTCCTGGGCCGGCGCGCGGCGCTCGCGCAGGCAGACGATCACCCGCACCAGCGCGGCGGCGGCGATCAGCGACAGCGTCGCGGCGCCGCCGGCGAAGGTCGGCGTGTAGTCGAGCGCGAGCAGCCAGACCAGCAGCACCAGCGGGCCGAACGCCACCAGCGCGTCGAGCGAGAGGAACACGTCGCGCACGCGCGGCACCTCCTCGCGCGGGATCGGCATCAGGTCGTTGTCGCGCGCGTAGCAGTCGATGCTGAAGTAGATCGCGCTGAAATACAGCACGGCCGGGATCGCGGCGGCGGCGGCGATCGTGGTGTACGGGATGTTCAGCAGTTCGGCCATGATGAACGCGCCGGCGCCCATGACCGGGGGCATGATCTGGCCGCCGGCGGAGGCGGTCGCCTCGATCCCGGCGGCGAAGGCCTTGCGATAGCCGGCGCGGATCATGGTCGGGATGGTGATGGAGCCGACCGACATCACGTTGGCGACCGCGGAGCCGGAGATCGTGCCGAACAGCGCCGAGGTCACCACCGCCACCTTGGCGGGACCGCCATAGGCTCGGCCGGCCACCAGGGTGGCCGCCCGCATGAACACGTCGCCCGCGCCCAGCGCCATCAGCAGCGACCCCATCACGACGTAGATCGCGACGACGCGGGTCCCGATATCGGACAGCAGCCCGAACAGCCCGCCGGTGGAGGCGTAGAGGGTGGAGATCGCCGTCTCGTAGGACACCCGCGGCGGCCGCCAGTTGCCGCCGATCACCTGGTTGCCCAGCAGGTAGAAGCAGAGGGAGATCACCGCCATCACCGGCAGCGAAAGCCCGATGGTGCGCCGCGCCGCCTCGAGCGCGACCAGGATCGTCATCACGCCCATCGCCATGTCCATCGGCGTCAGGTCGTTCATGATGTCCATCAGCCGGTCGGCATGCAGGGTCACGTAGAGCCCGCCATACGCCCCGGCCAGGCCGAGCGCGATGTCGCCGATGGCGGCCAGCGGCGCGCGGCGCCAGCGGTCGGCGGCCAAGCCGAAATAGACGAATCCGATGCCGCCGCCGATGAACAGCCCGCGCTGGCTGAGCGGCTCGAGCATGCCGAACAACGACGTGTAGATGTGGAACACCGCATAGGCGATGAAGCACGCCTGCACCGCGCGCAGCAGCGGGGCTGGCGCGCGGTTCGGGACGACGTCGTGGGGCTGGGCGTGGGCGTTCACGGGCGGGCTCTCGTCACTTCACCGTTTCCCAGAACTTCTTGGCGCCCGGATGCACGTGCAGCCCCAGCGCCTCGGTCTTCAGCGTCGCGTTCTTGAAGTCGAAATGCGCGAGATGCGGAAACACGTCGACCAGGAACTGCCGGTTCTCGTAGATCGCCTTCGCCACCGCGTAGGCGGTCGCGTCGTCCATCAGCGAGGTGCGGGTGGAGTAGGTGCCGTACACCATCGGGCTCAGCGCCGCCGGCTGGCCGGGGATCGTGTCCGCCGGGATCGTGGTGAAGTCGACGCCCTTCACCTTCGCGGCGACGATCTTGTGCTGCTCTTCGGTGAGGCCGATGAACTTCATCGGCGTCGAGGTCAGCAGCTCCCGCATCGTGGCATCGAGCCCGCCGGAGCCGACGCCGTACTTGGCGTAGCCCACGAGCTGGCGGTTCTGCACGCCTTCGACCGAATCCTGGATCGAGCCGGACACCCAGTTGGGTTCGATGCCGAGGGCCGCGAAGATCTGGCGGGTCAGCACCTCGGCGCCGCTGCCGCGGATGCCGGCGTTGAACTTCTTCCCCTGCAGGTCCTTGAGATCGTTGATCCCGGCATCGGCGCGGACCGCGAACTGCAGCGCCGTCGCGTCATAGGCGTAGAGCACCGCGAGGTCGGGCACGGCCTTGCCCTTGAACGCCCCGGTCCCGTCGACCGCCTGGATGCTGGTGTCGACCATCACCAGGCCGAAATCGATCTCGCCCTTGGTCATGCGGCGGATGTTGTCGACGCTCGCGCCGGTCTCGATCATCGAGACGTTGACGTTCGGCAGCTCCTTCTTGATCGCCTTCGTCATCGCGACAGCGAGTGCATAGTTGCTGGATGCGGCGTTGGTGGAGCCCATCGTCAGGGTCTCCTTCTGCGCCCAGGCCGTGGCGGACATCCCGACACTGGTCATGCCGAGACCGGTCATGCCAAGCCCGGCCAGCGCCAGCGCGCCCATCAGCGCGCGGACGAACTTCGCCATCGCGTTCCCTCCCTGAAATCAAGTTGGCCGGAGAGTGCCGATCCGGCCCGAGCGACGCAAGCGTCGGCGCGGTGACGGGCGCATGCGGCAGCACGGAGCGGTCGCAGCCGGATAGGTGGCTGCCGCGGAGCACGCTATCGTGCGGGCATCCGGTCGCGACGGGCGGCCCGCGGGAGCACGCATGACGAACGGACCGGTGCATGACGTGGCGATCGTGATCTTCGGCGCGGCGGTACGGCCCGACGGACGGGCCAGCAACACGCTGCGGCGCCGCGTCGAGGCCGCCGCCGCCTGCGGGCGCAGATTCCGCCATCCGCTGTTCGTGCCGACCGGGGCGGTGGGGCGCCATGGCGGGTCGGAGGCGTCGGTGATGGGCGGGATCCTGCGCGAGCTGGGCTTCGCCGAGGACCAGCTGCTGCTGGAGGAGACCGCGACCGATACGCTGTCTTCGGTCCGGGCGGTGCGCCGGCTGCTGCGGCGGCGCTCCGACCGCGTCCCGGTGCTGGTGGCGACCAGCGCCTATCACCTGCCGCGGTGCCTCATGCTGATGCGGCTGGCCGGCATGCCGGCGCGCGCGTGTCCCCCGCCCGAGGCGCCTGCCGCGGGGCGCGCGTCACGCCGGTGGTACTGGCGTCTGCGCGAGGTGCCGGCGCTGCCCTACGATGCCGCCCTGACGCTGGGCCTGCGCCTGTGCGGGCGGTTTTAGGGGGGCGGACGACGGAGGACGGCTGCGGCCGTCCCTGAGGGTGCGGGTTGAGGCGATGGGGCGGGGGGCCTCGGCGCCCCCGCCCATGTGACCTACCGTTCCTGGTCGTCGTCGCCCGTTTCGACCTCGATATCGGGGCCGATCGCATCCGCGTCGTCCTCCAGGTCGTCGGCGCTCTCCAGGACGTCTTCTTCCTCGACGTCCTCCACGCCCTCGACCTCCACGTCCACGTCCTCGATGCCGGGGGCGGGGGCGGGCTTCTTCGGACGCTTGTCCTCGACGACGTTGCCGCCGGTGCGCCGCGGACGCGGCTGTTCGATCGGCTGTTCGGTGCCGCATTTCGGGCAGACGGCCGGGGACTTCGTCAGGTCGTAAAACCGCGCGCCGCAGGCGACGCACACACGTTTCGTGCCGAGTTCTGGCTTCGCCATCGAGGAGGGGCCCTTCAGTCTCCAGGCAGGTCGGCAGGCCGGTCGAGCACCGGGTGCCGGTCAAGAGCCGGCGCCCATGCCACCGGGACGCGTGGCTGTCAAATGGCTTGAACGCGTGCTAAGCGCGCCGCGCCGCCGTTGCGAACCAGGGCCGACCGACCGAGGACCATGCCGATGCACGATGCCGCGCCCGCCCGCCTGATCGCCCGTCGTGCCTCCGGCCCGCTGCGGGGGCAGGTCGCCATCCCCGGGGACAAGTCGATCAGCCATCGCGCGCTGATGTTCGGGGCGCTCGCCGTGGGGGAGACGCGCATCACCGGCCTGCTCACCGGGGAGGACGTGCTGCGCACCGCCGCCGCCATGCGCGCGCTGGGCGCCGAGGTGGTGGCGGATCCGGACGGCACGTGGCGCGTCGCCGGCCGCGGCGTCGGCGGGCTGACCGAACCCGAGGACGTGCTGGACATGGGCAATTCTGGCACCGCCGCCCGCCTGCTGTGCGGCATCCTGTCGACCCATGCGCTGTTCGCGGTGATGACCGGCGATGCCAGCCTCCGCCGCCGCCCGATGCGCCGCGTGATCGAGCCGCTGAGCGCGACCGGCGCCCGTTTCGCCGCGCGCGAGGGCGGGCGGCTGCCGCTCGCGGTCGAGGGCGCGCGCGATGCCCTGCCGCTCGACTACGTGGTGCCGGTGCCCTCGGCGCAGGTGAAGTCGGCCGTGCTGCTGGCCGGGCTCAACGCCCAGGGCACCACGCGCGTCGAGGAGCGGGAGGCGACCCGCGACCACAGCGAGAACATGCTGCGTCATTTCGGCGCGACCGTTACGGTGGAGCTGGCCGGCGCCGGCCGGGTGATCACGCTGCACGGCCAGCCGGAGCTGCGCGCCGCCGACGTGATGGTGCCGGGCGATCCTTCCTCCGCCGCCTTCCCGCTGGTCGCGGCGCTGCTGGTGCCGGGGTCGGAGCTGCGGCTTCCGGGGGTGGGGCTGAACCCGCTGCGCACCGGCCTGTTCGCGACCCTGCTGGAGATGGGCGCCGACCTGACGGTGGAGAACCGGCGGGTCGAGGGCGGCGAGCCGGTCGGCGACCTGCTGGTCCGCCACGGCCCGCTGCGCGCGGTCGACGTGCCGCCGGAGCGTGCGCCCAGCATGATCGACGAGTACCCGATCCTGGCGGTGGCCGCCTCCTGCGCGTCGGGCAGCACGCGGATGCGCGGCCTGAAGGAGCTGCGGGTGAAGGAGAGCGACCGGCTCGCCGCCACCGCCGCCCTGCTGCAGGTCAATGGCGCGCGGCTGGAGATCGAGGGCGACGACATGATCGTCCACGGCACCGGCGCCCCGCCCCCGGGGGGCGGCGTGGTCGCGACCCACATGGATCATCGCATCGCCATGTCGGCGCTGGTGCTGGGCCTGGCCACGGCGCAGCCGGTGACGGCCGAGGAAGCGGGGTTCATCGACACGAGCTTCCCGGGCTTCGTCGCGCTGATGAACGGCGTCGGCGCCGACCTGGCCGCGGCATGATCGCGGCGGGCAGGACGCGTCCGGCGCGGGACGGCGCGGCATGAGGATCGTCGCGATCGACGGGCCCGCGGCGGCGGGGAAGGGGACGCTCGCGCGCCGGCTCGCCGCCGAACTCGGGCTGCCTTATCTCGACACCGGCCTGCTGTATCGCGCGGTCGGCCGGCGCGTGCTGGACGCGGGCGGGGATCCGGCCGATCCGGCGGTGGCGGAGGACGCCGCGCGCAGCCTGGCCGCCGCCGATCTCGCCCGTCCCGACCTGCGCACGCCCGAGACGGCGGCGGCGTCCTCGGTGGTTGCGGCGATCCCTGGGGTCCGCGCGGCGCTGCTCGATTTCCAGCGGCGCTTCGGCGCGGCGGGCGGGGCGGTGCTGGATGGCCGGGACATCGGCACGGTGATCTTCCCCGATGCGCCGGCGAAGCTGTTCGTGACCGCGAGCCCCGCGGCGCGGGCCCGCCGTCGCTGGCTGGAACTGAGCGCGGGCGGCGCGACGCTGGACCTCGGTGCGGTGAAGCAGGACATGGCGGCCCGCGACGCCCGCGACGCGAGCCGCGACGCCGCCCCGATGCGCCCGGCCGCGGATGCGGTGGTGATCGACACGACCGACCTCGATGCCGACGCGGTGTTCGCCCTCGCCCTCCAGGCCGTTCGCGCCCGCCTGGGCTGACCCAACGTACTCGCCCCCTCTCCCCTCGCGGGAGAGGGCCGGGGAGAGGGGGCGCTCCGGGCGAACGCACCTTCCTGCCACGCCCCGCACCACCCCCGCCCCCCAACCCCCTCCCGCAAGGGGAGGAGGGGCTTCGTGCGGCACGCCCCCTCTCCCCTCGCGGGAGAGGGCCGGGGAGAGGGGGCGCTCCGGGCGAACGCACCTTCCTGCCACGCGCTTTTTCTTGACTTCATGGGCGCAGGGCGTATGTGTTGCGCAGTCATCAATCCAGGCCTGCGGTCTCTTCCGCGGGCAAGTCGTGTTTCGCCCAGACCGAAGCGCGCCAGCCACGGCTCCCACCGAGCGCCTCTGCTCGGTCCATCCGTAACGGAACATACTCACCACATGGCAGCATCCGCCACCGCGCGCGTGTCCGCGCCCGCACAGGATCACTTCCAGGGCGAAGACTTCAGCGCCCTCCTCGACGAGACCCTCGGCCGGGATTCCGGCTTCGACGGCTCCGTCGTTACCGGCCGGGTCCTCCGGCTCACCGACGAGTTTGCCATCGTCGATGTCGGCCTCAAGTCCGAAGGCCGCGTCGCGCTGAAGGAGTTCGGGCCGCCGGGCGCCAAGCCCGACGTGAAGCCCGGCGACCTCGTCGAGCTCTATGTCGAGCGCTACGAGGATCGTGACGGCTCCATCGTCCTGTCGCGCGAGAAGGCCCGCCGCGAAGAGGCCTGGACCAATCTCGAGAAGGCCTTCGAAGGCCAGCAGCGCGTCAGCGGCACGATCTACGGCCGGGTCAAGGGCGGGTTCACCGTCGACCTCGGCGGCGCGGTCGCGTTCCTGCCCGGCTCCCAGGTCGACATCCGCCCGGTGCGCGACGTCGGCCCGCTGATGGGCACGCCGCAGCCCTTCCAGATCCTCAAGATGGATCGCGCGCGCGGCAACATCGTCGTGTCCCGCCGCGCCGTGCTGGAAGAGACCCGCGCCGAACAGCGCAGCGAGCTGATCCAGGGGCTGAAGGAAGGCCAGATCCTCGACGGCGTGGTGAAGAACATCACCGATTACGGTGCGTTCGTGGACCTGGGCGGCGTCGACGGCCTGCTGCACGTCACCGATATCGCGTGGCGCCGCATCAACCACCCGTCCGAGGCGCTGCAGATCGGCCAGCAGGTCAAGGTGCAGGTCATCCGCTTCAACCCGGAGACCCAGCGCATCAGCCTCGGCATGAAGCAGCTCGAGGCGGATCCGTGGGAAGGCGTGGCGGCGAAGTATCCGCCGGGCGCCAAGTACACCGGCCGCGTCACCAACATCACCGACTACGGCGCCTTCGTGGAGCTGGAGCCGGGGGTCGAGGGGCTGGTGCACGTCTCCGAAATGTCCTGGACCAAGAAGAACGTCCATCCTGGCAAGATCGTTTCGACCAGCCAGGAAGTCGACGTCATGGTGCTGGACGTGGACAGCGGCAAGCGCCGGATCTCGCTGGGCCTGAAGCAGGTGCAGCGGAACCCGTGGGAGCAGTTCGTCGACGAGCACCCGATCGGGTCCGAGGTCGAGGGCGAAATCCGCAACATCACCGAGTTCGGTCTGTTCGTCGGCCTGTCCGCGGACATCGACGGCATGGTCCACATGTCCGACCTGTCCTGGGACGAGCCGGGTGAGCTGGCGATGGCCAAGTACGAGAAGGGCCAGATCGTCAAGGCGAAGGTGCTCGACGTCGACGTCGAGAAGGAGCGGATCAGCCTGGGCATCAAGCAGCTCAAGGACGACCCGGCCGCCACCGTGCTCGACAGCGTCCACAAGGGCGACATCGTCACCTGCGTGGTCAGCGCCATCCAGGCGAACGGCGTCGAGGTGAAGGTCAACGACGTGCTGACCGGCTTCATCCGCCGCGCCGAACTGGCTCGCGACAAGGCCGATCAACGCCCCGACCGCTTCGCCGTGGGCGAGAAGGTCGATGCGAAGATCACCGCCGTGGACCGCGCCGCCCGCAAGCTGACCCTCACCATCAAGGGCAAGGAGATGGAGGAGGAGAAGCAGGCGATGGCGGAATACGGGTCCTCCGACTCCGGCGCCTCGCTGGGCGACATCCTGGGTGCCGCGATCCGTCGCCGCAACCAGCTCTCCCAGGATAGCTGACCGACCGCCGGCCCCTCCCGCCCGGGAGGGGATCGACGACCTATCCCCTCCCGCATGGGAGGGCGCGCGGCCCCCATGCCCTCCATCCGGAGGGAAGGGGGCCGCACGACGTTCAACCCCCCGGTTGCGTGCTGCGCCGCCGATGTTCCCGGACGCGCGACGAACGGGGGTGCCCCGGGGCGCGCCGCTCCGCTAAACTCGCCCCATGTCGCTGGAAACAGACCTCATCGTGGACAGGCGGCGCCTCACGCGCCGCCTCGTCTTCTGGCGGAGCTTCGCCGTGGTGGCGGTCGTCGCCGCCCTGCTCGTGGCCTTCCGGGTCGAGCACGGGCCGCTCGCCGGCGCCCATCTCGCCCGGCTGTCCGTCACGGGCATCATCACCGAGGATCGCAAGCTCACCGAAGCCGTGGATGCGCTCGCGAAGGATGACGGCGTCAAGGCGCTGATCGTCAGCATCAACAGCCCCGGCGGCAGCGTCGCCGGCGGGGAGAGCCTGCACGACGCGATCGCCCGCGTCGCCGCGAAGAAGCCCGTGGTCGCGGTGATGGGCGGGCTCGCCGCCTCGGCCGGCTACATGGTCGCGCTGCCGGCGCACAGGATCTACGCGCGGGAGGCGACGCTGACCGGCTCGATCGGCGTGCTGCTCGAATCGGCCGAGATCTCCGGCCTGCTCGCCAAGGTTGGCATCACCCCGCAGGTGCTCCAGGGCCTGGTCATGGACATGTACGACCAGTTCGTGACCATGGTCGCGGCCGGGCGGCACATGGATCCCGCGCGCGTGCGCGAACTCGCCGATGGCCGCGCCTACACCGGTCGCCAGGCCCTCCCGCTCGGCCTGGTCGACGCGATCGGCGACGAGACCACGGCTCGCGCCTGGCTCGCGAAGGAGAAGGACGTGTCGGCCGCGCTGCCGGTCGAGGACGTGTCCACCAGCGGCTTTGCCGGCCGCGCGCTGGCCGGGACACTGGGGCCGCTGCTGGACGGCCTGTGGAAAATGCTGGTTTCACAAAGCCTTACGCTTGACGGCGCCTGGGCCCTCTGGCAACGTCCGCAGGAATGACCTGCGGGGAACCGTCGTGACGAAGTCCGAACTCATCGCTGACCTGGCCGCGGCGAACCCCCATCTGCGAGCCGCCGACGTGGAGCGGATCGTCGCCACCATCTTCGACGAGATCACGGTCGCCCTCGCCCGCGGGGAACGCGTGGAGCTGCGCGGCTTCGGCGCCTTCACCGCGAAGCACCGCAACGCCCGTACCGGCCGCAACCCCCGCACTGGGGAGGCCGTGCCGGTTGACGAGAAGGCCGTGCCGTTCTTCAAGGCCGGGAAGGAATTGCGGGAACGTGTGAACCGCGGCGGTCCGCCCGCCCGTGCGCTCGCGCCGGAACGCGTTCAGGCCTGAGACGTTCGGAAGATCCATGCGCTGGTTGATCGCCGCTCCATTCCTCCTGATCCTCGTGCTGTTCGCGCTGTCGAACACGGAAGCCGTGCGGCTTGCCCTCTGGCCGACCGACTTCGCGTTGGAGATGCCGCTGTCGCTCGTGATCCTGGCGGCCATGGCGCTCGCGTTCCTCGTCGGCGGCATGTTCGTCTGGTTCGCGGAACTGGGCCAGCGGCGGCGGGCGCGGCGCGCCGAACACACGATCCGCGTGCTGGAACGGCAGATCGAGGAGCTGAAGGCCCGCCTGCCCGCGACCGCCGCGCTGCCGCCGGCCGCGGCCGAATGAGCGTCCGGGTCCCGTCTCCGCGGTCCGCTGCGGTCCGCGCATGACGGCGGCCTCACGCGTCATCGTCGCCCTCGACACCACCGATCTCGGCCGCGCCGCCTCCTGGGCCGACGCGACCGCGCCGCATGTCGGGCTGTTCAAGCTCGGGCTCGAGTTCTTCCTGGCGCATGGCGCTGCGGGCGTGCGCGCGATGGCTGGCCGGCCGATCTTCCTCGACCTGAAGCTGCACGACATCCCCAATACCGTGGCCGGCGGGGTGCGCGCGGTGCTGCCACTCGCACCCCGCATGCTGACCGTCCATGCCGCGGGCGGCGCCGCGATGATCGCCGCGGCGCGGGACGCGGCGAACGAGGCCGGATCGGCCCGTCCGATGATCCTGGCGGTGACCGTGCTCACCAGCCTCGACCAGGCGTCGCTCGCCGCGACGGGCGTTTCCGGCAGCCCGAGTGACCAGGTGCTGCGGCTCGCGCGCCTGGCGCGGGAGGCCGGGGCAGACGGGCTCGTCTGCAGCCCGCTGGAAGTGGCGATGCTGCGCGCGACGCTGGGGCCGGAGCCGATCCTGGTCGTGCCGGGGATCCGCCCGGCCGGCAGCGCGGCGGGCGACCAGGCTCGTATCATGACGCCCGCGGACGCCGTGGCCGCCGGGGCCGACTGGATCGTGGTCGGCCGCCCGATCACCGGCGCGCCCCATCCCGCCGAGGCCGCCGCGGAGATCGCGGCCAGCGCGCGATGAGCGGCGTGAAGGTCAAGATTTGCGGGGTGAACGACCCCGTGGCGTTCGACACCGCGGTCGCGTGCGGCGCGGACTGGGTCGGTTTCGTCTTCTTCCCGCGCTCTCCCCGCTACGTCACGCCCGCCGCGGCGGCCGCGCTGTCGGGACGCCACCAGGGCGGACCGCTGCGCGTGGGGCTGTTCGTCGATCCGACCGAGGCGGCGATCGCCGAGGCGCTGGAGGCCGTGCCGCTGGACGTGCTGCAGCTCTACGGCGCGGCGGACGTTGCGGCCATTCGGGCGCGGTTCGGCCTGCCGGTCTGGCGGGCGGTCGGCGTCGGCATCCCCGCCGACCTGCCGCGCGACATGACCGGCGCGGACGCGTTGCTGGTGGAGCCCAAGCCGCCGCCAGGGTCCGATCGGCCGGGGGGAAACGCCGTACAGTTCGATTGGGGGCTGCTGCAGGGCTGGACGGCCCCTGGCCCCTGGTTGCTGGCCGGCGGCCTGACGCCCACGAACGTCGCGGAGGCGATCCGCGCGACCGGGGCGCCAGCGGTGGACGTCTCGTCGGGAATCGAGCGCCGTCGCGGCGAGAAGGATCCCGCGCTGATCCGTGCCTTCATCGAGGCCGCACGCGGGGCGTAGGGTTCCTGCGTCGTCCGTGTCGTGCCCGGCTTCTTCTGTGTCGTACCCGGCCTCTTTCGTGTCGTGCCCGGCTCCTTCTGTGTCGTGCCCGGCCTTGTGCCGAGCATCCACGTCTCCTCGGTCCCGCACGCCGGACGTCGTGGATCGCCGGCCTGAGCCAGTGACGACACGGGACGCGCCTGCGCGGCGGCGACACGGCCCCCCGGGCCGCCTCCAGACGGCGTCCTACCCCGCAGTCGCCTTCGCGAGGTCGTCGAACGCCTTCAGACGCCGCACCAGCCCCTCCATCTCACGCAGCGGAATCATGTTCGGCCCGTCGCTCGGCGCGTGGTCCGGATCCTCGTGCGTCTCGATGAACACCGCGGCAACCCCGACCGCGAGCGCCGCCCGCGCCAGCACCGGCGCGAACTCCCGCTGCCCGCCCGAGGACGTGCCCTGACCGCCGGGCTGCTGCACCGAATGCGTCGCGTCGAACACCACCGGATAGCCGGTCCGCGCCATGATCGGCAGGGCGCGCATGTCGCTCACCAGCGTGTTGTACCCGAAGCTCACGCCCCGCTCGCACAGCAGGATCGACTCGTTCCCCGTGCTGGCGATCTTGGCGGCGACGTTCGCCATGTCCCAGGGCGCCAGGAACTGGCCTTTCTTCACGTTGATCGCCCGCCCCGTCGCGCCGGCGGCCAGCAACAGGTCGGTCTGCCGGCACAGGAAGGCGGGAATCTGCAGCACGTCCACCGCCTCGGCGGCCGGAGCGCATTGGTCGGCCGTGTGGATGTCGGTCAGGACCGGCATGCCGGTGCGCTCCCGCACCTCCGCCAGGATCGCCAGGCCCTGCCTCATGCCGATGCCCCGCGCGGCGCTCGCGCTGGTGCGGTTCGCCTTGTCGTAGCTCGACTTGTAGATGATCCGCACGCCGGTCGCCTCCGACAGGCCGCGCAGGGCGTCGGCGGTTTCCAGGGCATGGGCGCGGGATTCGATCTGGCACGGCCCCGCGATCAGCACGAAGGGCAGGTGGTTGGCGATCTCGAGCGCGCCCACGCGGACGGTACGGTTGGTCATGCGGAATCCCCCGTCGCGCCAGCCCAGCAAATCGGGCCTGCGGGAGAACGCGTCGTCAGGCGGGCAGGGCTCTGGAACCGACCGCGCGCCCGGTCGACCAGCGCACCCGGGTGGTCGAAGATCGGGCCGCCGGGGTCCCTCGGCGTCACGGAAGCTCTCCGGGCGACGGCGGGGGCAGCGGCGGCCATGCACCGGTGCGGGCGGCTTCGGCCAGCCAGGATCGCACGCCGGCCGGCGTGCCGAATGCGGGCGCGACCTGCAGGCCGGCGCCGCCCATGCGGCGGGCCACCGCCATCCCGTCCTCGTCGGTGACGTCGTCGCCGATGAAGACGGGCCTGCGTCCGGCGAAGGGCGGACGCTGCATCAACGTGTCCACGGCGCGTCCCTTGTCGGCGCCGCGCGGCCGGACCTCCCACAGCATGTGGGCGGGCAGGAGCTGGAAGTGCTCGTGTCCCTCCAGCAGCCGCAGCAACGTGTCGCGGAACACGGCCTCGGCGGTCGGCACCGCCCGGTAGTGCAGGGCGAAGCCGCGCGCCTTCCGCTCGAGCAGCGCGCCCGGATGCTCCGCCACCAGCCGCTCCGCCGCGGACAGCCAGGCCGGCGGCGGCGCGGGCAGGTCGGGACGCTCCGGCGCGGCGGCCGGATCGAAGCGGACCACCCCGCCATGCTCCCCGGCCACGGCGCGCGGCGCGTCGCCCAGCAGCGAGTCCACGGTCTCGATCGGGCGTCCGGTGACGATCGCGACGGCATCCTGCAGCCGCGCGCGCAGCTGCCGCAGCGAGTCGACCAGGCCGGGGGCGACCACCACCTCGTCCGGACGAGGGGCGAGGTCCACCAGCGTGCCGTCCAGGTCCAGCAGCAGGGCGGTCTGGTCGAAGGGGGGCAGGGAATCGAGGGTCATGGGGCGCATCCGATCACGCGGACGTCGTAGATGGGATGTTCGAGCATGGAGATCGCGGGTTCCGATCTCAGCATCCACCCCTTGAAGCCCGGCGCGTCCGGATGGGAATCGGTGATCGTGAGGAACGCCGCGGCGTCTGCCGGCTGGTCGGGCGGCCGGATCTGGCAGCTCTGCACGGCGATGGTGAGGGAGCCGAAGGTCGCCGACTGGCCGACCTTCACGGTCAGCGTCGCGCTCTGGGCGTTCACCTTGTCGAGGGCCTGCAGGATCGCGGTGCCCTGCGGGACCCAGACGTTGGGCCGCGGCGGGGCAGGCGTGAACGAGCCGGCCCCCGGACCCGCCTGCGAACCCGGGCCGGATGCCGGGGGCGCACCGCCCGGCGGAGTTCCCGGCACCGCCGGCGCATTCGACGAGCCGCCGCTCGGGGGCGCGTTCGGGAAGGTGGTCGAGGGAGCGATCGGGTAGCCGGTCGAAGGGCCCGCATTCGGCGCGGCCGCACCCGGATAGGGTGGGCTCCCGGCCGGCGCACCCGGCGCACCCGGCGGGGCCGTCGGGTAAGTCGGTGGAGCGTATTGCGGCGCGGGTGCGAGCGGCGTCGCGGTGACGGGCGGAGGTGGCGGCGCCGTGCCGGTCTGCGCATCCGCCGGGCGACCCGGGCCGAACGCCGCGAGCGCTCCAACCAGGGCGAACAACGGCCACCCCGCACGCGGCCCAGCGAGCCTCTTGCGTGGCGGCACGGCGAGCGGAGATGACGGGGAGACCATCGCATGCAGCCGCGCGGCGCGGTGCAGGGGCGAACGCGGGGGCAGGCTCATTGCGGGTGGGCCCTCACCCTGTGGGGCGCTTGGGGGACTCCAGGCCGGCGACGATACCGGCCAGCACGTCCCGCATCGCCTGTTCGTCGACCCCCATCAGGATCGCGTCCTCGAAGGCATCCTGCAGCACCTGAGCGACCTCGGCATGGTTCTCGGCGAGCATCTTGAGCTTCTCGCGGCAACCGACCGCGTTGCCGTCCAGGCCCGGCCAGTGGGTGGGCGGCGGCGGAATCACTTGGCCGGACTCAAGGGCGGCAGGCCGGTCCCGCCGCTTCCCGCGCCGCCGCTGGCCGCCCCACCATTGCCGGCGCCACCGCTGCCCGCACCGCCCGTGCCGCTGCCGCCGGCGTCTCCGCCGCTCGCATTCGGCTTGAGGCTCGTCACGCTGAAGATGAACTTGCCCAGGAGCTGCTCCAGGCTGATCGATCCCTGGGTGATGGTGATCGCCTGGCCGGGTTTCAACATCGTCTCGTCGCCACCGGGCACCAGGGCGAGGAACTTGCCGCCCAGCAGGCTCTCGGAGGTGATCTCCGCGCTCGAATCCTTGGGCAGCTTCACGTCGTCGCGGACCGTGAGGTCGACGATGGCGAAATAGGTCTTGGGATCCAGGTGCGTGCCGGTGACGCTGCCGACCTTCACGCCGGCGATGCGCACGTCCGATCCCGGACCGAGCCCGTCGATGTGGTCGAACTGGGCATGGAGGGGGTAGCCGGACGCGGTCGAGCGACCCGAATGCGCGACGGCGTAGGCGAGGAATCCGGCGGCGACCAGAAGCACGACGGCTCCGGTCAGCACCTCCGCGATGCTGCGGCGGGGCATCGATGAACTCCTCAGGTGCCGGGCGTCCAGGCTTCGTAGTCACCGGTGGCGCGGGCGCGCTGGCCGCCGCGATAGTCGTGCCCCGGCGGGCGATAGCTGGCCGGCGTGCCGGTCGCGTTCGGCAGATGCGGCTTCTGCCACGGGCGGCGGCCCTGGTCGGGCAGCGGCGCATCCGTGGTGTAGTGCAGCCAGGAATGCCATTCCGGCGGCACGAGGCTCGCTTCCGGCCGGCCGGCATAGGCCACCCACCGGCGGGCCCGTGCACCGGGGCGGACTCGCCGCTCCTCGAAATACACGTTTCCTGCCTGGTCGGTGCCGACCTGGCGCCCATGCAGCTTGGTGAACAGCCAGGTTCCGAGATTCATGCCGCCCGTCCTCATGCCCGCAGCATATACGCATGGCCGTGCCGTTGGTCTACGCCCCCCGGTCTCGCCTCGCGGACCGCTGCGCCGGCCGGCGCCCGGCCCTGGGCCGCAAGCGGGCTGTTCCCGCCCGGCGACGGGCGGCGACTTGCGCGAGGGGCGCGCCCGCGGCGTCGCGCGTCCGAACTTCGCCGGGATCGGCCGCTCTCGCGGGACTCCCGATTCTGTCCACAGGATTTTGTGGTCGGGAACCCGGTTCGCCCCCAAATGTGGCTTCCGAGTCGATGCCGAGTCCCCCTAAGCTCCACCCCATGCAGACCCATCGCTCCGGACCCGCTCACCCCGATCCCCGTCGATCCGGATCGCGCCGGCCCGGGCCGCATCGCACCTGGCATGGCGTGCGCATGCGCCGGACCGAGGCGGCGGCCGATCCCGACGATGCGCCCCGGCACGTCACGCTGCCGGCCGCGTGGGATGACATCGCCGCGGCCGCCCTGGCCGGACTCGCACCGGGACACGGGCCGGTCACGCTGGCAGGCGCCGCCCAGGCCTGGATCGACCCGATCGCCGCACGCGCGCAGGAGCTGGGTCTCGACCTGCCCCTGGCCGACCGCCTGAACCAGCTGCTGCTGCAACGCCGCGCCGCGCCGTCCGAGGCGGTGTGGCAGGGCCGCGCCGCGGACGCGCCCGGTTTCGTGCTCGCGCTGCCCGCCTTCCTCGACGGCGCCGGCGCGTTCGACGCGGCCGGATTCGCCGAGGCCGTCGAAACCGCGGTCCTCGCCCTGGGCATCGCCGCCCCCCATGTGCGGCACCTCGACGTGGGGATGGCCGATCTGGCCGGCCTGCTCGCCGCCTCGGGGCTCGACTATGCCACCGCCGCGGCGCGCGAGGTGGCGCAGGCACTTGCCGCGCTGCTGCGGGCCAAGGCCGACGCCGCCTCCGCCCTGCTCCGCCGGCAATGCGGCGGCGTGGGCCAGCGCGCGCCCGAGTGGCCCGCCCCGCCGCCGCGCTGCGCCTTGCCGACCCTGGCCGAGGCCGCCGCCGCCGCGCGGACGGCGCTGGCGGAGTCGGGGCCCGGGCTGCATGCCACCACCACCGCGATCGGACGTCCCGGCGCCGTCGAGGCGCTGCTCGGCGTCGAGACGGGCGGCGTCGCGCCCAGCTTCTCCCCGCTCTCGGCCGAGGGCGGGCTGACCCGGACCGCGCGTGCCTGGCTCGCGGCGCGCGGCATCGGCGCCGAACGCGCGCTCGCCCTGGTGCTCGCTGGGGACAGCCCGTTCCCGTCGGTCTCCGTCGCGTCCCACCAGGCGATGCACGACGCGGTCGTCCCCTACCTGCACGCCATGCCGGCGCGCCCGGTCGCCCTGCCGCCCGCGCCGCCCGTCACCCGCCGCCGCGACCTGCCCGCCCGCCGCGCCGGCTACACCCAGAAGGCGGCCGTCGGCGGCCACAAGCTGTTCCTGCGCACCGGCCAGTACGAGACGGGCGAGCTGGGTGAGATCGCCATCGGCCTGCAGAAGGAGGGCGCGGCGTTCCGTGGCCTGATGGACAGTTTCGCCACCGCCGTCAGCCTCGGCCTGCAGCATGGCGTGCCGCTCGACAGCTTCGTCGAGGCCTTCACCTTCACCCGCTTCGGACCGTCCGGCGCGGTGGAGGGCGACCCGGCCGTGCACCAGGCGACCTCGCTGCTCGACTACGTGTTCCGGCACCTCGCGGCCAATTACCTGGGCCGGTCGGACATCGCCGACGCGGACATCGAGGAGCCGGAGACGGTGGGCGACGGCTCGCGCGATCATGCGCCGCTGCTGCCGCTCGACCTGCCGTCCGAATCGTCCCCCCGTGCGCGCCGGCGCGCCTTGCGGGTGGTGCGCTGACCCGGATGGCCGGGCTGCGCTGAAGCGGAGGCGGAGGTCCGTCCGGCCCACGAGCGGGGGCCGCCGGGCGCCGCGGCGCGCTGTTCCGGCCTAACCGGTCAGGGCTGCGTCGCGCGAGGCGGCGGATGGAAGCGGCCGATCCTCAGTGCTTGGCGGCCTTGGCCTCGGCCAGTTCCTGGCGCAGCCGCTCGACTTCCTGGCGCAGCGCCTCCACCTCGCCGCTGGGCGCCGCATCCGAAGCCGCGCCGCCCGTCCCCGCGCCGCCCGAAGCAGCGCCGCCCGTGCCCGCGCCTTGGGGGCCGGAGGCGCCGTAGAACGGGGCGAACAGGCTGAACGCACGCTCCATCATCGCCATGTTCTGCCGACCGACCTCCTCGATGTTCCCGAACGGGAACAGGGTGCCCATGGTCTTCTGCATCGTGGCGCGGATCTGCTCCTGCTGGTCGGCGAAGCTCGACATCGCGTGTTCGAGGTATTTCGGCACCAGCCCCTGCATGGAGCCGCCATAGAAGCCGATCAGCTGCCGCAGGAAGGTGGTCGGCAGCAGGTTCTGCCCCTTGCCCTCTTCCTCGACGATGATCTGCGTGAGCACGCTGCGGGTGATGTCGTCGCCGGTCTTCGCATCGTAGACCACGAAGTCGCGGCCCTGGCGCACCATGTCGGCCAGGTTGTCGAGCGTGATGTAGCTGGAACTCTCGGTATTGTAGAGGCGCCGGTTGGCGTACTTCTTCACCACCACCGGCGGCGCCTCCGTGGCGGGCTTCTGCTCGGGCGCAATCTGGACGGGGTCGGCCATGGATTCCTCGCTTGCGCGCGTCGGACCGTAGAATGCTGGGGTTTTTGCACCTGCGAAAGCCCCTTTCGTGAGCGGTGCAAGCTTTGCCGTTTGTCCGCCACGCCTGTGCCCGTATGGTCCCGCCGCAAGGAGGGTGGATGAGGCATGACGGACGGGACCGCTCCGGAGAGCGGGCGCGCCGATCCGGGGGAGGAGCTGGACCTGCAGCGCCTCGCCCAGGACTGGATCGACCTGTGGCAGAGCGAACTCGCCGCGATCGCCGTCGATCGGGAGATGCAGGAGACCACGATCGCGCTGTTGGGCCTGTGGGCTGGTGCGGCGAGCGCCATGCTGAACGCCATGCCCCGCGCGCGGCCCCAGGATGACGCCGCGTCCCGACGCACCCGGCCCGAACCAGCGGCGGGGACCGCGGCCGCTGCTGCTGCACCTGACCCTCGCGATGCTGAGATCGAGCGTCTCGCGCGGCACGTCGCCGAACTGGAATCGCGCCTGGCAGGACTCGAGCGCGGCCATCATCGACGGCCTGCGGGCGAGCCTGGCAAGCGGCGACGCCGAGGCGGCGTTCTCCCGCACCGTGGTGAATGAGACGCTGCGCCAGGACGCCGCGCTGATCGCCGGCATCGCCGCCTACCGCCGACATCCCTGGCACCGCACGCTGGCCGATCCCCCGACGCTGTGGGAGGAGGGCGGCAGCCGCCTGCTCGACTACGGCGCCGGGGAGCGGTCCGCCGAAGCGGGGCCCACGGTGCTGTTCGTGCCCAGCCTGATCAATCGCGCCTACGTCCTCGATCTCGCGCCGGACCACTCCATGCTGCGCTGGCTGGCGCGGCAGGGCATCCGGCCCCTGCTGCTCGACTGGGGATGGCCGGGCGCGGCCGAACGGCAGTTCACGCTGACCGACTACGTTGCCGGCCGGCTGGAGCGGGCCCTCGGGGCGGCGGTCGGGCTATCCGGCGGGCCGGTGGTGCTCGCGGGCTACTGCATGGGCGGCACGCTCGCGGTCGCGGCCGCGGAGCGCCGGCCGGATCTCGTGCAGGCGCTCGCCTTGCTGGCGACGCCCTGGGACTTCCATGCGGAGGATGAGGACCGCGCGCGCCAGGCCGCCGCCTGCCTTCCGCTGCTGGAACCGGCCCTGGCGGTGGCGGGCACCCTGCCGATCGACGTGCTGCAGATGCTGTTCGCGCTGCTGGATCCCTGGAGCGTCGCGCGGAAATACCGCGCGTTCAGCCGCCTGGACCCGAACGGAGGGGCGGCGACGCTGTTCGTCGCGTTGGAAGACTGGCTCAACGATGGCGTGCCGCTCGCGGCACCTGTCGCGCGGACCTGCCTGAGGGCATGGTATGGCGAGAATGCGCCGGCGCGCGGCGCGTGGCAGATCGCGGGGCTTCCGGTCGATCCCGGACGGCTGCGGCTGCCCTGCCTGGTCGCCGCCCCGGCGCGCGACCGGATCGTGCCGCCGGGATCCGCCAAGGCGCTGGCCGCGCTGATCCCGCACGCGCGTCTGCACGTTCCGGCGGCCGGACATGTAGGGATGGTCGCGGGATCGCGCGCGGAGCCGGAGCTGTGGCGGCCGCTGCTGGCATGGCTGCGCGATGGTGCCTGAGGCGCCCTGCGGCACCTGCCCCGTCGCGCCACACGCGGGCCTGAGGCGCCTTGCGGCATCTGATCCGCCGACGGCGCACGCGGGGGCGTGCGCCGTCGGCGGAGGTTGGCGTCAGTTCGCCATGTGCTTCGCGGCCTTCTGGCCGGTCTGCGTGTTGTCGTTCCACGGCGGCGCGCCGAGGTTCACGTCGCTCGGCTTGGTGGCGGCGCCCGTGGCCGCGCCCGCGGCCCCACCGATCAGGCCGCCGGCGACCACGCCGACCGGCCCACCGACCACGCCGATCCCGGCGCCCGTCGCGGCGCCCGCGGCGGCACCGCCCTCGGCGCGTTCCGGTTCCTTGTGGCCACAGCCGGCCAGCAGGCCGACCGCGGCGATGGCGGCGAAAAGAGGAAGGCTGCGCATGACGTTCGATCCTTCTCGTGGCGGAACCGCCTCAGCGGCGGCCCGCAGGGACCGAATGCGAACGCGCCGGCACGTCTTCGGTGCCGAGTTGAACCAGTTTTGATCGGCTTGCGGACCGTTGCCGGCCTGCCACCCCACGGGGGTGCGGCAGGCCGGCGGGGTCTGAGCCGCTCTCTGGGCGTTACGAGCGATAGCCCGGGGGCGGAGCATAGCCCGGCGGCGGGTAGCTCGGCGGCGGATAGCTGGGCGGCTGCCCGTAGCCCGGCACCTGGTTGCCGCGCGAATACATGCACTGCGAGTAGGCGACGTCGTAGCGCTGCTGCAGCGTCATCTCCGCGCGGTTCGCCGGCACCGCGCCGACCGCCGTGCCGCCGAGGGCACCGGCACCCGCACCGATCGCGGCACCCTGGCCGCCGCCGATCGCGGCGCCGAGGCCGGCACCCAGCACCGTGCCGACCACGCCGGTCAGGATCTGCTTGTTGTTCGCCTGCTGCGCGCCGCCGGCGACCTGGCCCTCGGCGAACTGCTTGCACAGCGCCTGGTCGGCCTGGAACTGGTCGAACGGCTTCCCGGGCGCCGGCATCACCGCGACGGTCGGGCCCTGCGGCGTCGAGGCGCAGGCGGAGAGAACCAGCAGCGACCCCAGCAGGGTGGCCGAGGTTTTGATGAAGCGCATGCGTTGATCCTTATCGCGTTTGCGTGGCGGCAAGCGGTCGCCACGGTCCATTGCAGATCGGGACGGCGGGATAATAGCCCCGCGGGTCGGCACACCAATACCAATACCGGGCCGACGGCGGCGAAACGGGTGGTGCCACGACGGTGCCCGGGGGCGCAACCGCGCCGGCGGGCGCAACGCCGGCCGGGTCGGACGGAGGCGGGGGCGGCGCGGGTGGCGGCACGGTGTCCGCAAGTCCCGGAAGCGGCACCGCCGGAACGAGGAACGATGCCGGCGGCGAAACCGGACCCAGGGTGAACCAGTCCGGACCGCCCCATCCTCCGGCAGGCGGCCCAGTCCAATCGTCGCGGTGCCGGCGCCCGCGCCGCGTATCGGGATCGGGCGGATAGCGCGGACCGACGTCGAGCGGGGCGGACGATCCCGCCGCGCCGCCCCATCCGGACCCGCCGGGCGGATACAAGCCGGTCGCGAGCCCACCGGTCTGGCCCCACGCCGGCACGGCGGGCAGGGCAAGCAGCATGGCAACGGCAGCGAGGGAGCGGCGGCGCATGGAAGCCTCGGCAGAGCCGCACGACTATGCGGGTCGGGGGGTTAACCGCTGCTGAACGTGGGGTGGGGGTCGTCCGCCGCCGACCGCGGGGCGGGGGTCAGGCCGGCGCGGCCTCCTGCGGCGCGGCCAAGCCGAGTTCCGCGCGAAACGCGGCGACGAACGCCGCCATGGTGGCCATGCGGGCGGCCGATTCGCGCCGGCCGGCGGCGGTGTGGAACCCATCGCCCAGACGGAACAGCTTCGCCGCGAAGTGATCGAGGGCGAAGCGCCGGTCGTCGAGCGAGCGCGCCGTCGCATCCGGGTCCGCCGCATCGTACAGCGCCGAATGCAGCCGCCCGCCGACGTAGAAGCAGCGTGCCACCCCGATCGCGCCGATCGCGTCCAGCCGGTCGGCATCCTGCAGGATCCGCGCCTCCAGGCTGCGCGGTGCGATCCCGGCGGAGAAGCTGTGCGCCTCGATCGCGTGCGCCAGCGCGTCCAGCCGGTCCGGCGCCCAGCCCCATCCGGCGAGCAGCGTGCGGGCGTGCGCCGCGGCGAGGCGGGAGGCCTGGGCACGGAGCGGGGAGTTCTTCTCGACCGCCACGCAGTCGTGCAGCAGCACCGAAGCGGTCAGCAGTTCCAGGTCGCAGGCCGGCTCCGTCGCGGCGATCGCCGCCGCGTTGCGCCACACCCGCAGCAAATGGGAGAGGTCGTGCGACCCGTCGGTTCCGCCGGGCCCGAGGGCTGCGAGCAGGTGGCGGGCGAGGGCGGCATGCGGCGCGAACACGCCGGCGAGATCCACCGGCGCGGCTCTGTCCTCTGCCCCCTCCGCTCGGTTCAGCGTCACAGCATCCGCTGCAGGATGAGCTTCTGCACGTCCGACGTGCCCTCGTAGATCTGGCAGACCCGGACGTCGCGGTAGATGCGCTCCACCGGGTAGTCGGAGAGGTAGCCGTAGCCGCCCAGGGTCTGGATCGCGGCGCTGCAGATCGCCTCGGCCGCTTCCGAGGCGAACAGCTTCGCCATGCAGGCCGCCTCCAGCGCCGGCGTGCCGGCCGCCTTCAGCCGCGCGGCATGCAGCGTGAGCTGGCGCGCGGCCTCCAGCCGGGTCTTGGCATCGGCCAGGCGGAAGCCCACGGCCTGGAAATCCGCGATCCGCCCGCCGAAGGCGGTGCGCTCCTTGGCATAGCCGATCGCGTAGTCCAGCGCGGCGCGCGCCATTCCGACGCTCTGCGCCGCGATGCCGATGCGTCCACTCTCGAGGCTGGAGAGCGCGATGCGGTAGCCCTCGCCCTCGGCGCCGATGCGCTGGTCCTCCGGCACCTCCATGCCCTCGAAGGACAGCGCGCAGGTCTCGGAGGCGGCCTGGCCCAGCTTCTCCTCCTTGCGGGCGACGACGTAGCCGGGCGTCGACTTGTCCACCACGAAGCTGGACAGGCCCTTCTTGCCGGCGGCGGGATCGGTGACCGCGAACAGCACCGTCGCGCCCGGCACGGAGCCGGAGGTGATGAACTGCTTCGCCCCGTCGATCACGTAGCGGTCGCCCTTGCGCACCGCGCGGGTGCGCAGCGCCGCGGCGTCGGACCCGGCCTGCGGTTCGGTCAGCGCGAAGGAGCCGACACCCTCCCCGCCGGCGAGCGGGCGCAGCCAGCGCTCCTTCTGCGCGTCGCTGGCGAACTGCGCGAGCACCATGCAGGTGGGCGAGTTGTGCACCGACACCAGCGTGGAGACGGAGCCGTCGCCGGCGGCGATCTCCTCCAGCACCTGCGCATACGTCACGGCGTCGATCTCGGAGCCGCCCCAGTCGACCGGGGTCGTGGCGCCGAGGATGCCGAGCTCGCCGAGTTCGCGGACGATCTCGGGCTCGATGCGGGCGGCACGGGCGCGGTCGGCGGCGTGCGGGGCCAGCCGCTCCTGCGCGAAGCGGCGGACCATGTCGACGATCAGGGAGTCGCCGGCGACGAAGGCGCTGTCGGGCATCAGGGAACCTTCCGCATGGAGCTGCAGATTTGGGTGGTTCTTAGCGGCCTCGCCAGGGGCGGTCCATCGGCCACGGACCGCCATCGGGAAATCACTAGGAGCCACGGCTGGCCCGGCATATGCATGCTTGCCGCCGCCTGTCCTGCCTCCATAGGCCCTGTCACCGACCCCCGACCCGTCGCGAGCGTCCATGAGCATCAGCCAGCACGACTTCATCGTCCTCGGCAGCGGCCCGGCGGGCCGGCGCGCCGCAATCCAGGCCGCCAAGGCCGGACGGTCCGTGCTGGTGATCGAGAAGGGACGGCGGGTCGGCGGCGTCTCGGTCCACACCGGCACCATCCCCTCCAAGACCCTGCGCGAGACGGTGCTGAACCTGACCGGCTGGCGGGAGCGCGGGTTCTACGGCCGCGCCTATCGGGTGAAGAAGGATATCAGCGCCAAGGACCTGATGACTCGGCTGCACATGACGCTCGACCACGAGGTCGACGTGCTGGAGCACCAGTTCGCCCGCAACGCCGTCACCACCGTGCGCGGCACCGGCCGCTTCGTCGACCCGCACCATGTCGAGGTCACGCTGGAGAACGGCGACGTCCGCACCGTGCGCGGGGAGAAGATCCTGATCGCCGTCGGCACCCGCCCGCACCGGCCGAAGGAGGTGCCGTTCAACGGCGTCAACGTTCTAGACAGCGACGAGATCATCGAGCCGTCGCATCTGCCGCGCAGCCTCACCGTGGTGGGCGGCGGCGTGATCGGCGTCGAATACGCGACGATCTTCAGCGCGCTCGACGTCGCCGTGACCCTGGTCGAGTCGCGGCCGCGCTTCCTCGAGTTCCTCGACGAGGAGCTGGTCGAGGATTTCGTCCACCAGCTCCGCGACCGCGGCATCGCGATCCGCTTCGGCACCAAGGTCGACCACATCGAGTTCGAGCACGACTGGCCGGTGACGATCCTCGACAACGGCCGGCGCATTCGCTCCGAGATGCTGCTCTACGCGGCGGGGCGGGTCGGCGCGACGGACACGCTGAACCTGGAGGCTTGCGGGATCGCCGCGGACGGGCGCGGGCGCCTGAAGGTCGATCCGCACACGTTCCAGACCGAGGTGCCGCACGTCTACGCGGCGGGCGATGCGATCGGGTTCCCCAGCCTGGCCTCGACCTCGATGGAGCAGGGGCGGATCGCGGCATGCCACGCCTTCGACATCGCCCTGCCGCCGGCGCCGGAATTCTTCCCCTACGGGATCTATGCCGTGCCGGAGATCTCGACCGTCGGCATGAGCGAGGAGGAGGTGCGCAAGCGCGGCATCCCCTACGAGTGCGGGCTCGCGCGGTTCCGGGAAACCTCGCGCGGCCACATCATGGGTCTCACCACCGGCATGATGAAGCTGATCTTCTCGCTGAAGACGCGCCGGCTGCTGGGCGTGCACATCGTGGGGGAGGGGGCGACGGAGCTCGTCCATATCGGCCAGGCGGTGCTGAACCTGCGCGGCACGCTCGACTACTTCATCGAGAACACCTTCAACTATCCGACGCTGGCCGAGGCGTACAAGATCGCCGCGCTCGACGCGTGGAACCGCATGGCGGCAGCGTAACGCGGGGCCGGGCTCAGTCCTCGTGCGCCAGGACGTTCACGACGCGGCCGAACGGGTCGCGCACGTAGAAGCGCGTCACGCCCCAGGGTTCCCACACCGGCCCGTAGAGGATCTCGAAGCCGCCATCCGTCGCGCGCCGCAGCACGTCCGCGAGATCGTCCACCTCGACCGAGAGGTCGGGAACGCCGGTGCCGGACCCGCCCTCCACGGCCACGCTGACCTGCGGGGATGCGGCGGCGCCGCGCGCGGCGAAGGTCAGGATCCAGCCATGGTCCATCGCCAGCTCCAGCCCGAGGACGTCCGCGTAGAAGCGGTGCGCCGCGTCGGGAGACTGCGTCGCGATGTTCGCGACGATGCGTTTCACGGCCATGGACGGTTCCCCGGCAGCGTCAAATGATCCCGGTCAGCCCGCCAGGTAGCGGGCGAGCGCGCGACGGATGCGGTCGAGCACCGTCCCGTCCTCCGGCGGCGGCTCGAAACGCTGGCCGGTGATGGTCTCGAACGCCTCGATGTAGACGGCGGCGGTGGCGAGCACGAGGTCCGCGGGAATGGGCGGAATCTCGTCCCGGTACGGATCGCAGCGCGCGGCCACCCAGTTGCGCACGAAATCCTTGTCGAAGCTCTCGGGCTTCTCCCCGGCCTCGAACCGCCGCGCGTAGCTGGCCGCGCGCCAGTAGCGGCTGCTGTCGGGCGTGTGGATCTCGTCGGCCAGCACGATCCGTCCCTCCGCATCGGTGCCGAACTCGTACTTGGTGTCGGCCAGGATCAGCCCGCGCTCCGCCGCCATGGCCTGGCCGCGCGCGAACAGCGCGAGCGCGCGGCTGCTCACCTCCTCCCACTGCGCCGCGGTCAGCAGCCCGTTCTCCAGGATCTGCCGCGGGGTCAGCGGCGCGTCGTGGCCGCCGTCGAATTCCTTGCTGGTGGGCGTGATCACCGGCGCGGGCAGGACCTGGTTGTCGCGCATGCCGTCCGGCAGCGTGAGCCCGTACATCGCGCGCTCCCCGCGCTTGTACATGGTCAGCAGCGATGTGCCCGTCGTGCCGGCGAGATAGCCGCGCACCACGATCTCGACCGGCAGGATGGACAGGCGCCGCACCACGGCGACGTTCGGGTCGGGATAGGCGATCACGTGGTTGGGGCAGAGGTCGGCGGTCGCCTCGAACCAGAACTTCGCCGTCCGGGTCAGCACCTGTCCCTTGAACGGCACCGCGCAGAGGATGCGGTCGAAGGCGCTCAGCCGGTCGGTCGCGATGATGATGCGCCGCCCGTCGGGCAGGTCGTAATTGTCCCGGACCTTGCCGCGATAATGGGCCGGCAGGTCGGGCAGGGTGGCGTCGTCGAGGATCTGGTGCGCGTGCGCGCGCAGCGTGGCGAGGTCCATGGCCGGACCCTAGTGCAGAACGCGGCGCGGCGGAACGAGGGCGTCGGCGCCGCGGGCGGGAGGCGTGGCGCGGCGGACGCGCCTGGCCGAAGAACGGCGCGCAGGCCCGTCGCACCTGTCGTCGTTCCGCCCGCGCATGGTAAGCCGGATCGGACGAATCACGGATCAGGGGGACTCGAGAGTGAGCGAGACGCGCGGGATGCAGCCGGAGCACCGCTCCCGGGAGCTGGGACTGGCAGTGGCGGCGCTCGTCTGCGGCACGCTGGCCGCCTGCCAGTCCGCGCCGCCCCCGGCCCCGGCCGGGACACCCGCCTTCGTCGCGCCGATGTCCCCTGCCTCCGGTCAGCAGGGTGCCGCGCCATCCGCCGCCGCGCCATCTGCCGCCGCGCCTCAGGGCAATGCGTCGGGAAGCGCGATGCGCCCGCCCGCCCGTTCGGCCACCCCGGGTCCGATGACCGGCACCTATAACGGGCTGATCACCCTGGCCAGCGGATCGGACGGAAGCTGCGGCAGCCAGGACCTGATCACCCTGCAACTGCGCAACGGCACGTTCGACTACGTGCTGAACCAGCCGCAGGTGCCCTACCAGCCGCAACGCGCCTTCCACGTCACCATCAACCCCGACGGCACGTTCCGCACCGACCAGGGCGGCGCCTTCATGCGCGGCGTCGTGCGGGGCGGGCACATGCACGGGGATATCGTCGGCGACGCCTGCGGCTATGCGTTTGACGCCGACCTCGCCGGCACGTGGTGAGCGGAGGCCACGCGATGCCCGCCAGCACCACCGCTCTCCGCACCACGACCCTCCTCCTCTCCGCCCTGCCGCTCCTCGCCGGCTGCTCGGGGCAGGGCCCGCAATTCCCGACCGTGGTGCTGGACACGCCGCAGGGCGCCTTCCCCGTCTATGCGCCCAATCCGGCGGTGCGCGGCGACCTGCCGCCGCCGCCCTCGGGCATGGGCACGCCCCCGCCCACCGGCCCCGCGCTGCCCGGCACCTATGCGGGCGTTGCCGAACCGCTGCAGACCGGCGGCGGCCGCTGCCTCACCAACATGCGGGTGCATGATTTCAAGGTGCGCGACGGCCGAATCCATTACGACGGGTTCGATGGGCCGATCTACGGCAACGGCGCGGTGCAGGTCGCCTACGGCATGGACTGGCTGACCGGCCAGTTCACCCCCGAGGGCTTCCGCGGCCAGATGTTCATCCCCGGCCGCCTGGGGGAGGATGCCTGCACCTTCCAGCTCGTCCTGCAGCGCGTCGAACCCTGACCCGCCCGCCGGCACCCTTGCCCCGCGCAGGCGCGCGTCCTTCACTGGCCGGCAACGACGCGCCGGGAGGGACCGCATGCAGTTCAGCTTCACCAACGAGCAGGAGGAGTTCCGGTCGGTTCTCCGCCGGTTCTTCGAGGACCGCTCGCCACCGACCGTGATCCGCCGCCTGATGGAAACCGAGGCCGGGTGGGAGCGGGAGGCCTGGCGCGCGCTCAACCAGGACCTCGGCATCGGCGCGGTCCATATTCCCGAGACCTATGGCGGCCAGGGTTTCTCCTTCGTCGAACTCGGCATCGTGCTCGAGGAGATGGGCCGCGCCCTGGTCTGCGCGCCGTATTTCGCCACCACCGCCCTGGCCGCGACCGCGATCCTGAACGCCGGCACCGAGGCGCAGAAGCGGGAATTGCTGCCCGCGATCGGGACCGGCGAGACGGTGGCGACCCTCGCCTTCACCGAACCGAACGGGCGCTGGGACGCGTCCGGCATCGGGCTAACCGCGACCGAGGCCAATGGGCGGTGGCGGCTGGAAGGGGCCAAGAGCTTCGTGCTCGACGGCCACACCGCGGACCTGATCGTGGTGCTGGCGCGTCGTCCCGGCAGCCAGGGAACGGACGGGCTCTCCTTCTTCACCGTGCGCGGTGAGGCGGCGGGGCTGACGCGGCGGCCGCTCAAGGTGCTCGATCCGACGCGCAAGCAGGCGCTGCTCACCTTCGCCGGGGTGGAGGCGGACCTCCTCGGGGAGGAAGGCGCCGCCGCCGCGCCCTTCGCGCGCACCATGATGCAGGCGGCGGTGTGCCTCGCGAACGAGAATGCGGGCGGCGCGGAGCGGCTGCGCGAATCGGCGCTCGAATACGCGAATCTGCGCGTGCAGTTCGGCCGCACCATCGCCTCCTTCCAGTCGATGAAGCACAAGCAGGCGGACATGCTGGTCGACGTGGAGCTGGCGAAATCCGCCGCCTACTACGCCGCCTCCGCCGCGGCGGAGGACGATCCGGAGCTGCCGGCGATCGCCTCGCTGGCGAAGGCCTGCACGTCGGAGGCCTACATGCAGACGGCGATCCACACGGTGCAGATCCATGGCGGGATCGGCTTCACCTGGGACAACGACACGCATCTCTGGTTCAAGCGCGCCAAGAGTTCGGAGGTGTTCCTGGGCACCCCCGCCTGGCACCGGGAGAAGATGATGCAGGTCTGGGAGGCGGCGTGATGAGCGAAGCAACGGAAGCCTCGGTCCGCGCCGAGGTGCGCGCCTGGCTGGAAGCGAACTGGAGCCCCGAATACGGCCTGGTCCAGTGGCGCAACAAGCTGATCGACAGCGGCTGGGGCGTGCCCACCTGGCCCACCGACTGGTACGGCCGCGCCCTGCCGATCGGCCTGGAAGCGGTGGTGGAGGAGGAGTTCCGCCGCGTCGGCGCGGTGGGCGTCGCCAAGACGGGCATCCGGCGCCTCGCCGCCGCGACCTTGCTCGCGCATGGCACGCCGGCGCAGAAGGAGCGGTTCCTGCGCCGCAGCCTGACCGGCGAGGACACCTGGTGCCAGTTGTTCAGCGAGCCGGGCAGCGGGTCGGACCTGGCCGGCGCCATGACGCGGGCCGAGTTCAAGGGCAACCGCTGGGTGATCAACGGCCAGAAGGTCTGGACCACCAGCGCGCACCATGCCGATTGGGGCCTGCTGCTGGCCCGCACCGACTGGGACGTGCCGAAGCACCAGGGCCTGACCTACTTCGTCATCGACATGCACCAGCCCAGCGTGCAGGTGCATCCCCTGCGGCAGATGAACGGGCATGCGAGCTTCAACCAGGTGTTCTTCACCGATGCCGAGGTGCCGCCCGAGAACATGGTCGCGGGCATCGGCAAGGGCTGGGCGGTCGCCACCACGACCTTGATGCATGAGCGGCGCGGTGCCGACGGCATCTCCCGCTGGGGCGCGCCGTCCACAAGGCAGGGGCGGATCTACGACGAGGAGCGCGCGGAAAACGCCACGGTCATGGAGCCGTACACCTGGTATCCGCAGCGCGCCGGGCGGGTGGACCTGATCCTGCCCCGCGCGCGGGAGACCGGGGCGATCGCCGATCCGGCCGTGCGGCAGGAGATCGCCAAGGTGCTGACGCTCGCCAAGACCGCGGAATGGACCGCGCGCCGCGCCCGCGCCGCCCAGGTCCAGGGACGGCCGCAGGGACCGGAAGGCTCGTTGGGCAAGCTGATCGGCAGCCATGTCTCGCGCGCCGCCGCGGCGGTGCACACCTCGATCAGCGGGGCGGACGCGATGCTGTCGGGATCGGACGGGCCGCATGACGGCACGATCGCGGAAATCCTGATCTCCTTCCCGGCGAACTCGATCGCCGGCGGCACCGACGAGATCCAGCGCAACATCATCTCGGAGCGTGTGCTGGGCATGCCGAAGGAGCCGCGGACCGACAACGACCGCCCGTTCCGCGACGTGCCCAAGAACGTGGTGACCTGATCCGAGAGGGGCCGCGTCGCCCCCCTCGCGACCGCGCGCCGGGTCGGCCGACCGGCGGGCGCGCGGCTCGGATCGACACGGGGCGGGCACGTGGCCCGCCCCTTGGTCGGCCCGGCGGCGAGGCCGCCGAGGCGCCCGCCCCGTGGCGGCCGTCAGGTGATCGCGTGCGCGAGCAGCGTGTTGAGGTCGGTCCCGTCCGCGCCGGCGATCGTGGCGATGGCGGAGGTGCTGCCCCAGGCGGTGGAGGAGATGGTCAGCGTCGAGCTGCTGCCATTGCCCCACATCCCGAGATAGGCCGGCAGCATGTCGGCGGACCCGTTCCAGTCCGTGGCGGCGAGCGCCGACCGCAGGTCGAGCGTGTCGCCGCTGTTCAGGATGTTGCTGTCGAAGCCGATCCAGCCGTTGCCGGCCTGCGGCACGACATAGGTGTTGCCCCAGCCCCGGTCGCTGATCATGTCGTTACCGCCGGACAGGGCGATCGTGTTGTTGTTGCCCGAGACGAACACCATGTGGTCGCCGCTGGTGACCGCGGTCGAGATCTGGCTTGCCGAGATGGTGACGTTGCCGGTGGACGGATCCACCTGCGCCGCGGTCGTGGCCGTGCTGGAGTCCTGCCCCGACGCGACCGGCGTGTAGACGGCCTCGTTGCCGAGGGTTCCGCCACTGCTGTTCCCGTAGGACCCGGCCGCGACGCTGCCCGGCCCGCCGGCGATCCAGTTCGCCACCTGCTGGCCGAACGAGCTCAGGTTGCCGTACCCGTCGGTGAGGTTGTCGTTCATGTAGGTGCTCCAGGCCCACGCCACCGCACCTGAAATCGCGCCCGATTGCTGCACCGCCTGGATGATCATGTCGGCGTTCGGATCGGTGTTCACGCCGTCGGTGGACGGGCCGTATTCACCGATGATGACCGGCATCGTCCCGTTGGCGCTGCCGATCTGCTGCGCACCCTGCACGAGGCCGGCCAGCGTGCCGTACACGGTCTGCGGGTCGCTGCTGTAGCCGGGCGCCCAGCCGTAATAGTGCACGTCCCAGATGACGTTGTTCATGGCGGCATAGACGGACGGGTCGAGGCCGTTCCCGCCGTTCATCATCGACGGCACGCCGCCGCCCGGCAGTTCCAGCAGGATCGGCGCGCTGTTCCCCGTGTTGCGGATCGCGTCGTAGGTCGCCTGCTGCCAGTAGGACAGCCCGTCCGTCGGGGGTTCGTTGTTGGTGCCGAACCAGACCAGCGGATTGTTGGCATAGGCGCTCGCGACCGAGGAGTACCAGGAGAGTTCCTGGTCGAGATGCGAGCCGCTGAAGGCCCAGCCCTGGGCGCCACCGGAGTTGGACCCGTTGCTGGTCATGTGGTCCTCGAACTCGACCACCACGCCATTCGAGGTCATCGTGTTCACGAAGCTCTGGTAAACACTCGGGTCCTGGTAGTCGTAGATCGCGAGCCGGATGAAATTCAGGCCGGGGAAATTGGCCAGGATCTGGTTCGCGTCCTGCATCTGGTAGTCGTACACGTTGATGCCGCGGGCCTGGAACAGGCTGCCGTCAGGCGCGTAGATCTGACCGTTGGCGATCGAAAACGTGCCGCCGCCGGCGCTGCCGCCGCCGTTGAGTGTGCCGCTCATGATGGTTCTCTTCCAGAATATTGAGGCGCGCATGAGCCGTCCGGCGCGAGATGCTACCGATCGGGCGGGCGCGGGTGGAGAAGGTGACGAGACTGGGCGGAAAGGCCGGCTAGACGGAGCGGGTGGTGCTCCGATGCGCGTGACGACCGTTTGGTATTGGAATGAAACGGGTCCGCCGCTGAATTGAAGCCGGCCTCAGAATGATCATCCTCTTCGATCGCTCCGTGGTTCGTGATCGACGAGCGAAGAAATCACCGGATGGTCATGCCGGGTCAACCCGAACTTGTCTGAAATCCATCCTGGCAAGCAACCGTTTCGACATGGCTTTGTGTTCTGATATTGTAATGTGAAGGATTGAACGTCAGCTTGCATTGTAGATGAAGACACGCTCGGTGCGACGGGATCACAACTCTCTCAAGCGAAGCGGTGTCGGGGCTGATCTGGCGGCCGGTTCGGTGGGGCGCCGTCTCGATGGAAAGGCGGCCAAACCGGGGGAGGCGCGGATGCTGATCGTCGGCGCCAGGCTCCGTGCGGGCGTCAGAACAGGAACGGAATCCCACGCATTCGCCGCTGACCGACCGGTTTTAGATGCGAACGCGTCGCGAAAGCAGTGGCCGATTCAGGGCGTGGGGTCGCGACGGAACCGGTGCGGGCGGGGGGCGACGGGCCCGCGGCGTCAGCTCGCGGCAACCTGCAGGCGCAGCGCCGCGCGGGTACGGCCCATCAGCGGTAGCAGCGCCGAGAGCGCCGGCCCGGTCTCCTCCCCGGTGAGCGCGAGGCGCAACACCGGCTCGAACGCGGCCGGCGCCTCCCCGGTCGCCGCCGCGAGGGCCTCGCACCAATGGGCGAAGACCTCCGGGTCCCAGGGTTCGGGCGGCAGGGTCGCGCGGGCCGCGTGCAGCAGCGACTGCGCACCCTCGATCACCGGGGGCACGATCGTGCCGGCCACCACCTCCCACCAGCCGCGCGCTTCCGACAGCAGGTCGACCTGTCCGCGCAGGGCGAGCCAGAACGCCTCGGTGGCGCCGGCGGGCAGCCGGTCCGCGACGCGCGGGAAGGGCATCGCGGCGAGCAGGCGCCGGTTCGTGCGCAGCAACCGAGCGGATTCGAAGGGAGTGGAGGCAGGCCCGCGCGGGAGCGTGAATCCGGCGGCGAGGACCGGCAGCCAGGCCGCTTGCTGGACCGCGGGCGCGTTCGTGCCGGGCGTCGCCGCATCGGCGCGCGATTGATCGGATACGGGCGCGGCGAGGACCGCCCGCTCCAGCGCGGCGACGACATCCTCCCGCGCCGCGGCGGAAGCGTCCGCGGCCGGCCCGGCGAGGCAGAGCGCGAGCGCCGCCGGCATCACGCCGTCCGCGCGCAGGCTGCGCAGCGTCATCGCGCCGGCCTTGCGGCCGATCGCCGCCGAACGGTCGTCGGCCAGCGGAGGCAGGTGCGCGAGCGCCGGGCGCGGTGCGTTCAGGGCCTCGAACAGGTCGATCTGGATCGCCGTCTCCGCGGCACCCTGCGGCCCGCGGATCACATGGGTGATGCCGGTCGCGACATCGTCTACCACCGCGGCCAGGGTGGGCAGCACCGCACCCTCGGCGGTGACCAGCACCGGATCGGAGATGGCCGGCAGCTTCGCCGCCTGCGCGCCCAGCACCGCGTCGTCCCAGCGCAGCTCGCGGTCGGAGAGCAGCAAGCGCCAGTAGGGCCGCTTGCCCTTGCCCTCCGCGGTCGCCCGCTGCGCCGCGGTCAGCTTGAGCATGGCGCGGTCGTAGACGGTGGGCTGGCCGCGCTTCTGCCGCTGCTCCTGCTTGAAGCGGAGTTCCTCGGGGCTTTCGAAGCAGGGATAGAGCCGCCCGGCGGCGCGCAGCCGCGCGATCGCCTCCTGGTATGAGGCGGCGCGATCCGACTGCCGGATGGTCGCGTCGAAGGCGAGGCCGAACCAGGCGAGGTCGTGGGCGATCGCTTCGGCGAAGGCGGGCTTGCTGCGGGCCGGATCCAGGTCGTCGAGCCGCAGCAGCAAGTGTCCGCCGTAACGAGCCGCGAACAGGGCGTTGACCAGCGCGATCCGCGCCGCGGAGACGGTCAGGTGCCCGGAGGGCGTCGGGGCGAAACGCAGCCGCATCGCCCGATGCGCGCCGCTCATTCCTCGCCCTCGTCCTCCGCCTCGTCCCGGCGTGGGTCGAGCGCCCGCCAGTCGCGCTCCTCCGCGCTCGCCGGCTGGTCGACGAAATCGCCGAGTTCGTTGGCGCTCCGCCAGCCTGCCTCCCCTGCGTCGACCACTTCGGCGTCCTCGCCATAGGCGAACCACGCCTCGAGCACCTGCTTGGTGCTCATGCCCGGCACGCGGCAGCGCTCCACCGAGTCGCGGACGTAGCGCCGGGCGAAGGCATTGGCCTGCATCAGGGTGAAGAAGCCGTCGACCTCCTCGACGATGTTGTCCTGGGCGCCGCCGGAGAGGTCGAGGATGCGGACGCGCCAGCCACCGTCGGGGGCGAACAGATCGCTCATGAACGCGGGGACCTGGGGCAGCGGCGAGGGGCGGCGGCGCGGCGGAACTCGGGGTGCATGGGAAAAGTCGGAACTCCACGGACGGGAAGACCGGCCGCCGGGATTGGCGGACGGTCGTCCCCGTCCGGTCACAGATGGGCGCGCAGGTATTGCGGCAAAAGGGGCGGCTCCGCGCGGAGCGCCTTTGCCGCGCGCAGCGGCCAGCCGGGATCGGCCAGCACCGCGCGCGCCACGAGCACGAGGTCGGCGCGGTCGTTGGCCACGATCTCCGCGGCGTGGGTCGGCTCGCTGATCAGCCCGACCGCGCCGGTCGCGATCCCGGCCCCATGCTTGATCGCCTCGGCGAACGGCACCTGGTAGCCGGGATGGAGCGACGGGATCTGCTGCTGCGGCGAGACCCCGCCCGAGGAGCAGTCGATCAGGTCCACGTCGCCGCGCGCGGCCAGCATCTTCGCGAGCTGGACCGTGTCCTCGATCGTCAGCCCACCGGCCACCCAATCGGTGCAGGACAGCCGCACCCAGAGCGGCAGCTCGTCCGGCCATTCGGCGCGGACCGCGTCCAGCGTCTCCATCAGGAAGCGCGCCCGCCCGGCGAGGTCGCCGCCATAGCCGTCGTTGCGGTGGTTGGAGACCGGCGAGAGGAAGGAGTGCGCGAGATAGCCGTGCGCGGCATGGATCTCGGCAATCTTGAACCCGGCCTGGCGGGCGCGCCGCGCGGTGGCCGCGAACTCGCTGATGACGGTGGCGATCTCGTTCGCCGAGAGCGGGTGCGGGTCGGTGGCGCCGGGGACGGCCGGAAGCGGGGAGGGGGCGAGCGGCACCCAGCCGCCGTCCTGCGGCAAGATCGGCTTGCCGCCTTCCCATGGCACCTGGCTCGACGCTTTGCGGCCGGCATGCGCGATCTGGATGCCCGGCACCGCGCCGCACAGCGCGATCACCGCGGCCAGGCGGGCCAGCAGCGCCTGGTGCTCGTCGTTCCACAGCCCGAGGCAGTGCGGCGTGATGCGCCCGACCGCCGAGACATGCGTCGCCTCGGTGATGACGATGCCCGCGCCCCCGGCCGCGCGGGCGCCGAGGTGCTGGACGTGCCAGTCGCTGCCGAGCCCGTCATTGGCGCTGTACTGGCACATGGGGGCGACGGCGATGCGGTTGCGTGCGGTGACCGATCGCATGGTGATCGGCTGGAACAGCTTGGGGTTGGACATGGAGGCACGTTCCTGAAGTGAGGTCGCCCCCCATATTGCGGCGCAGCGGCTTGCGGCAAGCCGGGGCGCCTCGTACACCCGCCGGCACGATCGGTTCGGACCAGAACGTCATGAACATCCTGTCGATCCAGTCCTGGGTCTCCTACGGCCATGTCGGCAATGCGAGCGCGGTGTTCCCGCTGCAGCGCCTGGGCGCCGAGGTCTGGACGATCAACACGGTGCAGTTCTCCAACCACACCGGCTACGGCCACTGGACCGGCCAGGTCTTCACCGGCGACGCGGTGCGCGCGCTGGTCGACGGCATCGCCGCCCGCGACGTGCTGCGCCACTGCGACGCGGTGCTGTCGGGCTACATGGGCGATGCCGCGATCGGGGAGGCGATCCTGCACGCGGTCGAGCGCGTGCGGCAGGAGAATCCCGCCGCGGTCTATTGCTGCGACCCGGTGATCGGCGACGTCGCCGAAGGCGTCTATGTCCGCCCCGGCATCGAGGACTTCCTGCGCGACCGCGCGCTTCCGCTCGCCGACATCGCGACCCCGAACCGGTTCGAGCTGGAGCGGCTCACCGGCCGGACCTGCCGCAGCCTGGCCGAGGCCAAGGCCGCCGCCATGGCGCTCGCCGCGCGGCTGCGGCCGGACGGGCTACGCTGCGTGCTGCTGACCAGCCTCGACACGGACGACACGCCCGGCGACCACCTCGACATGATGGTCTGCGAGGGCGGCGCCTGCCACCTGCTGCGCACGCCGCTGCTGCCGGTCGCGGTGAACGGCGCGGGCGACGCGATCGCCGCGCTGTTCCTGTTCCACCGGCTGCGCACCGGCTCCGCGGTGACCGCCTTCGAGGAAGCCGGCGCCTCGATCCACGGCCTGCTGCGCCGCACCGCCGAGGCCGGTGCGCGGGAGATCCTGACCGTCGCGGCGCAGGACGAGTTCGTCGCCCCGACCTGGCGTTTCGCCGCCACCCCCTGCTGACGCGCGGCCGCGGCCGACAACTCCAGGGACGACCGGAAGCCGGGTTCATGCCGGAGCCGGCACGCGGACTTGCGGCCTGCGGGCGCGACTCGCCTGCACCGCTTGGCATGCGCGATGAAATCGCGTTCCGGTTGCACGTAACCGTGTGTGTCGGTTAATCCTCGCTACGGCGTGAGCGATCGCGAGGTCTGGGGGAAACGGTGTGAGCGCGTCCGCATCTGCCTGGGGCACGCTCTTCGGCCGCCTGCTTCTCCTGGCCGCGTCCTGCCTGCCGGCGATCGGGCTTGCCACGCCGGGATGGGCGCAGAGCCTGGTCGCGCCGCCCCCTCCGGGTTCGCCCATTCCCCGCATCCTGCCGCCCGTGACCCCGCGCGTCGCGCCCGGCCTCGCCGAACCCGCGCCGTCCGGCGCCGCCGAGACCGCCGGTCCCGGCACCGTCGCCGTCGATGCGGTCACGTTCGAGGGCGCCACCGCCTATCCTCCCGACAAGCTGGCGCAGATCGCCGGACCCCTGCGCGGACCCGAGGTCGCCCGCGAGCGGATCGAGCAGGCGCGGCTCGCCCTCCTCGAGCAGTACCGCCGGGACGGCGCCGTGTTCACCGCCGTGAACGCGGAACTCTCGGGCCGCCGGCTGCGCTTCGTCGTCACCGAGGGCTATGTCGCCGCGGTCGAGGTGGAGGGCGAGGTCGGCCCGGTCCGCGCCCAGGTCGAGCGCTTCCTGGCCCATCTCCAGGGCGAGCGGCCGCTCACCGTCGCGGCGCTCGAACGCTGGATGCTGCTGGTCACCGACATTCCGGGCCTGACCGCCCGCGCCGTGCTGCGCCCCTCGACCCGCGAGCCGGGGGCGCTCACCCTGGTCGCGCAGGTCAGCCGCACGGTCGTGAGCGGCCTCACCCTGCTCGACAACCGCGCCTACCAGTACACCGGCCCGACCGAGGGGCTCCTGTCGGTGGACGTCAACAGCCTGACCCAATGGGGTGAGCGCACCACCTTCGCCTTCTTCCACAGCTTCGACCAGACGCAGATCTTCGGCCAGGCGGCGAGCGAGATGTTCCTGGGCGGCTCCGGTCTCCGGCTGCGACTCTATGGCGGGGCGGGCAACACGGTCCCCACCGGCCCGCTCTCGGCCCAGGGCTATTTCGGCTTCACCACCATCTTCGGCGGCCAGCTCGCCTACCCGTTGATCCGCCAGCGCCAGCAGACGCTCAACCTGGTCGCGGCCCTCGACGCGTCCGAGAACACGGTCGACGAGAACATCGGCCTGAACGGCGCCCCCGCCCGCGCGAGCTTCGACTCGCTCCGCGTGCTGCGCGCCGGCGCCGACTACGCCTGGCTCGACGTCTGGGCCGGGGAGACCCGCAGCGCCACCAATGCCGCCTCGCTCCGCGTCTCCCAAGGCCTGCCGATCCTGGGCGCGAGCCCGAACGGCGCCGTCGATGCGGGCCGGGTGGGGGAGCGGATCGACTTCACCAAGGCGAGCTTCGAACTGTCGCGCACCCAGGCGCTGTTCGCCCCATGGCCGGAGGCGATGGTCTCCCTCCGCACCGCCGCCGCGGGGCAGTACAGCGCCAACGTGCTGCCGCCGGTCGAGAAGTTCTTCCTGGGCGGCAGCCGGTTCAACCGCGGCTACTACGCGGGTCAGGTCACCGGCGATTCCGCGCTGACCGCGACCGCCGAACTCCAGCTCGACCTTCCCGTGTCGCTGGGCAGCGACTGGCCCTTCGCGCCGACCGCCCAGCTCTACGCTTTCTACGACTGGGGCCAGACCTGGGAGAGCCGGTCGACCGACGCCAACCACACGCTGCGCTCCACCGGTCTCGGCATCCGCCTCTACCCGACCGGCACGCCGCAATACGAGCTGGACCTCGAGGGCGTGAAGCGCCTCGCGCTGTATCCGAACGGCAGCGGACCCGGCGTCTCGCCGCTGCGCGGGACGGCGTTCTACTGGCAAGTCCTGGTGCGGTTCTGACATGGCACGCCCGACCCGCCGCACCGTGCTCGCCCCGAAGCGCCGGATCGCTGCCGCGCTCCGAGGCGCCGCGTCATCTCCCGACGCGCCGTCCGCGCCTGTCCCGCTCCGCCTCGTCCGCCGCAGCCGCGCCGCCCTGCTGCGGGCCACCGCGCTGCAGGGCTGTGCCGCCCTGGTCCTCGCCCTCCCGGCCGTCGCGCAGCCCGCGCCGAATGCGCGCCCGACCGGCGGGCAGGTGGTCGCCGGCAGCGCCAGCATCCATCAGGGCGGCCCGCAGACGACCGTCACCCAATCCTCCCAGCGTGCCGCGGTGGAGTGGAAGAGCTTCGACGTCGGCAGCCAGCACACGGTGCGCTTCCAGCAGCCGTCGGCCAGCGCCGTCACGCTCAATCGGGTCACCGGCCCCGATCCGTCGCACATTGCCGGCCGCATCCAGGCCAACGGCCAGGTGGTGCTGACCAACCAGTCGGGCGTGACCTTCGCCCGCGGCGCCCAGGTGGACACGGCCGGCCTGATCGTCTCCGCCGCCGGGATCTCCAACCGGAACTTCATGGCCGGGAAGATGGTCTTCGACCAGCCGGCCAAGCGCGACGCGGCGATCGTCAACGAGGGCACGATCACCGTCCGCCAGGCCGGCCTCGCCGCCCTCGTCGCCCCCCATGTCGCCAACACCGGCACCATCACCGCGCAGCTCGGGCACGTCGTGCTGGCCGGTGCGCGCGCCGCCACGCTGGATCTCTACGGCGACGGGCTCGTCTCCCTCGACGTCACGCGCCAGGTCACCGAAACCCCGCGTGGACCCGACGGCAAGCCGGTCACGGCGCTGGTGACCAATGACGGCGTGGTGCGCGCCGAGGGCGGGACCGTCCAGCTCAGCGCCAGGGCGGTGGACGGCGTCGTCACCAACCTGGTCACCGCCGGGGGCACGATCTCCGCCCCGACCCGCGCCGGCCGCGCCGGCACGATCGCGATCGGCGGCCTGGGCGGCAACGTCACTGTGACGGGCACGCTCGCCGCCGACGGCCGCCGCGCCGACGCGCCGCGGACCGCACGAGCCGGTGCCACACGCGGCGCGCGCGGGGGGGACGGGACGGATGCGCGCGGGAGGGACGGGACGGATGCGCGCGGGAGGGACGTCGCGGATGCGCGCGGGAGGCACGTCGCGGATGCGCGCGGGGGGGCGGTGGAGGTCACCGCCAGCGGCACCGTTACCCTCGCCGCCGGCGCGCGCATTTCCGCCTCGGGTCCCGCGGGCGGCGGCGCCGTCGCGATCGGCACCGCGCTCGCGCGGGCCCGCGGCCTCACGCCGACCGGTGCCCATGCGCCTTCCACCGAGGCGACCACGCGGGCGGCGGCGGCCACCATCGTCGAGCCCGGCGCCCGCATCGCCGCCGATGCCGGCACCAACGGGGCGGGCGGCCGGGTCGCCATCCTCTCCGCCGGACGCACCCGCATGGACGGCGCCATCACCGCGCGCGGCGGCGCGCAGGGCGGCGACGGCGGCCTGGTGGAGGTCTCCGGCCACGCACTCGGCCTGACCGGCAGCATCGATACCGGCGCCCAGGTCGGCCGCGCGGGCAGCATCCTGCTCGACCCCGACCTGCTTCTCGTGGTGGACGGCAGCAGCGGCAGCGGCGCGTTCGATACAAGCTTCCTGGCCCAGTCCGGCACCATCTTCGCGGCCCAGCCCGACAGCGGCTACGACACGATCAGCAACGCCGTCATCAACGGGTTCACCGGCAACGTGCTGCTGCAGGCCAACCAGGTCCTCGCAGTCCTCGCCGATATCGACCTCACCCGCGGCGCGCATCAGAGCCTGACCCTCGAATCCGGCGGGCTGCTCTCGATCGGGCCGGGGGTGAAGGTCACCGCCTCCGGCGACGTCGTGCTCGCCTCCGGCGGCGTCGGGCCCGGCACCCCGCCGCCCGCCTGGCTGGGCAACGCCATCACCGTGTTCGGCACGATCGCCTCCACCGGCGGATCGGTCAGCCTGCTCACCGGTGCCCAGGGCACGATCGCGGTCGACGCCGAGGCCAGGATCAGCGCCGCCCAGGGGCAGCGCCTCACGCTGCAGGGCGACATGATGACCCTGGCCGGGCGGCTCGCCGCCCCTGGCGGGATCGTGGAGATCGCCCCCAGCTCCGCGCTGCCGATCGACCTCGGCGGCACGACGGGTCTCGGCCTCGCCCCCGCCACGCTCGCCGCGATCGACACGCGGGTGCTCCGCCTCGGTGCCGTCACCGTGGACGGGACTCTCGCCACCACCGCCACCGCCATCCGCATCGACGCGCCGCTCACCCTCGCGGGGACCGAACCGGAGATCACGCCCAGCCTGAGTGCAGCCACGGAGAGCCGTCCGCTCGGCGCGGGCACGCTCGACCTGCAGACGCCGGGCAGTGTCGTCGTCGCGGCAGATGGCGGCATCTCGGTCGGCCTGCTGACCGGCGCGATCGGTGCGCTCGACGCGGGCCAGGGCAGCAACCGGATCGCCGGGATCGGCAGCCTCACCGTCACCGGCCTGCTCAGCCTCGCCAATGCCGGCGGCATCATCCTGTCCGGCCCGATCACCACGGGCGGGGCGCTCACCATCTCCGACACGGGCGCGATCATCCTCACGGGGTCGGTCTCGGCCGGAGACGGCGCCAGCCTGCGCAGCGGGAGCGCCATCGCGATCGACGGGCACCTCTCCGCCGACGGCGACCTCGAGCTCGAGGCGGCGGACACCCTGACCGTCGCCGGCACCGTGACCGCGGGTCCCACCCTGACCGCCACGGCCGGCAGCGGCGGCATCGCCCTCGACGCAGGGGCGCTGCTGCAGGCCGGGACCGTCGATCTCTCCGGCGGCAGCGTACGGCAGGACGCGGCGGCGGCGATCGTGGCGCAGCATCTGCGCAGCAGTGGCGGCGTCGCCGGCGATGCCGATCTCGGCGGCGCCAACGCGATCGGCACGCTGGATGGCTTCGCCGCCGGCGGCGGCTTCGTCCTTTCTGACGCGGCGCTCGCCGGCACGCTGGTGCTGGCCGGCCCGCTGAGCGCGTCCGGCATCCTCGTGGAGGGCGGCGCCAATCCGGTCCGCGTGACCGGCACCGCACGCGCCGAGGACCGCCTCGACCTCCGCGGCGCCACGCTCGTCATGGCGAGCGGTGGCGAACTCGCCGGACCCGCCCTGACGCTCGCGGCCGGTGCCGGCGGGCTGACGCTCGCCCCCGGCGCGCTTCTGGGCCAGGACGGCGCGACGCTCGCTCTGGGCACCGCCGGCGGCGTGCGCGAGGCGGCGGGCGCCACGATCCGCGCCGGCTTGCTGCTTGCGGCGGAGGGCGGCCTGACGGGCGACGTCGTCCTGCGCGGCACCGCCAACGCCATCGCGCGTCTCGGCACCCTGCCGGTCGAGGGTATGTTCCTGCTGCGCAACACCGGCCCGCTGACGGTCGCGGGCGCCTTGTCGGCCGCGGGCGTCGATCTCGACACCACGGGCTCGCTGGCGGTCGCGGGCAGCATCCTGCCGACCGCCGGGGCGATCGACATCGCGCTCGCCGGGGCCACGATCGACCTGCCCGGCCTGGTGCGGGACAACGGCGGGTCGGTCGCGCTGACCGCGCGCGCCGGCAATGTGTGGGAGGTTGGCACGCTCGACGCCGGCCTGCTCACGGGCAGCGCCGCGGGACGCGTGGCGTTCCTCGGCGAGAACCGCATCGCGACCCTCGGGAGCTTCGCCGCCGCCGAGGATTTCCGTCTGTTCACCACCGGCACGGTCACCGTCGCGGGCGCGGTCGAGGTCGGCGTGGGCCAGACGCTGGGCCTGCGAAGCGACGGGCTGGTGGTCGCCGGCACGCTCACGGCGCCCGACGGGGTGATCGCCATCGCCCCGCTGTCCGCCGGCGGCACGATCGGCATCGACGACCAGCGCCAGCCGAGCCGCCTGTCGCTCACCCAGGCCGAGTTCGACGGGCTGCATGCCGGCACCGTGACCCTGGGTGCGCTGGGCGGGACGATCGCGGGCGCGATCCAGGTGGATGGGTCGGCATCGCTCGCCCCCGCGAACGCCCCGGTGCTGCGCCTGGCCGCGACCGGTCCGGTGTCCGGGGCCGGCAGCCTGGGCGCCGCCACCCTGACCGGTTCGGCCGGGTCAGTCGCCCTGACCGGCGCCAACCGCATCGTCACGCTGGGCAGCTTCACGGCGGACGGGGCGTTCGGCCTCGCCAATGCCGGGGACCTGACCATCGCCGGACCGGTGACCGCCGGCAGCACGCTTGCCATCACCGGCAGCGGCGCCGTCAGCCAGGTGGGCAGCCTCGCCGCCCCCGACATCACCCTGACCGCGGCATCGCTGACGCTGCTCGCCCCGATCACCGCCCCGAACGGCGTCACCCTGAGGGCGACGGAAGGCGCCATCGAGGCGGCGGCGCCGATCGCCACGGCCGCACTGGGCGGCGCCGCCACCGGCCGCGCCACGCTGGGTGGGGCCAACCGGATCGCCACCCTGGCCGATTTCGCTGCGGCGCAGGGGCTCACCCTGACCGACACCGTCGACCTGACCGTCACCGGACGGGTGACCGGCGGGCCGTCTGTGCTGCTGTCACAGACCGGCACGCTGACGCTCGCCGGCACGATCGCGGCAGGGGACGTGGCGCTCGCCGCGGACGGGCTGCAACTCGGGGGCACGATTCTCGCTCCCGGCGCCCTGCAGCTCGTCGCCTCGAACGCGATCGTCCAGACCGGCCGGCTCGCGGCCGGTTCGGTGACCGCGGCCGCCGGCGGGGCGGTCCAGCTCGTCGGCAGCGACACGATCGCGATCCTCGGCAACGTCACCGCCCCGGGTGGACTGACCCTGCGCAACCAGGGCGACCTCGTGGCGGCCGGGCAGGTGCTGGCGGGGCCGGCGGCCGACATCGCCGCCACGGGGGGCCTGACTGTCGCCGGCGCGCTTTCCGCCACCACGGTCGCGCTGCAGGGATCCTCCGTCACGATCCAGGGCGCCGTGGCCGCCCCCGGCGCGATCGGCGTCACCGCCACGGCGGGCGACGTGCTGGTGAACGGCACCTTGATGAACGCCCCCCTGGTGAACGCCCCCGTGGTGAACGCCCCCCTGGCCGCCGGACCCGGCGCGGCCGGTCGGGGGACCGGCACGGTCGTCGCGGAGGCGAGCGGCAGCCTGCGCATTACGGGCACAATTTCCGGCGGCGGCATCGCGCTGGCATCCGGGGCCGACATCCTCTCGAGCGGCAGCATCGCCGGCGAGCGGGTCGCCATGCAGGCCGGCGGCGGCCTGCTCCTCGGCGGCGGCATTGGCGCCGACCGGCTCGACCTGCGCGCCGGCGCCGGCGCCCTGCTGCAGGGCGGCATCGATGCCGGTGCGGCGACGCTGCAGGCGGGCGGCGGCGCTGCGCTGACCGGCCGTGTCTCCGCCGGCGCGCTCGCGATCACGGTGGGCGGCGATCTCGGCCTGGGCGGCACGATTGCGGCCGGCACGCTGACCGCGACCGCCGGGGGAGCGATCGCCATTCCCGGCGGCATCGCCGCCGGCGCCGCGACGCTGTCCGCGGGCGGCAGCCTGTCGCTGACCGGCGCGCTGGCGGCCGACGCCGTGGAGCTCGCCGCGGGCGGGGATCTGATTGCCCCAGGCTCGCTCGCGGCCGGCACGCTGGACGGCCGCGCCGGCGGGGCCGTCACCCTGACGGGCGAGAACCGGATCGCCACGATCGGCAGCCTGGTCGCCGGCGGCGCGCTGACCCTCCGCGACGGGCAGGGCGTCACGGTCACGGGGCTTCTGCAGGCCGGCACCGGCCTCGACCTCGCGGCCCAGGGCGCGCTGGTCCTGGCCGGGACCGCGCGGGCCGAGACCGGCGTGGTCGCCGCGCCGGCCATCGCCGTCCCCGGCACGCTCGCCGTCGCGCAGGGGGTGAGCCTGACCGCGACCGAGGGCGATCTCGGCGGCACCGGCCGGGTGCAGGCGGCGGTGCTGACCGGCCAGGCCGCGGGGGCGATCGCGCTCACCGGCCCCAACGAGGTCCAGGAGATCGCAGGATTGCGGGCCGGCAGCGGGATCACGATGACGAACCAGCCGTCGCTCACCATCGCCGGACCGGTGGATGGCGGCCAGGGCAGCGTCGGCATCGGCAACCAGGCCAGCATCACGATCGCCGCGCCGGTCACCGCCGCGCAGCGCATCGCGATCCAGTCCGCGGCGGGCGGGCTCGTGCTGCGCGACACCACGATCGACGCGCCGCAGATCCTGCTCTCCACACCGGCCAGCCAGTCCGTGCTGCTCTCGGGCGGTACGATCGCGACCGGCGGCACCACGCCACGCGGTCGCGTCCCGGCGAATTCGCCGCTGCTGCCGTCGAATGGCGGGCAGGGGGCGCTGGTCGCGACCGGGACGCTCCGCCAGACCGGCACGCTCACCGTGCAGGGGCCGAGTGGCGGCGACCCCGTCCTGCAGCTGCAGGCGGCGGGGAACGTCTCGCTCGCCCGCGTGGAGGGGGTGGACACCTGGCTCGTGCTGTCGTTGCGGGCGGGCCGCGCCACCGCCACGGACCTCGCGATCGCGCGGCTCGACGTGATGTTCGACGGGGTTGGCGGCAGCGCGAACCTCGTGGGCAGCGTGGGCGGCATCACCGGCGCCGCCTCGGCGCAGCAGGCCTACATCCTGCCGCGCAGCGATCCGAACTACCTGCTGAACGGCTGCGCGATCGGGTCGGTGAGCTGCATCCTGGTGCAGCGGGAGCAGGTGCCGGCCCAGCGGCCGCTCGACACGGTCGATTTCGCCCCGCTGCGCCAGCCCGGCGACGATGCCGACCTGATGCAGTTGCTGCCGAACGTCTCGCGGCGGGACTATTGAGGATGCGGCGCTTCCTCCCCGTGCTCTGCCTGCTGCTCGCCACCTGCGCCCCCGCCGCGCCGCCCGACCCGGCCGTCCCGGTCGCGCTGGGGGAGGACGGGTCGGGCCTCGCCTGCACCCAGCAGACCCGCCCGAACGGCGAGGCGCTGATCTATTGCGGCGACCTACGCCAGCCCAGCGGCCGGATCGTGGACGAGCCCACCGGCGGAACCGCGGAGGCGCTGGCGCGCGCCGGCGCCTGGCGCACCGCGCTCGACCGCCGCTACGCGTGCGGGCCTCCCGCCACCGAACCGTTCCTCGGCACCACCGCCGCGGTGCTCGACTGCACCCGCCGGCTGAGCGGCTGGCCGCGCATCGCGATCGCCGTGGTGATCGATGGCCGCGCCTGGCTGGGCGATGCCGATCCGGCGGCCGGGCTGGTCCTGCGGCGCGGCATCGGCGTGGCGGCCGGCCGGCTCGCCCCCGCCGCCGCGCGGGCCGCGCCGGTGGATGCCGGCCTCGCCGCCGCCCGCGCTGCCGCCCAGGCGGTGAGCTCGCGCGATATCCGCGACTACGACACGCTGATGGCCGCCGGGGTGCGGGCCAACCTGACCGAGAACTTCGCCGCCTCCGAGGCCGCGTTCCGCCAGGCCGCCGCGCTGCAGCTCCGCCACCAGGGACCGGATGCGCCGACCCGCGCCGATCCCCTGCTGCACGAGGCGCTGCAGCTGTCCAACCTCGCCCGCTTCGCCGAGAGCGATGCGCTCTTCGCGACCGCCGACCGGCTGATCGATCGGGCGCGGCGCGGGGGCGTGACGCTGCCCGATCCCACGGTGGTGCCACGCCTCGCCCTGTATCGCGGGCTGGCGCTGCTGAACCAGGACCAGCCCGCGGCCGCGATGGCGCAGTTCGACCTCGCGGAGGAGGGCTTCGCGCCGCTCGCGCCCCCGGCGCAGCGCCTGCCGCGGCCGGCGGGCGTGCCGGCCGCGCGCGGGATCGAGGCCGCCCAGGCCAGCATCGCCGAGGCGCAGCTCTTCCAGGACCCGATCGCCGCCGCCGCCGTCCTCGGGCGCATCGCCGTCCGCCGCTCCCGCGCGATCGCGCTGCTGATGCAGGGCCAACCCGATGCGGCCGCGGCGGCGGCGGAGCAGGCGCGGCAGATGGCCGACGCGCACGGCATGTCGCAGGCGGTGATGGAGGCGCGGCTGCTGCGCACCTCCGCCATGGCGGCGGAGGCCCAGGGCGAGCAGGGCAGGGCGCTCTCCCTGCTCAACCGCTCCGCCCTGGCGTTCGGCCGCGCCTTCCCCGGCAGCCGCCCGCTGGCCGAGACGGAGCTCCTGCGCGCCGCCGTGCTGTTCCGGGAGAAGCGCGACGCGGAGGGCCTGCGCGCCTGCCGCCGCGCCGTCGCGGTGCTGCAGAAGCTGGGCGGGGCCGGCGTCGCGACCGCGCGGATGATGCCCTGCCTCGACGGGTTCGCCGCGGCGGCCGCGGCCGATCCCGCCCAGGCAGCGGCACTTTCGGCCGAGGCCTTCCTGGCCGCGCAGTTCGCCCAGTCGACGCTGACCAGCGCACAGATCGCGCAATCCGCCGCGCGGCTGGCCGAGGCGCAGCGCGACACCCGCGTCGGCGCGGCGATCCGCCGCCGGGACGAGGCGGTGGCGAGGCTCGACCGGCTCTACCGCGCGCTGGATGCGGCCGAGGATGCCGCCCGCCGCGGTGCCTCGCCCACCGGCCCGTCCGCGGCGGAGCTGGGGCGGGAGGTGGAGCGGGCCGAGGCGGCGGAGGCGGAGGCCGACTCCGCCCTGGGCGCCGCCGCGCCCAATTACGGCCAGCTCGTGCAGGGCGCGGTGACCGCGGAGCAGGTCTTCGCCACGCTGCGCCCCGACGAGGCGCTGGTCGCGATCGTGCTCGATGCGGACCATGGCTGGACCCTGGCGCTGCGGGACGGGCGGATCGCGCTGGCGCGCGTGCCGGGGACCGACCGGGTGGGCGCGCTGGCGGCGGCGATCCGCACCTCAGTGCAGGCCGGCCCGAACGGTCTGCCGCCCCCCTTCGCCGCGGACGCCGCCGCCGCGCTCTACGACGCTACGCTCGCCCCGATCGCCGGCGCGCTGGCCGGTGCGCAGCGGCTGGTGGTCGCGCCCTCCGGCCCGCTGCTCTCCATCCCGTTCGGGCTGCTGCTGCGCGCCGGCGCCGGCCCCGACCTGGCGCAGGCCCCGTTCCTCGCCCGCAGCCTGGACATCGCCCATGTCCCCGCGCCCGCCAACTTCGTGAGCCTCCGCCGGGTGGCGGGCGGATCGCAGGGCCGGGTGCCCTGGGTGGGGGTGGGCGACCCGGTGCCCGTCACCCTCCGCCAGGCCCGCGCGAGCTTCCCGAACGCGGGCTGCCAGGGGAGCGCCGAGGCCCTGTCCCGGCTCCCGCGCCTCGCCGGCGCTCGGTCCGAGATCGACCTGGTCCGCCAGGCGCTGGGGGGCTCCTCGCAGAACGCGCTGCTGGGCGCGGCCTTCACCCGCGCGGCACTGCTGCGTCAGCCGCTGTCCCATACGCGCGTAGTGCATTTTGCAACACACGGGCTGCTGCCGACCGACCTCGCCTGCCAGGACGAGCCGGCGCTGCTCGCCTCCGCGCCGCCGGGGGCGACGGATGCCGCGGCGGCGCTGATCACCGCCTCCCAGATCGCGCAGTGGCAGCTTGACGCGGACGTGGTGATCCTCTCCGCGTGCAACACGAGCGGACCGGATGGGCGACTGGCCGGCGAGAGCCTGTCGGGCCTCGCCCGCAGCTTCTTCTATGCCGGGGCGCGGGGGCTGCTGGTCACCCACTGGCCGGTGAACGACCGGATCACCACGGTGCTGGTCGCCGGCACCATGCAGCGGCTGCGCGCCGCGCCGGGGGAGGGGCTGGCCGCGGCGCTCGCCGCCCAGCAGCGGGCGATGCTCGCGCAGGCCAAGGGACCGCTCGCCGGGCTTGCGCATCCGTTCTACTGGGCCTCGCTCGCGCTGGTGGGGGACGGCAGCGGCCTCTCGGCCGGCCTGTGACCCGGCCGGACCGCGCTTCCATGACGCTGCCCCGATGACCCCACCCGGCGCCCCCCCGCCCATGGCCCAGCACCTGGGCAAATACGAGCTGCGCGGCGTCCTGGGCAGCGGCGCCGCCGGGGTGGTGCACGAGGCCTGGGACCCCGACCTCGCGCGGTCCGTCGCGATCAAGCAGGTCACGCTCGCCGGCCGCACCCCGGCCGAACAGGAGGAGCTCCGCACCCGGTTCCGGCTGGAGGCGCAGATCGCCGGCCGCCTCGCCCATCCCGGCGTGGTCGCGGTCTACGACTACGGGGAGGCGGACGGCGCCGCCTTCCTGGTGATGGAGTTCGTGCGCGGCCGCTCCCTCGCGGCGCGGCTGCGGGCGGACGGGAGGCTGCCCGCGCCCGAGGCGGTCCGAATCGCCCGCGCCATGCTGTCCGCCCTCGGCCATTGCCACGCGGCCGGGGTGCTGCACCGGGACATCAAGCCCGGCAACGTCCTGCTCGCCGAGGACGGGGCGGTGAAGCTGACCGATTTCGGCATCGCCCGCACCGCGGCGAGCGACCTCACGGCCCAGGGCACGCTGATCGGCACGCCCGCCTACATGGCGCCCGAACAGTTCGGCGGCGGCGCCCTGGATGCGCGGACCGACGTCTATGCCTGCGCGGTCGTGCTCTACGAGATGCTGACCGGCCGCAAGCCGTTCGACGGCGACCTGTTCGCGGTGATGCACCAGGTGCAGTCGGCCGCGCCGCCGCCGCCCTCGGGGTTCGTCGCCCTGCCGCCCACGCTGGAGGCGGTGCTGCTGCGTGCCATGGCGAAACAGCCGGCGGACCGGTTCCACGACGCCGCCGCCTTCGCCGCGGCGCTGGCAGAGGCGCTGCACACGCCTGCCCACGCGCCTGCACCGCGAGGAAAGGCGTGGCTGGCCGGGGTCGCCACCCTGCTGCTGGCAGGCGGCATCGCGGTCGGGTGGCGGCTCTGGCCGGAGGCGCCGCTGCGAACGGGCGGGACCGGCATCGCCATGGCGCCGGACGCGGGAAGGAGCGCGCCGGTGCCCCCCGTCGCCGCACCCCACCCGGCGCTCGGGTCTGCACCGCCGGCGAGCCCGTCATCCGCCGCCGGACCGACCGCCAGCCCGTCATCCGCCGCCGGTCCGACCGCCAGCCCGTCATCCGCCGCCAATCCGACCGCCAGCCTGCGGGCGGCGCTGGAGGCGCTGCCATGCGCGGCGCTCCGGCTCACCACCCTCCCGGATCCGCCGCGCGTCGTGCTGAGCGGCCTCGCCGCCGACTCCAGCCGCGCGGATCTCCTCCCGCAGCTGGCACGCTTCCCCGGCGGGGTCGAAGCCGATCGCATCCAGACGCTCGCCCCCAGCGACGGGAGCTGCGAGGCGCTGGGGCTGGTGCGCGCGTTCCGGGGCGACGGGCGGCTCGAGCTGCTGGACGGGCCTGGTCCCCTGCATGGGGGGGAGCCGATCCGCGTCGCGCTGCGCATGCCGGACTTCGCGGGGCTGATCCGGCTCGACTACCTGACGGAGGACGGGCGCATCGTCGTCCATCTCGACGCGGACCGGCTCGCCGCGCGCTCATGGCCTGCGGGGGCGCGCCTGTTGCTGGGGCCGGCGGAGGACGGGGTGATCGGGACGGTGGGGGAGCCCTATGGGCGGGACCTGCTGTTGGTGACGATCGCCTCGACCCCGCTGCTGCCGGGGCCGCGCCCGCAGCAGGAGACGGCGGCGCTCTACCTGCAGGCGCTGCGAGCGGCGATGCGTGCGGCCGAGGCGGCCGGCGCGCGCGTGGCGGCGGATGCCGAACGGGTGGAGACGGCGCCGCGGTGACGCCATGCGGATGCGAGCGCAGGCCACGGCCGCGTCGCAGATCGGCTCCCGCAAGCCAGCCCGTCACCCCGTCGGCACGTCACGACCGCCCTGCATCCCGATCGCGCCAAGCCGGACCTGCCGCGCATACTCGGCCGCCACCCAGTCGATGAACACCCGCACCCGCAGGCTGAGCTGGCGGCTGCGGGGATACAGGATGTAGACCGGCGTCGAGGAGGGCGGCGTCTCCGGCAGGCATTCCACCAGCGTGCCGTCGGCCAGTCCGCCCTCCACCGCATAGCGCGGCACCTGGATCAGCCCGAGACCCTGGCGGGCCGCGCTCTGATATGTGTCGGCGCCGTTCACCGTCAGCCGGCAGGGCAGCGTCACCGTCCGCCGCACCCCGTCCACCATGAATTCCAGCGGCAGCACGCCCCCCGTCGCGGAGGAGTGGAAGCCGACCATGAGATGCCCGTCCAGCGCGTCCCAGCGCCGGGGCAGTCCGACGCGCGCCACATAGGCGGCCGATGCGACCGTCACCTCGGGCAGCACCGCGATCCGTCGCGCGATCAGGTCACTGTCCCTCGGCTCGCCGGTCCGCAGGACGCAGTCGATCCCTTCCCGCACCAGATCGACGAACCGGTCCGTCTCGCCGATGAACAGCTCCAACTCGGGGTAATCCGCCAGGAAGCGCGGCAAGGCGGGCAGGATGAACCGTCGCAGCTGCGAGCCCTGCACGTCGACGCGCAACAAGCCCCGCGGGCGCGCGCCGCTGAAGCCACTCTCCGCCTCCTCGACGTCGGCGAGGATCGCCAGGCAGCGGCGGTAATACTCCTCGCCATCCGGCGTCGCGCGCACCTGGCGGGTCGTGCGCTGGAGCAACCGCACCTTCAGCCGCGCTTCGAGTTGCTTCACCGCGTCCGTCGCGCTGGAGGCCGACAGACCGAGATCCTCGGCCGCGCGCACGAAACTGCCTCGCTCCAGCACCCGAGCGAACACGCGCATGGCATCGAGACGGTCCATTGTTCGGGGTTTCCGGATGATGATCGCGGATCATGGGTGATTATCGCTTAGACGAAAATCTCCATTTTCGCGGTGGTGAGGCGGTGCGGCCTCGGCAGCGAATGGAGACGACGATGGCTGATACGAAGATCGCGGTGGTGACCGGTGCCAGCCGGGGCCTGGGGCGCAGCATGGCGCTCGCGCTTGCGCGGAAGGGCGTCGAGGTGATCGGGACCTACCACAGCAACCAGGCCGAGGCGGACGCGACCGCGGCGGCGATCGAGGCACTCGGCCGCAAGGCCCTGATGGTCCGGCTGGACACGGGCGATACCGCGGGATTCGCCCCCTTCGCGGCGGAGCTCGGACGAGTGCTGGCCAAACAGTGGGGCCGCGGCACGTTCGACTTCCTGGTCAACAACGCCGGGATCGGCATCGCCGCGCCGTTCGCGGAGACGACCGAAGCCGAGTTCGACCGGCTGATGAACATCCACCTGAAGGGCGTGTTCTTCCTGACGCAGCGTCTGCTGCCGCTCATCGCGGATGGCGGGCGGATCGTGAACGTCTCGAGCGGCCTCGCGCGGTTCAGCCTGCCGGGCTATGCCGCCTATGCCGCGATGAAGGGTGGGGTCGAGGTGCTGACCCGGTATCTGGCCAAGGAGCTGGGGCCGCGTGGGATCGCGGTGAACACGATCGCCCCCGGGGCGATCGAGACGGATTTCGGCGGCGGCGCGGTCCGCGACGACCAGCAGGTCAACGCCTTCGTCGCAAGCGTCACCGCCCTCGGCCGTCCCGGGCTTCCCGACGATATCGGACCGGCGGTCGCGTCCCTGCTGATGGAGGACAATCGCTGGATCAATGGCCAACGGATCGAGGTGTCCGGCGGCATGTTCGTCTGACCGCGGCCGGCTGCGTGCCGCGCGGGGGCCGGGGCCTCGCGGCGCGCCGTGCGGGTGAGGGGCCTGGCCGGGCTCGGTCGTGTGCCGCCGAGCGGTCGTGTCCGGGTGCCTGCGGTCCTTCGTCCGCGGCCGAAGCGACCTTCGCAGACGGAGGGGGCTGGCGAGCGTACGGTGCCGCCGTTCCCGACCGCCATGGAGGCAACCATGCAGACCACGACTCCCACCGGCACGCTCGCATTCACGGTCACCTGGGAGGCGAAGCCTGGGGAGGTGCCCGCGCTGACCGAGATCGTGCGCCGGTTCCTGCCGCTCGCGCGGCAGGAGAGCGGCACGCAGCTCCTGACCGTGCAGCAGGACGCCGCCGATCCCGGCAAGTTCCTGTTCTACGAGATCTTCGACGACGAGGCGGCGTTCGCGGCGCACCAGGAGATGCCGCATTTCCGTGAGCTGATCCTGGAGCAGGCGCTGCCTCGGCTTCTGAAGCGGGAGCGCACCCGCTACACGCCGCTCTGACCGGCTGGCCCGTTCGTCCGCAAGAGGCCACAGTCCTCGGGGTGGGAGCGCCGGCCCCCCTTGCGTCATCCGCGGGCCCCGCCCCGCGGATCCCCATGGGCACGGTTCTCGGGGTGGGGGCGCCGGCCCCCCTTGCGTCATCCACGGGCCCCGCCCCACGGCTGTCCGGTTCGTCACGCCCATTGGAATTGGGCCTGATCCTGGTCTCGGGATCTTGGTATTGGCTCGGGCAGGTCGAGCAGGTCGCGAATGGTCCTGCGCTGCATGATGGCGACCCTGACGAGGGTGGCGAACTCGAGCGGAGCGACGGTTGGTGCGAAGGCCGTTCGGGTGATCCGCAGCAGCAGGAAGGCGATCAGTG